>Ga0163209_1001140_pt1 | contig 11582 bp, 5 predicted proteins | sample Kivu_160m_FD_113538 | JGI IMG/M metagenome (GOLD analysis project Ga0163209, IMG submission 113538) | Freshwater microbial communities from Lake Kivu, Western Province, Rwanda to study Microbial Dark Matter (Phase II) - Kivu_160m | ecosystem: Environmental > Aquatic > Freshwater > Lake ... | reverse complement strand
GCTGTTGAGATCTTTGCCATGATTGCCTTGCCGGTTTTTTATTTTTTGCAATACTACTGATGAATCTTTCTTTTCAGTGAATATTGTGTATTACAATATTGGTACAGACGGTGAAAATGATTATTACTTTATTCATACAACAATAACAAATCATTAATAATCAATGACTTAAAAAAATGAAATTAATAGGAAATGCCTTAGAGGCTACCCAGGAAATTCACCAGGTTCTCATCGCTGTTGGCCAGGTTCAGTTTCCGGCGAAGCCGGGTACGGGCCACATTGATGCTGTTCAGGCTCTGATTTGTGATGGAGGCGATATCTTTGGTGGTCATGTTGAGCTTCAGAAATGCACACAATTTTCTTTCATTTGGTGTAAGATCAGGGTATATTTCGTTCAGTTTGTCATAGAAAGACTGGTGCACAGTGGTAAAACGCACCTCAAACTCCTTCCAACTGCTTTCTCGATTGCCATTGCGGATCTGCTCGAACAACTCGCTGATCATTTCTACGGGTTGTCCATCCTTCACAGCCTTGTCTAAGGTTTCGATCATCCCGGAGATCGCTTCATTTTTCCGGATGATCGACATCGCATTACAGGTAAGTTCCTTATTTCTCAATTCGAGTTCCAGCGTAAGCCGGGCGGTTTGCTGTTCGGCTATCTGCTTTAACTGTCGTGCATTGCGTGCTTTGAGCCGGAGAATTACGATCACTGCCCCCAGGATAATTACCAGGGTCAATGCAGCGAGCCCGGAGAGGAGATAAATGTCCCGCTTCAGCCTTGCATCCTTTTTCAAAGCATCATTTTCCAGCCGCATCTTTTCAACTTCGAAACGCGTCTGGAACTCGGCAAGCCTTACATCGCTTTCGGTATTGAAAACGGAATCCCTGATCGCAACAAACTCCTTATAGGTATCGAGCGCAAGCGTCGGGTTTCCCATTTTTTCATAGGTCACCGCCAGGATTTTCAGGTTGGCTATCTGCAAGGGTTTCAGATTGTTTTTACGGGCCATTTCCTGGCTCAGCAGAAAATTTTCCACCGCCCGTTCATGATTACCCATGGCAAGATAATAATTGCCTGAGATGTTGTAAAACCTTGCCTGATCATCTGCCTGCCCCGAGGATAGTATGAGCGGAAGCGCCTGGTTCAGAAATGACAGGCATTTATCATAAGAACCATTGGAGAGGTATGTAGCAGCAATGTAGGTCAATCTTTTACCCACCTTCTCCATATTTCCAAGACCGCGTTCAATTTCAAGCGCCTGGTTGAAATAATCGAGCGCTTCGGGATATTTTTGCCATTCTTTATAAACGATCGCAATGTTGTTTAACCTGATGGCGACCATGGCCTGGTTCCCGGCAGCCTTTACCAGGTCGAGTGATTCTTTATAGTACCGGACGGCCTCGTCATATTTTGTCCATTGCTCATATACCTTACCGATATTGTTCAGGTCGATGGCTATTTGTATCGGGTCCTTCAGCCGGCGGTCAATCTCAAGCGCTTGCTGATAGTTCTCAATGGCCTGGTCATAGTCGCCCCACTCGGTATATATGTTGCCGATGTTGCAATACATGCTGGCCGCCTGACTTTCAAATCCACCGGTCAGCGAGAGTTCAAGACTCTCCTGCATTAACTTAAGGGCTTCCGGGTGCCGGTCCGAAATGTAATAGCAATATCCTGCATCACCGATCCGGCTGGCATACCCCTCCGACTCAATGCCTCCCGTTTCTTTTTCAACGCCGGCCGACCCGAGATAATGCCGGATGGCTGATTCAATGTCATTCAGGTAAAAATATGCATCGGCCAGAATGAAAAGCGCCCTTGCCTCCTCCTTCCGGTGATGCAACTCGCGTGCAAGCTGCAGCGCCTGACCGGCATATCGTATCGCATCCTCCGGGTCATTTTCAGCTTGTCTGGCCGCATAATCGTTCAGAAATGCAGCCCTGACATTCAGCGGGACTGTGGAAAGGACTTTGGATATGCTGTCATTTCCACTCGCCGGAAAAATTCCGCTCAGAACAAAGACCATATTGAAAAACAGAAAGATAAGTACCGGATATTTCAAGGGCATGGCGATTACTGTAGGTCTGATCCCTGCCATGACCTTGGATTCGGAAATAGCACAGGGGTTTTAACCGCTAAAAATATAGATTTCTGTTCATAAATTCGTAAAAAAAGATGATTTTTGCACGATTATTAACCACATAATATCAACAATTATGGCCGGAAAGACCTTTGCCGAAAAGATCTTCGGGGCACAGGCGGGAGCGATCGTCTTTGCCCGTCCCGACATTATCCTGTCGCATGACAACACGTCGAGCATTTACAGCACTTTTAAAAAGATGGGGGGAACCAGCCTGGCCAACCCTGACGCCCTGCTGATCACCCTCGACCACAACGCCCCCCCCACCAATTCCAAGCTGGCCAACGATTACCAGGTGATCAGGGAATTTGTGGAGAAATTCGGGATAAAGAAATTCCACGACGTGGGCGATGGCATCTGCCACCAGCTCATGTCGTACTATGCAAAACCGGGGATGATCATCGTCGGAAGCGACAGCCACACCAGCACCGCCGGGGCATACAACGCCTTTGCCGCCGGCATCGACCGCACCGAAACCGCCGGTCTGTGGAAGCAGGGGGAGACCTGGTTCCGCGTTCCCGAAACAATAAAAATTACCCTTCAGGGCAGGCTGCAACAAGGCGTTTTTGCTAAGGACCTTGCCCTGTGGATCATCGGCATGATCGGCTCCAGCGGGGCGGACTACATGTCGATCGAATACCACGGCGAAGGGGTGAAAACACTCACCATTTCCGACCGGATGGTACTTTCTAACCTGGCCTCGGAAATGGGGGCTAAGAATGCCGTCTTCCCGGCCGACGAAGCGCTTGAGCAGCATTTCGGACAAAAATTGTCGGGCGTTTGGGCAGACCCGGACGCCTCCTGCCTGAAAGAGATCGTCATCGACCTTGATGCGGTATTCCCGGTTGTAGCGGCCCCACACCATGTTGACAACGTGAAGGCCGTTTCGGAGGTGCAGGGAACAAAGATCCACCAGGCGCTCATCGGCACCTGTACCAACGGGCGACTGCAGGATCTGCGGGAGGCCGCCGCGGCGCTGAAAGGAAATAAGATCCCCAAATATATGCAGTTGCAGGTCATTCCCGCATCAAAAGATATTTTCATGCAGGCGATGAAAGAGGGTCTGATCGAGATCTTCATGGAAGCAGGCGCCAATGTCCTTTCCTCCTCCTGCGGGCCTTGCCTTGGCACAGGACAGGGCATCCCCGCCGACAACACCAACATCATCTCCACCGCCAACCGTAATTTCAAGGGAAGAATGGGGAACAACGCTTCAAACGTGTACCTTGCATCCCCTGCAACGGTGGCCATATCAGCGCTGAAAGGCGAGATCACCGACCCTCGGGGCATGGCAGCCTCCGACAAATTCCCGTACCACGTACCCCAAAGCTCCACGGTGGACATCAGGGAAGGAGAAGACCGGTATGCTTCCGGCACATGGAACTATGCCGATGTGGACAACCTCAACACCGACCAGATGTTCGCGGGGAACCTGACCTACAATGTTCAGAGCTCCGAGCCCGAGAAGATCATGCCCCACCTTTTCAAGGGATTCGACAACAGCTTTTCAGAGCGTGTTAAGGAGGGCGACATCATCATGGCCGGAGCCAACTTCGGTTGCGGAAGCTCGCGCGAGCACCCCTCCGTCGGGCTCGCCTTCGCCGGTATAAAGGCCGTGATCTGCAAATCGGTGAACCGCATCTTCTACCGTTCGGCCGTGAACCAGGGACTGCCCATCCTCCTGGTGCCCGAAGCGGCGGAAGCCTACAAACAGGGCGACCGGGTGGATATCGATTTCGCAAAAGGCCTGGTCATCATCGAAGGCCGGCCATACGCCTTCTCACCCCTGCCGCCGAAGCTCATGGAGATCTTCAACGCAAAGGGGCTGGTGAACTATGTAAAGAATAAATGAGACGGCTGCTGCCCGCGGTTCTGTTCGCAGTTCTTTCGCTGATCTTCATCATGGTTTTAAGGGCATCCCTGCCGAAATATGCGGGGATGCTGCTTTTTCTTTTCCTCTACCTGCTTCTTGACGGATACCTCTGGTTGTCGGTCAGAAAAATGACCAGGGATAAAGGCAGATCAGTGATGATCCCCATGGGGATCATCTACTGGCTGCCATTTGCCTTGGCCGTGGCACTCACCGCCACCAGCCTGGTGATCCCTTTCAGCGATTGGAGCATACCGGTCAGGACTAACCTGCTGAATTTCATTCTCATCTGCTTCATTTCTAAGTTTTTGCCTTTGGATGCACTGATCCTCGCAGATTTCATCCGTATTGTTCAACGTCTTTTCCGTGCAATATCCGGCAGCGGGAACCTCCGGGGGAAGATTTCCCGCCACCGGCCCCTCCTGCTTGCCGGATGGGCGGCCGGGGCCGTAATGTTCATGATCCTCGCCGCAGGGACCATCTTCTGGCAATACGACTTCAGGGTGAAGAGCTGCGTTATTGCCCTGAAAGATCTGCCGCCGTCGTTCGAGGGTTTCAGGATCGTCCAGTTCTCCGATGTGCACCTCGGGAGCTGGTCTTCAAAAGCAAAACTGAAGGAGGCCATGGAGATGATCAACGATGCCCGGCCCGATGTGATCTTCTTCACCGGCGACATGTTCAACTTCTCCACGGATGAATCAGCGGGTTTCGAAAAGATCTTAAAGACGATCCGCGCCCCGCACGGGGTTTACGCGATCATGGGCAACCACGACTACGGGGATTACCAGAGCTGGGCGTCGGAGGAGAAAAAAAAGCAGAACCTGCTCGACCTGTATGCTTTCTACGATAACCTGGGATGGAAGCTTCTGAGAAATTCGAATGATGTTATCAGGCTGGACGCCGACAGCATCGCCGTGATCGGAGTGGAGAACTGGGGAGCGACCCGGCGTTTCCAGCGGCTCGGCGACATAGGGACTGCTCAACAAGGGACGGAGAACATGGCCGTCCGGCTGCTGCTTTCTCATGATCCTTCCCACTGGGACAGCATCATCTCAAAAAAATTCCCGGATATCGATGTGACATTTTCAGGTCATACCCATGGCGGACAGATCGGGATTGATTGCGGGGAAGTAATGTGGAGTCCGGTCGCGTGGAGCTCACATCGCTGGTCTGGTTTATACACGGAATCGCATCACGATACGATACTATACCTGTACATAAACCGGGGATTGGGCAGCATCGGCTATGCCGGAAGGGTGGGAATCCTGCCGGAAATCACTCTCATTTTTTTAACAAAAGACAAAAGCATCACCTCATCAGCACATTAACTCATTAGCACACTATTTTTTAGCCCTGGAAACCTGGATGAAAGAGACCTCCACATCCCCTCCCTGGGGATAGAGGCTGATCCAGTTGTTATCTTCCCTCGACCAGAGGTCCTGATCCCTGACGCTTACCAGGCGTTCGTTCACTTTACCGTCAGGGGTCAGATTGCGCATGACCACTCCCCCGTTGGGCTGTTTGTCTTTCCCGTAACGCATCAACACATTGAAGGGCTTTCCCGAAAGGTTTTTGATCTTGATATAAACGAAGTTATTTTTTCTCGAGGCAATGTTCACAGGGGCAAAGGAGAATTGCTTTTCAGTGTTCGACGCGATGGTCACGGGCGAATTCAGCACGTCGGCAATAGCATTTTCAGCGATGGTCCGGCGGATCGTCACAATCATTTCACGCGGATATTTTTCCATCGGCAGGTAGGCGATCGCTTCCGTATATGCATCAATCGCCTTGTCGAATTCAAATAAGTTGTAGAACCGGTCGCCGTCTGCCACAGCTTTATCATAGAACGATTTGTTGGCGCGGTAAAGGCTGTCGATTCTTGCCGTGATCAAACTGATCTGGGTTTTGGGATAGGGCTGATCAGGGAAAACACTGAGCGCCTGCTGGTATCCCTCCTTTGCCTTCGAATAATCCTTCTCTTTCAGCAAATTATCAGCTTCAGCGATCAGGTTATCATAGAACTTCTGCTTTCCAAGGAGTTCTTCAAGCGCTCTGTTTATTTCAGCGATCTTCTCCTTGGGGTAATTCGCCTGCGGCTTGATCGCCAGGGCATTCTGGTATTCGGTCCTGGATTCTGCATATTTTTTCTCTATAAGGAGCTGGTCGGCAGAAGCAATAGATGCCTTGTAGGCATCCTCTTTCGCTTTTATTTCGGCAAGGACCGCGTCGATCTGGGCGATCTTGGTCTTGGGATACTCCTGTAAGGGCTTTAGATCTAAAGCCCTTACATACCCGGCTTTTGCCTGTTCGTATGACTTATCTGCCAGCATATTGTCGGCAGTCTTCACGATGGATGCATACTGGTCATCAAGCGCTTTCAGGCGTGCGATCTCAGCCAGGGCCTGGTCGATCTCGGCGATCTTCGCCTGGGGATACTCCTGTAAGGGCTTTAAATTTAAAGCCCTTACGTACTCAGCTTTGGCTGACTCGTACGATTTTTCGGCCAGCAGCTTGTCGGCGCCGGCAATGATGGCGGCATACTGGTCATCGATGGCCTTCAGGCGGGCTACGTCGGCAAGGGCTTTGTCGATCTCGGCGATCCTGGTCTTGGGATACTCCTGTAAGGGCTTTAGATCTAAAGCCCTTCCATACTCAGCCTTGGCCGGTTCGTAGGATTTGTCTGCCAGCAACTTGTCTCCTGATGTGATGGCGGTTGTGTACCGGTCGTCGATCTCCTTGAGCCGCGCGATTTCTGCCAGGACTTTGTCGATCTCGGCGATCCTGGTCTTGGGATACTCCTGTAAGGGCTTTAGATCTAAAGCCCTTACATACTCAGCCTTGGCCGGTTCGTAGGATTTTTCAGCGAGCAGCTTGTCTCCTGATGCGATAGCGGCAGCGTACTGGTCGTCGATCGACTTCAGGCGGGCGATCTCGGCCAGCGCCTGGTCGATCTCGGCGATCCTGGTCTTGGGATACTCCTGTAAGGGCTTTAGATCTAAAGCCCTTACATACTCTGCTTTGGCGGGTTCGTAGGATTTTCCTGCGAGCAGCTTGTCGGCACTTGCGATGGCGGCAGCGTACCGGTCGTCGATGTCCTTCAGCCGGGCGAGTTCAGCAAGGGCTTGGTCGATTTCCCCGAGCTTGGTTTTTGGGTAGGTCTCTGAGGGCTTCAGGCCTGAAGCCCTTACATACTCAGCTTTGGCTAACTCGTACGATTTTTCTGCCAGCAGCTTGTCGGCGCCGGCAATAATGGCGGCATACTGGTCATCGATGGCCTTCAGGCGGGCTGCGTCGGCCAGGGCTTTGTCGATCTCAGCGATCTTTGCCTTGGGATACTCCTGTAAGGGCTTTAGATCTAAAGCCCTTACATACGCTGCTTTGGCAGGTTCGTAGGATTTGTCCGCCAGCAGCTTGTCTCCTAATGCGATGGCTGCAGCGTACCGGTCGTCGATCTCCTTAAGCCGTGCGATTTCTGCCAGGACTTTGTCGATCTCGGCGATCCTGGTCTTGGGATACTCCTGTAAGGGCTTTAGATCTAAAGCCCTTACATACTCTGTTTTGGCCGGTTCGTATGATTTTTCAGCGAGCAGTTTATCGGCGGCGGCGATCGCTGCTGCGTAGTTTTCGTCCAGGGATTTTGCCGCAGCTATACCGGCAAGGATACCATCGATCTCGGCGATCCTGTCAGCGGGATATTTTTCAGATGACTTTAGGGCAAGGGCTTCCTGGTAGCCGGTTCGCGCCTTTTCATAGCTTTTCGCCGAAAACAACTTATCGGCGGCCGCTAACGCCGAGGTATACCGGTCGTTCAACGCTTTCAAGGCTGACAGATCCGACAGGATGCTGTCGATCTTCGTCATTTTTTCCTTCGGATAGGACTCGGAGGGCTTGAGGTCTGAGGCCCTGACATACTCCGCCCTGGCGGATTCGTAGGATTTTTCTGCAAGCAGTTTATCGGCCTTCGCAAGCATGCCGGAATAGAGGGCGTCCTGCTGCTTCTGCTGTTCGAGCTTGTAGAGGATCATGTTGATCTCCACGATCTTGTTCTTCGGGTAAACCTCCTCCGGTTTCATCCGGGAGGCGTTCTCGAACGCTGATTTCGATGCCAGATAAGCCTTTACCATCAACAGGCTGTCGCCTTTCCCGATGGTATTGGCATACCTTGCATCGGCAGCTTTCTGCTTTGCATCCGCAGTGATCAGCTTTTCGATCTCGGCGAGCTTCGTTTTCGGATAGACCTCTTCCGGCTTGATTTCAAGGGCATTGGTGTACTCTGTCCGGGCCGTTTCCCAGATCTTGCCGGCGCTGGCCTTGTCTCCGGCGGCAATCGCCAGCCTGTATCGTTCCTCTTTGTCTTTCAGTGCATCGGCGAAGATCTTGTCAATTTCCGCAACCTTATCCTTCGGGTATTGCTCAGACGGCTTGAGGTTCGAAGCTTTGGCATATTCTGCGCGTGCGGGTTCGTATGATCGCTCGGAAAACAGTTTATCAGCGCCGGCGAGGGTTTTTGCGTATTGCTCTTCGAGCGCTTTGGTCATGGCAGCCTCCTGGCCGGTGAGCATCTTCTCGGCCTTGGAGGCCATCTCTTTCGGGTAGGCTTCCGAAGGTTTGACGGACGAAGCCATGAGGTAATTTTCTCTTGCCCTGAGGTAGTTCTTTTCGATGTACAGACTGTCGGCGATCCCGAGGTACTTGTCATAATCAGCCTGAGATCTTGCGTTCCGCGCAAGTATGCCTTCGATCTCCCGGATCCTGTCCTTCGGATAGGCCTGTTCCGGCTTAATGGCGAGGGCATCTTTGTAAGATTTGAGTGCGCCGGGATATTGAGAAGCGGTAAAAGACTGGTCGGCCTGGGCGATGGCTTTACTATAAGCCTCATCTTTTGCTTTCTGAGTGGCAATCAGGCCATCCAGCTCCCTGATCCGGTCCTTCGGATACTTTTCATCCGGCCTGATCCCGGCCGCCTTTTTATAATCGGCCAGCGCGCCCGGGTAGCTTTTCATCTGGAGCAACCTGTCGGCGTTGGCAATGGCTTTTTTATACTCCTCCTCCTTCACCTGGTTGTCCACCCGGATCTTGATGATTTCATTGATCTTGTTCTTCGGATAGGGGTCTGATGGCAGCAGCTTGCTCGCGTTTTCGTATTCCTGCAACGCCCTGTCATAGTCGCCCGCCTGGTAAAGCTTATCGGCGCTGGCCACAGCGACGTCGAAAAGGATGTTCTGCGCTTTCTGGGAACGCAACAGGTCCATCGTCTGCCTGAGTTTCGTCTTGGCCGTCTCATTGAAAGGATCCTGAGAAACAGCCACCTGATAGGCCGATTTCGCATTCAGGTAATCCTTCGTCTTGAAATACCTGTCTCCCGATTCAAGTGATTTGAGGCAGGCCAGGGAATCCTCCCGGCTGACCTTCCCCGTCACTGTATCGCCGGATAAAAGGGGAATGGCATCCCGGAATGCGGAAACACCCGGAACAGGCGGATCGAATGTAAGCGATATAAGCGCGAAGGCCAGGGAGAAGGCCATCGTTGATGCTATGATAAGTGAAATGGATTTCCCGGAACCGTATTGTTTCATGCGATGCGTGTGGAATCTTGTTTTTTGGTTATGCCAATGATTAACGTGATATTAACGGAATAAGTATAGCGGGATCATGAATTGATCAGGCCGTCCTTCATGGTCAGTTTGCGATCGGCCATACCGGCAAGTTCAAGGTTGTGGGTAACGATGATGTAGGTCTGACTGAAAGTATCCCGCAACCCGAAAAAGAGCTTGTGCAGCTCCACCGCCGAGGATGAATCGAGGTTCCCCGAAGGTTCGTCTGCCAGGACGACCGATGGATAGTTCACGAGGGCCCTGGCGACGGCCACACGCTGCTGCTCTCCGCCCGACAGCTCCGCCGGCTTGTGGCCTGCCCGTTCCCGCAGGTTCATGAAATCCAGCAGCTCCATGGCACGTTTCGATGACTCCTTCTTCCCTTTCCCGGCAATGAACGCCGGGATGCAGATATTCTCCAGCGCGGTGAATTCCGGCAACAGATGGTGGAATTGAAATACAAAACCGATCTGGCGGTTCCTGAATTCCGACAACTTTCGCTCCGTAAGCGACCGGAGGATCGTGCCGTTGATCTCCACGACGCCTTCATCCGGCCTGTCAAGCGTGCCGATGATATGAAGCAGGGTCGATTTCCCCGCTCCCGAGGCGCCTACCACCGAGATGATCTCCCCTTTCGCCACCTCTAAATCGATCCCCTTGAGCACCTTCAGGTGCCCAAACGATTTATGGATGTTTTTCGCAGTGATCATGAGCTTTTTGCGGGGGCAAAGTTAAGAAAATTGAAATCTTGCCGCTCTCTTTTTGTAAATCCGGATCAAACTCCTACTTTTGAAGTTCGATATCAACATTACGACATATGAACCTTCATGAATTTCAAAGCAAATTGATCCTCAGGGAATTCGGTGTTGCGGTTCCCGAGGGGGTGCTGGCCCATACGGAGGAGGAAGCCGTCAAAGCGGCGGGCTACCTCCAGGAGGTGACCGGGACCGATAAATTCGTAGTCAAAGCCCAGGTCCATGCCGGCGGGCGCGGGAAAGGCGGTGGCGTCAAGGTAGCCCGGTCCATCGAGGAGACAGGCGAATTTGCCTCCGGGATACTGGGAATGAGGCTGGTGACGCCGCAGACCAGTAAGGAGGGGAAGTTTGTCAGGAAGGTGTATGTCGAACAGAACATCTATTACCCGGGCCCAACCCAGCCTGCCGAGATCTACATGAGCCTGCTGCTCAACCGTCAGAAGGGATGGACGGTCCTGATGTATTCGCCCAGGGGAGGCATGGACATCGAGACGGTGGCTGAAGAGACCCCTGAGCTGATCTTCACCGAGGAGATCGATCCGAAAGTCGGCCTGCAACCTTTCCAGGCGCGGAAAGTGGCCTTCAACCTCGGGCTTTCTGGCGAGGCCTACAAGAACATGGTAGCCTTTGTCGCGGGTATCTGCAAGGCATACGAGGGAGTTGACGCCTCGTTGTTAGAGATCAATCCCGTCTTCAAAACGTCCGACAATAAGATCCTCGCCGCCGATGCCAAGATGGTGATCGACAACAACGCCCTGTTCAGGCATCCTGAAATCGCCCTGATGCGCGACCTCGACGAGGAGGATCCCATCGAGGTGGAGGCGACCCGCCACGACCTGAACTTCGTCAAGATGACCGGCAATGTCGGCTGCATGGTGAATGGGGCGGGACTGGCGATGGCCACGATGGACATCATCAAGCTGTCGGGGGGAGATCCCGCCAACTTCCTGGATGTGGGCGGATCAGCCAATGCCAAGCGCGTGGAGGAGGGATTCAGGATCATCCTGAAGGATCCGGCCGTCAAAGCCATCCTGGTCAATATTTTCGGCGGGATCGTGCGCTGCGACCGCGTCGCCCAGGGAATCGTGGATGCCTACCGGAATATCGGAGAGATCCGCATTCCCATCATCGTCCGTCTGCAGGGCACCAATGCCGTGGAAGGGAAAAAGCTGATCGATGAATCGGGACTTAAAGTCCATTCCGCCATCACCCTGAAGGAGGC
>Ga0163209_1001138_pt1 | contig 11586 bp, 9 predicted proteins | sample Kivu_160m_FD_113538 | JGI IMG/M metagenome (GOLD analysis project Ga0163209, IMG submission 113538) | Freshwater microbial communities from Lake Kivu, Western Province, Rwanda to study Microbial Dark Matter (Phase II) - Kivu_160m | ecosystem: Environmental > Aquatic > Freshwater > Lake ... | reverse complement strand
TCGATCCGTTTTTTCACGGAGTCCCATTTCAATGTAGGCTCCCGGATCAGAAAGGGCCAGTCAACAAGATCTACCTCATCAAAATAGATCAGGCTTTTCAGGATATGAGAAATATTTTCCCGGTCGTATTTTGCTTTGTAGCATTCCAGCATGTTATTCAGGGGCGTTGTATTCAGCAGATAGTAAACATCAATGAAATCCTTCGACCGTTGTCCGCTGGTTGTTTTTGCATCTAAATCAGGGGGATCGCTCAGAACTCCGATGATGCGTTCTCTGCCATAAAACCGGATCACCCTATTCATTTCTTCCGGCTCTCCGAAAGAGAACAACCGCACAATGATCAGCCGGGAAGATTTTTTATCGGTCAATTCCGAAGGATCAACATCCCAGAAATACTGCGGATTCAAATGGAATTGCAACAACCTTTACTTTGACCCCGTCAGGGTGACCGACCCCGTCAGGGTGGGTGACCCCGTCAGGGTGCCGATTTTTTGTACTTTTGACCTGAATTAACCATGGGATATTGAAGAATCTCCTGTCACCCGTCACGCGGCGCGCGTCACTGATCCTGATCGCCCTCTACGTCATCCTGGCGATCGTAGCTTCCTCACAGGCCTATCTGCTGAAAGTGGAAACCCGCGACGGCGGGAATCCGAACCTGACGAAATACAACAACTATGTCATCTTCAAACAGAGCCATTTCCACCTGCTGGAAGGAAAAAATCTATACCAGGCTTACCCCGAAGAACACTGGGACCTTTACAAGTACAGCCCCGCCTTCGCACTCCTTTTCGGAGGCCTGGCCCGGCTCCCCGACTGGCTCGGCCTCACCTTGTGGAACCTGTTGAACGTAGTGGTTTTTATTGTCGCCATGCTATATCTGCCGGGCCTTGACAGTAAAAAGCGGCAGCTTGTCCTGCTGCTGTGTGCCGTCGAGGGGATGACCTCCCTGCAGAACAGCCAGAGCAACATGCTGGTGGCCGGGCTGCTCATCCTCGGGCTGGCGCTGCTGGAGAGAGGCCGGCCGCTGACCGCCACCCTGTGCCTGGTCGCCACTTTTTACATCAAGATCTTCGGGATCGTCGCACTCATCCTGCTGCTGCTCTACCCCGGTAAGCGGAAGAGCATCCCGTATGCCCTTTCCTGGTTGGTACTGCTCGGACTGGTCCCGGCAGCGGTCACCGGGTTCGGACCACTGATACAGTCATACATGCAGTACCTTGACATGCTGAAGACCGACCAGTCGTTCTCGGTGGGGTTTTCGGTGATGGGATGGTTGAAGAGCTGGTTTGGCCTCGAAACGCCGAAGATCCTGCTTGCCCTGGCCGGACTGGTCATCACCTGCCTGCCGCTCGTCTGGTTCCGGAAATTCACGGCGCCCGCCGCCCGGTATCTTTTTTTTTCGGTGCTGCTCGTCTGGATGGTCATCTTCAACCACAAGGCCGAATCGCCCACCTTCATCATCGCAGTTTCGGGGATCCTGATCTGGTTCGTCATCACGGAGAGAACGGTCCTGAACATCCTCCTGCTGTCGCTCGTGATCGTGTTCACCTCGCTTGCGCCAACTGACATCTTTCCGCTATCGGTCAGGGCGGGACTCTTCGAGCCATATGTGGTCAAGGCTGTGCCCTGCATACTGGTCTGGTTGAAAATGTTGTTAGATCTTTTTACTTTCACGAAGGTTCACGAAGAAGGCACGAACGAGACGAAAAAATTCTTTCGTGTAACTTCGTGAAACCTTCGTATCTTTTCGTGTTATTTTTTATTATATTTGTGCTTCGGTGAACGTTGTTTGAATATTCACCCGACACTACAAATGCTGCCAGATGAAAAAGAAACTGACGATCATCCCCCTTTTACTCTTTATTTCCATCCCGGCTTTCACGGAAATAGTTGAAAAGACATTTTTTTTCAGCACGCCGGAGATCAGTTCCGACGGTATTTACCAAACTGTCAACTTCGGTAATACCCTCCTCTCCGGCATCAACGGGGAGCCGCTGCTACCATGGCACGAGGTGATGCTGATGCTGCCTCCGGGAGAGTCGGCCGTATCGGTAGCGCTCATCGAAGAAGAGGAAACCGTTATCCCCGGCGCATTCCTGCTTAAGCCGAAACAGCCCGTTCAGCCGGTTTCCTTCCCTGCTTCCGGGGGATTCGAAATAAATTCTGCAGTTTATGCCCAAACATCGGCTTATCCGGCCTGCCGCAACGGCCGGCTGATGACACAGTACCTCGGCGGATATGCCCTGGCGCTGTGCACGTTTACACCGGTACGGTATCTGCCTGCCGGTAAGCAGCTTTCCTATTTTAAAAAGGTGACCGTCAGGATCCACACCCGTTCGGATGTGCGATCTGATCTAGCCATGCGAAACCTTCCCGACGGGCGAATGACGGTCATTGATCCGCGAAAGGTGGTCATGAACCCGGAGGTGGCCGTCATGTACCCACGGGGAAAATCCCCCGCTACTGGGTATGATTACCTGGTCGTTTGCCCGCCCGCTTTTAAAAACGAATTCCAGCCGCTGATCTCCATGTACGGCGGCATCGGCATGCTGGTGCGCGTGATCGCCACCGACAGCATCTATGCCGTGGCGACCGGGATCGACGATCCGGAAAAGATCCGCAATTTCATCATCGCCCAGCGCCAGAACGAAGGGATATCCTTTGTGCTGTTGGCCGGCAATCCGCCGCTGGTGCCTTACCGGGGGTTCTATTGCTCTGTCCAGTCCTCCTCTGTGTATGTAAGCTCCAACATCCCGGCCGACCTCTACTTTTCCGGCCTCGACGGGAACTTCGACGCCGACAATGACCACATTTATGCCGAAGTGAACGACGATCCCGACCTGCTGCCCGACATCGCCGTAGCCCGCTTCACGGTAAGCGACACGGCGGGGCTGCACCGCATGATCCGCAAAACAGTCCAGTATCAGACCAACCCGGTGCTCGGAGAATTGACCCGCCCGCTGATGGCCGGGGAGTGGCTTTACGGAAACCCACTGACGTACAGTGGCCCTTATATGGAATTGCTGATCGACGACCACGCCGACCACGGATATTTTACCCATGGGATCCCGTCGGCACAGAACCAGATACAGAAGTTGTACGATTCGCCCACATTTACCTGGACGGCGCCGATGCTGCTGACTGCCATCAATCAGGGAAGGTCGTTCCTCCATCACCTGGGTCATGCCAGCGCAACCTATATGATGAAAATGTATATGGCGGATATCACCGATGCCAACTTTTCGCAGGTGAACGGGGTCACCCATAACTTTCAGTTGCTCTATACGCAGGGATGCAACGACGGCGCCTTCGACACGCCGGGAGGATGCATTGCAGGGAAAGCCGTATCGATCAATAATTTCCTGGTGGCCGGGGTTTTCAACTCCCGTTACGGGTGGTTCAACGAGGGGACCACCAACGGCCCGTCGCAGCACCTCCACCGTGAATTTATCAGCGCCCTGTACCACGACACCCTCCCCGAAAGGCATCTTGGCGCCGCACACATGATCTCGAAGATAAAGACCGCCTCCTGGATCGGCCTGCCGGGCGAGTTCGAACCCGGCGCCCAGCGGTGGGTCCATTACGACTGCAACGCATTCGGCGATCCCGCCCTCGCGATTTGGACGGCAGAGCCGGATTCCTTCAGCGCCAACACCTGGACGGGCGATGTAAGCTCCGACTGGAACGACCCGCAAAACTGGAGTCTGGGGAGGGTGCCGACCTCCCTTTCCGACATCACGATCGCGGAGGCCACCAGCCAACCCGTCATCAGTGTGTCCAACACCGCCTTCTGCCACGACCTCGTCATCCTCGATGGAGGAAACCTCACGATCCAGCCCGGAAAATCACTTGTCGTTTATGGCACGGTTACCATGGGCGGGGAATAACAACCCTTTTTCCTGTTAAACAGCATCATTCTAAAAACCACTGCCATGAAAACCCGAATTACTCCTCTCCTGCTGACGCCGGTTGCGATACTGCTGGTCAGCGTCATATTCCCGTGTTATTCACAGGTTGCCATCAATGCCGACGGCACCACGCCGGCCTCTTCCGCCATGCTGGAGGTCAAATCGGCAAACAAGGGATTCCTTCCTCCAAGGGTCAGCCTCACCGGCACTGCCGACGTAAGTACCATCCCTTCGCCTGCCACCGGACTGCTCGTATTCAATACTAACCCGTCGATGGCCAATGGCAGCGGCGCAGGATTCTATTATTACAACGGCGTGAAATGGGTGAACCTGTCAGGCGGAACAACCCACTATATCGGGGAGCTCTATGGCGGGGGCAACATTTTCTGGCTCGACCAAACCGGCGAGCATGGACTTATTGCGGCGACATCAGACATCAGCGGGGACCATGCATGGTACAATGGCACATTTATGGTCACCGGCGCAAATGCCGACGGGATTTACGCGCTCACATACAACAACGAAAAGATCATCGCAGCCCAGGGAACCGGCGCCTATGCCTCCATCCTCTGCAGGGATTACTTCCATTTTTCAGGCAACATGTTCCACGACGATTGGTACCTCCCTTCGAAGTACGAGCTTAACCTTATGTACCTGAACCGCGCATACCTTGCTCCTTTCAACACCAGTTACGGTATCTACTGGAGTTCCACAGAAGGCGTTTCCGATCCGCTGAATTGCGCCTTCGACCAGGTCTTTATGAACTGTTCCCAGAGCGGGCAGCAGGAGGAAAGCCCGAAGGACTGGGAAAACCAGGTCCGGTGTATCCGGAAATTCTGAGACCCCAACCCTGTCAATTTCTTTTCCCTTCTTGACATACGGAAGAAAAACGTGACACGTAACGCGTGACGCGTAACGGGAAAAACCTGTTCAAGGACAGCAGATCCAAAAATTTTATTTAGATTTGCACTAAATAACAAATGAAACATCATGAAAAACATAAAGTTTCAACTAATTGCGGGCCTTGCCATCATCCTGTCGGGATTCCCGGCACTGGTTCATGCGCAGCGTTATCCCTTTGAGTTGCCAAAACTGCCCTATTCTTACAACGCCCTGGAGCCGGCCATCGATGCCGCCACCATGGAGATCCATTATTCAAAGCACCATGCAGCCTATGTGAACAACCTCAATTCCGCCGTGAAAGGCACAATATATGAAAAGTATTCACTGATTGAGCTGATGCTGCAGGCAGGGAAAGCCGGGGATGCGATCCGCAACAACGGGGGCGGTCATTACAACCATACTTTGTTCTGGAATATCCTTGGCCAGGGACATCCGTTCAAGCCGGAAAGCGCAGTCGGAAAGGCCGTCATCGAAACCTTCACCTCGGCCGACAGCCTGAAAAAGTTGCTTGCGAAAACCGGCGCCACCCGGTTCGGCTCGGGCTGGGCCTGGCTCTATGTCACCACCGAAGGAAAGCTTGCCGTCTGTTCAACACCCAACCAGGACAATCCCCTCATGGATGTTTCGCCGGCAAAGGGCATCCCCGTCCTCGGCATCGACGTATGGGAACATGCTTACTACCTGAAGTACCAGAACCGGCGCGGCGATTATCTCGGCGCGATCATGAACATCATCAACTGGGACGCCGTGGATAGAAACTACACAGAAGCGCTTTCCGGCACCTTGCTGAAAACCGTAAAGGAACGATCCCCCCGTTAGTCACCCGTCACCTGCCCGCCTGCATCTCCTCCACCAGGAACCCGGCGTTGCCGAACTTCTGGGCGATGAACATCGCATAACGGATATCGCAGGTGATCGCACGCTGCAATTCGGGATCGTACTGCCAGTCGCTGATCATGGCCTCGTAATTGCCGTCGAAGACCACGCCGGCCAGCTCGCCCTTTGCATTCAGCACGGGACTGCCGCTGTTGCCGCCGGTGATGTCGCAGGTGCTCAGGAAGGCCAGCGGAACATCCTTCAGCATAGGATCCGCCCATTTGCCGAAATCCTTCTTTTCGCTGAGTCCGACAAGTGCCGGGGGAGCATTAAAGGGGGTCTCCCCGGTGTTTTTCTCCACCACCCCTTTCAGCGAGGTGAAGGGATCATACCAGACCGCATTGCGTGGTTTGTAACCCTTCACCCTGCCGGAAGTGAACCGGATGGTGCCGTTGGCATCCGGATAAAGGCTCTTTCCTTTCCACGCAAAGAGCGCATCGAGGTATTCCTTGCGGATCTCGGTGACATTGGCGGCAAATTTTTCATTGGTATTCTGGATCTCTTCTCCCATCGGGTAAAGTTTTGCCGCCATGGTGATAAAGGGATCTCCCAGCGCCTCGAGTTCGGAAGATGATTTCCCGACGAGGCTTTTAACGAATTCCATATCCGTTAGTTTCGAGGTTGCAAAGGCCTGATCGGCGAATTGGTCGATCGTTTGCCGTTTGTCGGTGATGATGTATTCCAGCCCCGTGATCCGGTGGCCGGCAGGAAGACCGTCGGCCATCTTCAGCGCCCGTAAGAACAGTGCCTTATCCACCGGCTCATAGTAGTTGTTGTATGTATACTCGAGCCCTTCCATGGATTCTTTGATCCTTTCCATCGTCAGGCCGGGCTGCCGCTCGCCTTCCGGCTTCTCCATTTCGCGGGCCAGGAAATAGAGCCTGATCGCCATGGTGGACTGCAGGCCGGCAAGGCCCTGGAACAAACTGTACACATTGTCTCGATCCTTCATGTCGCCGAGCTGCTGGTACTGTTCCTTCTCGCGATCGAGGATGGTGCTGTATTTCTCTTTGTTCTCCTTCGTGCTGTTGGCCCAGGCAAGATACTCCTTCTCGAAGTCGAGCTTTTTCTGCAGGAAGTGGGTCTTCTTCATCCCTTCCAGCTTGCCCTGGTAGTTCTTCATGGCATTGGCCAGTCCTTTCGTAAGGCTGGCGACCTTGAGCTGTCCGGCGGGGTCGTTTTTCGTGAGCGCCTCGCACAGGTCGATGACCTCCCTGTAGTTCCGGATGCTGAAGGGATAGTTGTATTCCTGGTTCCAGTGGACCGAGGTGGAAGAGCGGTAGCGGGTGGTAAATCCCGGGAATCCCATGATGAAGACGAAGTCGTCGTTCTTCAGGTTTTCTTTCGTGGCGTGCAGCCACACTTCGGGATGGTAGGGGACGTTCTCCTCGCTGAACCCGGCGCCCGTGCCGTCGGGGGCTGCATAGACGCGGAGGAAGGAGAAGTCGCCGGTATGCCGCGGCCACATCCAGTTGTCGGTCTCTCCGCCGTAGTTCCCGATCGACATGGGCGGAGCGTAAACGATCCGCAGGTCACTGAACTCCTTGTAAACGAACAGGAGATACTGCTTGCCGTTATACATTTCCTGTACCTGGGCTTTGACGTCCTTCTTGTCCTTTTCGATCAGTTCGGTCATCTCCGAGATCTTCATATTGATCTTTTTATCCTTTTCGGTCGGATCGGTCATGCCTTTGACCGAAGCGAGCACTTCGTCGGTGACATCACGGATGTCGGTGACCATCAGGGCCTTATATCCCGGCGCCTTGATCTCCTCCTTGCGGGTCTTAGCCAGGAATCCGTCGTTGAGGTAGTTGGTGTTGGTGGTCGAGGCGCGCTGCAACGCCGTGAACGCCACGTGGTGGTTGGTGAGCACAAGCCCGTCGGGCGAAACAAACGAACCCGTTCCGCCCCCGATCTGCAGGATGGCGCTGTAGAGGCCTGGCATGCCAGGCCTGTACAGCGACGAAGCCGGCAGTTCCAGACCTTTTTTATTCAGGTCGAGCTGGCCGATCTGTGTCAGCAGCCACATCCCTTCCTGCGAAAAGGCGGAAACGACCGCCATGGCCAGGAAGAGCAGGGTAAATGTCATTTTTTTCATAAGAACCTCCGTTTATTGATGTTTAAAAGTTAATATATACAGCCATTAGCCATTAGCCATTAGGGATTCATCATCCATCATCCAGCATCCATCATCCATCATCCATCATCCATCATCCGGCATCCGGCATCTCCTTGTCATCTCTTTGGCATTTCAAATATCTTCACATCTACTTCCCTGTCGAGTACCACCGAATCGAACTGCATCTCCGTCGAGAAGTTGGGATACCGGGTCTCCACGGTGAAGGCGAAAGGGATTCCTTCAACCTCCCGGTAGTCCTGGTAATAATTCTCTACCTGCACTTCCTGCCCTCTCATTTGCCGGTAGAAGATCCGCTTCACGATCAGGAAAGAGGATGGGTCGAGGCACTCATATTCGACGCTGCCATCCTGACGGGTTACTTTGATCTTGTGCAGGATCACGCCGTCGAGCGTGTCGGTGCCGGCCAGTTCCAGCGCATGGCCTTTTTTCGTTGCGTCGACCAGCACCCCGTCCATGTCGGCCCTGATCTTCAGGTCGGCAGAGCGTTCGGCGGGGGCGGCCTGCGGGGCGGCGTTTCCGGTCCATGGGGCCGTCATCCAGGCGATGTGTCCGTCATATCCCATGTAGGCCGTCATGTCGGCCACATCATATTCCATCAGGTACTTATCCGGCCTCATGCGGACGATCTTCACCGGCATGAGGTCCTGCTGTACGATGGTTCCCGTCATGATCACCGTTTTCACCCCGGCGAGTTTTTCGAAATTCCCTGCCCGGTAATATCCTGCAAGAACCTGTTCCAGCGTCATCTCCTGTGCCATCGCCCCGGGCAAGACAGTCATGCAAACAATGAACAGGACCGCCTTATTTTGCCATTTTGCCATATTGCCATTTTACCATTTTACCATTTCACTCAATGACCTCTCCCCCTACCCCCTCCCCTACAAGGGGAGGGGCAGGGGTGGGGTCATATTTTATACGCAATCAACGACCTCCCATGCCGCACGTACAGGATCCCGCCGCAAATGACCGGGTGTGCGTAATGGGCCTTCGTTCCCCGGGTGACCTTGAACGAGCTGACCTTCTCCATCCGCGATCCGGCGGGTCTGAACAGGCCAAGGTCTCCTTTTTCATTGTAGCAATAAAGCATCCCGTCGGCAGAGATCGTTACCCCCTTGTCAAATTTCACCGAATCGGCCAGCGTACCCCTGTTCGTTTCCTGGGTGTACCACTTCCGCTTGCCGTAGCTTGCCGTGTACAGGTAATCCCCGAGTTTGATGAAGCCGCCCATGGTGTTGTCGCAACCCGCGTTCCGCCACACCTCGGTGATCTCCTTCCCGTCGTCAGACAGCTTCAGCTTCACCGAGCCGTTCCCGTCGCCGGTGATGTAGTAAATGTATCCGCTCTCAAACAGCGGGGTGTTGATGTGCACATCCCCTTCGCTGTCCTGCTTGTGCGACCACAGCAGCGTGCCGTCTTTCGTGTCAATGCCTAACAGGGCGCTCTTGGTGAAGGTGACCAGGATCTCTCTTGACGGAAGCCGGATGAGGGCAGGAGAGCAGTATGATGCCATCTGTCCGAGCCCTTTGCAGATCCATTTGATCTTCCCGGTGAAGCGGTCGAGCGCCACGACATTGGTGTCGGGGCCTCCCGGGCAGCAGAAAACGGAATTCCCGCTCACGGCGAGCGACTCGGAAAACCCGAACCGGTTCAGCGGGGCGTGGAGGTCGGTGATCATATCGAGCGACCACCGCTTTTCCCCCGTTGCTGTTTCGAAACAGGCCACCGTGCCCATCCCGGTGGTCACATAGGCCAGGTCGTTTACAATGGTCGGGGTGTTGCGCGTCCCCGGGTAATTTTGGGTCCATTCTCTCCCGATAGGCGATTTCCAGAGCTGTTTCCCGTTCCGGTCGAGCGCAAAGAGATAGCTGATGGTATCGATTTCCCCGTTGATGAAAATGGAGTTGGCCGTGATCGCCGGGGATCCGTACCCGTTGCCGAGGCCGTCGGATTCCCAGAGCAGATCCGGGCCGCCGTCCGGCCATGTTTTCAACAGGTTCGATTCATGGTACACGCCGGTGCGGTCGGGCCCGCGGAACTGCAACACCTCCTGGGCGTATGTCCCGGCTGAGATGATACAGCACCATGCAACAACATACAGTAATTTGATTTGCATACAACTCGCAGTTTATCGAAGTTCTGCAAATCTAACTTTTCCTTTGAATAATAGAAAAACAATTCGGTGAAGAAGTGGAAAATGACGGCAACCGGTATGAAAACCGTGACGGGTGACGGACGCGTGACAGAAAGTTGAAAAAAAAGCCGATTTTTGCAGTATTCAAAATATTTGTCCTGATTTGACGAAAGATATGAACAAAACCCTTAACACAACAACCTGGAGCAACGATCATACAACATGGATTGACATCACCGATCCGACCCATGCGGAGTTGAAGGAATTTTCGAAGCAGTACAAGCTCGATTATTACTCCCTGGCCGATTGTCTGGAGCCTGCCCATCTACCCAAAAAGGAGACACTTCAGGATTTTACCTTTATCATCCTGAGGGTTTACGACGATAAGGCGAATAACCCATCCTCCATCCAGGATATGAGCCACAAGATCGCCATTTTTTATAATGACAGGGTGATCCTGACGGTACACCGGGTTCATGCCGCCATCATCGAAGAGATCAGGGCAAAGTACCTTGAAACGGACACCATCAGCGAACCCGCTGAAATTGCGACCAAGATCATGTATTACGCTGTCAGATCCTATGAAGCTAATGCGATCGGGCTTTCTGAAAAGATCGACAGAATGGAAAAGCAGATTTTCATGGGGAGGCAGACCAGGGTCACACTTGAACAATTATACTACCTGAAGAACACTTGCCGGCTTAACAGGCGGATACTCCTTCTTTCAAAAGATGTGATTATGCAGCACACCACAACCGAAAGGGATTCCGGCGCCCTGCAGGACGTGAAGGACCTGATTCAAAAGCTCAGCCTGAGCTTCGATGAAACCCATGACGATTCGGCGAACCTGTCGACCATTTATCTGTCGATCGTGTCGCTGAAAACCAATGATGTGATGAAACTGCTGACGATTTTTTCCGTCTTCTTCATGCCGCTCACCTTCATCGTCGGGATCTATGGGATGAACTTTGAATATATGCCCGAACTTAGCTGGAAGCTGGGTTATCCGCTGGTCTTGCTGGTGATGCTGCTGATCAGCGTTGTCATTTTCTGGTGGTTCAAAAGGAGGAAGATACTTTAACGGGACACGTGACGGGTGACGCGTGACGGGTGAAAAAAATCGGCAGTTGGCAGTTTGCAGTCCGCAGTCGCGTTGCATATTTCACATTTCGCACTTGATCTGCGGCTCCATAGGAGCCAAATATTGGTAGAATGACGGGTAATTTCATAATTACCGCGCCGTAGGTGCGGGATTATTGCACCGGATTTCTGACCTTTGTAGTTTGACCCGATCCCATGGAACACCGGAACGCCATCCTTTTCTTTGAAAAGCTGATCCGGGCGGTTGATGACCGGTCGCTGGTGAAGCTCGTCCTGAGCAACCGGCGCGACAAGGCATCCGGCCTGAAAAGCCTGACCATCACCCCTGTGAAGCTCCGGAAGGGCGATAACCTGAAATTCGTTTACCGGCATGAGTCGAAAGACATCACAAAGAACCATTCTCCGGAGGATGCCATTCCCATCATCAGAAACGCGCTGGAGAACGATTTCCTGAATGCCGACCTCTTTACGGCCAACGGAACATGGCGGCTGTTGCACAGTCCCGGCGGTAAGGTTAAGCTCCG
>Ga0163209_1001136_pt1 | contig 11595 bp, 8 predicted proteins | sample Kivu_160m_FD_113538 | JGI IMG/M metagenome (GOLD analysis project Ga0163209, IMG submission 113538) | Freshwater microbial communities from Lake Kivu, Western Province, Rwanda to study Microbial Dark Matter (Phase II) - Kivu_160m | ecosystem: Environmental > Aquatic > Freshwater > Lake ... | reverse complement strand
ATTTTACCCTGCCTGTCTCACCGCAGGCTGCCCACGGGCTGGTAACGACACAACCGCGCCGGCAGGCGGATGTCCCCGCTTATCGCCGAGCGATCCTCGCACTGCAGACCGACCCGCTGCTGCTGCGACTGGTCCGCCGCCATTTGAGCGATTACGATGTGATTGAAGCCGGGCCATCCGATGACTTGAGTGCGCTCGTCGAACTGCATCAACCCGTGGCCTTGATCGTAAACGCGCGAGAGACTGACACGCCAGCGTGTCACGTGCCGGACGATTTGCCGGTGATCCACACGGCCCTGGCCGGAAATCTGAGCGCGGCGCAATCGCTTGGCGCGCAAAACTATCTCATCAAACCCATCCTGCGCGAGCACCTCCTCGACGCCATCGCCAGTTTGGGGCATGTGGTGCGCGACGTGCTGATTGTCGATGATGACCCCAAGGTGGCCGAGTTGATCGCGCGGATGCTGCAATCGGCCGGCGCGGGCTATCGACCGGTCAAAGCATTTGGAGGCGCAGACGCGTTGGCGCGCTTGCAAGGTGAGAAGATGGACCTGGTCTTGCTGGACTTGTTCATGCCGGAAGTGGATGGCGTGACCGTACTCAAAGAGATGAAGAGCAATCCCGCGCTCGCAGAGATGCCCGTGATCATCGTCAGCGCACAGCAGCCTGAAGTCGCTGAAACAATGCGGGGCCTGTACGTCCATTTGGAGCGCGCCCAGCGCGGATCGCTGACTGAGACGCTTAATTGCCTTCGGGCATTGATCGAGACTTTACCGCTGCGGGGTCTGCCGGCGCCAGCACCTCCGCCAGCGTAGCGATCAGCTCCAAACGATCGATTGGCTTTTTGAGATACGCGCGCGCGCCAAGCGAAGAGGCAAGCTCTGGCTCTTTGAGCACCGAGCAAATGATCACCGGAATGTTTGCGGTCGTCGGGTTGCTCCCCAAGCCGCGCAGGACTTGCCATCCATCAATATTGGGCATCATCACGTCAAGCGTAATCGCATCGGGATGCTTTTCGGCGGCAAGTTGCAGCGCCTCGGCCCCGCTGCGCGCGTGGATGATTTCGTAGTGATGCGGCGCAAGGTACCGCTCAAAGAGTTGGTGGATCGCCGTATTGTCGTCGATCACGAGCACGCGCGGTTGACTTGCGCGTGGCAGGCCAAAGACAATCTCAGTCCTGCCCTCGACCGTGCCCGTGTCGAGTCGGGTGCCCTGCTCCTCGCAAATCAACTGTGCGCTCTGCCAATCCTCGTCTGCATCCAGAACCATACGCGCTTGGCTGCGCAAGACGACCTTGGTCTGCTTCTCTTCTTCAGTTACCGTGAGTGATAGCGAACCGGGCGGACTGGCACGAACGAGCATCCGCAAGACCTTGAACAAGGCTTGCCGGGTGAGAGTGGCATCCACCAAGACTGGAGCGAGAATCGCCGGCACCTGCATTTGCAGGGTCACGCTGCGCTCGGCCAGCATCGGGTTGAGCATCCACAGCGTGTCTTGGACCAGCGTCTGCACTTCACAGCTCTGTCGTGAGATTTCCCATTGCTCCAACTCGCCTTGCAGTGGGCTTGCCGGGTTCAGGGAGGATGAGGAATCTCCCGCGCGTTTTTCCCACAACAGGGCCGCGACGGCGTCCAGTCCCTTGTGCAGTTCGCGCTGCAATTGGCGCCGGCTGATGCCCAACGCGCCTTCGACTTCGCCTTGGCTCATCCCCTGCACGTACTGATGGCGCAGCGCGAGATAACACCGCCACTCCGGCGCCCCGGCGGGCGCTCCGTCTTGCGGGCGCAGCGCCTCAACTGTCTCCTTCAGGAGACTGCGCAGTTTCTGGGCGCGCGTGAGTCGGCTATCTGTCGCTTGGTTCGAGAATTGCGCCAGCAGTGGATGTGTTTCGAGGTAGGCGGTATCGTAGAGATGCTCTAAGACGTCTTTGACTTGCTTGCGAAAGTCGTCGAATTCCATCGGCTTTTCCACTCAGAAATGGATGGCGCAGTCTTGGCGCAATCTTGGCGTATACAACGTCCTGAATCGTCTATAATCAAATCGAACCGATTCTAGCATCGGCCAGGCGGCTTGTCAAAGCACAGTGAGGTGCATGTGAGCGAATCTGTGATCAATCCCCGGTCGCGCGTGGCGGTGGTGCCCACGCCAACCCATGCCGTCTCTGCAAGTCTCAGACGTCTGGCGCGGGACATGTGGAAACACCGCTGGATCTATCTGCTGGTCACCCCCACGCTGCTCTATTACCTCATCTTCAAGTACATTCCACTCTACAATGCTCAACTCGCGTTCAAGGATTTCAAGCCCCTGCTCGGCGTCGAAGGTAGTCCCTGGGTTGGCTTTCGGTTCTTCGAAACGTTCTTCAACTCGTTCTACTTCAGCCAACTGATCACGAATACGCTCTTCTTCAGCGGCGCGCGACTCGTCCTCGGGATGCCGGTCGCGATCATGCTCGCTTTGGCGCTCTACGAAACGCGGGCCATGTTCTTCCGCCAGTTCGTGCAAACCGCCACGTACTTGCCGCACTTTCTCTCCTGGGTCATCATGTTCGGCATCCTGTTGATGTTACTCTCGCCCGGCAGTGGTCTCATCAACGATGTCATCAAATCACTCGGCGGCACGCCCATCGCATTTCTCACGTCGCCGGATTGGTTTCGCTGGGTCGTGATCGGCTCGGACATTTGGAAAGAGACCGGTTGGAGCACCATCCTCTATCTCGCCGCGCTCTTGTCCATCAGCCCGGAGCTGTACGAAGCGGCGGCGGTGGACGGCGCCTCACGCTTGCAGCGCATCTGGCACATTTCGCTGCCGGGCATTTTGAACGTCGTCGTGCTGGTGACGCTGTTGCGCCTGGGCAATATCCTGGAAGGTGGGTTCAACCAGCTCTTTGTGCTGTATTCGCTGCCAGTCTACAGCGTCGGCGACATCATCGACACGTGGGTCTACCGGCAAGGCATTCTCGAGTTTCAATTCAGTCTCGCGACGGCGGTCGGACTGTTCAAAGGCGTGATCGGATTGGTTCTCATCCTCGTATCGAACAACATTGCCAAACGCCTCGCCGGCCGAGGGCTGTACTAGGAGACACATATGCTTGGCACCAAACAGCGCAGCGACCTGGGGTTTCAGCTTTTCGTCAATGGTCTTTTGGTGATCGTCCTGATCCTGATCGCGCTCCCACTGTGGCGTGTGCTGATGACTTCGTTTACGCCGATTGCGACGTTTACCAAAGAGGGTGTGCCGTTCTTCATGTGGCCGTGGGAGTGGTCGGTGGCCGCCTACAACCAATTGCTCGGACAGCCGTCGTTTCTACGCGCGACCCTCAATAGCGTGGTCATCGCCATCAGCGGCACTGCCCTCAGTCTGCTGCTCACGGTCCCGCTCGCTTACGCGCTCTCGACCCGCACCCTGCCGGGACGTAACCTCATCACGACGCTGATTCTGTTCACGTTCTTGTTCCACCCTGGTTTAGTGCCAAACTATTTGCTCGTCACGAAACTGGGGCTGCAGGATAACCTCCTCGCGATTATCCTACCCCCCGCCGTCAGCGTATATAACACGATCGTGATGAAGGCGTTCTTCGACGGCATCCCGGAGGAAATCAAAGAAGCCGCCCGCATGGACGGCGCCAACGACCTGCAAGTGCTGTGGAAGATCGTCCTACCCTTGTCCGTGCCCATTCTGCTCACCATCGGCATGTTCTATGCGGTCTATTTCTGGAACGAATTCTTCACGCCCATCCTTTACCTGAACGATGCCAAGCTGCAGCCGCTGCCAGTGCTCTTGCGCAACATCCTGTCGTCGGCGAGCGTCAGCGAGTACGTCGAATATGACGCGTATAGCGCATCGTCCAGTGACTCGATTAGAGCCGCGAGCGTGCTGCTTACCATGCTGCCGATGCTGGTCGTCTATCCGTGGATTCAACGGTACTTTACGAAGGGGACACTGGTCGGCGCGGTCAAAGAGTGATTTCCGATCATAGGATTCCGAAAGATGGAGGAGGTGGATCGCAGAGAACAAGCAAATTCAATCGCCCCAAGGCACGCGTTTTCCAGAAGAACGTAGAAAGATTCGAGGAGGAGTCGAATGAGCGAGAAAGCAATCGTGTTCGTCAGAATCGCATTGATCGTGCTGGCGCTTGCCGTGTTCGTGACCGCCTGCGCACCAGCACCCGCACCAACGACGGCGCCCGTCCAACCCACAGCGGTTCCGCCAACTCAGGCGGCGGCTGCGCCGACCCAACCGCCGGCGCCCACCGCCGTACCGCCCACCGCTGTACCGCCGACCAAAGCACCGGAGAAACCGGTAGACATTGAACTCTGGTTTGGCGCCAGCGTCACCGAAGCGGCACCGCCGCCCGACAATTGGGCCCCTTACCAGATCATCAAGGACAAACTGAACATCAACTTGAAACTGGTGACGGAACCCTCCAGCACCGCCGACCAGGACACCAAGATCAACGCCGCGGCCGCCGCCAACAATCTCCCGGACGTTTTCATGGTCAATCGCGACCCAACGTTGTACAAACTGGTCCAGAATGGACTGGTTGCGCCGGTGGACAAACTGCTGCCGCTGATGCCACAACGGGTCAAGACGCATTACTACGATCCGGATCGAAACTTGCTCGCCACGTGGGATGGTGTATTATACGGCTTGCCGGATCCCGGCACGCTGCCCCACATTGACGGCTTGGTCATCCGCCGTGACTGGCTGGACAAACTCGGCTTGAAAGCGCCCACGACACTGGACGAATTCCTGGATGTCGCCAAGGCCTTCACCGAAAAAGACCCGGATGGGAATGGCAAGAACGACACGTACGGTTACTGCGCTTACATCGAAGGCTCCGGGCTGAATAACCCCGCGCTGGGGACACGTTTCGATTGGGTGTTTGGCGCGTACGGGGTTGCCGGCACGTGGAACCTGAAGGATTCCGCTTCGTTTGGCTTGAACGCGCGCAATCCGAACTATCTGAAAGCCGTCCAGTTCGTCAAGAAGATCGTGGACGCCAAGGTGATCGACCCGGATTGGCCCACGCTGAAGAAGGAAGAGTTCCGCGCGCGCTGGAAACAGGGCAAGTGCGGCATGCAGCATGAGAACTTTGCCGCGCTGTCCACCGTCGCCAACTACTCTGACTTTGACAAGCTCTTCCCGAACGCGCTCTGGGAAGTCCTGCCGCCCCCCAAGGGACCGGACGGCAAAAGCGCGGACGGCGTCGAAATCAAATCTGCGCGCATCTATGCGATCTCGAAGAAGGCCATGGACGCTGGCAAAGGCCCCGCCATCGCCAAGCTGTTCGAATGGATGGCCACCGATGGCTACATGCTGCTTGCCTTTGGTCAGGAAGGCGTGAACTACAAGCTGGATGCAGACGGCAAGATCATCACCACCGGTCTCGACCCGAAACAGGCATGGACCTCCAAGGAAGCACAACCGCTAACCCAATTGCGCAATCTGGTCTATGTCAATAGCGGGCCAGAACTGATCGCGCGCTATCCTTCCTTCAAGACCGTCAGCGGTCGCATTCAGGACCCCCTGGCGTACCGGTATGGCTTTGACAAACAGCCGTACCAAGAATCCACCGGCGCTGCCATCGTCAATCCGCCGGCCAACGCCGCCGATTTTAACCGCTTTTACGGCGAGAACATCGTCAAGTTCGTGCTCGGACAGCAGCCGCTGGACGATGCGTCGTGGGCGAATTTCGTCGCCGGTCTGGACAAGCTTGGCGCGAAAGACTTGGAAGCCGCCGCCAAGAAGACCCTGACTCAAGCCGGGTTCTTAAAGTAACACAGACGAGGCACTCTCTCGCGCACGAAACCGGGGCGTCGGGTGACAAGCTTGTTGCCCGACGCCCCAATTGTGCGCAGAAGGCAGGTTCGTTTTGAGATCAAGCGACAGACAACCCATTGAACTCAAGATCGCCTATATCGGCGGCGGCAGCCGCGATTGGGCGCGCAAGCTGATGTTCGATCTCGCGCTGTCCCCCGACTTGACTGGCCTGGTCGCCCTTTACGACATCGACATCGAATCCGCGCGCCTGAATGAGCAACTCGGCAACTGGCTCCAGGGTCAACCGGGCGTTGCCTCGCGCTGGCGCTATGAGGTCGTCTCCACTCTCGATGACGCACTGCACGGCGCGGACTTTGTCGTCCTGTCCATCCAACCCGGGACACTCGAATGCATGGCGCAGGAAATCGCGATCGCGGAAAAGCACGGCCTGTTCTTCCCCGTGGGCGATACGACCGGCGCGCCGGGCTTGGTGCGCGGCCTGCGCGCCGCGACGATCTACCAGGAATTCGCCCATCGCATCGCGGCGATGTGTCCAAACGCGTGGGTCGTCAACTACACTAACCCGATGACGATTTGCACGCGCACATTGACCCGCGTCGAACCGAATGTCAAGGTGTTCGGCTGCTGCCACGAAGTCTTCGCCACGCAGCAAATGCTCGCCCGACTCGCGGGAAAATATCTGGGCGTGTCACCCGCACCTTCACGCAAAGAAATTCGCGTCAACGTCTTGGGAATCAACCACTTTACGTGGATCGATCGCGCTCACTACAAAGACGTGGACCTGCTCGCGCTCGTCCGCCGGCACATCGCAGAGCCAGGCGTCATGCGACCGTACACGCGCGAACAAGTGGAGAGTTGGCACGATTGGTTCCACAGCGCGGACCAGGTCAAGTTTGAATTATTCAAGTATTATGGTATGCTCGCGGCTGCCGGCGACCGTCATCTCGTCGAGTTTATGCCCGGCTTTACGCGCTCGCCGGAGGAACTATTTCGGTGGGGTGTGATCCGAACGCCGGTCTCCTATCGCATCGAGCGCTGGCGCAGCGCGCCGCAGAAAACGCGCAACCTGATGGAGGGGCGTACCCCGCTGATGCTCGGCACATCGGGCGAAGAGGGCGTCGCACAGATGCGTGCGCTGCTGGGCCTGGATGATCTCGTGACGAACGTCAACGTCGAGAACACCGGGCAAGTTTCAAACCTGCCCCTCCATGCTGTCGTCGAAACGAACGCACGCTTCAGCCGCGATCAAGCCAGGCCCGTGGCGGCGGGAGCATTGCCGCCCGCGTTGCAGTCCTTGGTCGCTCGCCACGTGAGCAATCAGGAGATGACCGTCGAAGCGGCGTTGACGCGCGACAAGGACCTTGCTTTCCAGGCCGTGCTGAACGATCCGGCGAATCGCTTGCCGCCTGACGAAACGTGGAGCATGTTCGACGAAATGCTGCGCGCCAGCCGCGCGTTTCTGCCCGGCTGGGACATCGACTGACGTGAGCATTAACCGGCGCGAGTTCTTGCGCGCGTCGATGATTGTGACAGGAGGTTTACTCTTGGCAAGTCTTACCTCGCAAACACCCACACTCACCCAACTGTCCTGGTCCACGCGGATGGCCGATTCGATCATACGCCGCAACGTTCCGTTCAAGTGGCATTACGAACACGGCTTGGCACTCCAAGCGATCGCGCGGGTGGGACAGAGGACCGGGCTAGTCAAATACCCAGACTATGTCAAGACCGCGCTCGACCCATTTGTCGATGCCGCCGGCAACATCAAGACCTATTCCGTCGAAGAGTTCAACCTGGACCAGATCAATCCCGGCAAGGGGCTGTTCCTGTTGTACCAGGCCACCGGCGCTGAACGATATCGAAAGGCGCTTGAACTCTTGCGCGAGCAATTGCGAAATCAGCCGCGCACTCGCGAAGGCGGATTCTGGCATAAGAAAATCTATCCGCATCAGATGTGGTTGGACGGAATCTATATGGCGTCGCCATTCTATGCTGAGTTCACCCAGACCTTCGCCGAGTCTGCCGGTTTCGACGATGTGGCTAATCAGATCACCCTTATTGAAAAACACATGCGCGATCCAAAAACGGGATTGCTGTACCATGGCTGGGACGAAAGCCGGCAACAGCGTTGGGCGAATCGGCAGACCGGCTGCTCACCCAACTTTTGGGGGCGCGCCATGGGTTGGTACGCCATGGCCATCGTCGATACGTTGGACTGGATCCCGGCCGACCATCCCCAGCGGGACGCGATGATCGCGATCCTCCGGCGGATGGTTGCCGCGCTGGCGAACGTGCAAGACTTGCCGACCGGTTTGTGGTATCAGGTGCTCGATCAGGGCCATCGCGCCGGAAATTATCTGGAGGCGTCCGCGTCGTGCATGTTCGTTTATGCGATCGCAAAGGGAGTACGGCAAGGACACCTTGCGCCCAACGACATCGAAGTGGCGCGCAAAGCGTATCTCGGAATCCTGGGGAATCTGATCGAGATCGATGACCGGGGGCTGGTGAATCTCAACGGCACCTGCGGTACCGCAGGATTGGGCGGCACACCCTACCGCGACGGTTCGTTCGAGTATTACGTCAGCGAGAGAATAGTGACCAACGATTACAAGGGGGCAGGCCCATTTATTCTCGCCAGTCTCGAAATGGAGAACGCCTGAGCATGCGCCGGGTCTTCGATATTTCAGAATTCGGAGCGCTTGGAAATGGTATGGCGTACGACGCTCCCGCGATCCAATCGGCGATCGACGCATGCAGTCAAGCCGGTGGCGGCACCGTTTACTTTCCCGCGGGCAGATACGTCACCGGCTCACTCTTTTTGCGCGAGGACATCACTCTGTACGTCGACGCCGGCGCAACCCTCCTGGGGAGCGAAAATCCGGCGGACTATCCGATGATCCCAAGCCGCTGGGAAGGCGTTACGCGCGAGACCCACGCGCCGCTCATTACGGGCGCTGGGTTGCGCAATGTCGCCGTCATCGGACGCGGGACGATCGACGGACGCGGCGCGCGGTGGTGGAAGATGCATCGCGAGAGCGCGCTCGCTGCGCCGCGTCCACGCTTGATTTCGTTGGTCGACTCGACGAACGTATTGATCGAAGGCGTCACGCTGACCAACTCGCCCACTTGGACGATCAGCCCCTTACGCTGCGAAAATATCACGGTAGACAAGGTGACGATCGTGAATCCACCGGATTCGCCAAACACCGACGGCATCAATCCCGATTCGTGCCGCAACGTGCACATTTCGAATTGTCACATCGATGTCGGCGACGATTGTGTCGCGATCAAGTCGGGCATTGAGACCGAGGCGCCCGAACAGCGCGCGCCGTGCGAGAACATCACGATCACCAATTGCACCATGGTGCATGGTCACGGCGGCGTCGTGATCGGCAGCGAGATGAGCGGGTCCGTCCGCAACGTCGTCATTTCGAACTGCGTGTTCGTCGGCACAGATCGCGGCATTCGACTCAAGTCGCGGCGCGGGCGAGGCGGCGTCGTTGAAGACATCCGCGTGACGAATGTCGTGATGCAGGATGTGCTCTGCCCATTCACGATGAATCTCTACTACCATATCGGCATGAAAGGGAACCCGGATATCGCGGACAAGCGACCCGCGCCGATCGACGAAGGGACGCCGCGCTTTCGCCGCATTCATCTCAGCCACATGAGCGCGCGCGACGCGAAAATTGCCGCGGGCTTTCTCTACGGCTTGCCGGAAATGCCAATTGAAGACGTGATGCTTGACGACGTTTCGATCACGATGGATCGCAACGCCGAGCCGGGCTATGCAGATATGGCGGACGATATCCCGCTGCTCCAAGCCGCCGGGTTGTTCGCGCGGAACGTCCGCGGGTTACGTCTGCGCGAGGTCGAGATTACGAATCAGATCGGCGAGGCGTTCTTGTTGACGGATGTTGAGGAATGATGTTGCCCGGTTGTCATTAGAGCCAAGCGCAGCGATGGCGAGGAACACTTGCACCGCACGCGATGGCACGTCGATTATGCGCTGCCCTCGGCAGCGCGCTATAGACGTGCCACATCTGCACCTGCGGTAATCGCAGATGCAGGTGTCGTGCAGGTGTCTCGCTAATGGCCTATGCGAGATGCTGCGCTCAGCATGACAACCCAGTATTATGATTTTGACAGAGTATTAGATTCGAAATCCGCTTATGCCCATCCCAGATTTTCGGGGCGGGCATTTTTCTTTGGAAGAGGGAACTGTGATCATACGCGCTGCACGTCCAGGACGATCTTGATGGCGGTCGGATCTTCGGAGTCAGCTTTTGCAAACGCGGCTGTAATATCGCGCATCGCCACTTGTTCGGTCACCAAGAGTTCAGGATGCAGTATCCCTTTCGACATCATCCGAATGGCGCGCGAAAATTCCCCACAGGTGACGCGTGACGCGACGATCTCTGCTTCTTTGATGACGAGGGTCTTGAAATGCACCGGCGACAGTTGCTCGCCCAAACCGCAGGTGACGATGCGCCCGGCGGTGCGAATGATCTTGACGGCTTGCTGGAGCGGCGATTCGCGCCCCGCGATTTCGTGATAATGTCCGACACATTCGATGACGCAATCGACGCCGACTCCTCCCGTCAGTTCCATCACGCGCGCCACCGGATCTTCCTGCTTGACGTTGATGGCATAGTCGGCGCCGAGCTTGCGTGAAGTTTCCAATCGAAACGGCTGGACATCGGTGATGATCGTCAGCCCGGGATTGGCGCCGTGGCAAAGAACGTCTAGCACCGCCAAGCCCAGTTTGCCGGCCCCGAGAATGACCACGGTCTCACCCGGCTGAACGTGTCCGCGCGAAAGGACGTGATGCCCCAAGCCATACATCTCAACCATCGGCGCGAATTGCATGGGCACATTGTCGGGCAGGGGATAAAGATGGCCGACCGGCGCGGCGACGTACTGACCGAAGCCGCCGTCGAGATCGATGCCGATCAGTTTCAATGTGCGGCATGCGTTGATGTGACCAGACAGACACGCCGGGCAGCTGTGGCATGAGAGGATCGGATCGACAACGACGCGGTCTCCGGCCTTGTAATCTCTTACGTTTTTCCCGGCCGCTTGAATGATGCCGCCGATCTCATGTCGCTGGATCGCGGGGAAAGCGGCCCGGCCGTGAAAGTCGCCGCGATAGATGTGCAAGTCGGTACCACAGATGCCAGCAAAAACCGACTTGATCAGAACCTCGTCGGGCTTGATCTCTGGATCAGTCGCATCGCCGACGCGGATGTCGCGATCACCGTAGAGAATACCTGCCTTCATTTCGCTACTCCTTCGGCGCGCATTCTACGCTGAATGGATGAATTGTGCAAACGGACACAAAAGGATGCTCTGCTTGACAACATCGACAAGGTGTGCTATATTAGAGTACGTAACACGATAATGTCGTACAATATTCGCATTGTGTCATCTAGCAGTACGATAATTGATATTATCGGAGAGGAGTAGCTATGTCCCATCAATCAAAAAAGATCGGTTCGGTTCAACGTTCGATTGACATCCTCAATCTGTTCAATAGTCAAACCCCCGAACTTGGCACCACCGAAATTGCTCGTGCATTGGGCTTGCATAAAAGTACCGTCGCCAGTCTTGTCTATACCCTCGAAGCGAACGGCCTTCTCACTCAAAATCCCGACACCCGCAAGTATCGCCTCGGTCTCAAGATCGTCGAAAGAGCATCCGCCATGCTCGATCAGGTCGAAGTGCGCCAAGTGGCTCATCCCTGTCTCGTCGAGTTGCGCGATATGTGGAACGAAACGGTGAATCTTGGAATTCTGGATGGAGCCGATATTGTGT
>Ga0163209_1001135_pt1 | contig 11601 bp, 6 predicted proteins | sample Kivu_160m_FD_113538 | JGI IMG/M metagenome (GOLD analysis project Ga0163209, IMG submission 113538) | Freshwater microbial communities from Lake Kivu, Western Province, Rwanda to study Microbial Dark Matter (Phase II) - Kivu_160m | ecosystem: Environmental > Aquatic > Freshwater > Lake ... | reverse complement strand
CTCTATATCTGTGTTCCTTAAATCTCGCAAAAAAAGATGTTAATGCTTTAACTCGGCAAGAATCTTCCTTAGTACCGCGATGCTCCCCTTCAATTTCTCCGCTGCGCAATTGGGATTGGCGTTGACGCAGATATTCGCCCGGCAATAGGCTATCGGTTCATCACAGCCTACTCGCAGCATATAATTGGCAGTCCTCTCCATTCGCGAAGTAATCTGTTCTCGGGTCATAGGCTTCCCTTGTTCCCGGCTAAATTCCATCGTATAATTCCACAGACAATCCTGCGCCACCACTAAATCGTACGGATTTAAACTCTCCATTTGCTCTCTAAACGCCTGTTCCTGATCCACTTTCTGGATTAATTCCTGCACAAATGACGGATATGTTTCCGGCGCCATACTCATCCCCAGCTTTTATTTTTTGTTCGTTTCTTACTGTTTAAATTGGATTATTGCTATTTACACTTTTTAAAAGTGCCTTCCCATTACCATAATATAAAACTAAATTCTCTTTTTTGCAAGCAATTGTGAGAAGTCTTTCACCGGAATTACCGCTAAATCCGTTTCATCCAGAATAAAAAGCCGGTAATCAGGATTTAAATGATCCTGGCGGAAAATCCCCACGAAATCCACCGGTGGTAATTCGCCCTCCATATGCGGGATAGTGAATACCTTCAACGGCTCCAATTCGATGATCAATTCTTCCACCTTAATCACCTGCTCCGGCTCCGCTTCTTCCTGTCCCACCTCCACTTCCTGAGCCGTCACCGGCAGCGTAATCGCCGCCGCTAAAGCAAGCACCAGTACTAGCTTCATAACCGTACTCTTTTCTGTTTATTGTTTATACTTACTGCTCACAGCTTACAGCTTACAACTAGCATCTACAATCACTTCTGCGGATGTACTATCGGCAGCTGATCGATATTGTCCGGCATTACACTGTAATCAAGCTTGAACCATAATCCCTGTCCGCTTAAATCCTCATCAACTACTTCCACCGCTATTATATTATCTCCCGGGCGCAGAAACGAATTTACCGTATAATTCACCGGCGTCAAATAAGCCATACCTGCATCCCCTGCTTCTCCAACAAACTGCTCGTTCAAATAAAGCGCGAATTTATTGTCCGCCGATATAGTTACCACGCCTGAAACCGGACGCCCCACAATATTAAAAGTATAACGGTAATAAACCTTCGCCGATGGTTCAGATATCGTTATCGCCGGCACACCCAGCGCTTCCAACGCCGAATAATCGTATACCGGCGCAGCCGGCGCTTCTTCTACCGCGCTGGTATCAGGAGGCGGTTCCTGCTCTTCCGCCGTCGGTTCCACCGCCTGTTGTTCCTCCACGGCGCTGGTATCGGGTGGCGGCGCCTGCTCTTCCGCCGTCGGTTCCACCGCCTGTTGTTCCTCCACGGCGCTGGTATCGGGTGGCGGCGCCTGCTCTTCCGCCGTCGGCTCCACCGCCTGTTGTTCCTCCACGGCGCTCGTATCAGGAGGCGGCGCCTGCTCTTCCGCCGTTGTTTCCACCGCCTGTTGTTCCTCCACGGCGCTCGTATCAGGAGGCGGTTCCTGCTCTTCTGCTGTCGGCTCCACCGCCTGTTGTTCCTCCACGGCGCTCGTATCAGGAGGCGGCACCTGCTCTTCCGCCGTCGGCTCCACCGCCTGTTCCGCTATCGGCTGCTCCTCTGCTGCGCTGGTGTCTGGCGGAGGGGTCTCCTGTTCTGCTGTGGTGTCGGCCAGAGGTTGCTCTTCATAGATGATCTCCTCTTCCATTCCCTCCGCCGCCGCTGTATCCGGCTCTTGCATCGGTGAAGCCGGATCCTGAGGATTTGGCTGAGGAATAACCGTAGTGTCGGGAAGCGAAGCCTTTACCGGAGGAGCAATCACCGCATTAGTCCAGCCGGAAAGATCATAATCCGCCTTAAAGAAATTGCTCGACGCCTGAGGGCTCACCTGCCAAGCCTCATTCCCGCTCAAAACCGCGCCCATCCCTTCCACCGATAATCCCACCAGATAACCATAACCGATGGGATCCTTCTTCACCATCTCCTTCAGTAATTTGTCGCCGCTCTCCGTCGCCACTGCGCATGCTTCATACTTCTCCACCGCCTTCTCCAATAACTCATCCTGGTAGTCGGTAACATAGCCGGTAATCAATTCAAATAAATCCATTCCTTCAAAGTACAAATCGTCGCCCGTCTCCCCGAACTTCTTGTCATAATCGCTGTAATAGCCCTTGTTCTTGGCTCGTATATCACTGTATTGATCATAATAATGATATATTATATCGGTAAAGATAGCGTTCAATTGCGGATAAAACGCCGGCTGGAATTTATCCTGACTGATCCACTGCGGCACCGCCGAAGCAGAAATGAACATTGAATCGATGAATACCTTATAGAAATCCAGATACAGCAGCGGCGCATCCGTAATATCATAAGCCGATTCATCCATATCACGCACACGCTGTCGGAAGGAATTCAAATTTATCTCATACCGCTCGAACGGCCGGCCGATTACTTCTTTATACTGGTCGATAAAAAAGTTAAAAGCCGACACGGCGCCTTCTGCCGACTTATCCTTCCACAACTGAGGCGCATTTACCGTATCAGCGGCAATCCACGCCTGACGGTATAATTCCAATGTATTCATCAGCCGCGGCGCCACCAGCTGCGACAACAAACCCGCCCGGAAAAACATCTTCATCCGCCGGTCCTCACCCTGATCCGGCAAACCGGTAAACTGCCTATATACCTCATCCACATACACCGCATCATTAAAATAAATCTCCGCTATCTTGCGCGTGCAGCTGTCCTTCAACACCGTGGAAAGCTCCAGCGAAGTCTTCACTTCCTTCAAATTGGCGCTTTCATTATCATATACCGTCTGAGAATCCGGCGCTAAAAAGCCCGACGCTTCACGCAAAGCGTCCAGACCCGCCAGCCGCTGAGATATCGTCGCCTGCTGCTCCGTTAAAGCCGTCACCCAGTTCTGAATCTCTATCCGCGCCGAATAATATGACTGAGCCGAAGTCACATACAGCGGCAGCGACTTGGCTAAAATATCCTCCCGGGCTGTCATCGCCGCCTGACCGGAAGCCGCCGGAACCGCCTGCTCAACCTCCGTCCGCGCTATATCCTCATCCAGCCGGCAGAGATCAAATATCGCCTGAATCGCTTCCGACTGCCGGAACGATATTAATTCACCGAAACCCTGCTCCAATTCCTTCTTTAACGCCTCCTTCCGTGCACGATTGGCGCTGATCGTGCCTAATACCATATAATCTATCTTGAAATACTCCTGAAATTTACCTTCCAAAAGCTTGTCCAAGGCAAAAGAAGCAAAGCGCGGAAATCCCTTCTGACCTTTACCCAGCATATTCCGGTGCAGTTGAACCGTACGCTCGAAGGAACTTTTCGCCTTGACTAAGTCGTTCTTCTCCAGATAATACTTCCCCATCTGATATTCCGCACGGATATTGCGCGGATCATCCGGATATTTGCGGGTAAAATCAGCAAAAGCGTTGATCGCCTTGGCTAAATCGCCCATCTTCAAATACAATTCCGCATTCTCATAAAGCACCTGAACCGCATCCTCGGCATTAGGGAACGCCTTCAAATACTTCTCATTCACCCGTAAAGCGCTGGCAAAATCCTCCAAATCCGAATAATTCACACTAGCGTTAGTTAATCCTGTCCGTGCAAACTCCGACTTGGGATAATTGTCGAACAGCCTTTCAAAAGTCTGTGCTGCCCTTCGCTTATCCTGCTTATTGTTCTGATAGATAAACGCAATGTTATTAATCGATTTATCCGCCCATTCCGATTTCGCCGCCTTCTGCACCAGCAGTTCAAATGATACCACCGCGCTGTCCCACGCCGCCGCCTTCATAAATTGAAGCGCAGATTCCCATAACGCATTATCCGCAAACTTATAATTCGGCGTCTCCAGCGCCACACGCTTATACTCCGAACCCGCCGTCACATAATCCTGCTTCTCCTCCAGCTGCTTCGCCGAACTGTATATCGATTCGCCCACTCGCGCCGTAGCCAAGTCCGTCAAATCCTTGGAGAAGCCCATCATCGTCAGCTTCTTCGCCAGTACCTCCGTATTCTTATAATCCTTGCTCACGAAATAACCGTCCAGCATTGTCTTGTAAGCCTCTTCACGCTTGGCAGACTGCGGATATTCCTCCACTAACTTCTCCAAATAATGCCGGGAACCGGCGAACAGATTATGCCGGTGGAAAATTACTCCGGCGTTCAATAAATATGTATCCGCCTTATCGCCCTTGGGATACATATCGAGATAATTCTGCACCGCCATCAAATACACTACTTCGGAAGACAATAGCGATGTCGGCGCTAAACTATCAACCGGTGCCGCCGCCTGAACGCTCTGAGCCTCGCTTGAAGCCGTAGGAGGCTGTTCCCCGCCCGCCTCACTCGGCGCTTGTGCCGGATCGAACGGATTAGGACCATAGTCCAATCCTTCTTTACCCTCGAAGCCACCGCCTTGATCCTTGATGGTGGTATCCGGCTCTGCAGGGGTAATAGCATCTTGAGGAACCGGCGCCCCTTCATTCTGGATTTCTTCCTCCAAAGATGGCTTCACCTCCGCTTCCACCGATTTCTTGACCGGCGGCGCTGCCGTATAATCAGGTATCTTGGCTAATGTTTCCGGCGGCAGTCCAATGTCAATCTTATCCGCCGCAGGCAGCGTTAACGCCCCGCTCTTCTCCTGCTCCATCAATCTGTACGCGCATTCCACCGCATTCACCGCGCAAGTCTCATGATACTTGCCCTCTGGATACTTGCGCGCTACCTTGATATTCTCCAACACCGCCGGATAAAAATCCTGCAGATTTAAGGTCAGCATCACCGCCATATTGTAATTGATGCGGTAAGTCTCCGTTGTATTGGGATAATATTCCACATAATCCCGGCACAGCTTAACCGCCTCCGCATAGTCATCGCGCTGCTTGGTCTCCGATGAATGCAGCACCGCTTCTCGCACCACATCACGCAGGTTCTTCTCCGCCAGAAGATTTGCCTCTTTGACCTTGTCAGCGTCGCTTTGAGCCTTCGCCCATACCGAAGAACTGTTATAATTTCGGAAATAAAGATACTTCTCGTTATTAACTTGGTCTTTATCGCCCAACTGCTCATGGCATTTTATCTTCTGCTTCTGCAATTCCGGCGCATCTGCATCCATGGGGAAGATCGCTAGTACCGTATCGTAGGCCACCACCGCCTGACGGTATTCGCCTAAATCCGTCTGGAAAATGCTCCCAATCCGCTTCAACAACCGCCCGCCGAATAATTCCAGCCGCTCAGGATTCTGCTGCAAATACTCCACCGCCGAATTAATCCCCCGGATAGCGTCAGTGGTGTCTGTAGCAAACGATTTGCTTAAGTTCTCAATCGATTCTTCCATTAAATTGGAATACGCCCCCGCCTGCACACGCTGCATCGTCTCATCAATCGTCTTCGTAAAATAAGTGATCGCCTCGGCGTATTCATTATTGCGGTAATAGGACCAGCCCAATCGATACAGCGCATTGGTATAATGCACACTTTCAGGATGACCGATTACCTTGATATAGTGAAGCTTAGCGTTGTCTAAATCATTGAGCGGCGGATTGAAATAATACTCACCCAGACGCATCTCCACTTCCGGGTAATATTCGCTGCCGGGAAATCTCTCGGTAAACTTATCCAAATAACGCACTCCTTCCGCCTTCACCGCATCATCCGCTGACTGCATCTTGATATATGCCAAATTGTATAATGCGTCGTCCGCATAGTCCGATGTCGGATACTTATTCAGCATATCCCGAAACTTCGCCTCCGCCAAAGAATAATCCTTCACCGGCTCCGGCGGAATCTCCGCCTCCGGATTGGAAGCCAAAGAATCCAGCAGACTATCCCAGGCCTGAGACTCCCGGTCGTAACGCAATTCCGCCTGCTCCAAATACAATACGCCCAATCTATAACTAAAATCGATCAGCAGTTTCTCGCGATCCTCCACTTTCGACAATAACATCTTGCCCTTATCGCTGGAAAACATCGGCGAATACGCTATTACCAAGGAATCCGTCAGCGTTTCGATCTCCGACAGCGTCTGCTGACGCTCTGTTTCATAGCCCTGACGGATATGCTCCCAATCCTCCGCCGAAAATCCCGTCAAAATTGAAAGCTCAATCTTGTGCATCAAAGCAGTAAAATGCTCTTTTAGCTCAATATATTTCTTCAGCCAAGCTGCATCGCCGCTCTTTTCGATGTCGCCTTTAAGAGATTCCAGCCCTTCCAAATCGTAGATTAAGATTTTACCCTCTAAAATCAGCTTGCCTTCAAAAGTAAGCAAAGTATCCGCTGCTTGAATAATATCATCAAGCGTGACTTCCCTGCTGTAGTCCTTTGTTTCCGATGCGCTTTGAGCTCTTAAATCGATCGTGTTCAATCCTAAAAGCAGGCAGGAGAGTATCCCCGCTTTCAGAAATTGGCGATTCATCACCCGGATAATCGCCTGACCGCAGCCTGGCAAGCCTTTGTTCGCTTTGACGGCTGAGGACGGCACCAATTTCATCCGCCCCTGACGGTTTATCCCTGATTTTTTATTAAAAATCACGATGAGACGCTTTTTATTTAATATTTATTTTTAACTCTGACTGAAGATACTTGATATTTGTCGCTGATCCTGGATCTTTTGTCTATGTGCTTAAGACTCAATACTTAAGACTTAAGTGAACAGACTAAAGTCTGTTCTCCTATAAACAGGAGGTCGGACTTTAGTCCGATATCTTATTAAATATACATACTGGTGTCTCTACCTGGCAGCCAATACTTACACCCTAAGTTATAGATGGTCACGAATGTAGCCGCCCCCGGCGGTCCGATTTTAATAATGCCCGATGCCCTATGACTGATGCCTAACGCCAGCTTACTTTTTAAATAAACATTGCCAACCGCACCGCTACTGACCCGACGCAGGCTTGTTCTTCAGAACCTGCTTGGTTATTAAGCCCAAGGACTGCATATACTTGTCGATATCCTTGATCCGCTGCTGTTTCGCCTTTAAATCGTTGTAATCACTGCCCGGCACCATCGACTTATGAAACGCAATATGACTCCAGCGCGTTAAATCCAATTCCGGCGTAGCCGACAGCTTATTGAAAGTCGAACTCATCTTCTTATCCAGCTCATCCCGCCAAGAACGAATGCTCTCCACCACAGAAAGCATCTTCGCCCGTTCCATCGGCATTATCCCACTATCCACAACCGTCAACGCCTCCGCTGCCGAGGATAATTCCTCTTCCACCGCCGACAATTCCGCAGAAACTGAACGATATAATGAATCCAGCCGCGCCTTGTTAAAATCGTTCTCCGTATAACGGTAATATTTCGGTAAATTCTGAACCCTTCCGTAACCCGCAATCTGCACCATCGAAGTCACTTTACTCAAGGTATCCAAAAATGCGCTGTACTTATCGATTAAATCCACATCTTCCGTCTTCTGCGCCTTCTCCGATAACGCGCTATACTCGTCTAATAGACGCATCACATTGAGCTTCTCCTCGATGAAGCCCGGAAATTCGCCATCCACCTCCGATATCTCGGTATACATCGCCCGCTTCAACATTCTTTCTGTATCCACCCGCAGCTTCCAGTAAAAATTGAATACGCTCTCATCGCCCGCTTCTAAAAAAGCAGCTTCTTTATCAACAAGCTCATTTAATATATATACAATTTTCAGCTTTTCCATCAAAAAATCCGCCAGCCCGATTTTCTTCCCGCTTTCATCCAGTATCCGCTCATACTGCATCGCCGCCGTCTCGCTTTGTCCCAAATTTCTTGCTGTCCGGCCTTTTAAACAGCGTGCTAAATAAATGTACTCCGTGTTTTTATATTCCGCCAAGATAGCATCGGCGATGGTGTCCGCCGCCGCATATTCACCGCGCATCAGATGGCAGACCGCTTTACCCGCCAAAGCCCGAGGATATTTACCCGATGTCTTCGGCACTAAACAATAATACCCCCACGCTCGTTCGGGATTGTTCTCATACAGTAAAATATCACCTTCAAATATCGCCGACTCATTATACACATACGCTTTTGCCTTATTGCCCACCAATACCTTATCTAAAATATACATCGCCTCCTTATATTCACCCTTCAGATAATAGCAATGCGCCTGCAGATACAATCCCCGGTAATAATACCGCTTGTCCGGCTTAATCCGCTGGAAATAGCTCAACGCCTGGTCGTAATTGCCAAATTGATAATTCAACGCTCCAGCGATAAAATTCAACACCGGCCGGTTGTAATTCCAATCTTCATACCTTTCATCGAATCTCACTATATTCTCCGCCGACGATTGATATTCCCCACGGCTGAAATCCATAGTAATCAGCCTGAATAAAGACTGCTGATAGTAAGGCGATGCAGGAAAATCCGTAATCAGTTTCTTATATCCCAAGTAAGCTGAATTATACTGCTGCGACGAATAATACGCTTCACTGCGGTAAAAAAGCAAATCGTCATAATTGGAATGACTGTAAAAACCGATCAGATGGTCGAACAGCCGGATAGCCAATTCGTTTTCACCGTCTCCCAGCGCGCTGTAAGCGCTTTCCAAATCGTAATCGAACATCCGCTTCTTCTCCAGCGCGCTGCCCGATTGATATAAATTCCGCTTCAACCTTAATACCCGGTCTATCTGCAAATTCATCTCCAATATCTGATACTGCTTCCATAAATCGTACTTCCGGGCGTAATAATTCGCCTTGCTTGATTCCACCTCTTGATACGCTTCCTGAGAGATCTCCGCCGAGGATAAAGATTTTAAACTGGCTGCCTCCACATCTTTCCGTATCGTCAACTCCTGATTAATCCCGGTAATCAAATGAGTCAAATACCGCTCCTCCGCCAAAATCTCAATGGAAAATTTGCTGCTCTCAATCTGGTAAAATATCCGGGAATACAAATTATACCGGGAGAGTGTATCTTCCATCGTCTCGAGGGGAAGCTGAGCTTTGACTATACAGGGCAGGAAAAAAATCGGCAAGACTAAGAGGAACGCCAATAAGGCGCAGTTGGAAATTCTGTTTATTGCCATCTTGGCTGATTTTATATTAATTGAAGTTTTAAAACAAACTGTTAAGAACCCCTAAATACTCCGGCAAACCGCCGCTCAAAATGAAAATCCGCCATCCGCCAGAATAACTTCTGATAACAATGCTCCTGCTTTTGACTTGCAGACTATCTGCAAGATAAACACCCTTAATCCTATAAATTATAATAAAATAATAAATTTATACCATTAAATCCAATTTTGAGACGCATTAAATAAAAGAAAAATGTTAAGAAGCTTCATCGATACCCATCCGGTGCTTCGGTGAAATCCCTAACATTCCGCATACCACTGCTGACCGGCAGTCCTCCCGTTTTGTAAATATTATTAATATAGGATATTTTTTGGTTTTGTCAATATTTTAGATATAAAAATGCAATTTTTTGCGTAAAATTAGTGTCCGGGCGTTTAAGTTGGCAAGTATTCCGGTAAAGCGCAAGCCCTCCATCTATTCATCGCCCCGCATCCTGCCGCAATTTTCTCGCTTACTTGACACTTGATACTTGCTGCTTGGCACTGGTTACTTGGCAATTGATACTTGCTTTATTTCATCCCCGCCACTTTAATCCGGTTCAACGCCCGCATCAACGATAACTGCGCCCGTTCAATCTCCGTACCCAGCGCTTTAGCGGCTAAACGCTCCCGCGCCCGCTTAGCCGACGCTTCAGCGCGCTCTACATCAATCTTGACGCTCAATTCCGCCGTCTCCGCGATGATGGTCGTTTTATGAGGCAGCACTTCGGCAAAACCGCCGCTGGTCGCTAAATAAGACAAGCCCTGCCCGTCATTCACCTCGATCAGCCCCACCGTCATCGCCGTGATGAACGGCGCATGGTTAGCCAGCACCCCGAACGAACCTTCCGCGCCCGGCACCCTAAGCGACACCGCCTCCCGCCGAAACACCACTCCCTCCGGCGTCACCACTTCTATGGTAAATTTAGGTAAATCCATTAGTTAACCCATAAATGAGATTTGTCTTGTAGTATCATGCGCCCCCCCTGACGCTAAACCGCCTTTTCTTGAGCTTTAAGCCCTGAGCCCTGAGCCTTCTTACGCCTGCTTCATACGCTCCGCATTCTCAACCGCCTCTTCTATCCCGCCCACCATATAGAACGCCTGTTCCGGCATACTGTCGAATTCACCGTTCACCAGCCCCTTGAAACCACGGATAGTATCCTTCAAAGGCACATATTTGCCCGGCGTCCCCGTGAACGCCTCCGCCACATGGAACGGCTGAGACAGAAACTTCTGAATCTTTCGCGCACGGCTGACAATAATCTTGTCCTCATCAGAAAGCTCGTCCATACCTAAAATAGCGATGATGTCCTGCAAATCCTTATACCGCTGCAGTATTTCCTGCACCTTCTGCGCAGTGGTATAATGCTCTTCACCTAAAATATTCGGGTCCATAATCCGTGAAGTTGAATCCAGCGGGTCCACCGCCGGGTAAATCCCCAATTCCACTATCTGCCTCGACAGCACCGTAGTCGCGTCCAAATGCGAGAATGTAGTCGCCGGCGCCGGATCCGTCAAATCATCCGCCGGCACATAAATCGCCTGCACCGAGGTGATAGAACCTCTTTTGGTGGAGGTGATCCGCTCCTGCAATTCGCCCATCTCCGTGGCTAAAGTCGGCTGATAACCCACCGCTGACGGCAGCCGGCCCAGCAGCGCCGATACTTCAGAACCCGCTTGAGTGAAGCGGAAGATATTGTCGATGAACAGCAGCACATCCTTGCCTTCCTCATCGCGGAAATATTCCGCGCAGGACAGCGCCGACAGCGCCACCCGAGCCCGCGCACCCGGCGGCTCGTTCATCTGTCCGAACACCATCGCCGTCTTCGCCAATACCCCGGATTCCTTCATATCCAGCCATAAATCATTGCCTTCCCGCGTCCGTTCGCCCACCCCGCCAAACACGGAGTAACCGCCGTGCTCGGTAGCGACATTGCGGATTAATTCCATAATCAGCACCGTCTTGCCCACCCCGGCGCCGCCGAATAATCCCACTTTGCCGCCCTTGGAATACGGCTCCAGCAAATCCACCACTTTAATGCCGGTCTCGAACATTTCCGCCTTGGTGCTCAGTGATTCGAATTCCGGCGCCGGATGATGTATGGGATAAAACTTATCGCATTCCACCGGCCCCTGCTCATCGATCGGCGCACCCAACAGGTTCATCACCCGTCCCAAAGTATTCGGTCCCACAGGCATGGCAATCGGTTTGCCTGTGTCGACCACTTCACTGCCGCGCACCATACCTTCGGTGGAATCCATCGCCACCGTGCGCACCCGGGACTCGCCCAAATGCTGCTGCACCTCCAATACCAAATTCGACCCGTCCGCCCGGGTCGCTTTCAGCGCATTGTATATATGCGGCAGATGCCCTTCCGGGAAAGCCACATCTACCACCGCGCCGATTACCCGTGATACTGTTCCACTGCTCATCTATTACCTTGATATATGT
>Ga0163209_1001134_pt1 | contig 11602 bp, 10 predicted proteins | sample Kivu_160m_FD_113538 | JGI IMG/M metagenome (GOLD analysis project Ga0163209, IMG submission 113538) | Freshwater microbial communities from Lake Kivu, Western Province, Rwanda to study Microbial Dark Matter (Phase II) - Kivu_160m | ecosystem: Environmental > Aquatic > Freshwater > Lake ... | reverse complement strand
TGATTTTGTAAATGCAACAGATTTTACTGGAACTTGGTCTGCGTCTCCGTTTGCCTCAGTTAATGTTGCAGGTACTGCAGTTGAGAAATCAAGATTAAATGACAAGGGCCCGAATGAAATCTGTTTTAATTTATCAGAAGTATTATATGCAGTTACAATAGAACCTATTTCAAGTTTCGGATGTGAGAATATACATATATCTCCATCTGCTTTAGTTGCAAGTTCAATAAATAGATTAGTAGCATCTGCATCAGTTGTAAATGTTACAGTATACCTTGTCGCTGTAGTTGCAGTTACCTCTGCTGATGCGTGTGCAGTACCCTCTACTGCTGCATTATATGAATGGATATGTATATATCCTGTATCTCCTGCTGTGCATTTATAGTAAATGCTGAATGTATATGCAGTTGATGGTCTTACTTTAAGCCATGTATTTTGAGTAATAACCATTCCCTCATATCCTGCACCTGCACTTGTAATCGTTATCTGTTTATGGTTATCATTAAATCCACATAATGTATCTGCTGCTATTGCAACTGTTGGAGTTAAAAGTACTGTCCACCAATCAGGAACACCATCCTCATTAGTATCTACAAATGCTGAATTGACAAGTAGATTTTCACCTGGAGTTACACTTGACGCTAAATCTTCAAGTGTAGTTACTTTATAACTTAGGCTATCTGTATCTGTTGAGCCTGATATGCCAAGATAGCTCTGCGTAGCCACTATCTCGTCAATCATGCGGTTAGTAGTTTCAGCCACTACCGCAAGTTTTACCGCCTTGCCAGTAAGGTGCGATACTTCCGTGCCTGCAAATCCACGCTGCACTGTAAGGGTTGTGGTAGTCTTTGCGCTGTAATAAGCCGTTTCATTTTCACATACGACAAACCCTGTTGCCGGCCATCCTGTCGTATCTGCTACCGCCCATGTGGTATTTGAAGCATCCGTGTCTGCCGTAAGGGTAGTCTGTGTCCTTGCCTGTACTTTTAAAAGCTGTGTAGTTATGCTTGTGGGAAATTGTGCTGCCATTTTATCTCACTTCCTTAATATATTTTCGGATATTCATCGGGGAGTTGCGGCCTTGCCTTGTAAACATTGCCCACATATTCATCTTCCATCACATTCTCGCTGTCCATCTGCAAGTCCTTGTCCTCGTTTACGGCATTAAACAGCATTGCATCAAAGACATTGTTTTCATATTCTGCCTTTGAAGCCATGTCGTATGCAGCGTAAACAAAAGAGCTCAATTTATGTATGAATAGCGGGTGCAAATCAGTGGGTATTGATGATGTTGTTGTCGCATCTGTTGCGCAAGTGCCGAATTTTTTATTGTACCCGTAATAAATCCTTTTTCTTGTCGTGGGTATCGGGGTAAACCTGACCTGGATTAGCCCACTGCTATCCATGCCCGATAGTATATATCCTTCAATCTCGCCTGATGAATAAAACTCATCCGGAAGTATTTTAGAAAATGGAAGCTCTGCGACTGGAAGCACCGGTCTGGGCGTTACTACCTGTTTGAAGTAGTTGATGTTTTTAACATCGCTTTCAAGGGTATAATACACCTTATAAATGGTATATGTGGATGCCGCAGCCGTTGCGCCGATATAAGCCTTATCAAGCGTTATTACCATAGTGCCGGTGTCTATTGCGCTTATGGTATAATACTCATCTTCTGAACCGAATTTTATGATGCGGCCCACCATGCCGGATGTAAATACTGCGCCTGAACCGGTAACTGTGGTGCTGTCCTGCGTGATTGCCACTGTACCGGTAGCATAAGTTGCCGTGGTATTTAGCGCAGCATAAGATGTGAGCCATGACCATTTATGCTTATATACATTCTTAATGATAAATAAATCCTGCACTTCATCTATGCGGTCATCTATTATGGTTTCCACCCTTGTAGCGGATATTCCAGTATTTGATTTAACTTTGGTTTTGATTGTCCCCAGGTTCATCTTGTTTCCCTTCTATTAGAAACTGCTCACTTATGGTAAACAGTTCATTAACCACTTCATCGCCCCATTTTTCTATCAGTAGCTTACGGGTATCATTATCAAGCTCTACAATATCAGTTACCTGCGGTATGCTCTGTGAGCCCACATGATGCACAAAGGCTTCCCGCACTACTTTTAGAGTATATCCGGCTTTGCGTAGTGCTATTGACCAGTCAAGGTCATCATTTCCGCCAAGCCCGAACCGCTCATCCATTTTCCCGCCTATTGCAGCAAGTGCATCCTTTCTAATCATAAAGCAAAAGCCGATTAAAAACTTTGCGTAATGAGCCGGCATCTTTATGATTTCATCGTTTGCAATGTTTTGAAGCCCCATTACATAATCGCTTTTAGGGCCTGCTGCGCCGCACTTCGGGTCAATCATAAGCGCACTGATAAGAGATGAGAGCCAGAAACTATACTGCATATATATCTCTATATCATTGTTTGCAACAAGTATATATTCATGCTTTGTATGGGCAAGCCCTGCATTAACAGATTTTACCCACCCTTGCGCTTCTTTATGAGTTACTACTGTAACATTGGGCCGTGCCCGTGAAATCCTTTCAAAATATTTACTTAAATCCTTATCGTTTCCATCATTAATAACTATCAGATGTATGTCCACTTCACCTGAAAAGTTGAATATGCTTTCTATTGCTGTCTTTGTAATCTCAAAATTCTTATAGCAGAGCATCACTATGTCGCAGGCAAGTTCATACTTCTTTGACTGTAATTCCTCGTTTGCGACTTTCTGCCTTGCATATTCTTTTGCAGCATCTTTAAAAGCATTATATGTATCTTCAAAGATAACCGGCTGCGGGCCGATATGGCCCACTGAAAATGAAGTGTCGCAGAATATCTCTACTCCACTATCTATTGCCCTGCTGCAAAAAAACAAATCTTCCCCAAAGGTATCGCTGTATAAAAACCAGGGTTTGGGGGTCTTTTTAAATGCTTCCACTTTTGTAAGCACTAACCCGAACCCTATGCCGTCCACTTGAATAAGGGTGTCCTTCGGGTAGTCCATTATATTTTCAAAAGTGCAAAATCTTTTCTGTGCCCGAAACTTGCGTGAAAATACACACGGCAAGTGCGGGGGGTATCTTGTATAAAATAATGGCGCCACTACATCTCTGTCCTGGACCAGAAGCCTTGAAAAAGCATCTGTGCCTGGCATCATTACCATGTCATCGTCAATCCATAAGATATAGCCGCAGTTATTATCTATTGCAAATTCCACTGCGGAAGTCCTTGCGTTTGGCAAGGGCATCCTTCGCCCTACCATAGGGATAAATTCAAATCCATATTTCTGCCATTTTGTGCAGTCCCACAAAAGGTCAAATAATCCTTCAACTGTGCTTGCGTGCAAACTTTCAGTGCCCGAAGGGATATAAACTAATACCCTCTTATTAGAAATCTTGCTGCAAAAATGGCTATAGTCTTTTTTGTTATCAAAGGGTACGTAATCCGATTGCTTCCACATCTCTGACAATTTATGACACCTTTCCTTTCCCATTCATAGGTACTGCGAAGATGGCCGCAAACCTGGCAAGCGCATATTTCCACCTTGTAAGATTTTGAAAACAATACTCTGTATAATTCTCCAAGGCGGAAAGTCCTTTTATTTTTCATTTGAGCCACTCCTTTGTTTGATTAAAATTAGTGGGGCGGTTTTTAAGCCGCCCCGTAAAATGTTACTGACTTATCGCAGGCATCTCATAAATGCCGGATAGTAGTAAGCTGTTGAGAATGTTGATGTTGCTATGGCACATCCAGTAGTGCCTGCAAGTGCGCACATGTAAAGCTCTGATGGTGCTGCTGCTGTGCTGTCTGCGTGGCTTACTGCGAGTGTCAAATAGCTTTTGGCGTTTACTGGTACAAGCATTGCGCCAGGATGCACTGTGGTTCCTGCAATGAAAAGATTTGAGTACCATCCATAAGCCCTCATCCTTTTTATGGCATCCGGCTGTCCTGATGTCCCAAAAGTTTCCAATGCTACTCCTGCCATGCAACGGATTGTTGCCGTGGTCGGAAGTATAACACTGCCATCCTTGTTAGTAGCAATGTCCCAGGCAAGCACAGTACCTGCAACTAACTGCAAGGCTTCCCCGTTTTTTGCCACCATATCAACTATTTCCCATCCTTCTCTTTTGTGTTCCTTGATTATCATCTTTCTTTCCTTTCGTTATCTGTCCTTGTCATCCTAACCCTTCAAATAAGAAATTACATCATTGCAAGGCATAGATATTTAAGATTTTATTAAATGGTTTATAGTCAAATTATGACTGAGTGCTGTAAAGGATGCCCTGTCGCTGCCTGTTAGAGCAACACAGTTCCCCGTATAACAGAACCATGGAAGTCCTTGCATCCTGCTTTGATGCCCTTATGAAAGGCATGGGCTCAAAATAGGTTTCCTTATCTGCATGGAAGTTTATGTATGTCGGATTTAAAAAATACATATACTCACTTGTGCAGTCCTCATCAAAGGTCATTACTGCGCCTTTGTAAGTAAGGTTATCCCATCCAAGGTCGCCTCTTGAAAGGTTTGCACTGCCCACCATGAAATTGATTGTCGTTGTCATCAATTTCTCATAACCTTCAAAAGTTGTCTGGTCGGTTATGATTAGTGATATTTTGTCCTTTTTGCCCTTGCCGGTAGTGTTGTAAGCTGTCCTCATCTTTGCAAGCAGGTTATCATAAATTGTGGTAGTCTTTGCTGCTGATGCATAGTAGTTTCTCCACCATGCGTACACGCTTGCATCAAATCCGCCTACTGTGCCGGTTGTCGGTGTTGCTGCCACGATTGCTTTAAGCCCTGTAATGTCCTTGCTGTCGTTGCCGGTTCCATCGCCAAATAACATTGCGTTAATCTGGTCAATAAATGACATCTCAAGCTGTTTCATTTTGGACTTAAATAAGTTTACAATCTGTGCCCTTCCTGCGTTCTGCCTTTCAGTAAACCTGTCAATGGTTACTGTGCCTGCCACCTGTCTCATCGGATATTTGGCATTGCCATGTCCCACCTGTGGCGTGGTGTCAATGGTATCATATCCAGAGTATGACTTGACTGTGGTGTTGGTAGCATACATAAGTGGAAGTACAATGTCGTTTGCATTATCTTCCATTACTTTTGCTTCCCCGCCATTTTTGTCAATCCAGTCAAACAAAGGATATGCATCAAAAATGTTGTCTGCCAGTGTGTTCTTGTAATTAAACATTGAAGTAGAAAATACTTCGTCTATTCTGCTTTCTGATGGCATATTAATCACTCCTTAAATGCTACATGCCCATCTTCTTTAAAGCATCATTTATTGCTTCTGTTGCTGATGGGCGGTCTTTAACTTTAACGGAAGGAGTGCCGCCGCCTGACTGTATCATGTTTGCATCTTTTTTTACCCTTATTTCCTTATCAAGCACCTGTTTGGCTTTTAGTGGGGCGTTATCGTAGTCAAAGATTTTCCATGCTTCTTCAAGTGATACCCGCCTTGTCTGCATAATCTGCGCCAGTTCATTTCTGTATTCTTGTGCTGCGGGCACTTTCTCAAAGAAAGCACTAATTACTGCCTGCGCTTTTTCTGCCCTTACTTCATCAATGGTCGGTTTAATCTGGGTGCCGAACATATTTTCCACTTCTGCCTTGACCTTTGTGTAAACCCTGTTATACATATCCTTTATGATGGCGTTTGGTTCCATCCTTGAATAGTCCGGCAAGGTTTCCTCAAAGTCTGGGCTTTGTGCCTGCTGTGGTGCCTGTGGTGTTACGACAGTTCTTCCTTCCATTGCAGCCAGTTTCTTTTGCAAGATTGGCGCAATATCGGGGTCGGCAAGCATTGTTTTGTAAAACTCTGCTTTCCGCCTTTCTGTCGCAAGTTCCTGGGATGTCTGGGTAAGTTTACCCTGCAAACCCTTAAAGTCTTTTGGTAGCCCTCTTTTGTCATTGTCTGACCCTTCTCCTGGTGTAGCATCTGCATCTTCTTCTTCTGCTTCCAGGCTGCCAGTCGCATCGTCTTGTCCATTTACATCTTCGGCAAGGTCATCAACGCCTGTTGCGTTGTCCAATTCCTCTGATGTTATGGGGGCGACTTGATTGTTGGCACTTTCCCCAAATTCATTTCCTGACATTTCTTTCTCCTTCTTCTATCTTAAAAGCCCTAACGGCCTTTAATCATGTAAACTTGAACCCACCTGTTTTATGGCTTCTGCTACTGCTTTTTCAGCCATCTTATCTGGGTCCGGCCGGCTTTTTTTCTTTACTACGGGCACTATGGTATCGGTTGTATGCTTCTTTTTGCCTACCCTTATATCGTAGCATCCATCTCCGCCCCTCTGGTAAAGGTTGCGCTTCTCACACTCTTGCCTGAATTGCTCACGGCTCTCAATGTATATCGGCTCATCTCCAAAATTTTCATAAAGTTTTGGGACAAACTCTTTAAACTTGCGCATGGCGTACATCCTTTTAAATATCCCGCCGCACTCGCATGGTTTGCCTGCCGTATCATCTTCAAATACATCTTTTAATACTTTACCACATACTTTTTGCCCGTCTTTTACCGGCTCGCATCTTACGTCAATTAGCTTCACTGGCCCATCCCTCCTGCTAACATATTTTGAAGTGCCATATCTGGCATCATTTCAGTATTTTGGTTGCCCATGCCGCCCAAAATCTGCGCTATCATGGCATTGTCATCGCCCTGCGGGGGCGTATTTGCCATATTCGGGGGCATCGGGGGCTGTGAATTTTCCGGATATATAATCCTTTTTATTTCATCTTCTGTCATGCCGTATTTTGAAAATAAATACCTGAAAAGTTCAGGCTGATTGCAGGCGGGCTGTCCATTCCTGTCCACCATGCCCATAATAGACGGCAAATTCTGTTGCAACATGGACCTTTCCTGTTCTTCTGACCTTCTCTGCGTTGCGCCCATGTGTATTGATATGTTGTATTTGCCTGCTATGCCACGCTGCGCCCATTGTATCCATCCTTTGAGCTTTTCTGACCAGAATGTATTGCCGCCGCCGAATTTCTGCTGTATGCGAAGGACTTTTGTAGCCACATCCACGCACCACTCTGCCATATAATCAAGCCGTTCCGAGTTACGAAGCCCCATATTCTTGTCAATTATGGATGCTTCTGTCGCTGTCTTTTCGCTTTCATTGTCTGTTGCCCTCTGGTTTGCCCCTACTGCCGATATGTTATTCATATCGTTTACAATCTGGTCGCCGTACTGGTAAAAACTGGGGCTTATCCCGCTTGCATCCACTACCATTATTTTATTCTGGCTGATTGCCCCGTCTGTAACGACTACCATCTGCATATCTTCGCCTGACAGGAATTTATCCCTTTCCTTTTGGTTCGGAAATGCGCCATGCTCTGCCAAAATCTTTCTCTGCATCTTTTTCCTGTGGTTCATCATCTGGGTTCTAACCTGGTCAAGTTCCCAGTTAAGGTCCGCAATCTGCGCTATATCGCTTATGGGATAAAGCTCATCGGGCACATCGTTTGGCGAATATATCGTTACTGCCGATTTAAAATCATAGGGGTTTTCTACGTCTTTTAACCATTTATCCACTTCTTCTGACATGGTCATTATCCTGTTATCCACAAAATCGTGAATTTCCCACACTTTTATACGGGCAAACAGGCTCTTATCTTCATCTGTAATGATTTTCATTTCAGCATCGCCGAATTGTTTTGAAAATGTCCCGTATATGTCCTCATCGTAGCTGTCAAGGTTATTATATTCTGACTTTGCCTGCAAAACCGGAAGTATATAAGGGATTGCGAGCCACCGCAGCTCATCAAAATGCTTTGCTTCGGGGTCAAATATTATTTCCTGCGGCGATACCCTGACCATCCAGGGGGCTTCTTCTTCAATAAACTCCGTATAATCAAGCCCTGTCTGGCTGTCCGGCGTTGAATAATCCCTGACAAATTTAGTCTTATATCCTTGCTTTGCCACTCCAAAGCTCATTACCAGAAAATCCTGCACTACCCTGCGGACCTGCTTTTTAGCTTTCATGGTGCGCCATGTGTCGTTTAGCACCGCTTCCGTTACAGTCTGCCCTGGTTCAAAGGCAGGGTCCTCTGCATTTACATAAAAATAAGGGTCCTGAAAGTATATCTGCGGCACTATTGCCTTTGTTATGCTGTAAGTGTAATTGACCACAATCCTTGCATCTGTTGATAGCGCATCCTGGTTGGGCCAGTGCACACCCTTGAAATAGTTCTTCCACCGCTCTGCATTTTTGGTGTAGTATTTATCCTTGAAAGCCTGTCCCCACTGGACATATCTTTTCCAGTAATAAAGTTTCTCATCTTTATTTTTTAAAATTATCGGTGAGCTATTTTTTTTAGGCATTTATTCTCATCCTTTGCTGTAAAGCGTAATTATTACCAATCACATTTTTGTAAGGGTCAATCTTTGAAGCTCTTCCCTGCTCTCTCCACCACTGAAGTGTGCCTTCTTCTATGTTTTCTTCAAGCGCATAAAGCCCTGTGGGTTCCTTCCAGTGTTTTATCCCGAAAGAAAGGGCATCAAATACGTCATCATATCTTGCTGCGCCGTAGCGCAGGACCTCATCTTCAAGCTCAAATAGCCCTTTGGCAAAATACATATCGCCCCTTGCAAATATAGGATGCAAGCCCAAAATCCTGTCATCTTTCCTGTCTGATGAAAGCACTTCAAGGATTTGAAGCGGTATGTTTTCCTTTCTTGCCCTATCGTATATATCGTCTGCAAGGTATTCCTGAAATCCACGGGTTTCAATGATTAGCTTTGTTAAGAACCTGTTTTCCCGTAGCTTGCCCATTACAAAATCCAAAAGTTCATTTTTTCGCAGCGACAATCCTTCTGCATAAGTTACGTAAATTTTCCCTTTGGGGTCCACGGCTGTTACGACAAGCCCTGATAAGTCCCCGTATTTTGTTCCCTTTGAAGGGTCAAGGTGCAAATACCAGTTCATTTCCCTGGGTATATAGCACTTCTGCGCCGGTCCCCTGTGCTGCGGTACATCTTCAAGAATATCAGGTATGAAACGTTCCCTTTCATCTATTCGGAAATATCTTATATCATCCTGTTTAAACTCTGCCGTTTCGCTGTCCACCGGATTATTCTGGTACTGGCAACTGTATATGTAAGGTCCCTGTGATAGTTTTATATCATCAAGAAATTGCTGCGATAACACTTCCGGAAATAAAAGCGAACCGTCTGGATTTACCGCCTGCCGTACAAAATAATCAAACCTGTGGGCTTCCTTTTCAATTAAATGGTTATATAAATCATAATAATTCCATCTGGTGCCTATCACTATCATCTCGCCATTGGGGTCCAGTAGTGAAAGCGCAAGTTTGTAAAAGTCTATTACTTCATTAATCATTGCCCTGCTGCGTGAGTTCGCCTGGCTGTGAAGGTCATCAAGGATAATCCTATCGTAGTGAAATCCGACCTTTACAACACCGATACCGCATACTGATATTGAAGGCTCTTTTAAGTTTTTAGTCCTGGTACTTATCGTTATGTCCTCTTTTGTCCAGTCCTTGCCCACCAAATCGCCGTATGCTTTTCGGAAAACTTCATTATGTTCGTAATGGCCTTTTATTTCACCCAAAAAGCCCTTTGCATTGTCAAACAACTCATTTCCAATCAGCACCCTTCCATTGGGGTTTTGGCATAAATATCTAATCGGTTCCCCGATAGTAACTAAACTTGTCTTGTATGTGTTTCGGGGCATAAGGATTAACTTAAATTTGCGCCCCATTTTTTCAGGATGGTCCGAATATTTGCTATCAACGAACCGGCACATCTGCCAGTGCGTATTGTAATGGCAATCATATCCAAGCCTTTCCCTGTCAAAGAAATACAGATTATTTGCTATTTGAAGCTCTAATTGCCTGGCAAGCTCATTTTGTTCTTCTGGGTTCATAGGGTTTTTCTCCTTTCAGGATGGTAGTGTCCCGCGAAAACTTTGCCCCATCCTTAATGTGCTTTGCCTGCTTGTAAATCTGTCCCCTTATCTCATCTGACGTTTTATCTATGGTCTTTATATGCTCTACCAGGTTATCATCCTTTGTAATGGTAAAGCCGTTTGGTATGAATGCTTCCGTGTACTGCACTATGAAGGCATCCCTGCCGTTATCATAATTTTTTCTTTGCCTATCAATTACTGCATCTGCGACTTTGGCACTGTTTGAAATTGTCATTATTATTGTTGCCATTATAAACTCCAAGCGAAACTATCGAGAAAATTATAATCGGTCCCTGCAATCTTATCCCTGCCATACCGGACATATCCGTGCTTGTTGATAAGCGATATGCCGTTTTGGATGCACTCATCTCCAAGCATGGTGCCTGAAAACGGCGTAAAATATGCGGGGCTTATCATACTGTCAAAGCGTTTTATAAACTTGCACAACTTAAATGTATCAAGCTGTTCATCTTTTGTTTCTGTCGGAAACCCGTACATGATATTGGCAAATATCTTGACATTATATTTGTGCAATATATATGCCGCCTTATAATTTTGTTTTACCGTGGTGCCCTTGCCTATCATGGTAAGTATGCGCCCGTTTCCGCTTTCAAATCCCACTGAACATACTTTCATGCCCGCATAATGCACAATCATAATTGCTGCCGTGTTTTTGGTCATAGCGTCATATATTGTGCCATCGGTAATGTTTACGGTTTCGTAATCCACGTCTGCAAATACCGGCTTTAGCCCCGCTTTAATTATTGAATTTGCGCATGAAAGCCATGTTATTGCAGGTAGTATAACTTGTCGCCCATGTGTTAAATTCAAGCACTCAAGAGCCATGAGCAGCCCGTTTGAGCAGCTATCAACTGCTACAAAGCCGCATCCGATTTTTTCGCTCATCATTTCTTCAAAGTGTCTTGTCTGGGGCCCCATGCCAAGCCAATTATTTCTTATGGCTTTTGATACTTCGGCGATTTCTACATCTGTGCAGTCGCTTCCAAATACACTAATCATTTTCACCATACCAGGCAAGGATTATTCTTGCGTGCTCTTTTACCTCACAATTATCATCGCTGTCGGGCTTATAACCCTCTTTAAATTTGCAGAACCATCCTGCGTTATAAATGCAATTTGCACATACTTTATTTTTCAACTTTGCCACCCGCTTTTGTCGCCTTGCCTGTGACCTCTCTTGCAGGTACTCCCATAACAGTAGTATGGGGTTTTACGTCTTTTGTTACCACTGCACCGGCTGCAACTACTGCGCCATCTCCGATTGTTACACCATTTATGATTGCCGCACCGGAACCGATAAAGCATCCGTTGCCGATTTTTACATCTCCGCATAGTGTTGCATTTATCCCGATAAAAGAATAATCTCCGACCTGGGCACCGTAGGGAAGTTTAGCCCCGTAATTGAGTTTTACAAACCTTCCGATTTTTACTGTTGAGCCTACAAAAGAAAACGGCTGCGCAATCAGCCCCACCGGTGTCTGTTCGCACATGACAAGTGCCCTATCAGAAATATGGCCCACCCAGTTTAAAATACCCGTTCTAAAATACTGCTCATCAATTCTTTTCTTGTAAGCAGTGTTATATGCGCTTATGATGCCTTGAGCCCCTGCATGGAC
>Ga0163209_1001133_pt1 | contig 11602 bp, 6 predicted proteins | sample Kivu_160m_FD_113538 | JGI IMG/M metagenome (GOLD analysis project Ga0163209, IMG submission 113538) | Freshwater microbial communities from Lake Kivu, Western Province, Rwanda to study Microbial Dark Matter (Phase II) - Kivu_160m | ecosystem: Environmental > Aquatic > Freshwater > Lake ... | reverse complement strand
GTATCGTAATTCGTATTTATTTCAACGTGTACCTTACTCCCGTATAGATCATAATTCCTGTAACAGGGCCCCATACCATGGAGCCGTCGAAATAGGTATGGTAGGGTGCATTGGCTTCGATGATGGGATCTTTCTGACGGTAGTTTGTCAGGTTCTCCCCTCCTATGTAAACATCAAAACGTTTGAACTTTTTCGTGACCTGTGCCAGCAGGTTGAACCACACCGGAGAATAATCGGGTTGCCGGAGAGTTTCCGGAAGCTTCCCTGTATCCGGCAACCGTGCCGGGCCATTTAACTGGCCTGTCAGATCGAATTTCCATTTTTCGAATTTCGTAGCATAGGAAAGGGTGATCAGAGCCTTGTAGGCATTGACCATGGCTTTTTGTCGTAGCCGGCCCCCTTCGGTCATCCTGACATCGTTGAACCGGAACGCTCCAATGGCCGTCAAACCCTCGAGAGGCCTGAGAGTCAATTGCACCTGGGCTGAAAAGGCGGATGATTCGCCGTTCAGGTTATAGAAAAAAACCTCTGTCGGTAAGCTGTCTACATCCACCACAACTTGCTTTTGGAAGGAGGTATAATACATGTCAATGGCGATGTCCATTTTCCTTCCGAATGCCGTGAACTCGGTGGTGAAATTGAGTCCATAGTTCCATGCAGATTCCTGGTCAAGGTCAGAGGCAAAATGAAGCTTCCTCTGGCTCATGAAGAGGCCTGTATTCTCAGCCAGCGGGTTGGCCGTCCGGTACCCTTTCCCGATGGATCCGCGCAGGACCGTCTTTTTGTCAATCTGGACACGGGCATGGAGACGGGGAGTATAGATCCACCCGTACAGGTTGTTGTAATCGGCCCTGACCCCTGCAATCACGACAAACCTGTCGTGCAGGTCGAGGGTGTACTCAAAAAAACCACCCACATTCGATTCAATACGATTCTGCGGGTATTCCACGAGGGTATCGCCAACCAGCCGGTACAGCGCCCCATTGGCCGTATCGCCGGTGATCTGGTACAGGTAGGTCAGCTGGTGTTGTGCGTAAGTTTCCCGGTAGTTGTCGTAAGAATAACTGAATCCTGCTGCGATACGGTGATGGTCATCCCTGAAGGCGGAGGTGAGGATAAGGTTGGAGTAGAATGTCTGCTCCAGTCCATTGTACTTGTTGATCCCGTAAAATGCATCCTGGTTGTGGTGGATCCCCGACAGGATCAGGCCAAGGCTTGTGTGTCCCGACTTCCCAAGGAAGAATCCGTTCTTCCAGAAGCCTTCGAGGCGGTTCGTGGTAACACGCACACCATAAGGTTTTGTTAGTTCGGATATCCCTGCCGTATCAAACGAGAAGGTATGCCGGTCGAAATCCATCTGCCCTCCGTTCCGGTCTTCATACAGGTACTTGATCGCGAGACGCGATGTGTATTTCCCAGGGATCAGGTAATTCCAACGGTTCATGGCCGTAATGGTGGTGGAGAGCGGCATGTCCATGAACCCGTCGCCGTTGCGGTCAAACCGGTGAGACAGATTGCTCGCGTGGACCAGGAGCATCGTGCTGAGGCGATCGTTGATCCGGATGGATCCGTTTCCGTTCAGCTCCATTCGCAGGTTGCTGTTCCCGAACGCGTTCAGAAATAGTTTCTCGCTCTCTTCCGGTTTTTTGTACTCCACGTTGATCTGTCCGGTGATTGACTCGTATCCCTGGATCACGGATGATGAACCTTTGGCCACCTGGATCGACTCCATCCATGGACCGGGAATGTAACTCAGTCCATAGGAGGATGCCAGGCCGCGGATCAAAGGAATATTCTCCGTCATCACCTGGCTGTAGAGGCCCGACAGGCCCAGCAACTGGATCTGCCGTGCTCCGGAAATAGCATCGCTGTATGAGACATCGACCGAAGCATTGGTTTCAAAACTTTCGGCCAGGCTGCAGCAGGCCGCATGCTGCAACTCCCCGGCCGTGATCACCTGGGTATATACCGGGTTCAGCTTTGAAACGAAGGAGTCGTCCAGTTTTCCGTGGACCTCCACCTCATTCAGAAGCTGCAGGTCCGGATGCATCTCCACATCCAGCTTTGATGTGTTGCGTGCCAGGATGATCGTGTCTTTCCTGTAGCCCATCAGGCTGAAGACGAGTTTCGGATTTTTTAATCCGCCTCCTCCAATCTTGTAATGTCCCTCCGAATCGGTGATAGTCCCCTGGGTGGTGCCGGCTCAATAGACATTGACACCGACCAGGGGCTGCCGGTTGTTATGTTCGGAGGTTTCAAAAACGGATCCCCTGATGGTTTGGGCCTGAAGGGATCCGGACCAGCCAAAAAGAATGGTGGCTATGTATATGGCAATCAGTGTTTTTCGTTTCATGTCGTACGTTATTTCGTGTGAATTGCCAACCGGGAAATGAATCAACTACGGCAGACAATGAGGAATGAGGAATGAGGAATGAAAAATGAGGAATGAGGAACCGGAGCGAAGCGGAGCTCGGCGAAGTGAAACGAGCCAATGATGGATCCTCTGCCTATGAAAGTTCGTCTGGTGAAGGGATCTTGAGCGTGTGGAGGAAAATGATCAGAGATCCCCGGATTTGGGGTGGCGTAAACGAAGAACGCCAAAAGGGTGTACAGGAGTCGGCCGCATCCGGGTATCCGGCATCCGGCATCCGGCAATCCGATAGTTCAACGGATGGGATATTGATCGATTCTTCCTGTGCCGGCAGGATGGAGACAATCGGCGCACGAAGGTAGGTCACCTCGTTCCGGCAACCCTTGTGATTGGTTTTGCTGCAACAGGTGTGCTCGCTACCGGAGCAACAGGATGCGGTAGGGTCAACATCATTTATTGCCAGTTTGCAGTGGGATCCCGGGCCTGCCTGTTGCACAGAGCTGTCTGCAAGGTAGCATTGGCAGATATGGTGATAGACGGCCACTCCGGTAGTGCTGAACAACATCAGCGCTGCGAAAAATATTGTTCCGGTTTGCCTGATCAAGGTTTGCACTCAATAAAATATTAACATATTAGACTACAAATATACAATAAACTGGCGGTCTGATGAAATTATTTTGAACGATTTTAAATAATTGTAAGTGATTTTGAATAACTTTGTCCAAGAGATTCATTAAACCATTCCATAATTATTCGCATCATGAAAAAGCTGTTCACCTTTATGGCTGTTATCAGCCTGGTTATCATGTTTATTCCTTCGCTTCAAGCCCAGGAAACCAGTTCCCCTCCTCCGGGATTCAGGGTTGATACCCGTATCGACAACATGGGTTACTGGCAACAATGCGCTGCCTGGGGACTGGTTCCCGTTCAGCCCTTCATCCAGGTTCCCCCTGCCGAATATACCGGAACGAAGGTGTTGATCGACGGCCTGCTGATCGACGACTCGCCGGATGTGCCGGTGACGGAAGAATCAGCCCATCAGAGCGAGAATTCCATTGTGATCAATCCGAACGACAAAAACCATGCGCTCAACTCCAACAACTCGGGAAACTGGCCCAACACAAGCTCCTTTTATGGCGCCGACCGGCTGGACACCTATGATGCAGGAGAGACCTGGGGCGGATCCACACTGGGTCCCAACGGAATGAACTACGGTGACCCGGTCGCCGCCATAAACATGACCGGACGCTATTTTATCGGCTATATCACCACCTCCATGGGCCAGGGGGTCTCATTTTCCGACGATTACGGGGTGACCTGGACCTCTTCGGTGGTATCAACCAGCAGTACGGATAAAAACCATCTGTGGGTGGACAACAGCCCTACCAGTTCATACAACGGCAATATCTATAACGGATGGATGGAGGGCAACCAGATCCGGGTAACCCGTTCCCTTACCAACGGTTCCACCTGGGAGCCAAAGCTTACCATCAGCAGCGGAACCAGCGCAGGCAGCCACAACCAGGGAATCAACTTCAAGACCGGCCCCAACGGCGAGGTATATGCCGCCTGGTCGGTCTATGATGCCTGGCCGGCAGATGAAAAGGCCATCGGCTTTGCCAAATCGCTGGATGGCGGTGCCTCCTGGGAAACGGCCACCAGGATCCTGGACAACATCAAGGGGGTTCGTACCACAGGGGTTCCCCAGAACCAGCGGGTCAACTCCTTCCCCTCCATGGCCTGCGATATCAGCAACAGCCCTTACCGCGGAAACATCTATATCGTATGGCCCAACATCGGCTATCCGGGGGTGAACAGCGGTACCGACCGTGATATTTACATCATCCGATCCAGCGACCAGGGAGCCACCTGGTCGGCGCCGGTCAAGGTCAACCAGGACCCCTCGGGAGCAGGGAAGACCCATTACATGAGCTGGATTGCATGTGACCAGGCCAACGGCCAGCTTGCCGTAGTCTTTTACGACAACCGGAACACGAGCAACAACCAGTGTGAAGCCTGGATGGCCTGGTCGCAGGACGCCGGCGACACCTGGGAAGAGATGAAGGTGAGCGATGTCTCCTGGACCCCCTCCCCCATCCCCGGCATGGCTTCCGGCTATTTCGGCGATTACCTGGGGATCGATATCTACAACGGCATTGCCTATCCCTGCTGGACAGACAACCGGATTGGCTATGCCATGACCTACGTCTCCCCCATCAGCCTGCACATCCCCGCCTCCCAGGTGATCTACCAGGCCGACTATATCAACGGCAACGGACAGATGGATTACGGTGAGAACATCCTGATGGGGATGGAGATGCTGAACAACGGCGAACTCGAAGCGGAAGATGTCACCGTGACGCTGTCGACTGAATCCCCCTACATCACCTTTGAGGACAGCACCGAATTCTACGGGAACTTCAACATCGGGGAATCCAAGACCATCATGGACGCCTTCCAATTCAATGTGTCGGAGTTTATCCCCGACGGATACATGGTCACCTTCAAGGTGACGGCCGTCAATTCAGTCGACACCACCACCATTAGCTACTTTGATGTAGAGGCCCACGCGCCGGCGGTCACCATCCTGAGCATGACGATCAACGATGCCGCCGGGAACAACAACGGCATACTGGATCCGGGAGAATCGGCCATCATCAGCTTCCTGACGGAAAACACCGGAGAGTTTGACGCCCTCGATGTGGTGAGCACACTTGAATCCAGCAACCCCTTCGTGGCCCTCCTCGACAACTCGATCGACCTCGGAACCCTGACCCCAGGCGAATCCGTCAATGCCTCATTCCCGGTGGAGGTCAGCAGTGACTGCCCCTACGGTTCGGCTACCGTGTTCCACAACGTGGCCACCTGGGAGTTTGGCCAGGACGAAATGTACAAAACCACCCGCATCGGGCTTTACGTGGAGGACTGGGAGACAGGAGACTTCACGAAATTCCCGTGGGAATTCACCGGAAACACCCCCTGGGTGATCGATCCTGATGTGAAATGGGAGGGGAACTACTCGGCCCATTCCGGAGAGGTGACCGACAACGAGATGTCCGGACTCACCATCAACTACAATGTGCTGGTGGACGATACGATCTGCTTCCACCGGAAAGTCTCATCGGAGATCTTTGCCGACAAGCTGCTATTCTATGTCGACGACTTGCTGCTTGGAACCTGGACCGGGGAGTCCGACTGGCAATACTTTGTTTATCCGGTTCTTGCAGGACCGCATACCTTCACCTGGAAGTATGAGAAAAACGGCATGGTCTCCCAGGGAGCCGACAGGGGATGGGTGGATTATATCATCTTCCCGCCCGAATACCAGACCGCAGCCAGTGCCGGCGGCGATGCCGTGGTTTGCGCCGGGGATTCCTACCAGCTGATGAGCGCCGCCATCGGGTACGACTCGGTCAGGTGGACCACCGGCGGGAGCGGGGTGTTCAGCGATCCCACCATCTATAATCCGCTTTACACTCCCAGCGCCGATGATATCACCGCCGGAAGCGTTGTGCTCACCATTACGGCCTACGGTCCGGAGGATGTGACCATCTCTGATGAAATGACCCTGACCATCGAATCACCTCCCCAGGCCTACGCCGGAGGAGATGTATCGGGTTGTGCATCAGGATACCTGATCGACAATGCCACCGCATCCGATTACCTGGAACTCACCTGGACGACCGGGGGCGACGGAACCTTTTCCGATATCCATGAACTTCATCCCACCTATCTCCCGGGAGAGGCGGATATCACAGCCGGATCCGCCACGCTTCACCTGATGGCAACGAGCATGGGGGTGTGCGATGCAGCGCAGGATTCCATGATGCTGACCATCCATCTCAATCCGGTGGTAATTCTTGGCCCTGACACCTCCATCTGTGCCCATCTGACCTATACCCTCGATGCCACCACTGCCGGAGCTGCAAGCTATCTGTGGAGTCCCGGAGGGGAGACCACCCCGACGATCACGGTCGACTCGGCCGGCGTGGGGATCGGCAGCCAGGCGTATACCGTCACCGTGACCAGCGATGAGGGATGCGAGGGATCCGATGAAGCCACCGTCACCTTCAAGGACTGCACGGGGATCAATGAGTTAGCCGAACACCTGACCGCCGCTGTGTTCCCCAATCCGAACACCGGCTCCTTTACCGTCAGGCTGAATGCCCGCACCGCTGAACAGGTGAACCTGCGCATGATCAGCGCTGCCGGCGAGACGGTTTATGAGCAGCGGGATATTGTAGTGAACGGCGAGGTGAAGATCCCCGTCAACGCCCGGCACCTGCCCCAGGGAAGCTATATCGTGGAGATTGCCAACGGGAAAGGGAATCTGTTTACCAAGATTGTGATCAGTAAATGATGCGCGATGCGGGATGCGGGATGCGCGATGCGCGATGGGAGATGTGAGATATCAGATGCCGGATGCCGGATGCCAGCTGCCGGATGCCGGATGTGAATGAAGCGAAAATGAAGGGAAGACTGACCGAATACCGAAGGTAAAGAGGCGCTGAACCAAACATTGACCGAATAAAAGCTCGCTTTTGGCTATTGGCTTTTCTCTATTTCGCCATTTCACAATATCACCATACCACCATATCACCATACCACCACATCACCACGGCACCATTGCGCCACTAAAAATAGTACCAAATCGACTGATACTTCCGGATATTCTCGCCGTCGTCGTGCAGGCGTTTGAGGTAATCGTAGATGGAGATATCGGTATAGAGGTAGTCGTCCACGATGGCGATCCGTGATTCCCACGGGTAGAAGCGGTAAATCCGCTCCCCTTCAGGAGTGATCATCACCGGCTCGTGGTCCTGCCAGGCACGCAGGTGCGATTTACCGAGCTTCGGCACATTGAAGACCGGCTCATCCGTTCTCACCATGCCGGGGAGCATCCTGGCCTCCTCCTTCCGCTCCTGCTGAACCCGGGCGATGGGCACCCGGAAATCGATCGTCTCCTCCTTTCCCTTCATGTTGAAGGTGTAGTAGGGATCAATGCCCGACAGCTTCAGCCGTTTCCGGATATAGCAGAGTTCATACTTCCGGCTGTTGTAATAGGTGAAAACCAGCTGGTTGTAAATGCTCAAACCGGCTTTGCGGATCCGCTCCACAACGGAGATGGTTTCCGGAGTGATCTCGGAGGCATATTCAATGTGCGTCACAATGCACACCTCCCGTTTCCCCAGGCGGTTATATCTGGCCAGCTTGTCGATGAATTCCTGGTCCCACCGGCAGGGCAATGTGATCAGCGTTCGGGTCCCGATACGGATCCGCTCCACATGGTCGATCTCGGCCACCGACTGGATGATCTGCAGCAGGATCTTGTTGTTCAGTGTCATGGGATCCCCGCCGGTGATCAGCACCTCGGTGATGAAGGGATCATCACGGATCCAGTCGATCGCCTCGCGGATCTTCTCCTGCGTGATCCTCGCCTCATCCAGCTCCTTGATCTCCCAGTTTCGCTGGCAGTAGACACAGATCTGGGGGCAGGTATCCAGCGGTTTCAGGATCACGATCTGGGGATAGCGGCGGGTGACGGCATCCACCGGGCTGGTGGAGCGTTCACCCATGAAGTCCATATCGAACTTCTCAAGCTGGTTCTTTCTGACGTTCTCACAATAGGTGGCGCTGGGGATTACCTGCGACCGAACTCCCTCATCATATTTATTTCTGCCGCTCTCGTTGAAAAGGGTCAGGTAATATGGGGTGATATGAAAGGGAATGCGGTATTTTTTGGCTAACTCCAGTCCCCTTACCTCTTCATCACTCAGGGTGACCAGCTCCTGCAGGATCTTCAGATCCTTGATGACATGCCGCAACTGCCATTTGTAGTTGGACCAGTCCCCTTCGCTGGCATCAAAATAGGTCAGGATCTTCTCTTTCAGACTGACCCGTTTTTCAATGATCTCCTTATCAAGGCCGTTTTTCATTTTGGCAAAGCTGTCGGTCAACTGCCCGGCATAGCGGTCGAGGTTTTTTGACCTCGCCTTGCCGGCCTCCCTTCCCGTGGAATCAAGCACATCCACCTTGTCTTCAATGCAAAGTTCGACATGGATACCGCGGAAGAGATAGAGAAACTCCGCAAGAAACCCCTTTCTCACAGACGAGAGAACATCTGCATGATTCTGTGCCAGCTGAAACAACACCATATAGGCAGAAAAGCCTGTAAGCTCCTCGTTTTCGGTCCGGATGATGTTTTTCAACACCCTGATACACTCTTTCGCCATATTTTTCTCCGTTTGATGCAGATCAAACGGTTTTTCAGTAAAGACATTGAAATAACTCCGTTCCAGATCATTGAGGTAATGAAAGAAGTTGTCCCTGCCTCTCTCTGGATCCTCGCAGCTCTGCAAGGTTGCTTTGATCACCGGAGCGGCATCCCACATCTCCTTCAGCAGTTCCTCCTTCGAAAGGGTTATCAATGAATGATTTGTCTCAATCATGATGGTTCAGTTAAATTAATGAATCGGTGGAAGTACGTCGAGAAATGCGAAAGTACTAAAAATTTTCCAGGAAGCCAAGTCCGACCAGATGGACAGAAGGGAACAGTCCAAGATCTTTTTGGGACAAAAAAGATCTCTCAGGAAAGGAAAAATCTCTTTTTATTTATAACTTTGTGAAAAAAATAACCATGGCAAAGATTACAAAAGAAGATGCATTAAAGTATCACGAAATGGGACGACACGGGAAAATTGAAGTTATCCCTACAAAACCACACAGAACTCAACGCGACTTATCGCTTGCCTACACGCCCGGAGTTGCTTTCCCTTGTCTGGAGATCGAGAAAAATTCTGATGATATCTACAAGTATACTTCGAAGGGAAATCTGGTTGCAGTTATCTCCAATGGTACTGCCGTTCTTGGGCTGGGGAATATCGGCGCCGATGCCGGGAAGCCTGTGATGGAAGGCAAAGGGTTGTTATTCAAAATATTTGCGGATATTGATGTCTTTGATATTGAAGTCGAGACCCGGGATATCGATCTGTTTATTGAGACGGTAAAGCAGATTGCGGTCACATTCGGAGGAATCAACCTCGAGGATGTGAAAGCGCCTGAATGTTTTGAAATAGAGGAGAGATTAAAGAAAGAGCTCCATATCCCTATCATGCATGATGACCAGCATGGAACTGCTATTATCACCGCAGCAGGATGGCTCAATGCGATAGAAATTGCCGGCAAAAAGAAGGAAGAGGTCAAAATCGTTGTGAACGGAGCCGGAGCCGCCGCTATTGCCTGTACCAACCTGTTTGTCTCCATTGGCGCAAAGAAAGAGAACATCGTCATGCTCGATACAAAGGGCGTTTTGCGTAAAGACAGAAAAGACCTGAATAAATACAAACAACTTTTCGCTACAAGCAGGGATATCCATACCCTGGAAGATGCGATGAAAGGAGCCGATGTATTCCTAGGTTTATCCTCCAAGGATGTGTTGTCACAAGATATGGTTCGCTCGATGGCCGATAATCCGGTCATATTTGCCTGCGCGAATCCTGATCCTGAAATTACTTACGAAGATGCAATGGCAGCCCGGCCCGACCTCCTGATGGCCACCGGCCGGTCTGACTATCCCAACCAGGTGAACAATGTGTTAGGTTTCCCCTTTATCTTCAGGGGAGCGCTGGATGTGCGGGCCACCTGCATCAATGAGGAGATGAAGATTGCCGCGGTGCATGCGCTGGCAGCATTAGCCAAGGAGGATGTCCCCGAAAATGTCAGCGAAGCCTACAATGTGAAGAACCTGATCTACGGAAGAGAATATTTTATCCCGAAACCATTAGATATCCGGCTGATCACGACGGTTGCGCCGGCGGTTGCCAAGGCGGCGATGGATTCGGGTGTGGCCCGCAAGCCGATCACCGACTGGGAAGCATACAAGTCAGAGCTCAGTCGCAGGCTTGGTCTGGAGAATCAACTCCTGAGAGGCATCACCCTGAAGGCAAAATTAGACCCGAAACGGATCGTATACCCCGAAGGGGCCAACCTGAAGATCCTCAAGGCGGCCAATGAACTCTTTCATGAAGGGATCGCCAAACCGATCCTCCTGGGAGATGAGGAACAGATCCGCCAGATTATGAAGGAGAACCACCTCGATCTCAACGGCATCGAGATCATTGATCCCCGAGGGAAGGAGGAACAGCAGCGCAGGGAACGCTTCGCGGAAATGATATGGAAAAAGCGCCAGCGCAAGGGGATCACCCAGGATGAAGCGTTTGAGCTGACTTTCGACAGGAATTATTTCGGGATCATGATGGTGGAAACCGGGGAAGCGGATGCCATGGTTTCCGGTATCACCAGCGAATACGGCGCTGTGATGGGCCCTGCCCTGAAGCTGATCGGTCCGAGATCGGATCTCAACAGGGTTGCGGGGATGTACATCCTGGTGACAAAAAAGGGTCCCTACTTCTTTGCCGACACCACGGTGAACCTCGATCCCGACTGGAAAACGCTGGCCGACACCGCGTTGCTGACGGCTGAAACCATGCGGAGGTTCAACATCGAACCCGTCATCGCGATGGTCTCCTTCTCCAACTTCGGCTCCGTGAAGTCAGCGGAACACACCCAGGGACCGGTGCGGGCACGCCAGGCCACCAAATACCTGCATGAGAATTTTCCCGATCTGCTCGTTGACGGAGAGATGCAGGCCAACTTTGCCCTCAACAACGAAATGCGCAAGGCGAAATTCCCCTTCTCCAGGATCGCTGACCATGACGTCAATGCCCTGATATTTTCGAACCTGAGCTCGGGCAATGCCGCCTATAAAGTCATGCAGGAGATTGGCGGTGCGGAGGCGATCGGCCCCATCCTCATGGGAATGAACAAACCCATTCATGTTGTCCCGCTGGAATGCACCACACGGGAAGTCGTTCATATCTCGACCATTGCGGTGGTTGATGCACAGGCAGCCGGCCGACATTGATGATTAAATTAATTTTTTATTAATATTGAAATAAGTTGTACTTTTGCAACCTTAATCATTTTTAATTAATACTATTATGTCAACAGGTAAAGTTAAATTTTTCAATGAGAGAAAAGGTTTTGGTTTCATCGTTGAAGACGAAAGTCAGAAGGATCTATTTGTTCATGTAAGTGGGCTCATCGACAAAATTCAGGAAAACGATGACGTTATCTTCGATATTACTGAAGATCAGCGTGGTAAAAAGGCCATTAACGTGAAAAAAGCATAGTCATTACAGTTGATCCTCCGGATCACAACTACGCTTAACC
>Ga0163209_1001129_pt1 | contig 11623 bp, 12 predicted proteins | sample Kivu_160m_FD_113538 | JGI IMG/M metagenome (GOLD analysis project Ga0163209, IMG submission 113538) | Freshwater microbial communities from Lake Kivu, Western Province, Rwanda to study Microbial Dark Matter (Phase II) - Kivu_160m | ecosystem: Environmental > Aquatic > Freshwater > Lake ... | reverse complement strand
ATAAGGAAAAATATGACATCACTTTCCGGTACAATGAACCAAATGGAACCGATGGTAAGGTAGAAAGGATTCGCTAAGTGGAAACGATTGCCGAAACTCTCATCGCAAAAGAGATAAAAGAAACGATAGGATTCATTACCCTCAATAATCCTAAAAAGTACAATGCCTTATGCGCCCGATTGCTTACACAACTGATTGCGGTACTTGATGAATTCAAGACTCAAAATATCCCCGTGGTTGTTATCCGGGCACCCGCAGGAGCCAAAGTGTGGTCCGCCGGCCACGACATTTCGGAACTTCCCAAAACACACAGGGATCCGTTGGGCTATGAGAACCCTCTCGAAATAGCATTACGGAAAATCGAGGAATATCCGGCGCCCGTTATCGCTATGGTGCAAGGAAGCGTATGGGGGGGCGCATGCGATTTTGCCATTACCTGTGATATGATCATCGGCGATCCCTCATGTTCCTTCGCCATTACGCCGGTCAAAATAGGAATACCGTATAATGCATCCGGCATCATGCATTTCATAAACAGAGTGGGCCTGAACATTGCGAAAGAAATGTTTTTCTCCGCACAGCCGATTGACGCCGAACGCGCAAAAGAGGTCGGCATATTGAACCATCTTATTGCCACCGAATCGCTCGAAACATTTACACTTTATCTCGCGAAGACAATTGCCTCCCAATCCGCACTTTCGATTGCCGTGATAAAAGAACAGTTCAGAATCCTTGCCGGATCTCACCCCATCACCCCATATGCATTCGAAAAAATACAGTCGCTGAGGCGAAAGGTTTATGACAGTCGTGACTACGAAGAAGGCATTGCGGCATTTCTCGAAAAGCGCAAACCGGAATTCAAAGGCGAGTGAATCCTGTTAAATTGGAAGGCCTCCCTTATACTATGTCAAATATTATATTGACTTTGCCTCACTTCTAAAGATACCTTACATCCACTTTCCGCGGTCTTTTTAAAGTCTTTGCCGCAACGTTGCAGTTGTTTTCTTTGCCAGTGATTTGAGGGAAGATTTTTTCATGTTGTACGGCAAATACACATTCTGAAAAAGTAGCACCTCCTCTTTTTAACTCTTGATTTATTCCCACGGATATTATAAAAGGCAACTTCATTTAAATTTAAAAGGACTCCTTGTTCGAATGCACCGTTCGGACTTTAGAGCCAAGAGGAGGTAGCACGTTGAGACGGTACGAAATTCTGTTTATCGCCCACGCCGATTTGTCTGAAGACAACCTGAACGAAATCATTGAACGTTACAAAACAATTATTACAGATTCGAAAGGCATCATCGTAAAAATCGACAAATGGGGCATGCGAAAACTGGCTTACGAAATCAGAAAGCAGACGAAAGGCATCTATGTTCTGATCGATTTTGCAGGCACAAGCGCCATTGTTCCCGAACTGGAAAGAAATTTTAAGATTGACGACAAGATCCTGAAATTTCTGACGGTTATGAGGCAGAGTGAGGTTGATCCGCTGGAATTGGAAAAGGAAAAAAAGGCGGAGATTCCGGCTGAGGCAAAAATCACAGCGCCGGAAACAGACAACGCGGAAAATGCCACAGAAGCTGCAACTAACCTGCCGGTTGATGAAGAAAGCGCAGAGGAAGCGAAGGAAGAAAAGGAATAAACCATGGCGATACCACAAAGACCAAATACCAGACCATCGAGACCTGATTCCAGGCCGCAGAGGAAGTTTTTTCACAGAAGAAAATTTTGCCGATTCTGTACGGACTCGGATCTGAAAATCGAATATAAAGAGCCTCATACTCTCAAAGATTACGTCACCGAGAGAGGCAAGATCATGCCAAGAAGGATTACGGGCAATTGCGCGAAGCATCAGAGGGAAATTACCGTGGCCATCAAAAGAGCCAGAACCATAGCGCTATTGCCTTTTGTCGTATCGGAGTTTTAGTGTTTTCTGAAAGGGGCGACGTTGTCAGGAACTTCTTTATGGGTGTCGCTATATCGGCACTTACTTTTCTGAGTGTGGCGTTTATTCCGTTTTTCGGTTCCTTCATTCTGATTCAGTCCCCCTTGCCCATTTTGTACTATTACTCAAAGAATGGAAGGAAACAGGGGGCATCCGTATTCATTGTGTCGTTGATTGCGGTTGCGGTTGTTCTGAAATCCTTCGATTTAATGGCGAATCTCCCCATTCTGTTTGTGTCCGGATGCCTGGGAATCATCCTTTCAGAGGTCTTGAAAAAGAGTTATTCTATTGAATTAACGATTTTATTCCCGGTTGCCGTGCTTCTGATTCTGTGGTCTTCCTTCATTCTCTATGAAAGCGCCGGTTCGGGAATCAACCCGTGGAGTCTGATTCGAAACTACATAGACCGCAATATTCAGGATAATATCCAGTTATATGCCAGGCTGGAAGTTCCGGATGAGACCCTCAACCTGATCAGAGAAAATGCCGGACAGATCGCCGATTTTTTTATGAATATCTTCCCCTCCATTGCTCTCATAAGCGCCACTTTTGCGGTATGGATAAACATCCTGTCCGGGAGGGAGATTTTTAGAAGGAATGCATTATGGTATCCTGATTTTGGCGATCTTTCCTGCTGGAAGTCTCCCGAAAAAATGGTATGGCTTCTGATCGCAAGCGCAGGCATGCTTCTGATTCCCGTCGAATGGATCAGATTTACCGGCCTTAACCTGTTGATCACATGTCTGTTCATCTACCTGCTCCAGGGACTTGCCATCGTCGGTTTTTTCTTCAAAAGGAAACAAGTCCCCAGACTGCTGAGGATGATGTTTTACTTTTTGATTTTTGCTCAGCAGTATTTCACGATACTGATCGTCGCCGCGGGTCTTTTTGACCTGTGGGTTGATTTCAGAAAATACGTCAAGCCGGCGGCTGATTGAGGACTCGTCAGAATCAGATTGGAATTCATATTTCAAGGAGAGCTTTATGAAAGTGATATTAATGGAAAATGTAGCATCTCTCGGAAAAGCGGGAGATACTTTAAAAGTGGCCGACGGTTATGCAAGGAACTTTCTGATTCCGCGTGGACTTGCTATTGAAGAAAGCAGCAAGTCGATGAAGGTTCTGGAGCAGGAGAAGAAAAAAATTCTGCAAAAGGTGGAAAAAGAAAAAAAGAAGGCCGAACTTTTGCTTGAAAAGATGAAGGATGTGACCTGCACCATTTCGCGTCGCGTCGGCGAGCAGGAAAAGCTATTTGGATCCGTCACAACGAAAGACATTGAGACGTCCCTTCTGGATCAGGGCATAGAGATAGATCGAAAAACGATCATTCTCGAAGAGCCGATCAAATCCCTCGGCGAGTTCCCTGTTAAAATCCGCCTGCAGCCCGGAATGTATGCAGAAATAAAGGTCATTGTCGTTGCCGGGAGCGAAGAATAAACGATGAAGGATATCGATACATCCTTGCACAGACTCCCCCCGCAGAATATCGAAGCGGAACAATCTGTTCTGGGCGGTATTCTCCTGAACAACCAGGCGCTGAACACCGTTCTGGAAATCCTCGAAGCCGGAGATTTTTACAGCGAGGCCCATCGTAAAATCTTTGCGGCCATCGTGGAACTCTCCGACAGGAATGAACCAAGCGATCTCATCACCTTGAGCAGCATCCTGCGGGACAGGAAGCATCTGGATCAGGCGGGAGGCACGAGCTATCTGGCTTCCCTTGTCGACAACGTCCCATCGGCTGCCAACATTGCCCATTACTCGAAAATCGTTAAGGAAAAATCCATCCTGCGCGGTCTCATTGCCACAGCCACGGACATTCTGAATAAAAGCTACGATGCAAGCAAGGACGTTGAGAGCGTTCTGGACGAGGCGGAACATGCAATCTTCGACATATCTGAAAACAAGATCAGACCGGCATTTTCCCCCTTCAAGGAAATTATTAAAGACAGCGTCAGAACTATTGAAAAACTCTATGAAAGAAAGGAACTTGTCACCGGCGTTCCTACGGGTTATGAAAAGGTCGACGATATGACGTCCGGATTTCAAAAATCAGACCTGATCATTATTGCAGGCAGACCGAGTATGGGGAAAACGGCTTTTGCCCTTAATATTGCCCAGTATGCAGCTCTTGACGCAGCGGTGCCTGTTGCCGTTTTTTCACTGGAAATGTCGAAGGAACAATTGGCCATACGTCTTCTGTCGGCGGAATCCAGGATTGATTCTCAAAGAATCAGGAGAGGATTTCTTGGAGAAACGGACTGGCCGAAGCTTATTGCCGCGGCTTCGAGGCTCTCCGAAGCGCCGATTTATATTGACGATACGCCGGCCATTACTGTTCTCGAAATGAAAGCGAAGGCAAGAAGGTTGAAGGCTGAAGTTAACCTCGGTCTGATTATTCTTGATTATTTGCAACTGATGAGAAGCAGCGGCTACAAAGATTCGCGAGAGCAGGAAATATCGGATATCAGCCGTTCCCTGAAGGCGCTTGCGAAAGAGTTGAGCGTTCCGGTGGTAGCCCTGTCTCAGTTGAACCGGAAAGTTGAGGACAGACAGAACAAGCGTCCGCAGATGGCCGATTTGCGGGATTCCGGAGCGATTGAACAGGATGCGGACGTCATCGCGTTCATCTACAGGGATGAGGTCTACGATAAATCGGAAGAAAATCCGGAAAAGGGCATGGCGGAAATCATTATCGGAAAGCAGAGAAACGGGCCTACAGGCATGGTCAAGCTGGCCTTTCTGGAAAAATACACCCGGTTTGAAAACCTCGCCCGGGATGCCGACATTTCACCGGTGTGATCCCGTAATATCAAGCTGTTTGAAAAGAATCTTTTGCGAAGCGAGGTGAAGATGAAAAGAAGAATGTTTTTCTCTGTCATTACTGTTCTGATGATCTTTGCCTCCGTTGTCGGCGTCAGGTTGGAGGCAAAGGATAAAACCTTTGCCAGTCCCGCCATGGGCGCGCAGTTCATATTGATCGTACCCGGCACTTTTATGAAGGGAGACGTGCAGAGCGTTTCCCGGCGACAGGTAACGATAAGCAAGCCCTTTTATATACAGACAACTGAGGTTACTCAGGGACAATGGAAGAAAGTTATGGGAAACAACCCTTCATCCTTCAAAGAATGCGGGGATGATTGCCCCGTGGAAAATATCTCCTGGATTATGGCTCAGGGTTTCATCAGAAAACTCAATCAAAAAGAGGGTACAAACAAGTACCGCCTCCCCACAGAGGCGGAATGGGAATACGCCTGTCGGGCGGGAACCACGACGAATTTCTCTTTCGGCAATGACGTTGAAGAACTTCCTGATTATGCCTGGTACCATATAAATTCAGCCAACCGGACGCACCCTGTCGCTCAAAAGAAGCCCAATCCCTGGGGGCTCTACGATATGCACGGCAATGTTTGGGAATGGTGTATGGACTGGCAGGACGATTCTCCCACGGGTGCAGCAAAGGACCCTGCGGAACCATCTTCCGGTCATCAACACCGTGTGATGCGGGGCGGATCATGGCCCAACAATCCCGCCACTCTGACATCCGCTTTTCGCGGCCAGGACTACCCCGTCATTCAAAGCTCTGACATCGGTTTTCGTCTTGTCAGGGATTTTTGATTTTGTCAGGCCTCTAACAATGCTTTTTCCTGTCCCAGATACGGGATGGCCAGTCTCAGCTTTTTCAGTGCCTGCTTTTCGATCTGTCTGGCCCGTTCCCTTGTGATATTGTATTTATTCCCGATCTCCTGGAGCGTCTTGGGACTGTCCGTCATGACGCGGTTCTTGATGATATAGGTTTCCTTTTCGTTCAGATTGGCCAGAGCTCCGGCAATGTTTCTCTTGACGAGATCCATTTCCTCCTTCTTGATGAGAGCCATTTCCTGATTTTCCCCGTCATAGGTCAGAAAATCGATATGGGTTGATTCGCCATCCTCATTGATATATGAATCCAGAGAAAGGTCGCGGTTACTCAAGCGAAGATCCATTTCTTCAATTTCCGATTCCCTGACGCCGAGGGATTCTGCAATCTCCCCGAACTCAGGATTCTTCTGTGATAAACCTTCCAGTCTTTTTTTTGCCTGATTCAGTTTGAAGAACAGTTTTCTTTGCGCCTGGGTGGTTCCGATTTTGACGAGACTCCAAGACTTGATAATGTAATTCTGGATATATGCCCTGATCCACCAGACGGCATAAGATATGAGTCTGTATCCTTTATACGGATCAAACTTTTTTACTGCGTGCATAAGTCCAATGTTGCCCTCCTGGATCAGATCGGCCAGTTTGAGACCGTAATTTCTGTATTCGTGGGCGATCTTGACGACAAATCTCAGATTCGATACGATCAGTTTCTCTGCCGCTGCAATATCATCGAATTTTTTCAACCGGACCGCCAATCTGAATTCTTCCTCAGCGCTCAGGATAGGGAAACGATTGATTTCGGATATATAGATGTCGAGGGTGGTTGTAACTGCCGGCAGTTCCAATGGAAACGCCTCCATCTTCCAAGTTTTTAAATCGCTATATTCTTTATGATAATTTTCTGACAGTCAAGTATTTTGTTCCGGTAATATCGTATGCTCCCGATTGTCTTGACATTCTTGCAATACGTGGTTATTTTACAGACAAAACAAACAAATAACCGGGAGATGTCCGCATGGGTAAGATGAACAGAATCATTCTGGAATCGGCGTGTAAAATTGCCAACGAGATCAAGGCAAGGGCGATCCTTCTGTATGCGGATATGGCCTCCGAACTGCCCGTTTCTCAGGATGAAAAACCCTGCTATGACGTGATTCTCGTCACAAAAGGCGATGGGGAGATACAGGAAAGATTCAGGGAGTGGGGGGTCATTCTCAATGTCCCCAATGTCCACCTGACAAGAGTCGGCCAGATAAAAATCGCCATCACGAAGGGTATTGCAACGGGGCTTTTCAAGAAGGGAGACAAGCTTGTCTGCCTTAGTGGTGTGCCCAAGTTCGGATATGTGGACAGCATGTTCGTGATCGACGTCGGAAAAGAATTCGAGATACTAACCCTTGAAAATATTACGGATATCACTGATGGCGTATATCCTGAAGTGTTCGGCGCGGTCCTCAATATCGTTCTGGAACTGGCGGCCCAGGGAAGAGAAGGCCGGAAGGTTGGGACCATTTTCATATTGGGGGATCATGAAAGGGTTCTTCAGCTCTCAAGGCAGATGGTCATCAATCCGTTCATGGGATATCGCGAGGAGGACCGCAATATCCTGAACCCGGAACTGATGGAGACCATCAAGGAATTCTCGGCCATCGACGGAGCATTTGTCATCAAAGATAACGGGGTTGTCATTACGGCGGGGAGATATCTCAGCGCCTCTTTGGAGAGCAAAGATTTTCCGCAGGGACTTGGAAGCAGACATATTGCTTCCGCCGGGATTACCGCCATCACCCACGCCGTTGCTATCGTTTTATCCGAATCCACGGGAAATGTCACGGTATTCAAGAACGGAAAAATATTCGTGCGCATTGAAAAACCGGTTGATTAATGACATGAGGCGGAAGGAACATGAGATTTGACAAATTTACATTAAAAGTTCAGGAGGCCTTGCAGGAGGCCCAATCCCTGGCAAGCAAATACGGGCATCAGGCCATCGACGTGGAGCATCTGCTCGCGTCGCTGTTGAAACAGCCGGAAGGCATCACCACCGAAATCCTGAAAAAACTGGGGGCGGATCCGGGGACTGTTGAAAATGAAATAGCGAAGACGCTGAAAAAACAGCCCAGGGTCGAAGGTGCGGGAACAGGTCAGACGTACATGACTCCCCGGTTGAACAAACTGCTGGATGCAGCCCTGGTTGAAGCGGCGAGGCTAAAGGACGAATATGTCAGCGCGGAACACATCTTGATTGCCGCTACGGAAGAAAAAGAAGGACATGCCTCGAAGATCCTTCGAACAAGCGGCATCACAAAAGATGCTCTTTTCAAGGTTCTGGTAGAAATCAGAGGAAGCCAGAGGGTTACGGATCCGAATCCGGAAGAGAAGTACCAGGCCCTGAAACGTTACGCACGGGATTTCAATGAACTGGCCAGGAAGGGTGCTTTCGACCCCGTCATCGGAAGGGATAATGAAATCAGGAGGATCATGCAGGTCCTCTCCCGAAGGACAAAGAACAACCCCGTTCTCATCGGGGAACCGGGCGTCGGCAAGACGGCCATCGTGGAAGGTTTGTCCCAGCGCATCGTGAACGGGGACGTCCCGGACAGTTTGAAGGACAAAAGAATTATCGGGCTCGACATCGGATCACTGGTGGCAGGAGCAAAATACCGCGGAGAATTTGAAGAAAGACTGAAGGCCGTATTGAAAGAAGTGACGGGCGCCCAGGGGGAAATTATCCTTTTTATCGATGAAATTCATACGGTTGTCGGGGCCGGGGCCGCTGAAGGCGCCGTTGACGCATCCAACATGCTGAAGCCCGCCCTTGCCCGTGGTGAATTGCGATGCGTGGGGGCTACAACCTTAAATGAATATCGCAAACACATTGAAAAAGATCCCGCTCTGGAGCGTCGCTTTCAGCCGATCATCGTGAGAGAACCATCCGTTGAAGATACCATTGCCATTCTAAGGGGCCTGAAAGAGCGTTATGAGGTTCACCACGGAGTCAGAATCAAGGATACAGCCATCATCGCCGCCGCAACCCTTTCAAACCGTTACATCAGTGACCGGTTTCTGCCGGACAAGGCCGTTGATCTGATAGATGAGGCCGCTTCACGTCTGCGTATTGAACTCGACAGCATGCCGGCGGAAATCGATGCCATAGAGAGAAAAGTGATTCAACTGGAAATCGAACGGCAGTCCCTGAAAAACGAAATGGACAAGACAACCCGGGAAAGGCGCGACAAGATTGACAGGGAATTAGCAGACCTGAAGGAATCCAGGGAAAAGATGAAGCTGCACTGGATGAGCGAAAAAGAGGCGATCAGGAAAATTCAGACGATAAAGGGCAGGATCGAGGAGTACAAAACGGAAGAACTGAGTGCCCAGAGAGAGGGAAACCTCGCCCGGGCGGCGGAAATACGTTATGGAAGACTCGTTGAATTGAACAGGGAACTGGAAGAGGAACACAAGAACCTTTCTCGCCTTCAGAAAGATGAGAAGATGTTGAAAGAAGAGGTGGATGAGGAAGACGTTGCCGAGGTGGTTGCAAACTGGACCGGCATTCCCGTGTCGCGCATGCTGGAAAGCGACGTACAAAAGCTGATCCATATGGAAGAACGCCTCAAGAAGCGTGTTGTCGGTCAGGACGAAGGCATTGCCGCCGTATCCAGCGCCTTGAGAAGAGCCAGATCAGGATTGCAGGACCCGAATCGGCCGATTGGGTCTTTCATTTTTCTCGGTCCGACAGGCGTCGGAAAAACGGAACTTGCAAGGGCGTTGGCTGAATTCATGTTCGACAATGAACAGGCAATGATAAGGATTGACATGTCCGAGTATATGGAAAAGCACTCTGTTGCCAGGCTGATCGGCGCGCCTCCCGGCTATGTAGGCTATGACGAGGGTGGGTACCTGACGGAAGCCGTCCGGAGACGGCCCTATTCGGTTCTCCTTTTTGATGAGATCGAGAAGGCGCATCCGGATGTATTCAACATACTGCTCCAGATTCTTGACGACGGGCGGCTGACCGACGGCCATGGAAGAACCGTTGACTACAAAAATACCATCGTGATTATGACATCGAACATTGGAGGACATTGGATCCAGGAACCCTCCATCAGCGATGAGGAAAAGCGGGAGAGGACGATGGAGGCTCTGAAAGCCGCCTTCAGGCCTGAATTTCTGAACCGGATCGATGATATCATCACCTTCCGTTCCCTGGGCATGAGCGACATTGACAGGATTATAGGTATCCAGATCGGCCTCATCGAAAAGCGACTCAAGGAAAGGAAACTCTCCCTTGAATTGACAGAAGAGGCAAAAAATTATATAGCGCATACCGGCTACAGCCCGGTTTACGGTGCAAGGCCGCTGAAAAGAGCCCTTCAGAAACTGATTCTCGACAACCTTGCCATGAAGATTCTGGAGGGGACATTTTCCGAAGGCGACCATATCCTGGTTGACTCAACAGATTCCGGAGAGATGGTATTCAAAAAGAAATAACAGGAGACTGTTTTCAAGTTTTCAGGCGTCTCAGCAGATAAAAGGAGGTTTTGAATGAATATTGTTAAGACAGGATTATTATTGGGCGCCCTGACGGGCCTTTTGATGCTCATCGGAGGATATTTCGGCGGGCAGCAGGGTGTTGTTATCGCCTTCATTTTTGCCATGGCAATGAACTTCGGAAGCTACTGGTTCTCCGACAAACTTATTTTACGGATGTATAAGGCTCAGGAAGTATCGGAAAGCCAGGCCCCCGAACTGTATGCCATGGTAAAGAATCTGGCTTTGAAGGCATCCCTTCCCATGCCGAAGGTTTATATCATCCCTGAAGACACGCCCAATGCATTCGCCACGGGGCGGAACGAACACCATGCCGTTGTTGCCGTGACGGAAGGGATATTGAGGATTTTGAACAGAGATGAACTTGAAGGGGTCATTGCCCATGAACTGACGCACATCAAAAACAAGGATATGCTGATCGGGTCCATTGCGGCAACCTTGGCGGGCGCCATCGTCATGCTGGCCAATATGGCGCAGTGGGCCGCCATTTTCGGAGGCGCCGGCCGTGACAATGATGAAGAAGGGGGCGGCATCGTCGGCCTCATTTTCATGGCCATTCTTGCCCCGATTGCGGCAACCATTATCCAGATGGCCATTTCCAGATCCCGGGAATACCTTGCAGACGAGGGCGGCGCGAAGGTATCGAAGAAACCATATGGTCTGGCGGGCGCATTGGAAAAGTTGTCCCGGGCATCCCAGGCAGTGCCGATGGATGCGAATCCATCAACGGCCCATATGTTCATTGTCAATCCCCTGACAGGGAAATCGCTCATGAATCTCTTCAGCACACATCCTCCCGTCGAGGAGCGCATTGCGAGACTCAAGAGCATGAGACCGGTATAAGATAATTCTTGTTTTATAAGGAGCCTCACATGGAAGAAGATAAAAAGGAAAAGGGATTTGTAATCAAAGACAAGCGTCTGTTTGATGAATCCGGAGATGTACGTCAGGAAGAATTGAATAAAGAAGAAGCAATCCCTGATCAAAAAACACAAAGCGCCCCGGAAACCGGAAGCGATAATGAAAAGAAAGAGCAGCCTGAGGATCATTACCTGGAGGTCAATTTTGCCAGTTTTGTCCTATCCTTGAGCACAAGCGCCATGTACCACTTTGGCGATTTTCCGGACCCGGTATCAAAGAAGGCGGAACGGAATCTTCCCGCGGCAAAACAAACTATTGATATATTGTCCATGCTGAAAGATAAAACGGCGGGGAATCTCGATGAAGGTGAAAAGAACCTTATAGACGGCATGCTGTTTGAATTAAGGATGAGATATGTGAAAGAAAAGGCCAGAGGATGACCAGAAAGCTGTCACCGGCAAAGGTCAATCTCCACCTTCGGATATTGAGAAAGAGAGAAGACGGCTACCACGACATCTTAACACTGATGCAAAGAATCAGTCTTTACGACGAGATGATCTTCACGCCCTCAATGGGCGTGAAGATCATCTCGTCGTAAAGACTGATTCTTTGCATCAGTGT
>Ga0163209_1001125_pt1 | contig 11650 bp, 10 predicted proteins | sample Kivu_160m_FD_113538 | JGI IMG/M metagenome (GOLD analysis project Ga0163209, IMG submission 113538) | Freshwater microbial communities from Lake Kivu, Western Province, Rwanda to study Microbial Dark Matter (Phase II) - Kivu_160m | ecosystem: Environmental > Aquatic > Freshwater > Lake ... | reverse complement strand
GGATGAGGTCATCCTCCTGAAAAAAGACCAGGTGGTCAACACGATCCCGCTGCATTCCCTGGCTGTTTATGTGGAGCCACTGGGCCATTTCTTTCTTCCGAAAGATACGGGTGCCCGGCTGAGAGCAGCGTTTCAGCCCTAACCCATCATCAGCGGTATCATGGAAAGATCCAATAAAACGTGTCTGAACCTGCTGAACTATCTCAGGCAAAGCTATCCGGTCGTCAAAAACCGATGGAAGATCATCCTGCCCATCAGCCTGTTCATCGGACTCTTCATGATGGTCTTTCAACCCTTCGGACTCTCAACCTACCGTGGTGACGGTAAACTGCTGACCCTCTCCGGATATGGCCTCGTAACTTTTGTTGTTCTTCTTGTGGACCTCTTTCTGATCCCCTGGGTGTATCCCCCTTTTTTCAAGGACAGGAACTGGAAGGTTTGGAAAGAGATCCTTTTCCTTCTCTTCATCCTCATCACCATTGGATTAGGCAACCTGCTATACACCTCTCTGGTGTTTACCATTCCCTTCTCTTTTGCCGCCATTATCACGATCCAGCTCTTCACCCTGGCCATCGGGATCATTCCGGTCGCCACGCTGACCATCCTCAAGCAGAACCACCTGGAGAAAAGAAACAGGGAGGGCGCTGAAGAGCTGTCCTCCGGCCTGAGCTCCCATCCCGGCACGCAGAATCCGGAGCTGGTTTTACGGCTCAGTTCAGACAACGAAAAAGAGGTGGCGGAGATCCCTGTCGCAGCGCTGATCCAGATCCAGGCAGAGGGCAATTACATCACGGTTCATTATTTCAAGGAGGGAAGGACCCAATCGATCCTCCTGCGCAACACATTGAAATCCGTCGAAACCCTGATCGGACCATTCCCCCGGTTGTTCAAATGCCACCGTTCCTTCGTGGTCAACCTTGACAGGGTAAAGCGGATCAAGGGAAATTCGCAGGGGTACCAGCTCGTGATGGAAGGATGTGATGAAGAGGTCCCGGTGTAATATTGCTTCGTCAAACCGTACAGGCGCCCAAATGCGTCTCTACATAAAAAAACAGAAAAATGAAAAAATTATGGATTATCGGAGTGGCTGTGGTGCTGGCAGCTGTTGGTATTATTCTTGGGATCAGCGGTCATGATGTCGGATCGGCAGGGCAATTTGCGCTGGGATATTTTTCCGCCGGGCAATTTTCCATCGGCATCTTCTCCGCCGGGATGTTCTCCGTAGGGATCTTTTCGGCCGGGATCTTCAGTGTCGGGATCTTTTCGATCAGCATTTTCAATGTAGGCCTTTATGCCCTTGGATTTTTCATCTGGGGGTGGAAAAAGCGTTACGCCAGGGCCAGGATTGCTGAGGAGGCCGCGGAGGAGTAAAGCTTCCTGAAACAGAGCAGGAGGAGAAAGCAGGAGCAGCGGAAATATTTCGTTCCAATGAATAGTTGAGTTACCTTTACAAAAAAAAATGATACCATGGAACGGATTTCAAAAACGCTGCTCCTCTGCTTTCTCCTCCTGCTCTCGGGACGGGTGCTCTCCCAGGGGACCACGCTGGTGATCTTTTCTGAAGGCGGCCAAAAATTCACCCTCGAGGTCAACGGGGCCATCCAGAACGAAACCCCCGAAGCCAGGGTGGAGACCAACAACCTCTTCGATTCCGCCATCAAGGTCAAACTTTATCCTGCCGATGACCAGATGCCCCTGATCAGTAAAAGCATCTTCAACACCCCCAACGGGATGCTCTATTATGTTTACCGTCAGGACGCCAAAGGAAGGTATATCCTGGAGAAGACCACGCATGACTGGAGCGGGGAAGAGACCCGCCTGCAGTTTGCCAAGTATGCCTACCCCTTTGTCTACGACCCGTCAGATTACGATGTGGTACGGGAGACGCTGGATCCCGGATCGCAGGATCTCCTGAATGACTATATACGGCAAATAGAAAAGCAGTAATTCCCCCAACGCTTTTACTGATGCGTAAATTCCGAAAATGGTTCTTCCGGATCCTCCTCTGCCTGGTGATCGCCTTTTTCGGCTCTTCCATTTTCTTCGTACTGCTATATAAAGTTGTTCCGCCCCCGGTCACCCCGCTGATGATCGTCCGCTGGATGGAAAAACCGGCCGCCGGCCAAACGCATACCCTTTACAAAGATTGGGTCCCCCTCAGGGAGATTTCCCCAAACCTGCAGTTGGCCGTGGTGGCCTCTGAAGACAACCGGTTCCTTGAACACTTCGGGTTCGATCTTGATGCGATCGAGGATGCCAAGGCATACAATGAAAAACAAAAGGGAAAGCGGCTTCACGGAGCAAGCACCATCAGCCAGCAAACCGCCAAAAATGTCTTCCTGTGGCCGCAACGCTCGTGGGTGCGCAAGGGGTTGGAGGTCTATTTCACCTTCCTGATCGAGCTTGTCTGGAGCAAGCGCCGGATCATGGAGGTCTACCTCAACGTGATCGAGATGGGCAAAGGGATCTACGGGGCCGAAGCGGCTTCACAGGTTTATTTCCACAAACCGGCCGCAAAGCTCACCCGGGGGGAGGCGGCGCTGATTGCCGCCATCCTGCCCGACCCACGCAGGCGAAACCCGGCAAAACCCACCTCCTACCTGCTTGAGCGACAGCAGTGGATCCTTTGGAATATGAACAATATCGGGAAGATCGAATACTGAAATTTTCGTACTTTTGCACCCTGTAATTTTTACTAAAATCCATACGACTATGGCAAAAGATGTGAAAGAGAAGAAGTTCGTTTACTTCTTTTGCGGCAAGAAAGCCGAAGGCACTGCAAAAATGAAAAACCTGCTGGGCGGCAAGGGAGCCAACCTGGCTGAAATGGTGAATATAGGCCTGCCGGTTCCCGCCGGGTTCACCATCACCACAGAGGTCTGCACCTATTTTAACGAACACGGAAAAAAATATCCCCAGGAACTGAAGAGGCAGGTCAACGAAGCGCTCAAGCGAACCGAAACAGAGATGGGGGCCAAATTTGGCGACAAGCACAACCCGCTGCTGGTATCTGTGCGGTCCGGCGCCCGGGCTTCGATGCCGGGGATGATGGAGACGGTGCTGAATGTCGGGCTCAACGACACCACCCGCGAAGGGTTGATCAAGAAGACCGGGAATGCCCGTTTTGTTTATGATTCACAGCGACGGCTGATCCAGATGTATTCGGATGTGGTGATGGAAAAGGCAGCCGGCATTGAACCGGCCGAAGGCAAAGGGGTACGTGTACAACTGGAGCGCGAGCTGCACAAGATGAAAGAGAGCAAGGGCTACATGGTTGACACCGAACTTACGGCCGATGACCTGAAAAAACTGATCGAGATCTACAAAAAGAAGGTGCAGACGGTGCTTGGCAAACCCTTCCCCGAAGATCCCATGGAACAGTTGTGGGGGGCTATCGGAGCGGTGTTCCAGAGCTGGAACGGGAAGCGTGCCATCGCTTACCGCCGTTTCGAGGGGATCCCCAATGAGTGGGGCACCGCCGTCAACGTGCAGTCGATGGTCTTCGGCAACATGGGCGACAGCTCTGCCACCGGAGTGGCCTTCACCCGGAACCCGGCCACCGGCGAAAACTATTTCTACGGCGAGTGGTTACCGAATGCGCAGGGGGAAGATGTGGTAGCCGGTATCCGCACCCCGAACCCCATCAACGAGGTGGGAAAGAACGAGCATACGATTCACCTTCAGTCGTTGGAAACTGCCATGCCCAAGGTTTATAAAGCGTTGAACAAGATCCAGCACAACCTTGAGGATCATTACAAGAACATGCTGGACATCGAATTTACCATCCAGGACGGGAACCTGTATATGCTGCAGTGCCGCGTGGGGAAACGGAACGGACCGGCAGCCGTAAAGATGGCGCTCGACATGTACCGCGAAAAGCTGATCACCAAAGAGGAGGCGGTGCTCAGGGTGGAGCCCTCGCAGCTTGACGAGCTGCTGCACCCCATCCTGGACCCGGCCGCTGAATCCACTACCAAACCGGTGGCCAAAGGCCTTCCGGCAGGTCCCGGCGGCGCCACGGGGAAGATCGTCTTCACCTCCGAAGCCGCGGTGGAAGCTGCGAAAAAAGGGCTCCAGGTGATCCTGGTACGGGAAGAGACCAATCCGGAAGATATTGAAGGAATGCGTGCAGCCATTGCGATCCTCACCGCCCGCGGCGGGATGACCAGCCATGCCGCCCTTGTTGCCCGCGGATGGGGGAAATGCTGTATCGTAGGCGCCGGCGGGATCAAGATCCAGGCCGACAAACGGACCCTCACCATCGGTGATACCGTGCTGAAAGAGGGGGATTTCATCTCCCTCAACGGATCGAAAGGCTATATCTATTCCGGCGAGATGCCGATGATCAAAGCGGCGGAAGAGAATCCCGACTTCCAGGCTTTCATGAAGCTCTGCGACGCCGTGCGCACCATGAAGGTGCGCACCAATGCCGACACGCCGGATGACGCTGCCAAAGCCCGCGCCTTTGGCGCGGAGGGGATCGGACTCTTCCGCACCGAACACATGTTCTATGGAAAAAATGCCGAAGAGCCCCTCTTCATCCTTCGGAAAATGATCGCCTCCAAAACGGAAGCGGAACGCCGCAAAGCGCTGGACGAGCTTTTCCCCTACGTCAAAGCCGATATCAAAGGGACCATGGATGCGATGGACGGCTACCCCGTGACCATCCGCACCCTCGACCCGCCGCTGCACGAGTTTATCCCGCACAGCGCTTCAGGCAGAAAGCTATTGGCTGAAAGCCTGGGGATCTCCGGCACCGAATTCGACCGGCGCGCCGAAGCCCTGGATGAGACCAACCCGATGATGGGACACCGCGGCGTGCGCCTTGGGATCACCTACCCGGAGATCACCGAGATGCAGGTGCGGGCCATCTTTGAAGCCACTGCTGAACTCCTGAAAGAGGGGAAAAAGCCCTTCCCGGAGATCATGATCCCGGTGACCAGTTCGGAAAACGAGCTGAAGCACCAGTTTGCGCTGATCGATAAGGTGCACCAGGAGGTTTGTTCCCGGCTGAAGATCAAGGAGATCAAACACCTTGTAGGCACTATGATCGAAATCCCGAGAGCCTGTCTCACGGCCGACCAGATCGCCCGCACTGCCCAGTTCTTCTCCTTCGGGACCAATGACCTCACCCAGATGAGTTTCGGCTTTTCCCGCGACGATATCGGCGGCTTTCTCCCCGACTACCTCGAGAAGAAGATCCTGCCGGTTGACCCCTTCCAGGTCATTGACTTCGAAGGCGTTGGCGAGCTGATCAAGATCGCGGTGCAAAAGGGACGTTCCACCCGAAAAGAGCTCAAGATCGGGATCTGCGGCGAACATGGAGGCGAGCCGGCATCCGTCGAGTTCTGCTACCAGCAGGGCTTCAACTATGTCAGTTGCTCCCCGTTCCGCGTGCCTATCGCACGGCTGGCTGCCGCACAGGCGGTTGTGAAGGCGAAAGCGCTGAAACCGGTGAAGAAGGTGAAACCGAAAAAAGGGAAGAAATAACGATCATCTCGAATTTTGAAAGGCTGTCCAATCCCGGATGGCCTTTTTTTTATAAAAAATCGGTTCGGAGTTATAACCTTTTGGCTATTTTCCATATTAATGGTCATTTCTTCTCGGGAAAAAAAGCTTACCGGGAAAGGTAACCATGGATTTGCATTATTTTTAATATCAGAAAACACAACCGGATATGTCCAAAAAAATTCGCATCACACGTATGACTATTTCACGAAGGTGATTGATCAAGATGGAAGAGTTTTCACCGTTTATACCGATTCGGAGAGTTTACAAGAGGAGATGATGGCTATTGCTCCCGAAGACAGGAAGCAGATCAGGCGGATTGTAAGGGATATCAAAGTCCTTATGCGAAATGAAATGCCACCGGGGTTTACCCTGAAGGATCTTATTCCTACCGTTTGCAGTATCCTGATGATCTATAAATACAGGCAACCGATCCGTGTGCTGGCTGAAAGATTCATTAACCCTGTTCTGAAAGATTTTTTTATCAAAGGTCTCGATTGGGGAGAGATGTGCAGCGCATTTCTGCTTTGGACGCTGGCCCTGATGGGGAGTAAAAAAGCGGGGTATCCCATCGGTGGATCCCTTAACTTCATCCAATCCATTATTGACAGGTAAAAGAGAACAACCATTGATGACTGTATCATTAACCTGATGTTCTTATTGAAGGGAATTTCTTACTTTTGATTAGTAGAAACTGTTCATCCCCCGATGACCTCAAAAGAGAACGCCTACCTTCAACTTCAGATCCTGATCTCCAGGTTTCAGGAACAACTCAATTCCTACCGCTCAGGCGAATACAATGAGACGCTGACCCGGCGCGATTTCATTGATCCTTTTTTTAAAGCCCTGGGATGGGATATCGACAATTCACAGGGATATGCCGAAGCCTACCGCGAGGTGATCCATGAGGACAAGGTGAAGGTGGGCGGGGCAACCAAAGCCCCCGATTATTCGTTCCGGCTGCCGGGAGGGAAGCGGCTCTTCTTTGTAGAGGCCAAGAAACCCCGCGTCGATGTGAAGAACGACATCCAGCCGGCTTACCAGGTACGGCGTTATGGATGGAGCGCCAAACTACCCGTTTCGATCATCACCGATTTTGAAGAGTTTGCCGTGTACGACTGCACCCGCAAACCATCTCCCACCGACGGCGCTGCCGTATCACGGGTGCGTTACCTTACCTGGAAGGATTATCTGGCCGAATTCGACTTCCTGTGGGATACCTTCAGCAAGGAGCGGGTACTGAAAGGCAGTTTCGATACGTTCGTACAGAGCGATACGGCCAAAAAAGGAACGGCAACGGTCGACCGTGAATTCCTGCTCTCCCTCGATGAATGGCGCAAAACGCTGGCCGTCTCTATCTGCAAATCGAATGCGAACCTGGGCGATGAGGAGATCAACTTTGCCGTTCAGGCTACGCTGAACCGGTTAATTTTTCTGCGGATTGCCGAAGACCGGGGGATTGAACCCTACGGAAACCTGAAATCGGTGATTGACAAAAACGACACCTACGGAAAGTTGCTCGAACTCTTTTTCCGGGCCGATGAAAAATATAACTCCGGAATCTTTGATCTTAGGAAGGATATGATCACGCCCTTCATGAAGGTGGATTCAAAAACCATCGGAGGGATTCTTTCCGAACTCTATTACCCGGTATGTCCCTACGAATTCTCGGTGTTGTCGGTTGAGATTCTGGGATCGGCCTACGAACAGTTCCTGGGCAAGGTGATCCGGGTCACGGAGGGTCATCATGTGAAAATCGAGGAGAAACCCGAAGTGCGTAAAGCCGGCGGGGTCTATTACACGCCACAATACATTGTCGATTACATCGTGCAGCAAACCGTGGGAAAAAAGGTTGAAGGAAAATCGCCGGACGAAATCTCCTCCCTCCGCATCGTCGACCCTGCCTGCGGAAGCGGAAGTTTCCTGCTGGGAGCCTATCAGTTTCTCCTCGATCACTACCGGGAATGGTTTATGGCACATTCCCGTCCGTCTCGAGGGAAAAAAGAGCAACCCCTTACCCCCGACGGGTTTCTGACCACTGCTGAGAAAAAACGGATCCTCACCACACACATCTTTGGCGTTGACATCGACACCAACGCGGTTGAAGTCACCAAACTGAGCCTACTGTTGAAATGCCTGGAGGGCGAAACGCAGGCATCGATCCAGCAACAGTTTGCACTCTGGAACGAACGGGTGCTTCCCAGCCTCGACGACAACATCCGAAGCGGGAACAGCCTCATCGCTCTCGATTTTTACGATCTGGAATTGGATTTCGGCGAACCGAGAAAGATCAAGCCCTTCAGTTGGGAAAAGAGTTTCCCAACGGTATTTGCGCAGGGCGGCTTCGATGTGGTGATCGGGAACCCGCCCTACGTTCGGCAGGAGTTGTTAGGCGACCAGAAAACCTATTTCCGCCAGAAGTATAAGGTTTATCATGGCGTTGCCGACCTCTACACCTATTTTTTCGAACGGGGACTGGGATTGTTGAAAGAGCGAGGACTTTTCGGCATCATCGTGGCCAACAAATGGATGCGCGCCGGGTACGGTGAACCCCTGCGGAAATGGTTGAAATCGCAGAACATCCAACAGATCATCGACTTCGGCGACCTCCAGGTCTTTCAGGGCGCCACCACCTATCCCTGCATCTTCATCAGCGGCAAAAGGCGCGTTGAAAGCGCCATCGAAATCACCGCGGTGAAAACCCTGATGTTTGATTCGTTGCCGGGCTATGTGGCCGAACATCATGTAACCATTGATCAATCATCCTTAGAGGATGCCGACTGGAACCTCGGATCGGAAACCGAACAGCAGTTGCTCGCGAAGATCCGGTCGGCCGGAATTCCACTGGGCGAGTATGTGAAGGGGAAAATTTACCGTGGTGTATTGACCGGCCTCAACGAAGCCTTTGTGATCGATGCCGCCACCCGCGACCGCCTCATCGCCGAAGATCCCCGCAGCGCCGACGTGATCAAACCCTTCCTGGCCGGGCGCGACATCAAACGCTACCGGGAACCGAAAAGCGATAAGTTTCTGATCTTCACAAAAAGAGGTATTGACATCAACGCTTTCCCAGCCATCAAGAACCATCTGCTGCAATTCAAAAAGCAGTTGATGCCCAGACCCAAAGATTTTACCGGCGAAAAATGGCCCGGACGCAAACCGGGCAGCTACAAATGGTACGAAATCCAGGATGCGGTGGATTATTACGGGGAATTCGAGAAGCCGAAGATCATCTACCCGAATATTCTGAGTAAACCTGAGTTTGTTTTTGATGACAGTTGTTGGTATACAAACCAGAAATGCTTCATCATTGCTTTGGTAGACAAATACCTTCTTGGAATTTTAAACAGCAAACTGAATCTGTATCTTTTTGAGAAGTATCTTCCAAAATTACGCGGAGGTTTTTATGAGCCAAGTTACATATTCTTCAAATCCTTTCCGATTAAAAAACCTGATTTATCGAATGAGAATGAAACCTCCCTCCACGCCGCCATCATCGCCAACGTCGACCTGATGCTGCAGTTGAACAGAGAGCTGGATGCGGCCACCCTTCCCGACCGGAGGGAGCAGCTCAAGGCGCGCATCGGTCATACCGACGAAAAGATCGACCGGATGGTTTACCGGCTTTACGGTTTGACGGAGGAGGAGATCACGATTGTTGAAAACTTCCGGTGAAAAAGGGTTTACCTTTTGGCATCCCGGGCGATTAAGCAGAAATTATAGCCATGAACAGCATAAAATTATTTGAAAGTAAAAAGATTCGTTCGGTTTGGAATGAAAAAGAAGAACAGTGGTATTTTTCGATTACCGACATCATCGAGATCCTGACCGATAGTCCACGGCCAAGAAAGTATTGGAATGATCTGAAAACAAAATTATGGAAGGAAGGTTTTTCTGAGTTGTCCGCAAAAATCGGACAACTGAAACTGGTTTCATCAGATGGGAAAAGCTATCTTACCGATGTTGCCGACAGCAAAACATTACTCCGGATCATCCAATCTGTTTCTTCACCAAAAGCGGAACCTTTTAAACGCTGGCTGGCCACGGTTGGTTATGAACGTTTGGAAGAGATTGAAAACCCTGAGCTTTCAACACAACGTACCCGGGAGTTATATAAAGCCAAAGGCTATCCCGACGACTGGATCGAAAAACGGATGCGCAGCATTGCTATCCGGGAGGAACTCACCGGAGAGTGGAGCGACCATGGCGTACGAAAGCAGATGGAGTATGCTATCCTGACTGCAGAGATCTCAAAAGCTACGTTTGGATTGACTCCGTCGGAGTATAAAAACCTGAAAGGGTTGAAACGTGAGAATCTGCGCGACCACATGAATGATCTGGAGCTGATCTTTTCAATGCTTGGCGAAGCCTCCACCACTGAGATTATCAAAACACAACACCCTGAAGGGTTCGATGAGAACCGGGAAACCGCTCGGGACGGCGGTAAAATTGCCGGAGATGCGCGCAAAGCACTGGAGAAAAAGACCGGCAAGAAGATTGTGTCAAAACAGAACTTCCTCTCCCCGGGACAATCAACTGAAACACATCAGTTACCGGATTGATCACAATGGCAATTACCGAACGGAATAGTGCGTCGACTCAATGGGTTAATGGCCGAAAAGATCGGGATCAATTAAAATATCCCGGCAGGGATAATCAGATCGTTTGTATTCAAAATCAGAAGAATGGTCATGTGGTAGAATTCACTCATGTTAACACTCCTTATCTCCTTGAGGAGAATGATGAATACTTCTTTGGAATTTCGCACGAAGGTTTTTTCATTGCGCATTCTGTAAAATCCTGGTTTTGGGAGTATCAGGAGCTTCAAATTCTGTTCAAGTCGAAATTATTCACTATCGAAGGAACATTGCCCGGACCTGTTCGCATGATTGATTTTGAGACAAACACGGATTTTATTACCAGTTTAAATTCCGGAGAATTTCTTAATTCCGGTCAGTTTAACAATGAGTGTTTTGCTGTAATAACTGAGCATAATACCCTCTATAATCTATTCCCCCACATGATTGATCAACTTATACTACTCGCAAAGGCTTCCATAGAAACCGGGAATCCGATCCTCTGGTATTAGTTACCACCACCATTTGACTTTTTATTCTTCTATTTGAGGAAGATTTGAACATGCGCTACACGGTTATCAGCGGTTTAATGGTTCTGGTTCTTTGCCTGATGTCGTTTAGAACGGCAGATAATCCCATTTCAAAGGATTGTAAATGCAAGAATATTCCTTTGACCGGAAGGGTTAAGGTAGTAAAATGTCTTGCCACTTTCCAGGTACAAATTGTCAAGGCCCTGCCGGATCTTGAAGTGAAGGTTGTTTCCTCTCTTCCGAAAGATTGCGGAGAGTGGCAGTTTGTTGACGGCCTGGAAGATTTTTCCATTGAATATGTCGATGCTTTGCCTGATTTTACGATCCGTTTCGTTAATGCCCTTCCCGGCGTTCATTAACTTTCTTCTTCAATTATACCTATATCGTTTAGCAAAATCAAGTGAATGCTTATGGACGGAGATCTTTTCAGACAGAAACAAAGAAAAAGTTCGTGATGGTTTCAATGTGATCAGACAAAGGCTGAAAGCATCCCGATCCGCTCCTTGCACTGGCCGCAAACGGCAGAGGTTTGAATAGTAGTCATGTCCGATTTCTGAGGGTTCCGGGAGTGACATGGCTGCAAAAACATATTTTTGTTTAAAAGTCAATTTTAACTTTGTATCGTAATTCGTATTTATTTCAACGTGTATCTCACTCCCGCATAGATCATGATCCCGGTAACAGGTCCCCATACCATGGAACCGTCGAAATAGGTATGGTAGGGTGCATTGGCTTCGATGATGGGATCTTTCTGACGGTAGTTTGTCAGGTTCTCCCCTCCTATGTAAACATCAAACCGTTTGAACTTTTTCGTGACCTGTGCCAGCAGGTTGAACCACACCGGAGAATAACCGGGCTGCCGCAGAGTTTCCGGCAGTTTCCCCGTATCCGGCAATCGTGCCGGACCATTTACCTGGCCTGTCAGATCGAATTTCCATTTTTCGAATTTCGTAGCATAGGAAAGGGTGATCAGAGCCTTGTAGGCATTGACCATGGCTTTTTGTCGTAGCCGGCCCCCTTCGGTCATCCTGACAT
>Ga0163209_1001122_pt1 | contig 11659 bp, 11 predicted proteins | sample Kivu_160m_FD_113538 | JGI IMG/M metagenome (GOLD analysis project Ga0163209, IMG submission 113538) | Freshwater microbial communities from Lake Kivu, Western Province, Rwanda to study Microbial Dark Matter (Phase II) - Kivu_160m | ecosystem: Environmental > Aquatic > Freshwater > Lake ... | reverse complement strand
CGGAAATTGAAGGAAATACAAGAAGTATATTAAAGGCTGAAAGATTATCACTGAATATTTTACAAAGGATGTGCGGAATAGCAACATATACGCGAGAATTGGTAAAAAAATTAAATAATTCAAAAATTAAAATTCTGGATACGAGAAAAACAACGCCTAACTTCAGGTTGTTTGAAAAACTTGCCGTGAGAATCGGTGGAGGTCTTAACCATAGATTTGGATTATATGATATGGTATTGGTGAAAGATAATCATATTGAAGCTAACGGAGGAATTCTTAATACTATGAAAAAATTGAAAAGAATTAAACTAAAAACAAATTTAAAAATTGAACTCGAAGTCAAGAATTTAAATGAGTTGAAAGAAGTCTGCAATTTTCCCGTAAAAACCGTAGATGTTGTAATGCTTGATAATTTTAAGATTTCGGATATTACAAAAGCCGTTGATTTAATAAACAGAAAATTTAAAATAGAGATATCGGGAGGTATAAATTCTAAAAATATATCGAAATACACCGATATTTTCGGTATAAATTACATATCCTTAGGAGCATTGACTCATAGTGTAAAATCCATTGACATATCAATAGATTTTTTAAATTGAAATATTTATATTTACAATTATTAATTAAAAAAATGAAAATTATGAGAACAAAAAACACAAACATTAAATTTTTGATTGTAATTTTTATTACTCTTGGAATTCTTTTCTCATGCGGGAAGAGTAAAGATACGTCGGAAAAGAAAGAAGAAAAGAAAGATAAAACTGAAGATACCAAGAGAGAAGAAACAAAAAAAGGGAAAGCAAAATTATATTTTTGCGAAGACTATAAAAGTGGTGAAATCGGAGTCAGTGATGTTTTTACACCTGGATGGTTAACGGTAATGGTTGACCTCAGACCTGCAGGACAAAAATTAGGAGTCGGTAAGGTGGAATTGAGAATTAGTAAAGTAAAAGATGCTAGCGGTGAAGAAATAAGCGAGAAAATTATAGATACAGTACCTTTTGATGTTCAGGCAGACTGGGATTATACTTATTTTCAGGACAAAGACAGGATATCATTCAAGACACCGGGAGTATATAGAGTAACAATGCAGAAAGTCGATGGAACTCCTATATGTAGCGGAGAAGTTAAAGTAGTACCGAGAGGAAAATAATTTTATTAAATAAATAAAAGAAAGGGAAAAAAAATGAAAAAAATTAATTTATTGTTAGTTCTTGTTATGGCTTTAATGGCTTTTACATTTACGGTAAAAGATATTAATGCACAAAGTGGCGCGGTTTTGTATTTTTGTGAGCAGTATGATTCTGAATATGGAGAAATTGGAATAAGTGATAGATTTACCACAGGTTATTTGACAGTAATGGTAAAATCCAGCACAGCGCTTGGTTTGAGCGATGTTTACATTCAATTTGATAAATATAATTGCTCGACCTCTGAATTTGCATATTATAAAAAATTTGATTATAAAGTTACACCCGATATGAAGTATATATATTTCAGTAAAAATGAAAGCAGCGATATGAGCTTTGATACACCGGGAATATACAGAGTCTTTTTACTGGATGAAAACGGAAATACGGTTGCCAGCGGATTGATCGAAGTTATAAGTAAAAAGAAATAATCGAAGTTAAAGATATTTAAATTTTTACGCCAGAATATTTCATAACAGGAAATATCTGGCGTTTTTTATAGAAATTATAGATTATTTATATATTAGCAACCATTACACTTAATGTTTGATAAGATTTTAAGACTTTCAAAGGATACTTTGATATATGGTACAAGTACCATAATCGGAAGATTTTTAATCTTCTTGTTGGTACCGGTTTATACAAATGTTTTTCCGCCTGCAGAATACGGAATAGTTGCTAATCTTTATGCATATATTGCGATTCTTAATGTTTTCTTTTCCGTTGGGCTTGAGTCCGGATATTTTAAATTTGCTTCAACCTTGGAAGAAGGAACAGTTAAGGAGAATTTTTCTCATCCGTTCAATGGAATTATGATAAATTCTTTGTTCCTGTCATCCGTATTATTTATATTTTCGGAGAACTTTTGCCCTCTTTTTCAAATAGATGTCTCGAAAAGTGCTTTAATAAAATATAGTGCTTTAATATTATTTTTTGATAATATATCGCTTGTTCCATTTGCATATCTGAGGCTTAAAAATAAACCTAAAATATTTGCTTCTTTTAAATTTGTTAATATTATTATCAATCTTTTGATGAATATTCTTCTGATATTTGTATTCCGTTTTGGTATCGAATCAATATTTATCAGTAATCTGACAGCTTCTGGATTAACGTTTCTCTTGTTGTTGCCTATTATTAAAAATAACTTTGTTTTGTCCTTCAATAAAAGATTGGTGAATGAACTTTTAAAATTTTCAATACCATATATTCCGGCGGGTATTAGTTCGAACTTGTTACAGGCAATAAACAGACCTATACTTACATATTTAACTGATGATGCTACAGTAGGAATTTTTCAGGCAAGTTACAAACTCGGTATATTTATGATGCTTTTTGTAGCTATGTTTGAATTTGCATGGAGACCTTTTTTTCTGCAAAATGCAAAAGAAAATAATGCAAAAGAAATTTTTTCCAAAGTTATGACCGCTTTTGTGTTTGTTGCAGCAATTGTGTTCTTGATAATCTCGCTTTTTGTAGATGATATTGCACGTATGAAAATGCCGTTCAGAGGGACACTAATCGGGAGTAAGTACTGGAGCGGTCTGGATATTGTTCCTGTTATTCTTTTTGCATATTTGCTTTATGGTATCTATATAAATCTGATGGCAGGTATATATATTGAAAAAAAGACAAAATATCTTCCGGTGATTACAGGTTCGGCCGCTGCTGTCAATATATTTGCAAATTTTATGTTGATACCTCTCTATGGAATGATGGGCTCCGCTATGTCAACTTTGTTTGGGTACATTACTATGACTGCGGGAATTTATCTCGTTTCGCAGAGGTTTTACAGAATTCAATATGAATATTTAAAAGTATTTGCAATATTATTATTATCTTCGGGTTTATATATAATTTACTATGTTTCGAAAAATTATATTGATTTTTTTACTTACTATAAAATATTACTGATATTAATATTTATATTATCAATGTTCCTGCTTAAAATAATTAATTTTGGATATTTAAAAGAAATAATTTCTGGAAAAAATAAATAGTGTGTTGATTAATTTTTAGAGAAAATGAAAATCAAAAATATATTGGTGTGTGTTGATTCGTTTAAGGGAACTTTCGATTCAATTAAGTTAACAAAAATTATAGGAAAATATTTTTCTCAAAATGGATATTGTGTAACAGAAATTCCGGTAGCAGATGGAGGTGAGGGAACTATCGATGTAATTAAACATCTGAAAGGTGGTAAAAAAAAATACGTGAATGTATTTGATCCGTTGGGTAGGAAAATTAAGACATATTATTGTGTTATTGATAATACAGCATATCTCGAGATGGCTAAATCTTCAGGTATCATATTACTTGAGGAAAAGGAAAAAAATCCTTGGATTACCAGTACGTATGGATTCGGACAGATGTTAAAATATGCGCTGGATGAAAATTATAGGAAATTTGTTATTGCACTGGGAGGCTCGGCAACGAATGACGGTGGTATAGGAATGATGGAAGCATTAGGTTACAGATTTTTTAATAAAATAGGTAAACAGATCAAAGGACACGGTATGAATAAATTAAGCGGAAAAAATTTAAATGACATATATCATATAGATGATAAACAGGCGGATATTAGACTTAAAAAGTGTGATATAACTGTAATTAACGATGTTAAAAATCCCTTATATGGTAGAAATGGAGCAAGTCTTGTATATTCATATCAAAAAGGAGCTACAGAAATGATCGCTCAGAATTTGGAATGTGGAATTAAAAATTTTGCAAAAGCATTGAAAAAATTAACAGGTCGTAATCCGAATTTTGAAGGTGCGGCAGCTGCCGGAGGACTAAGTGCATCTTTTAAAACCCTGTTTAACGCAAATATAAAAAACGGAATTAATGAAATTATAAAAATACTGAATATAGAAAAAGCTGTTAAATCTGTTGATCTTGTAATTGTGGGAGAAGGTTCTGTTGATTATCAAACTGCACTTTATGGTAAAGCTCCTTGTGGTATCTCGATACTTGCAAAAAAATATAAAAAAAAAGTAATTGCTGTTACCGGGAAAACCGGTGTTAATGCACATAAAGTGTTTCGAAAAGGTATAGATGTTATATATTCTTGTTTCAACCAAAATCAAAATGATTTTGTGTATATTAAAGCAAATGCTTATAATAATTTATTAAAATTATTGAATATTATACACAGTCATTTGGATAATTTGGAAAATTATAGTAATAAAATAATAACTTATGATTAAACCAAAAGTTTTTATATCAAATATTATACCGGAAAAAGGTATAAATATGCTGAGGAAAAGATTTGAAGTGGAAGTGAATAAAACAGCAGGTATTTTGAAAAAAAATGTATTGATTAATAAACTCAAAAATACGGATGTATTGCTTTCTTTGCTTTCTGATATTGTAGATGAAGAAGTGATTTTATCAAGTGAAAAATTAAAAGTAATTTCAAACTATGCCGTTGGTTACAATAATATAGATTTAAAAGCTGCAACAAAGAGAGGTATTTATGTTACAAACACACCACGTACACTAGATGAAACGACTGCGGATTTCACATTTGCACTGATATTATCTTTAGCGCGAAGGTTAGTTGAATCAGATAAATTTATGAGAGCAGGGAAATTTAAGGGATGGGGTGCACTGGATTTTCTCGGTTTTGACGTTTTTAATTCAACAATGGGAGTAATAGGTATGGGAAGTATTGGTAAGGAGGTGGCAAAACGCGGATATTATGGATTCAATATGAAGATATTATATTATGATAGGTCAGTTCCGCCTTCCGCATTGTATATGAAAGTGCAAAAAACTTCACTTGACTATCTTTTAAAACATAGTGATTTTGTAACATTAAATATACCGTTAACAAAAGAAACATTCCATTTGATTGGAGAAAGAGAATTAAATTTAATGAAGCCCACTGCATACTTGATAAATACATCAAGAGGTCCGGTTATTGACGAAAGAGCACTGTACAAATATCTTCTAAATAAGAAAATTGCAGGTGCAGCTTTGGATGTATATGAACAAGAACCCTCATTTACAGCGGGGCTGGAAAAATTGGATAATATTATAATGACTCCGCATATAGCAAGTGCTTCACTTCAGACAAGGGAACTTATGTCCGTGAAAGCTGCTCAGAATATAATAGATTATTTCGATGGAAGAGTTCCGGAAGGACTGGTAAATAGAGAGGTACTCGAGGGTAAACACATAATTATTTTTTAGACAATATAAAAAAAATACCGTAAACGAACGGCATTTTTTACTTAAAATGTTTTTCTATCTTCTCTGAAATTTTTCATCTTCAAGAGTAAATACTAATGAGATTCTGTGAGTGTTACCGAGATTTTCATCACCGCTGAATTTTGCGAATGAATAATCAATATTTAGTTTAGGTAATTTTATCCCTGCTCCCAAAGTAAGATTACCAATTTCATTATATCCTACTCTTAAACTGAATAAACTTTGAAAATTATATTCAAGCCCTGCGTGCATATCGAATGATACAGGTCCTAAATGTGCATTTGAAGCAGTTTTTCTGTTTTCGAATCTGACATCAAAATCAACTGCAGGTATTAATGTACCCTTCCAAACGTCAAATTCATAGGCAGTCCCGATCTTTGCAGTGGGTATTATTACTTCTTTTTTTCCTGTTGACCACGATAAGTATGTTGATGTTATATCCATAATGTTAGCACCAAGATATAATCTGTCAATCGGACTCCAGTATGCTCCTAAATCAAAACCTAATCCCCAAGCGGAAGCTTCGGCGATGTTTCTTCTGATAACTTTAAGATTTGCACCGTAGAAAAAATTATCGTTGTGTTTTTTGGAGTATGTGAGATAAAATGCATAGTCTGCTGAGTTGAATCTCGATATTCTATCGGGGTCAAGTCTTTCTCCTGGGTCAAGTATACCGTTTCCGTTTAAATCAATTAACGCATTCCTTGTATCTGGAATATCATCAATGCCCATTCTGATTATACTGAAACCTAATGTCGCATTTTTTCCGAAAGGTACACCAACCGAGCCGTAATCGTAATTTACCAGATTTCCGAATCTTTCATCGTGCATTAATGAAAGCTGAGGATAGTTGATTTTTGATAAAAGAGCAGGATTCCAGTAGCCCGCCGTGACATCACTGGCTAAAGCAACGAACGCTCCTCCCATTCCAAGAGGTCTTGCACCGACACCTATAGCCAGAAATTCACCTGCATATTTATTACCGCTTCCTTGCGAAAATATGATATTAGGAAATATTAGTATTATTAATAAAGTTATTATTGCTGCTGCTTTAAAAAGCTTCATATATATTATTATTTCTTTTTCTAAACAATATTTAAAAATTTTAGTTTCATTCAATAATGAAAAAATTTATAAAATAATGCAAGGTAAAACTTTTTGATTAAAAGAAATAAAATATTAATACTTAATTTATAATAATGATTTTATAGGTCATTATGAATTCTTTATGTTTTTCTGCTGAAGCTGTCAGTTTCTTTATTTTTTCATATTATATGGGGATTTACAATTTTTTGTAAATTGAAAATTGTAGTGAAAATTTATATAATGATAAAAAAAATAAAATGGATAAGTTTTTCAAAGAAGCAATAAAAGAAGCTAAACAGGGATTGGAAGAAGGGGGGATTCCAATCGGATCGGTAATTGTTATTGATGGTAAAATTGCAGGAAGAGGTCATAACAGGAGAATACAAAAGGGAAGTACAGTCTTGCATGGTGAAATGGATGCGCTGGAGAATGCAGGGCGTTTAAAACAAAATGATTATAAAAGGGCAACGTTATATACTACGTTATCACCCTGTCATATGTGCTGCGGTGCGATATTATTATATAAAATTCCTAAGGTGATTATAGGTGAAAACAAGACGTTTAAAGGAGCAGAGGAATTATTGATAAAAAACGGAGTAGAATTGGTTGTCCTGAACGATAACGAATGCATTGAGATTATGAAGGAATTTGTTAATAAAAATCCGGAATTATGGGACGAAGATATCGGGGAATAATAAAGATTGAGATTATTTCAATCCGGCGATTAATTGTATTTTAAAAAGTTTAAATTTATCATTACATTGTGAATTGTTTGAGAATTTAATGATTGTTAAATTTGTAATTTATATTATTTATGAGACAAACAAGATATTTTATACCTACGCTAAGAGAAGATCCGGCTGATGCAGTAGTTCCATCGCATAAATTAATGTTAAGAGCTGGATTGATAAGACAGCTGACCTCTGGCGTCTATTCATATTTGCCGCTTGGTTTAAGAATTTTTAAAAAGATTGAAGAAATTCTGCGCCAGGAAATGAATGCAATAGAAGGAAATGAATTTTTATTGCCTGCTTTGAGTCCGAATGAATTATGGGAACAAACGGGAAGAGTAAATGATTTTGGAGATATTCTTTTCAAAATAAAAAATAGAGAACTTGTATTGGCACCGACACATGAGGAAGTTTTTGCCTCGATAGCAAAACCGAATTTGATATCATACAAAGACTTACCGGTTATGTGGTATCAGATACAGACCAAGTTTCGAAATGAAGCCCGTCCCAGATCGGGTGTTTTAAGGGGGAGACAATTTACAATGAAAGATGCATATTCTTTCGATGCAACATGGGAAGGATTGGATGAATCCTATAATCTTCAGGATATGGCTTATAGAAAGGCATTTAAAAGATGCGGTTTGAAATTTTTTAGTGTATCAGCTTACAGTGGTGCAATGGGTGGAAGAGAATCCAGGGAGTTTATGATTGAGTCGGATGCAGGCGAAGATATAGTGGCAGTAAGTGAAGATGAAAAATATGCTTCGAATTTAGAAGTTGCGGTATCGTTTGTCGAAAAAATCGGAAGGAAAAACACAAATATTCCTTATGAATCCTTTCACACTCCCGGAGTAAAATCGATTGATGAACTTGCGGAATTTCTGAAAATAAAGGATAAATCAAGACTGGCAAAATCCAGAGTATATGTGAAACCGGCGGTCGGGGATGATTTATACGATGAATATATTTTAGTTTTGGTATGCGGTGACGATGAAGTTAACGAATCAAAATTGACATCTTATATTGGAAATATAAGACCCGGGCATCCTGATGAATTACTGAAAATTACAGGTGCAGATGCCGGTTCGATAGGTCCGATTGGATTAAAGAGAAATGATATTAAAATAGTAGCGGATTTGAGGCTCGAAAATGCGGATGAATTGATTAGCGGTGCAAATATCAACGATTATCACATAAAAAATATTGATTTGATGAGAGATGTTATCAATATTAAATATGCAGATATTAGATTTGTTAAAGATGGTGAAAAAACATTCGATAATACAAGCCATATCAGAATAGCTAAGGCAATTGAGGTCGGACATATTTTCAAATTAGGAACAAAATATTCGGAATCGTTGGGTGCTAAATTTCTTGATAAGGATGGAAAAGAACAACCAATAATTATGGGAAGTTATGGTATAGGAGTTGAAAGGATTGCATCAGCATATATAGAACAAAATTACGATGAAAAAGGTATTATTTGGGAGGGAGAAATTGCACCATTTCAATTGCATTTATTATCTTTAAACTTACACGATAATGATATTAGAAAGATATCTGAAAAAATTTATAATAAGTTGGAAAATAAGGGCTATGAAATATTATTTGATGACAGGAAGGATGTAAGACCTGGGGTAAAATTTAATGATGCCGATTTAATTGGAATTCCGTTGCAAATAATTATTGGCGATAAATTTGTGAAAGAAAATAAAATTGAACTGAAAATTAGAAGAACAGGAGAAAGAATATTTATCGATGAAAATGATTTTTTTAAAAAAATAGATGAAATAATTAAGAATTTTATTTGATAAATCCCTTAAATCTATATAATAGAAAATATATACTCGCTTCAAAATCAAAACGAAGAATAATACTTTTAAAACAACTTGGATTGGATTTTAAAGTTTTCGTAAGTGATGTGCCCGAACTTGAAACAGAGATTCACAATCCTGTTTATATAGTAAAAAATAATGCAAAAAATAAGGCGGAAAAAGCATCCTTGAAATTTGAAAATGAAATTGTAATTGCTGCGGACACAATTGTACATTTAAACGGGAAAATAATTAATAAACCGGCAAATTATTTACAGGCAATTGATTTTTTAAAAAGATTAAGCAGTAAAACTCACAGAGTATATACAGGTGTTTATTTGATAGATACAAAGACAGGTAAAAAAGTGTGCGATTATGAGAAAACTTATGTTAAATTCAGAGAAATTAATAAAATAGAAATTGAGTACTATGTCAAAAATTATGCTCCGTACGATAAAGCTGGTGGTTATGGAATACAGGATGATTTTGGTTGTGTTTTTATCGAAAAAATAGTCGGGGATTATTATAATGTAGTTGGTTTACCTTTATATAAATTATATTTATTGTTAAATAAATTGATTTGAACTGATTATTTATTTGAATGTTTGCAAAATATAAAAAAAAGATTTTATTTTCTTTATTAATTGGAGTTGTAATATATCTTGCTTTGAGCCTTTTTGCAAATATCGATGATTTAATAATTGCGTTTGAAAATTTTAATTGGCTTTATTATCCTCTCTTGTTGATATTGGCTTTTTTAAACTATATATTCAGATTCTTTAAATGGCAGTACTATTTATATGTTTTGGATATCAAACTGAAATTATCCAGGAGTTTTCTTATTTTTTTATCTGCTTTTGTAATGAGTGTTACACCGGGAAAATTAGGAGAAGTACTGAAATCCTTCATGTTAAAAGAAGAAAATGAAACACCAATTAGTAAGTCTGCTCCGATTGTTCTTGCTGAGAGATTAACCGATTTTATTTCAATAATAATGCTGTGTTTAATAGGTGCATTTGTATTTGAGTATGGTAGGGAATTTATAATTATAATAGGTGTTTTATTCGTTCTGATGTGTGTTATTATAAGCATAAGAAAATTATCATTAAAAATTATCTTTGTTCTCGGAAAAGTTAAATTATTAAAAAAACATACGGAAAAACTTTTAACAGCTTATGAAAGCATTTATAAGTTAATCAGGATAAAACCGTTAATATTTGCTTTATTAATAAGCATTATATCATGGTTTTTTGAATGTATTGCATTTTATATTATACTGGAATTGTTTTCCGCCGAAAGTTCGGTAAATATAAATATACTTTCGGCTACGTTTATTTACGGTTTTTCTACATTAATAGGAGCACTGGCTATGTTGCCCGGTGGTTTGGGATTAACTGAGGCTTCAATAACAGGTTTGTTGGTTTTGATGAAAATACCGAAAAGTATTTCTGTAGCTGCAACGTTGATTATAAGAACAGCCACATTGTGGTTCGCTGTTGTTGTCGGGATGATTGCGATGTTTTTTTATGGTTTAATAAAAAACAAGAATAGATAAATATTTTAACTAATTAAATATTAGATAACTTATATTAATATAAAAAAATAATATCATGATTATTGATGAGTGTATTATTTGTGAGAACTCGAATATTAATATTATAGGTAAACCACACAATCATAGTGAATCATCGAAATATAAAGTTATGATGTGTGCAAAATGCGGTCTTAAATGGTCTTATCCCATGCCAGACAAAAACGAAATGGATGATCATTATTCTTCATATTACTGTCAGAGAAAGAATAGAAGAGTGGAGAAAACTCATTTGAATAATATTTTATCAATAATAAGTTTTAGAAATAGTAGAAGTAAAATATTTTTAAAAAGAATAGAAAAATATACAAAAAAAGGATTATTATTAGATATAGGATGTGGAGAAGGGGAAATTTTAATACAAGCCAAATTAAGGAATTGGAATGTGATAGGTACTGAATATTCATTAGAAACCAAAGAATATTTAAAAACAAAAGGAATAGAGGTTATTATCAATGAAGAAGTATCTTTGTTGAAATTGGAAAAAAATTTCGTAGATTGTATAGTTGCAAAACATTTAATAGAACATCTTCCGAATCCATACAATTTTTTAATAGATATAAAAAAATTTTTTAGTAAAAATGGTATAATAGCGATTAAGACACCATCCTGTACTTCAATTCGTGCAAGGTTAGGTCTGTGTAATTGGCACTTTGTTAATCCGCCTGAGCATTTATGGAGTTTCAACAAAAATAATTTTAGAAAGTTAGTTGAAAAAGCAAATTATGAAGTTATTGACATAAAAGATAGTTATTTTATCGATGAATTAACTTGTTTTGCAAAACCTGTTATTGATGAATTGTAACTTATTAAATAACGACAATATGTTATACCTCTGTTATGCTCCAGATGGAATTGGAATTTGAATTTATTATATTTGTAAGAGATTTGGGGGTTCTTTATGTTAGAAATTCAGTTAATTTTAGTAAATAGCAACTATTTAATAACTTGAATTATTTTTCTAATAATTTTATATTTATACAACTTATTAAATAAATAGGAGTCTTTTTTGATAGATATTTATTACGATTT
>Ga0163209_1001121_pt1 | contig 11670 bp, 10 predicted proteins | sample Kivu_160m_FD_113538 | JGI IMG/M metagenome (GOLD analysis project Ga0163209, IMG submission 113538) | Freshwater microbial communities from Lake Kivu, Western Province, Rwanda to study Microbial Dark Matter (Phase II) - Kivu_160m | ecosystem: Environmental > Aquatic > Freshwater > Lake ... | reverse complement strand
TTGGAGAAAGGAATATAATCAAGAACGACCGCACAGTGCACTTAAGTATCGACCGCCTGCTCCTGAGGCTATGGTGCTTGTGGGACTAACTTAACAAGTGGTACAACTATTGGGGGCAGGTCAGTCAACGGATGGAAGCAGCATCGCCTTTCTTTCCAAGCGTGAAAAGGACCTGGATATTTACCTGATGGATATTGATGGTAACAATCAAAAAAAACTTTACGACTCCGGTGATAATGATGCAGATATTGATTGGGCTGGAGATAGCATTGTTTTCACCTCTCAATTCGCTATCTGGAAAATCAATAAAGATGGAACAAACCCGACCAAATTGACTAATCCTCATGGTCGAGGTGAATGGGGAAAAGCCAATCTCCCCAAGGGTGACTACGATCCCAGGTTAAGTAAAGATGGTAAGTACGTTATCTTTGCACGGCTTGAAGACGTAGAAAAACCCAACGGTGGATATAACTTTTTTAAGATCAATTTAGATGGGACGGCAGAGGTACGTTTGACAAATAATAGTTATTCTCAAAGTCTCGCCAGTTGGTCATATTCGGGTGAGAAAATCATTTACGTTGTAGCTGCGATTGAGGGTGCCGGCAAATACGATATCTACATGATGAACGCTGATGGCACCGAGAATCACAACGTAACGCCCGATTATTTTCCGCCGGATTTCTTATGCTTTTCGCCGGTTTTCTCTAAAGATGATGCGAAGATATTTTTCATCGGACAGTGGTGGCAACAAGTAAAATACCCATAATAGGACTTCTGACTACAATCTAGCGTGTTTCAATAAGGAAAATATGATCGCACGCCTCATATTGCCGTACTCTACCAGAGGAATTCCCGCCAGGCAGGTAAAGCCTCAGCAATAAAACCAGTTTTGTAAGGTTCAAACTCAATTTGCACCAAGCCATTATCACATATTGACGCTGCTATCTCATTTTTCCAAAGGCTTCCCCAATAATTGTTGGTTGCCTGTATTCTCTGAGCACGAAGCGGCTTGATGATACCTTCATCGAAAAGCTTCTTCTGCCATATGTCTGAAGGCTCATATTGAGATTCGTATACCATCAGATTAGTTTTATTATTGATGAAATTATTGTGCTCAATCTTTATCAGTGATGGGTAAATCTCCAGGCCGTTAAGACCTGCTCCATAGAATGTGTTATAAGCAATTGTTGAGGGAGCAATACTGCCATGGAAAACGAGTCCTCCTGATTCTAAATATTCATGGTAGTTTCCCCAGATATCGTATTCTTTATAGGGAATGGATGGACCCCCTTCGATAAAATTATAACTTATCGACGGATTGGCTGGGTGGTCCACGCCTATAGCCCCGTATTCAAAACCTGGTAAGTTCAGCGTGTCGGTATCCTGCCTGGGGCGGATGATATTATTAGTAATTGTGGGCTTCCCCGACCTGACAGTAATAGCGTTTTGCCCGACGTTATAGATATAGCTTTGCGTAATAGTGGGGTTCAAGCTCAGAAGTTCTTCCCTTTGCCCCATAATAACGATGGCTTCCATCATGTTCCTTATTATGGCCTGTTTTATCGTTACGTTGCTGGAGGAGATTCCAAAGATACGGTCATATTCAACTATTACTCTTTCCAACTCTCCAGTTGAACCTGGGCTAAACTGGATGCCAAGCCAATCATCAGTTTGAGGAACCACGGCGTCCGAGGTAATAATAATAGGTGCTTCTCTTGTTCCCCTGGCGATAAGCGAGCCATCAATTGTAATTTCTACCCGACTCTGTGTATAAGGCGCGTCACGGGCAGGTTTCTTGGGATTAAATTGATCCTGCTCGCTGATACTTCCTGTTTTCTGGTCATCACTTAATGCTGAGACGAGAATTATAGTCCCTGGTTTGATGTTCAGAGTCACTCCCGGGCGAACCTGTAAATCGCCCGTAATGCTGATGACGCCATCCCAGGTCTCGTCTTTTTCCAGCACGCCTGTCTTGCCGGTAGCTTTTGATTTGGCAGCGATAAGTTCATTTCTGGTCAGGCCATTAGGGTAGAAGTCTTTAGCTAGCTTGGGGGGAAGGAATTTGGAGTAGTCCACTATAATTTCCGGGGACGGCACCGCGATCGTGGAAGACGGTTGTTCCGTTGTCGGAGCATTATCCGTCCTTGTGCATCCCCCAATCAAGGAAAACAAAACAAAAAAGAGAAGCGCGCTAAATAATACCTGCCACCGTGCCATAGCGTACCTCTGTCTTTCAAAGCATCTGGAGTAATTTGTTTGAGCGTGGTGCATCGCGAATTAATGCTATACATCTTCAGGGACACCATCGCTTATCTTGAATGCTTCTGAAAGAAACTCCAAATAACCTCATTCGCATCTATATCCCTGCACGTTCTACCAACAATCCCCGGCGGCAAATATTGCCAGCCACCCGGCCAGGTATGACCTCCGCCTTCGATTACGTACAGTATCACTTCAGTTCCCTGGCTGCCTTCTTTATAATCTTCCCTGCGTACTCTCGTACCGTCCTGCGAGTCTTTGTCCGGCTCTATGGTGATGGCAGGTGTCAGGGCACATTGATTATGGGCAATTAAGACACTAACTGTTTTCGGTACCGATAGTATTGTCCCCAGCCTCCGTTCTCCCTGAAAATCGGGGGTTTCTCCTCCTTCCCATGGTATAAAAGGGTCCTTGGTTCCGGTTATTACGAGCACCGAAATGGGGTTTGTCGAAACAGGTACTGATGCGAATCTCTCTGGCATTGAATAGGCGACAGGTGCTACCGCCGCAATTTGCCCAGAAAGTTCACGAGCCAAACGCATGCACATGTGTGCACCATTTGATATACCTGTTGCATAGACACGAGCGCTATCGATATTTAAAGTTTGGGTAAGCTGTTTGATGAGAGCCGAGATATAACCAACATCATCGGCTTTTGAATATTGCTCATCTCTGCCATCATTCCACTTTTTATCTATACCATCAGGGTAGACAACTATAAAGCCTTCTTTATCTGCCAATACATTAAGACTGCCGAGCGTTAACTTTACCATACCCTCAGCTGTCCCGGCGCCTCCGTGAAAGACAATCAGGAGCGGCATTGATTTAGTCTTTTCGTAGTTAGGGGGAATATGAATGAGATAAGTGCGGGGTACCCCATCCCAGATTATCGAACCTGTGCGGTCACCTCTTATATCAGTAATGGTAGAGGCCCTATTCATGCAACCAGTGGGCAAAACGGCGATGAACACCAACGATAACGCTAGTAAGATAAGTTTGTTTATACTAGACATAAGCCACTTCAGTATATCACACGTTATGCGGATACGTAATTTGGATAATATAATTTTTTGTTATTCTGGTCAACTGAGAAGGGGACTATCTTATATGATGTGTCATCTCATGCTATTCACAATAAAAGAAAGTGCTAACTAAGTGTGTACTCTTATAGTGCAGAAGTATCACAAAAATAGCAGAAAAATGGAGCTGAGGGGATTCGAACCCCTGACCTCCTCCGTGCAAGGGAGGCGCTCTCCCAATTGAGCTACAGCCCCGTATGTTGATTCATTATACTAACAAGCAGCCAGCATTAACAAGCTTCTGAAAACATACTGTCAACGCGTGCCAGTAATTGACTGTAACCACACGGTATGCTATAAGTTATTCAACTTCTGGCAATTTCAATCTGTGCCGCCTTAAAGATAGCACGGTCATAAGCCATCATATCGACGAAATCAGCCGCATCAAGGGAGGTGACGTACAGAAATGATAACTGACACAGGTTTGATTATGATTATAGTGGCATGGGTCTTTCAAATCTACAAGACGCTAGCCAGGAAAGACCTGCAATTTAGTCTGACTTTCCTTTCGTGTTATATAGCGGGCTGTCTTCTTTTGACTATAGCCGGTTTTATGCAAGACGACATGACCAGCGCCATTCTGCAGCTAATCTGCGCCATACTCCCGGTGATAGTACTGGTGTCAATAATGCGGCTTAAAAAGGGAGTTTGGTAAGCTGTTCAGCACGGAATGACAAGAACGCGGCGAAAATGCACATATATATATCATGCTTTACGGCTTTGCCACCACACCCCCGCAAGCCAATTGCATCCCCGAATAATTAGCAATAAAATATGGCTAATTACCGCAAGGAGGGGATTATGAGCAAAACTAGTGACAATCTTCAAGATGCTTTTTCCGGAGAAAGTCAAGCCAGTCGCAAGTACCTTTATTTTGCCGAGAAAGCCGATGAGGAGGGATACAAGCAGATAGCCAGGTTATTCCGTGCTGCATCGGAAGCTGAAACAGTACATGCCCGCAACCACTTAAGGGTTATGCAGGGGATAAAGTCAACCAGAGACAATTTGCTGGCTGCAATCGGCGGCGAGAATTATGAGTTCACCAAGATGTATCCAGATTTCATGAAGCAGGCTGATGATGAAGGTAACACCAAGGCTAAGGGCAGCTTTGACCTGGCTAATAAGGTGGAGCAGATTCACCATCGCCTGTATCAGAAAGCGCTCGACATGTTGGAGAAGAACCAGGCTATGGTCGAGAAACCCATCTATGTCTGCCAGGTCTGCGGCAATACGGTCGAGGGTGAAGCTCCTGAGAAATGTCCTATATGCGGAGCACCAAGGAAAATGTTCAAGCGAATCGACTAGATGTGAAGTATTTTCTGTACCCAATATAATAGTTTTATTAAATTATAACAGTAAAAAAGAGATGCTATGGAGGTGAATCATGTCGAAGAAGATGTCCGAAGCAGAAATCCGTGAAATAGCCACTAAGAGGGTACGAGCAAAGAGAGGATTCTATTCTCATCTGACCGCGTACATAATCGTCAATCTGATGCTGGCAGCCATCTGGTATTTTACAGGTGCCGGTTATTTCTGGCCCATGTGGGTGATGTTGTTTTGGGGAATAGGGCTAATATTCAATGCCGTGGCAGTCTTCTCAAAACATGACATCAGCTGGGAAACAAAGGAAATAGAAAAAGAAGTGGAGAAAATAAAGAAGAGCGGCAGCTAATGCACGCTTTTCTTTGAACCAGCAAGTCTAATCAACCAGCTCACGTATTCTGCGAACCAGGCGACTTCGCACTCACATAACATTAACAATCACACTTCCCCAGATGGTGAGAAGCACGTTACCGAATGCGTACGGTACCGCGTACCCGATTGCAGGCATGGTACTTTCAGCATCTTCCTCCAGTGAATTGAGGGCTGCTGTGATAACTCTAGCTCCGGCTACCGCACCTAATAGTAAAACAGGATTCATTTTGAGCGCCTGTCTTCCAAAAATTAGAGCTACAATCATAGGAAAGAGTGAAAGAACTATACCAGCGAGGAACAAAGTCAAACCGGTTGTCTGAAAAGCCTGTACTGCCTGGACAGCGGCTGCTAAGCCAACACAAGCGATAAATAAATTCAATCCCAGGTCAGTTAGAAGCCACTGACCACCGCTAGGAATCTGACCAAAGGTGGGATGTACAGAACGCAACCAGCCGAATATTAAACCTGAAACCAGAACACCACCACCAACGCCCAGAGTTACGGGCAATTCGCCAATATGCACAACAATCAGCCCTACCAATGTCCCCAGCGCAATGCCAAGACCGACCATCACCAGGTCTGTTATGGCAGTAGGACGCTCGGGGTAACCCAGGAACTTAATAACCCTTTCAATATCTCCTCTGGCGCCGATTACCTGCACAACGTCGCACTTATGCACCACGGTATCCCTGGTTACCGGTATCTCGCGACCCTGCCTGGTTATTCTCCTCAAGAAAATCCCGTGTGCTTGTTTGTTCTGGCTCAACTCACCGAGAGTCTTACCCACAACATCGCGATTAAGAACACATATATCCATCACCTCGCCAACCATATCTGTTACATCGCCAATATCAACCTCAGGACCGATCGTTTGAGGCGCTATGACAAATTGCTTGCAATGCCCTGACATGACAACTATATCTCCTGCTTGAACCACCATATTCGGTTCCACGTCCATGACAACATTGCCGCGTTTAACCCTATTCACGGCAACTCTAGCCGGGAAAAGTGCCTCCATCTCGGCGACTGTTTTACCAATCGCATTCTTGCTTGATATTTCATAGGCGCGAAGCTCCAGTTGTGCTGACCATGAGAAAAGCTCCGGCTTGTCGGCAGAAACTGCTCCGCCTGACATTTTCGCCTCCAGTTTCTTAGCTTCCTCTTTCAGGTTTATCCTCCAGAAACCGGGTACCATTTTCAGGAAAACAATGGTTCCTGCTGTGCCGAAAATGTAGGTAATGGCATATCCCACGGCGACATTGGTATCCAGAGTTGCTTTCTGCGCGTCAGTAATAGGCAGTTGGTTTATGGCGTCTTCTGCTGTCCCGATTGCCGCTGATTGTGTCACTGAACCGGCGAAGAAGCCTGCGGTTGTCCCCTGGTCAAAATGTAAGAGTTTACCCAGAAGTATAGCTGTACCCAAAGCTACGAAAGCCGTTACCAGTGCGATATAGATGTAATGAAGACCTTCTCTTCTAAGTGCGCCAAAAAACTGAGGACCAACCTTATATCCTATTCCGAACATAAATAGAGCAAAGGCAACCGTCTTCAAGAGTGCCGGCACCTGGACGTTTACCTGTCCCAGAACAAGGGCAGCCAGAAGGGTGCAGGTAGTTGTACCCAGGCTGAATCCACGGAATTTTAGCTTACCTGCAGCATAGCCAATTGCAAGTGCCAGAAAAATCAATATCTGTGGGTTATTTTGGCATATGTTAACGATGGACTCCCACATGATTGCCTCCTCAGAACAATATCAGGACTCCCACATTAGCGCTTCGTTTTTGCTAATTCCCACTTTTGGTGATACTCAGCCAGCAACTCACTTATACCCCTGCCGATTGCTTCATAAGTGTTATTGGGAAGGTTTGCCAGAGAGACACGAACTGACATATTCGGTGCATCAAAACCACCGCCATCCATCAGAACAATAGATTTCCTTTCAGACAACTTAACCACGAAATCAATCGGCTCGTAATTCTTTACCAGATATTTGGCGAACTCTTGACCATACCTCGTCCGGGCAAGCTCCGGAATATCAATCGTTGTGTAATAGTGCGCATCGTATCTATTATCAGGACAGGGCATACCAATGGCATCATAAAGCGTCTTAAACCTGTGACGTACAATATATTGTGCAACTCTCTTATACTCGCCTTTTTCATCTAGCAGGCAATAAAGAGAAAAGAGTGCCATCAGGACCTGTTGGGGTGTGGATAGACCGGCAGTATGATGTAACGCCACAGTGCGGCTGTCAGCCACCATCCGGTCAATGAGCTTCATCTTATCAGGGTTAAGAACTACCGTACTGTAACGGTCGTGCAGTATCTTTTTATCTCTATCCGGTAAGGCGGCTATCATCTTATCGAAAACATTATTTTCGTGTATGCCGATAACACCAAGTCTCCAGCCTGTAGCACCAAAGTACTTAGAGAAGGAATATACCAGTATTGTATTATGCGGGGCTACAGCGGCGAGCGAACGGAAGCCGTTAACAAAGGTACCATAAACATCGTCCGTGAGTATTATCAGGTCTTTGCGCTTGGTCCCTACAATCTCCGCTATTTTGTCCAGCGTACTATCTTGCATGGCTACAGATGTAGGATTGGAAGGATGAACCAGAAAGAAAGCTTTCACTGATGGGTCAGTCAGTTTCGCTATTTCCGAATCAGGATATTGCCAGTAGAGACCTTCGCCCTGTTCAATTTCTAACTCAACAAACCTGTAGTCATTCAAACGGGGAATCTCAATATAGGGTGTAAATATCGGTGTCCCAATAGCGATTTTATCTCGCTTATGAAGCAGCCTGTTTTCCATCAGACTGGTAAAGATATAATCCATAGCAGCCGTTCCACCTTCAGTGGCAAACAGGTCAAACTTACCTGGAGGATTACCGCCAAACATTTCCTGCTCTAAATATTTGTGGACAATCTTCTCACAGTTGATTAACATCCTATCAGGCTCTGGATAATGGTCACCCAGTATGCCATCAACCATCTCAAAAACAAATTCATCAGTATCTATATTAAGTACACTATATACGTAATTCTTTACATTTTTTAAAAAGCCGATGCCAGGTACGCCAGAGTTCTTATCTATAAATTTCTCAAATCTGTCTGCTATGCCATCTTTTCCAGGTGCGCCTCCGATAACAGGCAGGTCAATAACTCGCAACGACTCTTCAAGCGCGAACAGCCCCAGTTGGAAAAAACCAGAACGAGGCGTAACCGCCACCCAGTTTGGATTTCCGCGACCAGCATTCAGCATCATCTTTTCGTGATGCGACTTAGCTATTTTTATCAGTTTATCTTTCAGCTCAAAGGGACTGAGTTTTTCGTAACGTTTCTCCTCCGACGGCTTCATAACAACCACCTCCTACATAATCTGAAATTTTGCAGGCTAAAAGGATTATGGCACACTTAATTACAAACTTGCAAACTCTTTATTGAGCCACACAACGTCACGAGTAAATTGATTGACGCGAATTTCCGCCACTGATAGAATTACAAACTAGTGAACGTTAAAATAAAATGGCGCTCCATAATTAAATCAACCGCGTCCTGGAAAATAGTTGTCCTTCTTAAAAGAACAGTTCAGGAGTTTACCACTGATAACTGCCCATTGCTTGCCGCAGCCATTTCCTATTACCTGCTCCTATCAATATTCCCTTTCCTGCTGGGGATAATATCACTATCCAGTTTTTTCGTGGATGCACCGGCGTTACAGGAACAGATATCTCAAGCCTTCAAATACTTAGTTCCTGTATCACAGGATTTCATACTAAACGTCGTTAATAGCGTGATTGATGAGCGTGGAGCTATAGGTATTATATCCATTATCCTGCTGCTTTTTGGCTGTACTGCATTTTTTGGCTCACTAAGGAAATCGCTGAACACAGCCTGGGGAATTTACAAATCCGGCTCAATTATACGAAGTCAAGTGACCAATTTCGCTATGATTCTCGGCGCCGTCTTGCTCCTATTCATTTCTCGCTTTATAACCATAACCCTGAATATCAGCGAAAATATACTGAGTACAATCACAGAGAAACCATTAACCAATCTGGTCCTATTGCACCTCTTAATCGTCATCATCAATATCGCTCTGGCTTTTTTAGTATTTCTTATTCTCTACAAATTCATGCCCGAACGCCGAATTAGATGGAGAGACGTCTGGGTAGGTGCTCTGACAGCAGCGGTTTGCTTCGAGGTAATAACAATTACATTCGTCCTATATCTGGATACATTTAATCCCTACAACCTAATATACGGCTCGCTGGGTGCTATCATAGCCCTCCTGATATGGACGTATCTTTCCGCCCTTACTTTTCTCTTTTTCGCCAAAATCTCAGCGGTTAACCTAAGTATTAAAACCAAACAGCTATGACAAAAAATTTCGAATTGTTTGCTTCGGCAGATATTTATGTTCTGCCTGGGAGAACTGAGTTCTAGCCTACCGCCTTGCAGAGCCCCTTTGTTTCTCACGCATGGCAGAGTTAAGTACCAGAAGCACGCCACCAAGCACCGTACCAAAAAAGAATATGGCATGGAATCCGGGAACAAAAGCATTCGGAGGCAGTGAATGAGCCGCAGTACGTGATGTTGAAATACCCAGGCTGGCAATAACCGAAAGAAAGATAAGCGTAAAAACTGCAATGCCCATCACCGCCCCAACATTCCTAACCGTAGTCACAAGACTGTTAGTTACACCTTCGCTGCCCTTGGCGCTCATGCCCATAATGAGACTGAAGTTTGCCGGCATGATGAGTCCGATTCCGATTCCCTCAAGTGCCAGGGCTATTATTATGTAATACAGACCTGTCTTGTCACCCATCAGAGCAAACATCAGAAATGCCGCGATAATCACAGCCGACCCTAGAATACAAATGGGACGGGAGCCGATTCGACCGGATAGCAAGCCGGCAATCGGACCGCAAATCATCATAAAAATAGCGGGCACAAGCAGTATAAGCCCGGCGATATCGGTAGCAAATCCCTTTTCAAGCTCCAGATAAAAGGGGAAGGCATACCACGAACCCTGACCTATTAGCAGAACAAGGAGTGCTACGGCGATTGCCATAGTGAAATTCCTGTCCCTGAAAACGCTGAGGTCAATTAGAGGGGACTGAGTCCTTTTTTCGTTAAGAATGAAACCAGCCCATGCCGCCAACGAGATAATTATGCTTATGAGTATGCGCCAGGACAGCCAGCCAACATTATTGCCCATATTCAAAAAGAAGATAAGGCTGACAAGAGCAACAAGTAAAAGTGCGGCTCCGGGTATATCGAACTGCCCTTTGCCTAATTCACCGGTATCTCGGGGTAGCACGGAAATACCGAGCACAATAGCAATGACACCTATCGGAACATTTATAAAGAATATCCAGTGCCAGCTATAGAACTCAGAAATAAAACCGCCAAGAGGTGTGCCGGCGGCAAGCCCCACAGCGGCGAAGGTGGTAAGCACGCCAAAGGCAGTGCCTCGAAGTTTCTCCGGCAGGTATCTAACAATCATAGCTCCGCCGATTGCTTGCAGCATTGCAGCTCCAATCCCCTGAAGAACACGAAAACCTATAAGCAGATAGATGTTCGAAGACAAGCCGCATAATAGCGAACCGATTGCGAAAATAGCGAATCCGGCAAGATATATCTTCTTATAACCACGGATATCTGCAACCCTGCCGAACACGATGAGTGTGCTCGAAAGAACCAGCAGGTATGCCATTGCCACCCAGGAAACAGTGGCAATATCACACTGGAAATATTGCGAAATTGTGGGAAGCGAGATATTAACGATAGTCGCATCGAGAGCTCCCATAAACGAGGCGAGTGAAATTAAAATTAGAATAAGCCATTGATGGGAGCCGCCTTTTGAACGACTAGCTGAACTCATAAAAAGCAACCAGAAAGATAAAATGAGCCAACAATTGTCCCTGTTTAATTACAACAATATAGACTAACCAACGAAATAATGCAATACCACTGATAATCAACCGGTTCAATATTATTACACCACACAACACTACCTTGACTCGCCTGTACCGCTGACATATAATGCCTATAAAAAGAGTGTGCACAAATTATGTGCACACCAACTATTAGAAGGGAGAAAGTGATATGACAGAAGAGGTTTATAAGAAACTGGCTGAGGCACTTAATGCCCGTAGCATGACATATCCCTCTATACCTTGCGATGAGTTCTATGCTTTTGCCAGAGAGCTTTTTACACCAGAGCAGGCAGAGATTGCCTCAAGCATGCCTATGAATCCGGTATCGGCCGAGGAACTGGCCGCTAAGATGAAACGCGATGCCGGTAAGCTAAGCAAGCAACTCGACGAAATGGCAACTAAAGGCTTGGTGCGCATCAAAGAAGGCGACGGCAAGAGATTGTATGAGTTCATGCCGCTGGTGCCGGGCATCATCGAATTGCAGTTCATGCACGGACAGGTAGATGAGCGAACCAAGCGTTTAGCGGTCCTCCTGAAAAGCTATGCCAAAGCGCTGAAGAACCTGATTATGACAAGTCCACCCCCACAACCTGTCAGCATTGATAAGGCTGAAACCAGAAAGGTCTCAGTGGAGGAGGAAATACATGACCTTCCCACAATTTTGCCTTACGACGAGGTTATGAAGCTTATAGA
>Ga0163209_1001120_pt1 | contig 11675 bp, 7 predicted proteins | sample Kivu_160m_FD_113538 | JGI IMG/M metagenome (GOLD analysis project Ga0163209, IMG submission 113538) | Freshwater microbial communities from Lake Kivu, Western Province, Rwanda to study Microbial Dark Matter (Phase II) - Kivu_160m | ecosystem: Environmental > Aquatic > Freshwater > Lake ... | reverse complement strand
GCGAAATATTTCCCCGGCGACAGCATCAGCAAGGTCCACGGCAGGGCCAGGCGCATCGGCGGCACGATTTACTTTGCCATGTATCACCCCGCGGCGGCTCTGCACCAGGACAATCTGCGCAAGGTGATCGAGACTGACATACTCAAGCTGCCGGGCGTCCTGGCAGAAGCCGACAAGGTAATTGAAGAGAAAGAAAAGCCCGCCCAGCTTAACCTTTTCTAATACGATATGACCAGGCAAAAACTCAGGATCATCCCCCTCGGCGGCCTCGGGGAAATCGGCAAGAACATGATGGCCATCGAGTACGCCGATGATATCATCATCATCGATGCCGGCATGATGTTTCCCGAGGATGAGATGCTGGGGGTCGATCTCCTCATACCCGATATCAACTACCTGCTTGAGCGCAAGGATAAGCTGCGCGGTATAGTCATCACCCACGGTCACGAGGATCACATCGGCGCGCTTCCCTATGTACTGCCCCAGCTCGACCTGCCCATCTACGCTACCAAGTTCACCCAGGGATTGATCAGCGTAAAGCTCAAGGAGCACCGTTCCCTTATCAAGGCCAAGCTGAAGCTGATACAGCCCGGGGTCAAATTCCAGATGGGCAATTTCAAGGTTGAGCCTTTCGCCGTGTGCCACAGCATCCCCGATGCCGTCGGCCTAGTTATTTACACACCTCTGGGCATCGTGGTAAACAGCGGCGACTTCAAGATAGACTACACACCCGTCGACGGCCGTGCCACCGACCTTTCCAAGCTGGCTAAGCTCGGGAACGAGGGTGTGCTTCTCCTCATGGCGGATTCCACCTACGCCGAGCTACCAGGTTATACTCCCTCGGAGAAAATCGTTGGAGAGACGCTTGACCGCATCATAGGAGAGGCACCGGGTCGTGTCATCGTCGCCACCTTCTCATCCCTGGTGTCACGCGTCCAGATGGTCGTTGATGCTGCTGTCCGGCACAAGCGACGCGTTTTCATCGTCGGTCGCAGCATGCGCGATACCGTCAAGCTCGCCATGGATCAGGGCTACCTGAATACCCCACCAGGTGTATTATGTAATATTGAGGACCTGCGCAAGCACAGCCACAGAGAAACCGTGCTTATCACTACGGGCAGCCAGGGGGAGCCGACCTCGGCACTGGTGCGAATTGCCAACCGCTACCACAGTGAAATACGCATCATCCCGGGTGATACGGTCGTCATCTCGGCCACTCCCATCCCAGGCAACGAGAGCCTGATCAACCGCACCATAGACAACCTCTTAAGACAGGGTGCCAATGTCATCTACGGCGACCGCTCCAGCGTCCACGTGCACGGTCACGGCAGCCAGGAGGAGCTCAAGATGCTCATCAACCTGGTCAAGCCAAAGTTTTTTGCCCCCATCCACGGCGAGTACCGCCACCTAGTCGTCCACTCCAGGCTGGCCAAAAACCTGGGCATGCCTGAAAGCAACGTGTTCGTCATGGATAACGGCAATATCCTCGAGATCGACGGGGAAAAAGGCAGGATCACCGGCAAGCTGCCCTATGGCAACGTCTATGTCGATGGCCTGGTCATGGGCAATATGGCGAACGTCATCCTGCGCGACCGCAAGCTCCTCTCCCGTGACGGCATCGTGGTGGTCATCATCGCACTCGATAAGAAGGAGGGACGCCTGGTAGGACGGCCGGATATAGTGTCGCGCGGTTTCGTAGACCAGGAGAATGACGGCAGCCTCATTGAGCAGGGCAGGGAGCTGGTCGCCAGCACGCTGAGCGGGCACCATACGGATTACAGCTCAATACACAGCAGGGTAAAGGACACGCTGAGCAGATTTTTCTACGAGCAGACCAAGCGCCGCCCTATGATACTTACAACTGCTATCGAGGTATAGTAGAATAAAGCTATGCCCGCTAAGAAAAGCAGGGGAAATAAACAGGGGTCGTCACAGAAGAAAAGTAAAAAAGGCGGCGCCGGCAAGTCTTTCTTCAAATTCCTTTTCTCACCGCCCGTTATACTCGCTGTTATTTTCGTAATAGCTATCTGCCTGATTGTAGCTTTCTGGCCTGCCATCTCTGCCTGGCTTAATCAGCTTGGCGAGGATACAACTTCGGCGCTCAATAATGCCTGGCTGAGACTGTTACGTTTCACAGGGTTGGGCATTATTTTCGTCATACTGGCTTTCGTTTCGCTTATCCTCATCTTAAGCAGCCCTTCCGTTTTCACGCGTCACTGGAACTACTGGTTTGGTGCAATCTCATTTGCCGTAGCTTTGTGGGGACTGCTGTCCTACTTCACACCGGGTGCGGGTATATTTTCTCAGGCTTCGCTCGGCGGCGTTATAGGAAAGGAAATCGTTACCGACTCGCTCATAGCGGGTATTTTTATACTTGTGGGGGTCACCATTGCAGGTATTATCCTCGTCGCTCCCGAACGGTCCTGGAATATCGTTAAGGGCAGCTCAAGGGGCATCGCCAGCTTTGCTGGAGAGGTCGTGGACGTCATGAAGGAGTCCCAGCCCAAAAAGAAGGTACTGCCCACTCAAGAAGAAGAGTCAGGGGAGGAACCAGTTATCGTGGAGCAACCCACCGAGTCTGCTACCGTATCAGACACCGCGGTCATGGACAGGCTGCGCTCCACCATTACTGTTGGCGGCTGGCACCTGCCCAACATAAACATACTGGATAAGATCGCCGAGGCCATCATTACCGATGAAGAGGTCAATAGGCGCAAGGCGACCATCGAGGAGGCGCTTGCCAGCTACGGCGTTGAGGTGAAGGTGGTGGAGATCAACCGTGGTCCTACCGTCACCCAGTTCGGCGTCGAGCCCGGCTGGGACCGCAAGTTTAAAGAGATCCGCGAAAAAGACAGGGACGGCAACGCCGTGGTCAGGCAGGAGGAAGTGGCCCGCACCAGGGTTAAAGTGGAGCGCATAAACTCTCTGGCCAACGACCTTGCCCTCGCGCTCGCCGCTCCCAGCATCAGGATAGAGGCACCCGTTCCCGGCAAATCTGTAGTCGGCATAGAAGTGCCCAATACTACATTCGGCTCTGTAGGCCTGCGCGGCGTCATGGAGAGCACCGCTTTCCAGAAGACGCTTGCCAAATCCAGGCTGGCCATAGCCCTGGGCAAGGGGGCCGGCGGCGAGACAGTAGTTGCCGACCTGGCCAGGATGCCGCACCTGCTGATCGCCGGCGCCACCGGCAGCGGCAAGAGCGTCTGCCTTAACTCCGTCAACTGCTGCCTCATGATGAATAATACGCCCGATTCGGTCAAATTCATCATGATCGATCCCAAGCGAGTAGAGCTGGTCAATTACAACTCCATACCACATCTCATTGCGCCCGTCGTGGTGGATACCGATAAGGCAATCATGGCTTTACGCTGGCTCAACGCAGAAATGGATATCCGTTACCGGAGGTTTTCGGCAGCCAAGACGCGCAATATCGAAGACTACAACAAAAACCGCCAGCCGGCCGACTGCATGCCCTATATCGTTATCGTCATAGACGAGCTTGCCGACCTCATGATGACCGCCTTCGACGAGGTCGAACGCACTCTCTGCCGCCTGGCACAGCTCGCCCGCGCTACGGGCATACATCTCATAGTCGCCACACAGCGGCCTTCCGTTGATGTAGTCACCGGCCTGATCAAGGCCAATTTCCCCACCCGCATCAGCTTTGCTCTTATCTCGCAGGTGGACTCGCGCACCATACTCGATTCCGCCGGCGCCGAGAAGCTGCTGGGCCGCGGCGATATGCTCTATATGCCGCAGGATGTATCCAAGCCCAAGCGCCTGCAGGGCACCATGGTATCCGATGCCGAAATAGAGAGGTTGGTCAATTTCTGGGGCAGCCAGCGCCGGACAGATACTGCAGCGGTCAAGTTCGAGGAAATGGCGCAGACATCATCTGAGGGTAAAAAGCCAGCAGAGGATGAACTACTGGACAAAGCTCGCCAGCTAGCACTGGAATCAAAGGATATTTCCGCCTCTTATCTGCAGCGCAAGCTACAGATCGGCTTCCCGAGAGCAGCCAGGCTTATGGACAAGTTAAAGGAAGAGGGATTCGGGAAGGAGAAAGAGAAGGGAGATAGCAAGATTATCTAATTAAAAGTATCTTGGACATATTCAGCGGGTCTTGAAGCTGGAATCGGCCGGAAACCTTGTTAATTTGTAAAAATCAGGTTGACAACCTTTCTTAAATACCTCGGGCCCCTAATCTGGGGCCTTTCGGATTTAATATAGTTTAAATTGAGGTTCTTATCAATTGTAAGAACAAACCATATAGATGTACGAGTTAAAGAATTCAGTTGCGGATATGTCATTTACCGCCGTTTCTTTATTGGACCCCTACGTACCTGCGGGCTAGAATACGTCTTTCGGATCGGCCCAGTCGGGGATATATTTATAGAATTCGGGCGGGTTCGCTTTCTGCAGGCCTCTGTAGGTAACACGGGCAAGGGAGATGCCTTTGCGGGTGCGGTAGCAGCCGGCGAATCCCTGCTTTTCAATGCTCTCAAGGTACTTTACCAGGTCTTCATCGGTGATATCAAGCCATTCTTTTATATCGGACATGGTCATATGAAGGCCGGGGTTAACCCTGTAATTCTCCGCGAGTACCTTCAGCACGTCATCCTCGCTTTTGGCCGGTTTTTGGGGCAGTGGTTTACCTACCGGTAGAGGAATATTGAGTTCGGGGTCGATGACCCTCTGCGGGACATTGAGATCTTTCTTGAGGCTCCTGGTACCCTGACGATAAATCAGCAACTTTAGTACCTCAGAGGTTCCCGCGGCTATCTGTGCATGCTTCGCATCGCGAAAGATCCTTTCCACCGGATAAATCGTGAGAATACCGTTGCCGCCCATGCACTGCACTGCTTCAAGGGCTGTTTCCATGCATGAATCGGAAGAGAACATCTTAGAGATGGCCGCCTCAACCGGGACATTTTTTCCGAGATCGGCGCAGTAAGCGCTGTAGTAAACAATCAGCCTGCTCAGATATAGCTTCCAGATCATGTCAGCCAGCTTGAATTGATTGGTAGCAATGTCGCCCGTCGGCCGGCCGAACTGCAGGCGCCTCTCTAAATGTTGCTGTGTATAGCGGATGCACTCACGCGCAGGACCCAGGGCCGGGGCGGCATTAAGGATCCTCTCCACATTGAGGCCGCTCATCATGATCTTCCATCCTTCTCCTTCACTGCCCAGACCGTTGAAAGCAGGGACTTTAGCATTATCGAAACTGAGGTAACAATTATATAAGCCGGGGTAGCCCATGGTGTCATTCACACGCTCCACATGGAAACCAGGGTTGCCCTTCTCGACCACCAGGGCTGTGAGATGTGTGTACGCTGCCCTGTCTTCCGGCTTGCTGCTCGACAGAAAGTAGCACATGTAAAGGTCGGCTACTCCGGCCACTGTCTGGAAGCGCTTCCTGCCGTTAACAATATAGAAATCACCCTCCCGAACGGCGGTGCTTTCAATACCGGCGATATCCGAGCCGGCATAAGGTTCCGTCATGGTGATTGAACCTATTAGCTCGCCTTTGGCAATCCTCGGAAGCCATCTCTGTTTCTGCTCTTCGTTCCCATTGTGCACGATCTGGGTCGCGCTGCCGAACATGGTTGTACCAAGGCCGGCAAATATTTCTGCCGCTCTTGAGATTTCCTCGCAAATTATGGCGGCACCGGTTACGCCCCACTCCTCGGCATGCCCGCCGTATTTCTTAGGGATGAACGCGCCGAACCAGCCCCTGGTTGCCATTTGTTTCATCCCGTCGTGGGAGAATCTCTTCAAAAGGGCATCGCGCTCCCCTATGGGAATCAAAACCTCGTCGGTAAACTTCCTGGCGTCTTCAGCCAATTTGATCTGTGCTTCATTCCACCAGGGAAACGTTTCCATTTGAACTACCCCCTTAAAACTTTTTCCATCAAACTCGATTATCTTGTCAATTCAACCAATGGTTGTCAATCAATCGCCCCCATGTACGAAAGCAGATACCTAGACCTTCTCACCATTGCGCCAATACACCTGATGGCGTTCTCGGGCATGACGTACGTAGGAAAGCCGTCCTTGGTTGCCAATTCCAATCCCCGTACCTGGTCGGGTAAATTAGCAGGGATGAGTACGATTGGCTTCTTTACGTTATCGCGCAACTCTATCAGCTTCGACCGAAACCACTCGTCCTGCAGGAAGGCATAGGTGATCACCAGGCAGACATCCACCGCCGGCATGATTATCTCCAGGCACTCGGCATAAACCCTGGGCGCATCGCTTATAGGCGCCCAGACGATATCCACCGGGTTCTTACGGTTGTTCGAAGGCGGCACCCTGCCTTTGAGATATTCGATCAACCGCTGCTGTATATCTATGGGAAAGGGCGAAATCTTCAAACCTTCCTTGGCGCATGCATCGGCTGAAGCTACGGCGCCCCCGCCTGCTTCAATAAGCAGGCCGATCTCATTGCCCGCAGGCAATACCGGCACGTTGAAAGCTACAGCAAGGTCGATCGTATCCTCCATTCCGTAAGCAGGTATGACGCCGCTTTGCCTGCACATCGCCTGGAAGACTTCGTAGCTTCCCGCAAGTGACCCCGTATGCGAGGCTGCCGACTTTGCGCCCATCTCGGAGCTGCCACCCTTCCAAACTATGATCGGCTTGTGTGGTGATATCTCCTTCGCCAGCTCGACGAAGCGACCGGGATTTTTGAGGCCCTCAATATAGGCTGCGATAACTTTTGTATTGGGGTCGCTGCCCCAGTACTCGATAAAGTCCTCCACGGTCAGGTCACTCTGGTTACCTATGCTGATGATGCCGCTAAAGCGAAGCCCTCTGGCACTCCCCAGCCGTAACATGGTCTCGGCAGCCCAGCCGCTCTGGCCGATGAAGGCAACACCGCCGGGCTCAATGGGGATCCTGGCATAGGGAACCACTGTATTTATCCGTCCGCGGGATGTAAATATGCCCATACAATTGGGGCCCACGATCCTGACACCGCCCTCGCGGGCAATGCCGACCATTTTCTTCTCAAGCTCCCTGCCCTCCCCACCCAGCTCGCTGAAGCCCACCGCGTGAACTATGGCATATTTCACACTCCTGCGGACACAATCTTCCATAGCAGCTATGATTGCCTGCGACGGGATTGCCAGCACCGCCAGGTCAACCTCTTCAGGTATCTCGCCGACATTTGAGTAACACTTCAACCCCATTATCTCGGACTCCTTCCGGTTGATGGGGAAAATCTTCCCCCTGTAGCCATCCTTGAGCATACTGTTGATGAACATGCCGCCGGATTTCCACTCGTCCTTCGAAGCCCCCACTATAGCCACTGATCGCGGCTCGAATAAATATTTCAAATCGTGCGCGCTATGATGGGTCATTAAAAGCCTCCGTCAACCAAATATTTAACCAAGATATTGCTGCCTATTATTCAATATGCAATTTGAGGTGTCAATATGCATGCGAGACGGATATTTCGTGTTTTTTCGTATATAATATCGGTGGTTACGGGTTAAACTAAGACAGAAAGGAGGGGGCTATGGCATACGAGACTATTATCTACCAGAAAGAGGGGGGCATGGGCAGGATCACCATCAACCGCCCGCAGGCGATGAACGCTATCACCCCGGCCATGCTGGGCGAGCTCAAGGCAGCCGTGCTGGAAGCCGGAAAGGACACTGAGGTGAAGGTGATCGTTCTCACGGGTGCGGGCAAGGCTTTCTGCGCGGGGGTAGATCTAAAAGCACTGGGATCCGGCACGCTGGACAGGGGCAAGGTGGGCGACATCCTTGATAAGCCTGCGAGGGAGCTGATAAATGCTATCAGGACGGTCCCCAAGGCGGTGATCGCGCTGGTCAACGGCTACTGTTTCACAGGCGGGCTGGAGATCATGCTGGGTTGCGACCTTGTGATTGCATCCGAGGAAGCAAAAATCGGCGACACCCATGCCAAATGGGGGCTGAGGCCGACCTGGGGCATGAGCGCCAGGCTGCCACGCAGGGTGGGCTTTTTGAAAGCCAGGGAGATGTCCTTTACTGCCGATGCCATCAGCGGGAAGGAAGCAGAACGAATCGGGCTGGTGAACATGGCTGTCCCGAATGACAGGCTGGAGGAAACTCTGCAGGTAATGGCAAAGAAAATGATGGCCAACAGCCCCGAATCGATAGCCGCTTACAAGCACCTGTACAACACGAACGAAAGCATGACGCTGGATAAGAGCCTTGAGCTTGAATACGGCACTGAGTTCGATATCAGCGATACACTGGAGCGTCTTGGTCAGTTCAAGAAATGAATTTTCCCGGGCAACAGATTGCCACATTTGACCATTGTTAATACGCATAGAAGAAGGGGCTCATCAGAAGATGAGCCCCTTCTTTATTCAATAACCACGGCCTGGTTGATGCTTACTTTAAGGTTAATGTTTTGCCGATTTCCTTATAAAGTTCCATGTTCTTTGGATCGAGCGCGACCAGGACCATTATAGCTTTTCCATCTTTTAGAACCCCATAAATAACGCCTTTCTTTAGGCCAAATGCCACGGATAATACTATCTCGTTGGCCTGAGTCTTGCCGTCTGCGAGTGTCACTGTATTCTCGCCATCAACGCTTGGGACAAATGACGCACCGGCTGCAGCAATAAAATCGCTGAGGAAAGTAACCGCTGCGTCCTTGAAGTTGGTTGCGGGTCGGACGCCTATAACAATTATATTATTGGCATCCAACACGCCATAGAAAACGACTCCGGCCAAAGTTGAAGTTCTTGTGCCCCATGCTTTCGGGTATGTAACAGAAAACCCGGGCTGATCATTGGTGTAGGTTGCAGCTTCAAAAGAAGTCTTGATGGCAGGGGCCGCTGCAGCTGGCGGGGTGGTTGTGGCAGGGGCGGCTGCGCCGGCGAAAGTGAGGGTGTTCAGTATCTTCTCCCATTGCGCGTATTTGTCCACATTGGGTTTCAATATGCCCCCAACGTTGATCATGACGGCCTTACCGTCCTTCATAAAGCCGTGATAATCAGATCCCAGCTTCATGATGATAGCATCCACTTCGCCAATGACTTCGTAGCCATCCCTGCCGTCAGATAGTTTTATGGCTTTTTCCGAAACTATTACCGGTTTGGCATCGATTTTCTTCGATGCCACCTGCTCGGTGACCCATGCCAATACAGCATCTTTGAAGTTATCGGCTGGCCTTATGTTGACCTGAAAAAAATCATCAAAACCACCGCCGGGGCCCTGGGCAAAGAATATCGTTGTCGCTACAGACGGTTTCCCCTCTTTCCAGGTACCCGGGTATTTGATGGTAAAACCATATTCTGCATTGGTATATGTCTGGTCTGCCACAGCCGGCGGTGCCGCGGGTGGCGGCGTAGCGGGTGGTGCTGCTGGCGGTGTGGTAGCTGGCGGTGTCACGGGTTTCGCCGGCGCACATGCCGGCAGAATTAACGCCAGGACAAGAACCATCATAATAACTACAAATATTGATTTACTTTTTATCACTGCTTCGATTCTCCCCTTTTTTAATTAATTTGAATTTGAAAATGTGGATTTAAGACCGGGACTGCCTTGCTCCTTGATAATAGTGGTCGACATCACCTCCTTTAACCTCTAATTTTGTTATTAACAAGTAGTGCTTTTTTACAATACGACATTGCCTTGAATATGTCAATAGCGGAATAAGAGATACTTCATATAATTTACATTGAAAAAAGCATTGGTATATACTTTATTGACCCTTCAATCAAATTTTTGTTTTCAGTATGTGCCTGATGAATAATATGCAAAGCCTTAAGCCATTCCTCGAACCTGAATCAGTCGCCATAATCGGGCTTTCCAGGAAAACCGGCGAAAACCACTACAACGCGCTGGAGAACCTGCTCAGCTATGGCTACAAGGGCAGGATATACCCCATCAACCCCAACGCCGCGGAAATACTCGGCGTAAAAGCGTACCCTTCAATCAAAAATGTCGAGGATTCTGTTGACCTGGCCGTGATAGTGACCCCCCGTTCCCAGGTCCCGGTCCATGTCAGGAACTGCGCCGAAAAGGGCGTCAGGTGCATCAGCATAGTCACGCAGGGGTTCACCGATGCCGGCGATGAAGATGGCAAAAGGCTATACAAAGAAATAGTAGAGATAGCCGACTCAACCGGTTGCAGGATACTGGGACCCAACACCTTCGGCAGCGCCAACGTGTTTGTTAACTTCAGTTCCTCCTTCGCCAGGCTCCACATGCAAAGAAACCCTGTGGGGCTCATCTGCCAGTCGGGGATGCTGTTCAATTGCGTTTCAGAGTACAGGTTCGTGGGGAAGGGCATTGACGTGGGCAATATCTGCAACGTCGATTTCAGCGACTGTCTCGAGTATTTCGAGCAGGATCCCCAGGTAAATGTCATAGTGCTCCACATTGAAGGTATGCCGGACGCGCGTAAATTTTTCAATGCGGCGCAGCGCATCACGCGTAAGAAACCCATCATTGCATTAAAAACAGCCAGGAGTCAGCAGGCGGCCACAGCAGCTCACTCGCATACCGGGTCGCTGGCAGGTAAAAACGAAATCTGGGAAGCGGCCTTGAAACAGGCGGGCATCATCGGCGTGGACAGCCTCGAAGAACTGGTAGATATCACCAGAACTTTCTGCATGCTCCCCCTGATGAAAAGGCCGGATATCGCTGTGGCTACCTTCAGCGGAGGTACCGCCATCATGGCGCTGGACGGTTTGCGCAACTCCAAACTAAAAATCGGAAAACTATCTGAAAGCACCCGGACGAAAATACAGAAGATGGCCCCCGACTGGCTGGCCATAGGCAACCCTCTGGATTACTGGCCCATGGTGATGGGGTCTGATAATCGGCCACGTTTAATGAGAGATGTAATGGAAGCCCTTTTAGCGGATGAGGGATTTGGCGGCATAATATTTATCCAGATAGTTCCCACTCCTGAAATGGGACAGGAAATGGGTCAGCTTTTGACCGGGCTGGTAACCATGTACCCGCGACGGCCTTTGATAGCGGCGTTTACCGGGCCCTACAACTTCGAATGCGCCAAAGAACTGCAGACGGAAGGCCGGGTTCTGGCCTTCCCCACCCCTGAGAGAGCGGCGCGCGCCTTCGTAAGGCTCTATCAGTACTCTGAATTCCGCCGAGCTGTATGCCAAGGCTGACGAAGCCTGCCTTGACGCTAGCCCCAAACAAATATAAACTTGTCGCATCTCGACTTTCCGGGGAGGTGTTCTTATGGCCGGTGCTAAAAAGCCCCTGAGCAGGTGGAATTGGGTTATCATTGCCGTTGTCATCCTCATGGTTGTAATCACACCCATGTCCATCTATGCCGCCGCCGATATTGAAAAGAAAGACCTTAACGATACCACGCGTGCACAGCTGGGCGGCGCCTATGTCAAGTTGCCCGACGGCGTTACCCGCTATGAACTGATAGGCCCGGAGAATGGCCAGGTAGTTGTCCTCGTCCACGGCTCTACCATACCAATGTACGTCTGGGATGCCCAGGTGGACGACCTTGTTAAAGCCGGCTTCCGCGTGCTGCGATACGACCTCTACGGCAAAGGCTACTCGGACAGACCCGTGGCCGACTACAGCCAGGAGTTCTACCGCAAGCAACTGCTCAACCTGCTGGACGCCCTCGGGATAAAACAGCCGGTCGACCTGGTGGGCCTCTCAATGGGCGGCGGGTTAGCCGTAGAT
>Ga0163209_1001117_pt1 | contig 11706 bp, 11 predicted proteins | sample Kivu_160m_FD_113538 | JGI IMG/M metagenome (GOLD analysis project Ga0163209, IMG submission 113538) | Freshwater microbial communities from Lake Kivu, Western Province, Rwanda to study Microbial Dark Matter (Phase II) - Kivu_160m | ecosystem: Environmental > Aquatic > Freshwater > Lake ... | reverse complement strand
TCCACTCCGCGCTCTTCTTCATAATACCCGAACAGCGCCCGGTGCTCTTTCAGGTGGCCGGGCACTTCACTCCCGAGGAAAAAATTCCGGAGGAGCTGTTCCTCTTCCAGAGTGGTTTCCCCTTCGTAAAATTTTTCCAGCAGTTGTTCAATTTCCCTGATGTTCATATATTCCTTTGTTGACGATCATTTCACGGATCTTTTTCCTGGCACGGGACAGTGACACGCGGATGGCGTTCTCGGTCATGTCCGCGATCACGGCGATCTCGCTGAATTCATATCCTTCGATGTCGCGCAGATGGACGATCATCTTCTGCTGTTCAGGCAGGAGTTGCATCGCCCGCCTGATCCCGCTTACCAGGTCGGAGTGGTCCGGTCCGGAGTGGGCAGGCATGTTTTCAAGGAACGCGCGATGGTCATCCATCTTTTCTACCGGGAATCTCCTCGCCTTGATCTTATCCAGGCACAGGTTCTTCACGGTGATCATGGCCAGGGCCTCCACGCTCCGGTATTCACCGAGGGCTTCCCGCTTGTTCCAAAGCCTGATGAAGGCGTCCTGGACCGTGTCTTCCGCCTCCTCCGTATGGTCGAGCAGTCGCCTGGCGAAGCGGAACAATTTGTTTTTCAGCGGATAAACCTGATCCTGGAATTCCCGGAGATCCATATTGCCTGTGGAGACGATGAAAATTAAATAATATTACATGCGGAGATGATAAAACTGTAAAAATCTGAAACAGATCATGATGACTTTGCCGGTAAGCAAATTTGATTATTTTTGCAAAGCGCTTGCCGCATGAAAACAGGAATTATTCATAAATACAGCGAATCTTATGTTTAAAAATCATCCCAAAGGGCTCTTCGTGGCATTTTTTTCCAACATGGGCGAACGCTTCGGCTTCTACACCATGATGGCGATCCTCGTCCTCTTTCTGCAGGCCCGTTATGGCCTGAGCGAAGAAGATGCAGGAAGTTATTACAGTTGGTTTTATTTCGGCATTTATGCTCTTGCGCTGGTCGGGGGCATCCTGGCCGACATGTCGAGGAAGTACAAGACGGTCATCCTGGCCGGGATCATCGTGATGTTCTCGGGTTACGTGATCATGGCCCTGCCCGGAAACCCGCTGGCGCTGACGCTCACAGGGCTCTTTACGATCGCTTTCGGCAACGGGCTCTTTAAAGGCAACCTGCAGGCGGTCGTCGGCCAGCTTTATGACGATCCCCGCTATTCAAAGGTGCGCGATTCGGCCTTCATGATCTTTTACATGGGGATCAACATCGGCGCTTTCTTCGCCCCGTTCGTGGCCACCGGCGTCCGGAACTGGTTTCTGAAAACGCAGGGTTTCCTTCACGACGGAAGCCTGCCGGCCATGTGCCATGCTTACATGGGCAACCGGCTTGAGGATCCTGCCAAATTCCAGGAACTGGCCGACAAGGTGAGCGGGATGCATGTAGCCGATTTAACCGCTTTCGCGAACAGTTACATCGACGCCTTTTCAAGAGGGTATAATTACGCCTTCGGGATTGCGGCCGGAGCCATGATCCTGTCGCTGATTGTCTATATCAGCTTCAACAAGCTGCTGCCCACCGTCGAGAAGGTGAAGAAAGCCGCCGACGAGGGAAAACCAAAGGCTAACGCCAACGTCGTGAGCTTTTTACTGGGCGGCGGACTGATGATCACCACCTCGGTGATCTTCTGGTTCCTCCTTCGGAACACGGTGAAGGATGCTGCGGCGCTCGGTGCCGCTGTTGGCCTGTTCATCGGATTCGTGGCCATCATGTTCCAGATTTCAACCAAAGAGGAACGCCCGAGGGTCACCTCGCTCATCATGGTATTCATCGTGGTGATCTTCTTCTGGATGTCGTTCCACCAGAACGGACTGACACTCACCTTCTTCGCCCGCGATTACACAGTTAAGGAGGTGGATGCCTTCACCAGCATCTTTTTCAAGCTCGAGACGATCCTGGCTTTCATCGGGGCTGTCGCCGGGCTGATCATGATCTTCAGGAAGAACCTGACTGAGCGGATCGTCGGTGCGGCCATGTTCCTCGTGCTCGGAGGTCTCACCTGGTATTTCATCAGCAAAGCCAATGTCTCCAACCCGATCGCTCCCGAGGTTTTCCAGTCCTTCAATCCGCTTTTCATCGTCTCGCTCACCTTCCCGGTCATGGGCGTATTCGCCTGGCTGAACAAGAAGAACATGGAACCCTCCGCACCGAAAAAGATCGGCATCGGCATGGTCATCGCGGCCATCGGCTTCCTGATCGTGCTTTTTGCCTCGCTGGGCCTCGTTTCGCCGCACGAACTTCAGTTTGTCGATGCCTCCGGCGTCACCAAGTACAACCCCGTGCCCGACACCTCGCGGGTGTTACCATACTGGCTGATCAGCGGCTACCTTGTGCTGACGATCGCTGAGCTCTTCCTCAGTCCGATGGGACTCTCATTCGTTTCGAAGGTGGCCCCGCCGAGGTTCCAGGGACTGATGCAGGGAGGCTGGCTCCTGGCGACCGCCGTGGGGAACAAATTCCTGTTCGTCGGTAGCAAGTTCTGGGGCGTGCTCGACTTGTGGCAGCTTTGGTCCATTTTCATCATCTGCTGCATCCTTTCGGCCATCTTCATCTTTTCGATCATGAAGCGACTGGAGGCGGCGACGAAGTAGGAGGAGAATATCGAATATTGAACATTGAATATTGAATATCGAACGGTGGCCCTGGGGACACCCCCGGCGGTTTAACAGTTATACTGAACATATCCGGAGGATTTTCGGGGGCCGGATGCAAAAAGTCGTCGTGGATGCAGGGTTCACCTGTCCGAACCGCGACGGCACCAGGGTGGCCGGGGGTTGCACTTATTGCAACAACGACGCCTTCAATCCGTCCTATTGCAATCCTTCTGAACCGCTTCACGTCCAGATAGAGAAAGGCATTCTGTTCCACCACGTCAGGTACCGGAAAGCCACGATGTACCTCGTCTATTTCCAGCCATACAGCAACACATACGCCGCCCTTCACCGGCTGAAGGAGCTTTATGAAGAGGCGCTCGCCTATCCCGGCGTCACCGGGCTGGTGATCGGTACCCGCCCCGACTGCATTGACGACCCGAAGCTGGAATACCTGGCAGCGCTTTCCCGGAAGCATTACATCCAGGTTGAATACGGCGTAGAATCATGCCATGAACGAACGCTGGAACGGATCAACCGGCAGCATGGATTCGCCTTCAGCGAGCAGGTCATCTGTAAAACCCACGAGGCCGGGATCCGCACCGGAGCGCATTTCATCTTCGGCCTGCCCGGAGAATCCGTGGAAGACATGATGGATTATCACCGCGCCATTTCAAAGCTGCCGCTCGATTCGGTCAAGTTCCACCAACTGCAGATCGTCAGGGGAACCAGGATGGCGCAGGAATTCGAGGCCGATCCGTCAGGGTTCCACCAGTTCACGCTCGAAGGATATATCCGGTTTATCGCAGCATTCATCGAACGCCTCAACCCGGCCATTATCATCGAACGTCTTTCGGGCGAGGTGCCTCCCCGTTATCTGCACCACAGCTCGTGGGATTTGATCCGCTACGACGCAGTACTAAGGTTGATTGAAAAGGAGCTGGAACGTCAGGATACCTGGCAGGGGAAACACTATATGTGAAGTGAAACGTTCGAGGCCATGATGGCCCTCGTAATGGCGGTCTGCAGCAGCTTGATCACCTCTTCCGTCTCGCTGCGGACGATCCTGAACTGCGTCAGCTCGCTGATCCTCCCCCGCAACTTGATGTATTGAATGGCGCCGCCGAAATTCTTCCTGACCATCTTGCAGCTGTTCATCACCACCAGCATCATCAGGTCGTGATCGGTCAGCGTCTTGCCCGACACGACGCTCTCGCAGATGTGCTCCTGCAGGCGGCGTTTCAGCTCGACGTTGACCAGCGGGAATTTTGTCTGGTAAAAAATTACCAGTAAACTAAATTCTTCGCGGCCGACCACTTTTTTCTGTATGAGCTGTTTCAGCAGGGTTTTACGCAAAAGAAGCTTCTTGTAAACGATACGCTGGATCCACGAACGCAGGCTGTGGCTCCTCTTTGCCGACTTGATCAAATTCAGCGCCCTGTCAAGCACCACATTGTCGGTCGATTTCGAGTTGACCACCTCGATCTTCTCGGCAGTGATCCTGATCCTTCCCTTCATGTAAAGCTCAAAGAGAATAGCCCCGACGAGGCCGAACTTGATCTTGTGCTCGGACGATCCGAACCAGCCCTTGTCGTCCATGGCAAGCAGAACAATCTGCTGAAGGAAGTTGAGTTCGTCGTGTTTTTCCAGTTTATCCATCCGCCATCCCGGGTATTGTTCCGGGCTTTAAAATTAAAGAAAATATCGCTCAACAAAATTAATTAAATGTACCGCCAAGGTAAAGTTTCGTCCTCTCCATCTTCGGGTTCCCGAAGACCTCCTCGACGCTACCCTGCTCGATGACGTCGCCAAGGTACATGAACACCACGTTGTCGGCGATGCGCTTGGCCTGACGCAGCACATGGGTGACCAGTACGATGGTGTAGTCGTTTTTAAGTTTCACGAAGGTCTCTTCGATGAACTGGCTGGAGATCGGGTCGAGGGCGGAAGTAGGCTCGTCGGCCAGGATGATCTCAGGATTGACCGCCAGGCCGCGTGCAAGGCAAAGCCGCTGCTGCTGACCGATCGAGAGGCGCGAGGCAGGCTCTCTGAGTCGGCCGCGGATCTCGTCCCAGAGCGTGGCCTGCTGAAGATAATGCATGACAAGCTTGTGTGTCTCCCGGCGGCTCTTGATCCCCCTCAGTTTCAGCGCGTAAGCGACATTGTTGTAGATGGTCATGGGCAGTGGATAAGGGCGCTGCGACAGGAGACCCATCTGCTGCCTGAGCTTGTAAATATCTTCGTTGGCGTCGAGGACATTGCTGCCGTCAATCATGATCCTTCCGTTCACATTAAGTTCAGGGTAGAGGTCGGTAAGCCTGTTGAGGCACTTCAGGAGGGTGGTCTTGCCACACCCGGATGGCCCGAGGATGACGGTAATCTTGTTCCTGGGGATGTCAATATTGATATTCTTGAGAATCTGTGTTTTACCAGCCCAAACGTTCAGGTCCCTGATCTCTATTTTCGTCTTTTCATCCATTCGTTCAGCCTAGAAATTGATTTTGGTCTTGTGATACCGCTTGCCCAGTCCCCGGGAAAACAAACTTACGAGTAAAATGATCAGCGTCAGCACGAGGGCCGAGGCATAGGCACGGTTCTGCACTTCCGGAACAGGCGAAGACAGCTGAAAAAAGATCGAGAGGGGAAGGGTGGCTACGGGTTCGAGCAGGCCGTTGGGCAGATGGTCGGTATACCCGGCCGTAAATAGTACGGCCGCCGCGTCGCCGATACCGCGTCCGAAGGAGAGCAGCACCGCGGTGACGATCCCCGAGAATGACTGGCGGGTGAATATTTTAAACGCGATCTCCGATTTGTTCGACCCCAGAGAGTAGGCAGCCTCCTGCAAGCCGATGGGCACTGTGGAGAAGATCTCGTCCATTGAGCGGATCATGATGGGAAGGATGAACAGGGTAACCGTCAGGATTCCGGCCAGGAGTGAGGTCTGAATTCCGAAGAAGATCATCAGGGTGAAGCCGAAAGCGCCATAGACGATTGACGGGATGCCCCAGATGAGGTCGAGCAGGAACCGGATGATGTTGATCACCTTTTTGTGCCGGATAAGGAAGACGTTGAGGTAGAGGGCAACCGGAAGACCGATGAGGAAGGCGAGCGCCGTGGCTCCAGATGCAAGCGCCAGGGATCCCAGGATGGCGTTCAGGATTCCTCCGCCTTTTCCGTAATAGTAACCTCCCTGGGGCACCTGGGTAAGCATCTCCCAGGAGATCGATTTCACTCCCTTTTCGAAGATGCTGTAAATGATGATCGCCAGGATCGCCAGGATGAAAAACGTGGCGATGATCATCAGCAGCTGAAAGAACTTCTCCTCTATATTCCGGGTCGTTTTCAAATCTAGAATTTGTTGTACCTGACGATGAAAAAGTGCATGATGAGGTTGAAAAAGAGCGACACCACCAGCAACAGCAGGGCGGCGAACATCAGCGCTGAGTCATACCTGGGGATGGAGAGCATCTCCCCGTAGTTATTGGCGATCAGTGCAGGAAGGGTATATCCCGGGTCGAACACGCTGCCGGGCAACCGCACCACGTTTCCCACCACCATCAGCACAGCCATCGTCTCGCCGAACGCTCTCGCAAGCCCGAACCCGAAGGCGGCAATGATGCCAGGCAGCGCCTTGCGTACCAGCACATGCTTTATGGTCTGCCACCGGGTGGCGCCCAGCGAGAGCGCTGCCTCCTTAAGTTCGATCGGGATGGCCCTGAAAATCTCGATCAGTATGTTCAGGACAAAGGGGATGATCATGATCGACAGCACAAAGGCCGCAGCCAGGATGCTGTAACCCATGGTCTTCACGCCAAGCCATGGCCCCAGATACCGGGAGATGAACGGCACGATGACCAGGATTCCCCACAGGCCGTACACGACCGAGGGGATACCCGCCAGAATGTCGATGGCAGGGTGCATGATCCGCAAAAAGAATTTCCTGGTATATTGCGTTACATAAATAGCCGTGAGCAGGCACACCGGCGCCGTGATCAGCATGGCGACAAGGGTGACCCAGATCGAACCGATGATGAAGGGATAGAAGCCAAACTTCCCGGAGGATGGCTTCCATGTGCCTGAAAAGATCAGCTCCCCCAGTGAATAATCGTGAAGCAGGTAGGTCGACTTGAGGTAAAGACCCAGTAAAAGGACAAACGGCAGGAAAGCAACCAGCAGCAGGCTGATGATCATCCAAGCGGAATTGACCGTATGACGCTGTGCCCGGTTGAGTACGTACATTTACTCCAGTTTTTTCAGTTCTGCGGCGATCTGATCCGGTTTGATCATCACATAACCCGCTTCCGTGACATACTGCTGGCCATCGGTGAGGATCCATTGCAGGTAAGCCTTGACCAGCTTGTTGGCGGGTTTGCCTCCCGAGACCAGGTACAGGTCGCGGGCGGGGGGCGAAGGATATCTGCCATCGTTGATCGCCTTCATTACCTGGTCCATGGTGTCGTAAAAGTTCTCATCAGGGTCTATGATCCCGTTCTCGTTCAGATCGATCGGTACGACCTCCAATCCTGCATACCGCTTTCTCGTGGACATCTCATAGATGAAGCCGAGGTTGTTGAACCCGATCCCCTCGGGCGATCTCCTGACTGCGTCGGCTACACCGGGATCGCCGTTCACGCCAAGTCCCTGGAGGTCGTCCTGTTTCATGTTTTTCATGTATTTGGCCCACATTTCCGCCGCACCGCATGCGTCGGAGCGGGTGAAAACCTGGAGTTCGGCCCTCGAGCCGCTGCCGGCCGCCTGTCCCCATGTAGTGATTTTACCCGATACGAAAACGTCGTAGAACTTCTGCCGGGTCATCCCCTTCTTTTTCAGTTCAGCGAGCACGGGATTGTGCTCGTTGATGGTGGGCAGCACGGCATCCTTGGCCACTGCGATCCACCAGGCTCCCTTGGCCTGTTCTTCCGGGCTGACCGCCTTGGAGTACATGCCCAGGTCAACCATCTTTGAAAGCGCATCGGTCATTCCCTTGCCTGCGCCGCCTGCCGAAACGTTGACCGTCACGCGAGGATGCAGTTTCTGGAACTCTTCGGCCCATTTGACCGAAAGCGGATAGAGTGCAAAGGCGCCCGACAGCGTTATCTTTCCCCTTAAAGTGTCGCCCTGATCTTCCCCGGCCCGGTTACCCGACCGGTTGCACGAAGGCAGCATGGTCAGCAAGGCCAATGCTGTCAGCATCGCACACGCGAACGGATGAATTCTCCATTTCATAAAGCAATGTTCTTTAAAAAGTGATGAATGATCTCTTCCACGGTGATCCCCTCCGCTTCGGCCTTGTAATTCCTCACGATGCGGTGCCGGAGAACGGAAGTTGCGACCGCTTTGATATCCTCGGTGTCGGGAGAATACTTGCCATTGAGGACTGCATGGCATTTTGCCCCGAGGATCAGGTACTGCGACGCCCTGGGGCCCGCCCCCCATGTCAGATACTCATTCGCCCAGGGATTTGCCCTGGCCGTGCGGGGCCTGGTGCAGGAGACCAGGTTGACCGCGAAGTTGTAAACATTGTCGGGAACGGGGATCTTCCTGACAAGGTTCTGGTAGTGGAGGATCTCCTCGGCCGAGATCACCACCTCAGGCGTGACCGTTTTCTCAGTGGTAGTTGCCCTGACGATCCGGATCTCCTCTTCAAACGAAGGATAGTCAAGCCAGATGTTGAACATGAACCGGTCGAGCTGGGCTTCGGGAAGAGGATAGGTGCCCTCCTGCTCGATGGGGTTCTGGGTAGCCAGGACGAAAAAGGGCTCCGAAAGATGGTAGCTTGTCCCTGCAACGGTGACCGCCTTCTCCTGCATCGCCTCGAGGAGGGCCGATTGTGTTTTGGGCGGAGTGCGGTTGATCTCGTCCGCCAGGATGATGTTGGCGAAGACAGGTCCCTTGATGAAGCGGAAATGCCGGTTTTCATCCAGGATTTCGGTGCCGATGATGTCGGACGGCATGAGGTCCGGAGTAAACTGAATGCGGTGATAGGTGAGGCCAAGCGCCTTCGATAGGGTGTTCACCATGAGGGTCTTGGCCAGACCGGGCACGCCCACCAGGAGGCAATGTCCCTTGCAGAAAATGGATATCAGGAGGTTTTTCACCACCTCATCCTGTCCGACGATCACTTTCCCGATCTCGGACTTGAGCAGGTTATATTTTTTTACCAGTTCATCAACTGCCTCAACATCAGATGAATATTGCATAACATCATGTTTTAGTTCTTGATCCATTTCCGCTGGAACGGGCAGTTGCTGTATTCGCCCGTGATGGAGATGAAGGTGGAGGCGGCCTTTGCGGTGACCCATTCATCCACGATCTCCTGACGTTTCTTCTCCAGCGCCATTAGCTGTATCCTCGCATAATCCTCCTCCAGCGTGGCCCTGTGCGGGTTAGTCCGTGATTTCAGATAATAAATGCGGTAATCCTGTTTCCCCCGCTCCGTGTTGAGCACGGCGGTGGAGACCTCGCCGGTCTTCAGCTTGTCGAGGATGAAAAATATCTTCGGGTCGATCTGGTCGGCTTCGAATTTACTGTTTCCTGTTGCCTGGTTGATCATCATCCCTCCGCTGTTCTTATTGGGATCGTCGGAGAACCTGACTACGGCGGCATCGAAGGTGATCTTTTTGGTTGTGATCAGGGTAGCCACGCTATCGAGGAAAATCTTCGACTTATTGAGGTTGTATGGGGAGACCTTAGGCTGGATGAGAATGTGCCGTACATTGATGTATTCGCCGCGCCGCTCGATCATCTGGATCAGGTGGAAGCCGTCTTCGGTCTCCACGATGTCCGACACCTCTCCGGGCTTCAGCCTGAAGGCGGCCGCCTCGAATTCGGGACGCATCTCCCCCCGTTTGAACATACCCAGTTCCCCGCCCTGCTTGGAGGAGCCGGGGTCTTCGGAATACAGCACGGCCAGGGTGCTGAAGTCGTCGCCGTTCGCAATCCGGTCCTTGAAGGTCCTCAGTTTTTCCTTTGCTTCCTGCTTTTCCGCTTCGCCAAGCTGCGGCTGCTTCACGATCACGCCGATCTCAAACTCCGAATTGATAAGCGGGATGCTGTCCTTGGGGATCTTCCTGAAAAAAGATCTGACTTCCGAAGGGGTGACGGTAGCATCCTTGGTGATCTTCTGCTGCTCCTGCTCGGTGAGCATCTGCTCCCTGATCACGTCACGAAGCTCGTTCTTGATCTCCAGGAGTGATTTCCCGAAATGTTCTTCCAATCGGTCCGGAGTGCCCGCCTGCGAGATGAAGTAGCGCATTCTCCGGTCCATTTCCGCCTCGACCTGTTCGTCGGTCACGGTGAGGCTGTCAACCTGGGACTGATGAAGCAACAACTTCTGGTACAGCATATTTTCGAAGATCTGACATTTCACCTGCCTGGAAGTGCCCTGGATGATCCCCTGGGCACGGTACTGCAGATACTGGTTCTCGATGTCGGATTTCAGCAGGACGTTGCCACCCACGATCCCTAGAACCCCGTCGACAATAGAGTCCTGTTCCGGCTGTGCGCTGAGGATGCCCGGGAGGCAAAGAGCTGTCAGGAGGAACAGCCCCATTCGCGATATCGGTTTCATGGTCATACCGGTTGACCGGCCGGATTTAGTATACTTCAAAATCATTGTTTTTTTGCGCCTTCGTGTAAAGGTCGTCCTGCATTTTCCCGATCAGTTCGATCTTTCGCTTGTTTAGTATGATGTCCCTGATGCGTTGTTTCTCGAAATTCAGCGGAGAGATGCTCTCCTTGATCTTGAAATCGTGGAAGTGCACCAGCCAAACATACATCGAATCCTGGTACTCAGCGTCACGGTGGTTTTTCAGGAACTCCTCCTGGTTGTATGTTTTCAGGGGGATCTGTTGAAGCAAGTCGTTGAACAGGAGCCAGTTTTCATTGTCGAGAAAGTAGTCGGCCGCATATTTCTCGCACAGATCAGCCAGCTTGTTCTTATCGTCGGGGTCGCCTGAGTTAAGCAACTTCCTGAACTGTCGGCCGTGCGGTGATTTCAACGGCAGCTTGACATACTGCATCCGGACGATGTTATCCCTGAGCTGGAAATTCTGCTGGTTGGCGTCGTAGTATTCCCCGATCTCATCGTCGGTGACGACGGTATCGAGCTTTTGCCTGACAAGCTCGTTTTCATAGGCATAGATGGTCAGGGAAGTCTTATAATTCTCGAGCTGGCGCGTAAAGTCCATCTGCCCGGCGATGAGGTTCTTTTCGGCCTGGGCAAGGATCAGCCGCTGCCTGATCCAACTGTCGATAAAGCTTCTGGTGATCGCCAGGCTGTCGCCCGCTAGGGTGCCGGGTGTCACGACCCCTTTCAGGTCCGATTCGTACAGGTACTCGTCATGGACCCTGGCCAGTACCCGCTCGCTTTTTTTTTTCAGAAAGCCGGTGCATGAGGTTGCAAAGATCAGCAGCAGGAGGATTGTACGGTTCAATTTTCGCTATTTGATTTTGGCAAGTATTTCCTCGTTCACTACCACCGGGTATTTCGCCCTGAGGGAGGCGATCCACTCCTTTTCGAGGTAATTCTGGTAATCGGCCGTGATGAGCCCCCTGGCTTCGCCAAGTTCCTTGACTTCCGGTTTCAGCAGCTTTCTGACATAAACGAACACCGTCGATTCTTTGCCGACAATGTCTTTGGTGAACCCGGGCGCCCATGGGATCGAATCGATCAGCTTGTTGTCCTTTCGGGAGAACTTGGCGCTCTCGATGGTGAGGATGTGCAGCGAATCATGATTGATCTCCTTCAGCAGGTCGGCATCGGATAATCCCGACTTGACGAAATTCCGGACCTTCTGCACCATCTTCGGGTCGGTCACCGTGTAGATGCTCGCGTCAAGCCTTGTATCCCACTTGTAGTTGTTCTTGTTCTGCTGGTAGAATTCCGCAAGCCCGAGGGTGTCCTTGACGGCTTTGGACCAAACCTTCTGGTCTGTCAGGTCAAACAGCAGGATCCCGTCGCGGTATTCACCCATCAGGGCTCTGAAATCGGGGTATTTCTGCTCCAGTTTTGCATCTTCGTATTTGATCAGGCTCTCTTCGACGAATTC
>Ga0163209_1001114_pt1 | contig 11747 bp, 9 predicted proteins | sample Kivu_160m_FD_113538 | JGI IMG/M metagenome (GOLD analysis project Ga0163209, IMG submission 113538) | Freshwater microbial communities from Lake Kivu, Western Province, Rwanda to study Microbial Dark Matter (Phase II) - Kivu_160m | ecosystem: Environmental > Aquatic > Freshwater > Lake ... | reverse complement strand
TCCAACTACAGTAGAAAGCTCGAAAGGGAATTGTCCGCGGGAAGGTGATGGGGCGGCATGCGTGGTCAGATCCTCTCATGGACCTAAAGCGTGGAATTTTGAAAGAGAGAAGGGCTTTCGCAAGCTTGAACAAAAACGCAGAGTCACTTAAGATGCCTTAACTGGCAACCTTCATGAAGAGGCTTCTATGAATAAAGAATCTGTAAAGAACACGGAGATCCAGCCCCAGGACAAGGCGATGATAGAATTCATCGATGTGCACAAGTGGTTCGGTGAATTTCATGTGCTCCGGGGCATCGACCTGGCCGTAGGGAAGCAGGAACGTATTGTCATTTGCGGCCCTTCAGGCTCAGGGAAATCCACCTTGATCCGTTGCATCAATCGGTTGGAAGAACATCAGCGGGGCCGGATCGTTGTTGACGGCATTGAACTGACCAATAACATCAAAAACATTGAGAAGGTCCGCGCTGAAGTGGGCATGGTCTTTCAGCACTTCAACCTTTTTCCACACCTCACGATTGTTGAAAATTTGGCCCTTGGGCCTATTTGGGTGAGAAAGGTCCCAAAGAAAGAAGCGGAAGAAGCGGCCATGTATTATCTCGAAAAAGTGCATATCGCTGAACAGGCTCGAAAATACCCTGGACAGCTTTCAGGCGGTCAGCAGCAGCGTGTCGCTATTGCTCGCAGTCTGTGTATGAATCCTAAGATCATGCTCTTTGATGAGCCCACCTCAGCCCTTGATCCGGAGATGATTAAAGAGGTGCTTGACGTCATGATCGAACTTGCCAAGGAAGGGATGACCATGATCGTCGTCACCCATGAAATGGGCTTTGCCAAAAGCGTAGCCCACAGGGTCCTTTTCATGGACTTTGGCAAGATTGTAGAGGGAAACACACCAGAGGAATTCTTCGAACACCCACAGCACGAGCGGACCCAACTCTTTCTGAGCCAGATCCTGCACTGAAACAATCCTATTGATCAAGACGGATGGCCCTGCACCCACAGGGAATAGGTGTCCTCCGAATCGGATAATCCACCCATAAACAGTCACTCCATTCCTACCATCCTAATTTTTCAATCCAAAGAAGGAGGGCAGCTATTCCCACGGCGACCGGTAGAATGATGATCCAGGGATTCACTTGAAACAATTGGGGAAGGGTGAGCTCTCCAAAATCTCCTTTCTTCAGAATTGAATTTTGTAACCTCGGGTAGACTTGAGCGAAGAGACCTGCGCCGACAATAATCCCAGCCATTCCTCCGAACAGCCCGTCAAGAGAACCTTGGCCCACCGCACCGGCAATGGTCCCTGGGCAATAACCCAGAAGGGCAAATCCCACCCCAAAAATCAATCCTCCGATCACAGAGGAGCCAAGAGATCCTGGTTTCGGATGTAATGTCGCCAGCCCAAGACTTCTGAGCAGGTGAACTCCGACCATGCCTGTGACGACTGCGGAGAGCATCACTTTGACCACTGTAAAATTGGTGAGAAGCAATTGACCGATGATCACATCAAATCTTGTAACGCCCCCTTTTTGTAAGAAAAAGCCAAATGGAATACCTAAGAGGAGTCCAAGCATCAATTGAATCTCTTTTCTTGAATGAAGGGCCTTCAACATATTTATCTCCACTCTTAATAGATCAGCATCGCAGTGACAATTCCGCCGATGAAAAAACAAATCGCTGCCAGCCAGCTGCTGACAGCGAGCTGAAGCGTTCCGCTGATTCCATGACCGCTTGTACACCCATTTGCCCAACGCGCACCGATTCCCATGATGGTCCCACCGATAAAAGCAACAACCCATCGGCCAAAGGGCATCTCCCCAAAAACCTCACCCCATTTTCCGGGAACCCATTCAAAGCGAAATTGGCCTGAATACATAGCGGAGATAAAACCCCCGATGATGATCCCAAAAACAAGCATCCAATCCCATTCTATGGTGGGGGGAAACTTCTGATAGTAGGGCTTCTCAGCTACCCTCGGACCAAAACATAAACCTTCAAGCATCCCACTTGTTCTTGAATAGGCGGTCGAACAGGCCAGGGGTTTATCCGACAGTAAAAAAGCAACGCAATTCAAAAGCCCTATTCCTATCCCCACCAGATAAGGTGACCATTGTTTCAGACTCAGCCATTCCATATCCCACTCCCCACTCTTTTTTCTTGATTCCTGCTGAAGTTTATCCCGATGGCAATCGGGGCAGGAATGACATTTTAGAGGAACCCTACAGCCTTCGGTTGAGGGGTCAATGAATTACTTTTCTCTACTTTCCGCCATGGGATTCTTTTGCTGCCGGCAAATGAGGAGCCGTACAGGTGGGGCATTTCCCTATCAGCCCGGCAGCACTGTAGGCGGTCATGCCACCCGCCACGTTTACGACATTTTCTATCCCATGTTGCTTTAAAACACTGCAAGCCAAGCTTGAACGGTGTCCAGAGTTACAGATCACATAGACGGTCTTATCTCTTGGAATCTCACCATACCGTTTACGTGTGTCCGGAGCTTGCATGTGCACGGCCCCGTCCAGATGGAGGGTCTCATATTCCAGCTTTCCTCGCACATCAAGAATCATTGGCCCCGGTTTTTGTTTTGACAATTCAGCCAATTCCCGAACAGACATCTGAGGAACATGGGCGACGGGTAATCCTCCTACACTCCATGCATGCATCCCGCCTTCGAGCCAACCCTCAATCCGATCAAGGCCCACTCGATGAAGCATGGTTATGGCTTCCTGGACCCGGCCCTCATTCTCCAAAACGAGCACGAAGGGGCTACCAGGTGGGAGCATCCAACCAGAAAAAGTTTGAAAGTTCCCTGCCATATCAATATTCCAGGCACCGGGGATATGTGCACCTCCAAATGCGAAGTAGTCACGACCATCGAGAGTGATAGCGCCTTCTTTTACAAACAGATTCACTTCAGCAGGAGAAAGAGGTTTTGGCATTCCCAACTCACTTAATTTGACTGGCCCCTTCCGGTTAATATCCGAACAGCGTGAAAAATGATCGGGTGCCTCAGGCATCTCGCTTAACAACGATGCTCGAAAGGCATCGACTGTTTTATGTTGCAGTTCAGCATTGTAGTGTTTCTCATAGCCGATTGTTGAATATCTCATGGCCCCCATCGCACGTCCACATAGGGAACCAGCCCCATGGGCTGGTAACACCAAAACATGATCGGGTAGAGCCTTGAGTTTTTTAAGGCTTTCGAACAGTTTGCCAGCAAGTTCATTCGCCTTCCCGGGAAAAAGATCCGGGCGGCCCACATCTCCTACGAAGAGGGTGTCTCCACAAAAGATCGCAGCGGGTTCAGCCCCCCGGCTTCGATCCGTCACCAAGTAGGTAATATGCTCGGGGGTATGTCCCGGGGTATCAAAGACCTGAATGTTCATATCTTCGATTTGAAATGCATCTCCCTCTCCCACGGGTTGATGTTTAAATGCACCTTGACCGGCACGAGGCGCGATGATCTCCGCTCCTGTCCTGGCGGCCAGATCCATATGACCTGAGACGAAATCCGCATGAAGATGGGTTTCAAGAATATGGGTAATGCGCATGCCCATCGCCTTGGCCATGGCCATATACTCCTCGACATCACGTCTCGGATCGATGATGGCACACGCCCCTCTCCCCCCGAGGAGGTAAGAAAGATGCGCAAGACCTGGCACGAAAAAAGACTGGATAAACATAAATTCATCCCCCTTTTTTACCAATGATTTAATAATCGTTTCCTTATAAATCTTAGCAAAACTCATTACTGAAAACAACTTTTATATAGAGGGAGAGGTGAAGCAAGCCTGGGCGATTGATCTTTATCGTTCCAATACCATTTCCATTCGATAAAAAATATGCTATTAAAAAATGATGCAAGGAGGGCCCCACGAATGAAACACTTTTTCGATTCTTACCGATTAAAAACACCTCTTTCAGAAAACCTCTTCAAAAGAGCCAGGGAGGTGATGCCAGGGGGAATTTCTCACAACATTCATTATTTCCCGCCCTACCCTTTCTTCATCGAAAAGGCGAAGGGATCCAAAATCTGGGATGTGGACGGGAATGAATATGTAGACCTCTGGATGGGCCACTATACACATATCCTGGGTCATCATTCCGAGGTCGTGGTTGAAGCGATTAAGAGACAATTGAAAGAGGGAATCCACTGGGGCATCCTTTTTAAAAAACAGGTGGAGTGGGCAGAGCTCATCCGAGAATTGATCCCCTGCGCGGAAATGGTCCGATTCTGTTGCTCTGGAACAGAGGCGACGATGTATGCGGTTCGGCTTGCTCGCGCCTTTACCGGGAAAAATACCCTTTTAAAGATTGCCGGCGGCTGGCATGGAGCCAACTCTGATCTCTCGTTGGGTATCAAAATGCCCTTCGAAAAAGACGAGAGTCTTGGCCTGTTACCAGAACTCCAGCGATATACAAAGGCCATCCCTTTTAACGATCCCTTGAAATCACTCGAGATCATTCAACAGAACAAAGAGGATTTGGCAGGGATTATTATTGAACCCGTCATTGGTGAAGGCGGATTCATCCCCGGTACCATCGAATATTTGGAAATGCTTCGCTCCGAAACAGAGAGAAGGGGGGCCCTTTTGATCTTTGACGAGGTGATCTCGGGTTTCCGAGTCGCCTTAGGGGGAGCCCAGGAGAGGTTTGGCATTATTCCAGACCTGACCACATTGGGAAAGATTATGGGTGGAGGTTTGCCTGTCGGTGCCCTGGTAGGAAAAAGGGAGATCCTGGAGAAAACCTCACCCGAGAAAAAGGGAAACAAGTGGGAGAGGATCCTGATCGGCGGCGGGACCTTCTCCTCTCATCCCCTGACCATGGCAGCAGGAATGGCCATGCTTAACTATTTGAAGGATCATTCGGATGAAGTTTATCCTCTGTTAGAAGCCAGAGGCGAGAAGATTCGGAAAGCTGTTCAGGAGGCTTTCCATCACGAAGGATTGAATGCCATCGTCACAGGGATCGGCTCCCTTTTTCAGACCCATTTCCCATTCCAGAAAGGAGTGAGTCTGGACTCCCCTCATTCGATCCAAAAATTCACTGATACGGAGAAAAGGGAAGTCGAATTTCGAATCAGAATGCTGACCAAAGGTGTTCATATGATGCATGGTGGCGGGGGCTTATCAATCGCTCACTCAGATGGGGATATTGAGAAAATCGTCAATGCGGCCGAAGAGGTTGCCAAGGAGATGGTTGAATCTGCATAAGTCCTGAGTTTGAAGTTTAAATTTTGAATTCATAAATTTTATAATTAAAAAAGGGGATCATGGGAAGGGAACTGAAAATATGGAGGTGGATGTTATTCGTCACACTTCTTTTCGGAGGTGCGATAATGGCAAAAGAAGCAGAAAAGATCGGCGTTATTGTAGTCGACGTCCAAGCAGACTTTACAAAATTTAAGAATGGCTCCTTAGCGGTTGATGGGACAGACGAGGCATATATTAAAAAAGTAGAAGAGAATACAAAGAAAATGAAGGCAGCGGGTTTCCCTATCTTTGGAACTCAGGATTGGCATCCTGCTAACCATGTCTCTTTCTTCATTAGTCATAAAGGGAAAATGGCCTTTGAGGTGATTAAGGTTCACGGAAAAGATCAGGTTCTGTGGCCCCCCCATTGTGTCCAAAATACCCCAGGAGCGGAGGTTCTTTTAGACAAGAAATTATTTAAGGCCATCGTGAAAACTGCAACGAATCCAAAGTATGAAGGTTATTCCGGCTTCCAAGACGACGGTGGTCAGAAGACCGATTTGGATAAACTTCTCAAAAAGGATAAGATAAAAAAGTTGGTCATCTATGGCATTGCGACAGATTATTGCGTGAGAGCCACCGTATTGGATGCAGTGGCAGCAGGGTACAAAGTCATCTTTATCAAAGATTTGAGCAGAGGAGTCGCACCGGAAACTTCCCAAAAAGCCATCGAAGAGATGAAGGCCAGAGGGGTCGTCGTCCTCGATGATTTGGACTTAGAAAAGATCAAAGCCAATTGATTGTCGTAGGATTTACCTTTGAACAACAAGAGGGGCTGTTTTTTTGACAGCCCCTTATTTATTTTCGCAATAATTAAAAGTAAAAAAGAAAAAAAGGGGACGGGAGGCCGTCCCCTTTTCTATACTTCCATTTCACCCCTCACCCTCTCCCTCTCCCCCAAGGGGAGAGGGGAATATAGTTAGTACCCCAATTGAGCGAAAAATATGTCGTTTTCTAAAGTTAATGAATTCGGTCCTTAAAGCCCAGTTGTCCTATTTGCTTCGTGATTTATTCAGAATCAGAGGATTTCTTATCTCACCTCCTTCCCCCTTACGATGGGGGAAGGTTGGGATGGGGGTGGACATCGTGGACATCCCCCCCACCTTAATCCTCCCCCTCCGAGGGGGGAGGAAGTTATTTTTTTTGACTCAATTGGGGTAGTAGTTAGTAGTAGCGCTTCTCTTCAACATGGTCCTCTTCGAGGTCGGTGCCCCATTCACTTAGGATCTTCGAGGCGGCCCGCTCACCACTCTCAATACAATTCGGCACGCCCACACCCCGATAACAGCCGCCGGCAAGGGCGAGGCCGGGGATATGGGCACTATGTTCCTCGATGAGTTCCACACGCTGAAGATGCCCGAGCGTGTATTGCGGCATGCCGAGGTGCCACCGAAAGACGCGCGAAAACAGAGGCTTTACAAAGGGGTTGAGGCCCAGGATGTCATGGAACTCGGCCAATACGGTTTGCACGAGCTCTTCGTCTGAACGTTTCAAAATCTCTTGGTTGTGCGGACCGCCGACGAAGCCACGCAGTAGCACCTTACCCTTCGGTGCTCGGCCCGGCCATTTGGTGGAGGAGTAAGTAGCCGCCATCAGCGCACGGCCTTCTACGAGAGGGCAAAGAACTCCGAATGCATTCAGATCGAAGCCGACCTCTTTCTCCTTGAAGGCAACCGATATGGTCGCCGAAGAAGAGGTTGGTATGTTGGCAAGTGCGTCTGCAATGGCTTGGTCGTGCGGTCGTATGAGCGGCTCGGCAGCCCATGACTCGGTGGCTATGATGACTGCGTTCCCGTCGATGGTGGAACCGTCCGAGAGCTGGGCGCTCCATGCACCGCCGTGGGTGCGCCGGAGCGCACTGACGGTCAAACCTATCTTCATCCTCTCGCGACCTCCAGCATCGGCCATGCGGTCCGTGAGCTCCTGCATACCATTCACAAACGAGGTGAAAAACGTGCGAGGCTTCTCTCCCGACTTCGGAGGGTACTTGCGCCGCATCTCCTCGACCTTTCTCCGGGCGGCCATGAAACCCTTCATGAGAGACCCATACGTTTGCTCCATCTCAAGGAGGCGTGGAAAGGTCGCTGCAAGTGACATCTGGCTGGGATCGGATGCGTGAACGCCGCCCACGAGAGGCTCCGCCAGGCGATCGAGGCACTCGCGGCCCATGCGGCGAACCACAAAGCTCTCGAGAGTCTCGTCGTTGAACTCGCCTGGTGTAACCTTCTTCGGCGGAATGAAAAGATCCATGGCCATCCGGATCTTACCAGGCCACGAGAAAAGACCGGTCGTGACAAAAGGTAAAAACTTCGTGGGCGCGAACATAAAGATACCATCGGGCAGTGCGTGAAGTTTGCGGTGTGAAAGGATCCACGTCCGTTTGCGGGACTCGTCCGTCGGCAATTCGTCATCGAAAATCCCCGTGAGCTTCGCGATGCGGTGACACGCTGGCTTTTCAGTGAGGAAACAGTCTGGACCGCCATCCACAATGAACCTACCCTCTTCCAAGGGGTCAGACACAATCTCCGTCTGGATCTTGCCGCCGAGACGCGGGTCTTTCTCGAATAGAATGAACTCGACCTCGTGGCCTTCGTTTGCAGCCCGGGTGACTTTGTAAGCTGCACTAAGTCCGGCAACACCGCCCCCAATAATAATGATGCGCTTCATATTTTTTCTGAAAATAGCTCGGAGTTATAAGTTCGTAGTTCGGAGTTTTTACTTTAAAATCTCCGAACTCTGAACTCCGAACACATCATCTATCTTCCCCCCTTTTACATGCCCTTCCACTGCAGCGGAAAGGGCTCGAATGAATTTTTCTGAATTGTTAAGGGATTGAGTGCGTTTTAATGCTATCCCCAGAGACGCTGCCTTTTTTTGAAACAGAATATCGATATCATAGAGGATCTCGATATGGTCTGACACAAAACCAATGGGAACGACAAGAACGTTTCTGACCTCCTCTCTCGACATCTCCTCCAAAATAAACTCAACATCCGGCCCTAACCACTCCTCCGATCCCATCCCTCTGCTCTGAAAGGCAATGTGCCAGGGATGAGGCTCCATCCCTTCCAGAACGCCTCTGATGCTCTTCTCCATCTCATTGGCATAGGGGTCGTTTTCAATAATCGATTTGGGCAGACTGTGGGCGGTAAAGATGAGATGGACATCCTTCCTCTTCTCAAGAGAGAATTCCATCAACCCTTCCTCAACCTTCTCCCGAACTGCATCAAGGAAAAGCGGATTCAAATGCCATCCTTTAACCAAAGAGATCTCGAACACCCCTCCCAGTTCTCTGTTTACCCGGTTCACCTCATCAATATAAGCCCCTGTGCTTGCACGGGATTGAAAAGGCGCCATGGGGATGGCGATCACCTCTCCGATGCCGTCTCGAAGGATCTCCATCATCGTCTCTTCGATCAATGGATGACTATAACGCATTCCCACATAGGATTTGAATTCATATCCTTTTGCATTCAGTTTTTCCTCTAAAGCTTTGCCCTGTCTCTGTGTGATCTCGGGAAGAGGCGAAGAACCTCCGATCATCCGGTAACGTTCTTTGACCCTTTCCAATTGCTCTGGAGAGGGTTTTTGACCCCTGGAAAGGCGGGTCAATAAGAAATCCACCTCCCCCAAAGAACGGGGGCCTCCAAAAGCCAAAAGAAGAAGCGATCTCACAAATTTACCCCATTGTCTACTTATTACTACCCACAACCTTTTGACTAAAAAATTCCCTCTCCATCGCTTACGGGGGCGAGGGAGTCCTAACTTATTCTTTCAGTGAAAGTAACCTTGCGCTATACTCATGTACCATATTGACCAAGGCGGCCACATGATCGATCGGTGTATTGGGAAGAATGCCGTGGCCAAGGTTGAAGATGTGGCCAGGTCGACCTTCGGCCTCGTTAAGAATCCGCTTGACTTCCCTCTCCATCAGATCAACAGGGCCAAGGAGAACGACGGGATCGAGGTTTCCCTGGATGGCCACATCATATCCGAGACGGGTCCAGGCCTCCTTTAAATCAACCCGCCAATCCACTCCGATCACATCTCCACCTGCCCGCTTCATCCGTTCTAAAAGTGTTGAGGAGGATGTGGCAAAGTGAATGAGAGGAACTTTCTTATCCACCCCATCGATGACCTTCTTGGAATAGGGAAGAACATACTCCTCGTAATCGCTCGGACCCAAGTATCCCACCCAGGAGTCAAATAGCTGAAGGGCCTGAGCCCCAGCGTGGATCTGGGCATTGAGATATCGGATCAGTACCTCAGAGATCTTCCCCATCAAGCAATCCCATGCCACTCGGTCTTGATACATCAATCCTTTTGTGAGGATGTAATTTTTTGAATGGCCCCCCTCGATGATGTAACTGGCCAGTGTAAAAGGACCTCCTGAAAATCCGATCAAGGGAATCTTATTTTCCAATTCGCGGCGGACAATTCGAATCGCCTCCATGAGAAAAGGAAGATCTTTATCGGGTTCAATGATTCGCAGGCTGTCAATCTGGTTCATCTCCCGGATGGGATGGTGGATGATTGGACCTTCCCTCTTTGCAAACTCCAATTCGATTCCCATCGGTTCTAAGGGGAGCAGAATATCTGCGAAGATGATGGCGGCATCCACCTGGAGCTGCTCAACGGGAAGAAGTGTCACCTTGGCTGCCAATTCAGAGTTCTTGCACATCTCCAGGAAAGAAAATCTCCTTCGGAGTGCCCGATATTCCTTCATATACCGGCCCGCCTGGCGCATAAGCCAGATGGGCGTATACTCTGTTGGCTGTCTGCGGCAAGCCCTCAGAAATGCGAATTGCTCTTCGAGTCTGTTCATCTCATGATCCTGAAACAATAAATTCGAAATTCGAATATCGAAATTCGAAACAAACCCCAAATCCGAATTACCAAATTTCTAAAACAGAACCGTTTCTCTCGTTTTGAATTTTCAGCTTTTGGTCATTTGAATTTGTTTCGAAATTCGGATTTCGTGCTTCGAATTTAAGACTTCTTCCAATCCTTCAGCACTTGAACCACTAATCTCACTCCAGCCCCAGTCCCTCCACTGGGAACATAGGGTCTCTCTTTATCAATCGATGCGGGTCCAGCAATATCAAGATGGACCCATGGAATCTTCTCGATGAATTTACTTAAAAAGATCCCTCCAATGATGGCCCCTGCTGCCCGAGTTCCAACATTCTTAAAATCCGCCACATCGCTTTTCAGATATTCGAAGTATTCATCCCAGAGGGGCAATCGCCAGACCTTCTCTCCTGTTTTCCCGGAGGCTTCTTCGATTCTTTTCAAAAGGGACTCATCATTGCCAAAAAGGCCGATGACATAATCTCCCAGAGCAACCACACAAGCTCCGGTCAAAGTGGCCAGATCGATGATCGCCTTTGGCTGATACTTCAGACTATACGTTAGGGCGTCTGAAAGAATCAGCCTTCCTTCCGCGTCGGTGCTGATCACCTCTACCGTCTGACCAGACAGGGTCTTCAAGATATCTCCGGGTTTATAGGCCTTTCCGCTCGGAAGATTCTCTGTCGCGGGGATGATCCCTAATAGATGAAGAGGCAGTTGGAGTTCGGAGGCTATTTGCATGGCCGCCAAAACAGCGGCAGCCCCTGACATATCATCTTTCATCCGCTCCATTCTCTCCGAGGGTTTAATCGAGATCCCGCCACTGTCGAAGGTGATCCCCTTCCCAACCAGGGCGATCGTATCCAATCCCTTTGCTTTGTTATATTCCAGGGTGATGAACTTCCCAGGCTCCTGACTTCCCTTCGCAACCGCAACGAATGCTCCCATGCCCATGGCCTCTGTCTGGTTCACCTCCAATACCTGAACCTCCATGCCATGATCTTTTGCAATCTGCTGAGCCTTTCCAGCTAATACCGTTGGAGTGATTTGATTGCTTGGTCCATTCACCAAATCCCTTGCCATGCAGACCGCTTCTGAGATAATTCTGCCTGTCCTCAGACCATCACCCAGCGATTTTATTTCTCCATCCGTCTCTCCAAGGAGGATCACTTCCCCGATCTCCTTGATCTTATCCCGTTCAAGTGTTTTAAATTCATTGAACTGGTAGGTTCCAAGCAAAAGTCCTGTCACGAAGGATTCGGCCAGCTCCTCCTCTGAAAGACCATTGAATTTCTTTATCGGAAAGGCAAATTGTTTCACCCCTGAATCCTGGACGAACTGTCCGGCCTTTGAAGCAGCCCCTCTCCATTTTTCTAAATCGAATTCCCCTCTTTTCCCCAGACCAGTCAGCAGCACCCTATGGGCAGGAAGGGCTCCATGCGTATAGAGAAGACGGTTTTGGAAAAGTTCTCCTCTAAAGTCACCTTGCTTCAAGAGATCGGATAGGAACCCGTTCCACGCCAAATCCGCTTTCTGAATGGGACCTTCCAGTCTTTCAGGGGATTCAAAAGAGAAGAGAAGAAGAAGTTCACAGGGATATTTTTCAGCTCGGCCTTTATCAACTTGAATGTTCATAAC
>Ga0163209_1001113_pt1 | contig 11754 bp, 15 predicted proteins | sample Kivu_160m_FD_113538 | JGI IMG/M metagenome (GOLD analysis project Ga0163209, IMG submission 113538) | Freshwater microbial communities from Lake Kivu, Western Province, Rwanda to study Microbial Dark Matter (Phase II) - Kivu_160m | ecosystem: Environmental > Aquatic > Freshwater > Lake ... | reverse complement strand
GCGATTGTTGGTCTGCTGCAATAGGTCTGCGAATTTTTCTCTAAACTGAGCTTTGGTCATTGTCTTAACCTCCGTATTTTATTTGAGCTACCTTATCAATGTCACTTGCTCAAGGTGACAGACAGGGCATTGATTTCCTAGAGTGACTAGGATTGTTTCCGCTTCGGTCATTTTCTCTCCTCTCTTTTCATTTTATCTCCCTTCGGCTTTGGCAAGTTGGCGATAATTTTCTTGCATCGCATAGCGGGCTTTATCTGTTACTGCTGACACAACGGGTTTACTTAGAATAAGAGACTTAATCCCGCCTCGGCGATTTCTAATGGTCTTAAACCTGGGCAGTTCCACTGTAGATGCGCCACAACCGCAGAGGATATAGGGCTGGGAATTAGCCAGTAAGCTTTCGTGTTTGTGTCCGTTATGGCAATTCCAGCAATCAAAGTCCTTTACGGCTATTGACTTTGAGCTGACCTTTATGGTAGATTTCCTCTTGAGATTGATTTTAATTTTGGGCTTTGGCTTGGCTGTGAGCCTGAGTTCGGGTTTAACGTCAATCTCATTCTTTAGTAACCGCTGTGCTCTTATAAATTCGATTCTCTTACTTGCCTCGACCTTTGTTATCGGTAAGTTTCGCGTGTTTTCCCCGGTCAATATGTGCAGATACCATAATTGACGCTGGGATGCGGGTTCATTGGGATTGTGTAATTTCATTTTCTAACCTCCTTTTTCAGCCTAAGCTGATGCTGTCAATATAACACACCCTTGAAAGCTTGTCAAGTGGTTTTTGACAGGTTTTGGAGAAAATTTTGTTAAAGATACAGTTATTTGATAGTGGGTCTGTGGTCTTGGGGGTGGAGATTGCACCGAGTATGGTTGTACCGGTACTGACCTTCCTGACTTGGGCGGATTACACCAACTTCGTTACGCAATCTATCAACTTTATAGAACTTATTTATCGGCGGGAAGCAATGCTACTTGATATACGGAATTACATTAGTAGCTTGAAGGAACTAGATAAAATTGGCGTACAAGGACAAAGATAAGCAACGAGAGCGAACTAGAGAGCGTGTGCGGCGATTCCGCGCGGGTCATGTAACGCTTTCTGAGGATGTAACGCCTGATGTAACGCCCTTACCGGCGGAAATTGTTAATGCCATTAAGGTAACAGAACATAATAGGAAGCGATTAGGTTTATCAGATGACACATCAGAGAGACTATCCAGAGCTGAAGACTATCACAGGTGGAATCAAGAGAGGCTAAAACGAAGAATAAATCAGCTAATTGCAGCACCGGGTGTACTTTGACAATAAGGCTTTTAAAACTAATTGATATACCTAATTAGGTCTTTAGTCTATCCATATGGAGAGTGCACTAACCAAGCCGTAGCAAGGGGAAAGGTAGCTTTCTGTGCTTGGCTGTGGCAAGAAATTCAGCGCCTCTACCGTTAGCGACTGGGTATGGTACTGCTTATGCCTCCATGCCTGTTCTAAAATCGAACGTAAGTTGATTAGAACAGACTTCGCACAACTGTATTTTACCGAACCTATCCCCCCCCTACCCCTACCCCCCGGGGGGGGGTACACTCTGAAAAAGAAAAGTTTTTGGTTTTACTTTCCTTTTTATTTCTTTTTTGGCTGGGGAATCGAGACTGAGGAGGAGGGGAGGGGCGCTGGAATGGGACTTCTGTGTAGTACTAATATGGTCTCCGCACCGATTTAGTCAAAATCTGGAATTTGTTTATGTAAAGTTCGAGGTGTTATGGTTTTAGACGATACGATAGATGGGTCTGTCGAATCTGGGGATGGCTTAGGTAAGACGAAGCGGGGTACTCCTCGCAAACGCCGACCTGGTGCTGGACGCAAAAAGACCGAGAGCACGGCGTACAAAGAGGTTTATGAGAAGCTACTCAAAGCACACCCTGAAACTGTTGAGATTATGCTCAACATGGCGAGGGGGAAGGCGCGTGTCCGTTGCCCCGAATGCGGGCATGTGTGGGAAAAAGCTATTGGCGAGGGGGCGAACCCTGTCATGCTTCAACATATCGACAACAGAGTGATGGGCAAGCCCGTCCAAAAAACTGAGGTTGACCTGATGGGGCATTTAGACCTTTCGTCTGCTCAGTTGACGAAGTTAGCGCAGATGGTGGATGAGTTTATGCAGCAGGTGGCATCCGTTTCAGTTTCTGTTATTGAGGCGGAGTTCAAGGAATTGCCCCACCCGGATGTTTCCGATATAAGGCAGAGGTCGGTTGGCGGGCAGGTAGAGCGGATGGAATCCGTTGTGCCCGACAAACCGCTGCCATCTTTAGTGAGGGGTTTGGTGCCAGAAGTGGAGTTTACGATTGACTCAGGTGAACCAGATGGCACAGACGGAACTTAATGAAAATCTGACCACCGAGGCGCAATTACTTCGGTATTTGAAATGTCGTGCGGACATTTTTGAGTTTGCCAAGTATGCCAAAATCGAAGATGCCACTACGCAGCGGGTAATACCGTTTGTCATGTGGTCGCACATACGATTGCTTTTAACTTGCATGATTCAGCCACATGCCCAGATAGCGTTGGGGAAGGCAAAGCAGATTGGTTGCTCTTGGGCTGCGGGTTTGTTCCATCTTTGGAAATGCCATCGCCCTGCCGCTAACGTGCTGTGTTTCTCCAGGGGGCAGGACGAGGCGGCGGACTTACTCAGGAAAAGCCGCATAATAAATGAAAACATGCCCTCATGGTTGCAGTTGCGCGTTGGATTTGCGGGCGAGGGGTATATTTCTTTTGCCGATACGGGAGGTCGTATTAAGGCTTTCCCCTCCACGGAAAGTGCCGGCGTGGGGCAAACGGCTACCCATGTAACACGAGATGAGCTGGAGTTCCACGAACACGCCGAAGAAAATTACGCTCACGTTAAGCCCACCGTAGATGCCGGTGCGTCAATACTCGATATGTCCACCTTTGATAGGTCAAGTCCCCAAAGCCACTTTAAGGTTCTTTACAACAGGGCTTTGAGGGGCGAGAATAACTACAAACCGTTATTTTTCCCGTGGTGGGTTAGACCGGGGCGTGATAGAGCCTGGTATGAAAAGACCCGCAGGGACTACTTTCCCATCTGGCTTTTCGAACAAGACTATCCCGATAACCTTCAAGAAGCGATGGGGTCTATTGAGGGTGAGGGTTTATTCGATAGGTCGAGCGTGGATAGACTTTATAGGAATGTGCGGGAACCTTTAGAGATTTTGTCTGGTAGTACTCATATCTTTCATCGCCCTAACCCTAAACTTAAATATTTTGCGGGGCTTGATGGAGCTGAAGGGCGGGGTGGTCATAATAGCGTTCTTTGGATTGGGTCTGCTGACGGGCAAGACTTGGAACTTGTGGCTATTATGTGTAGCAACCAACTTACTGCCGACATATTTGCTATACATGCCTACAGATTGTTAGAGCTGTACGCAAGACCTTTGTTGGTCGGCGGCAGCGACCCGTGGACTCAAATGATACTGCAGGACTTATCGGCATTAGGTTATACGGATAGAATTTATTGCTCCGATGAAAAAGGGGAAAAGTTGGGTTATATCGAGACTGAGGTGAACAAACAACAGCGCCTGATGAGCTTCGCCTTTGCTGTCAGGGATGGGATGAAGGTTCCTTTTAAGCAGGCAGTTGATGAAATGGCGGGGTGGAGCATGGTAAGGGGTAAATATATCTCCACTTACCCGACCGATGACTGTATCTTAGCTGGAGCGAATGCCCTAGTTGCCAAGGATGCCGTACCACGGGAAGAATTTGTGACCATTGAGAGGTTTTACTAATGAGTAAACATGCTATTTTAGAACGTGCGGATAACTCAAAAGAGGTACTGGGAACATGGTATACCCGGCAAGATGAGGATATTTCTCGGTATCTTCTGGAAAGATATGTCTGGAAAAACACTAAGGGCGAAAAGATGCCCGACGTTGAGCATGTTACCCTCAATGACCCTCGGACTTTTGCCGATAGAATTATTTATCAACTCGGAACTGCTGAAAAGCATTACGATTTTCTATCGGAGGACGACAAGAAAGCATCTGAAGCTGAAAGATTTGTCAAGTTTCTAATGAAAGAGGCTGATGATGCCCTGATGTTTCGGGGGGAATGGGGTGTTGAGGAGTTTGATGACTGGGGAACTGTGATGCGGGGCGCACTCGCTCGGAGGGTTCTGTTAAAAACCGATGGTGTGAAATGGGATGTGGACATCCAAAGCGTGGATGCGCGTGTTACGTCATGGGAAGTTGGAACTAATGGGTATGACCTGGTAAATTTTTGGGGGGAAAAAACACCCGATGAGGCGAGGCGTGATTTGGATGTGGATGTCTCGGATAAAAAGAGTGTGTCCTTTAACGATATATGGACACCCACTAGGAATTATGTCTTTATTGACGGCAAGGCACATAGGGAGGTAGAGCACGGGCTTTCAAGTAACCCTGCTTTTGTTGTTAAGTGTCCGACTACGCCTTTAATCGCTAAGCGTTCGGATGCCGTTAGGATTATGGCTGAGAGTGTTTATGCTCCAGTTAGAGACCTGTATGACTTGCTGAATAAGTCTGCATCTGGCTGGTTCACCAGTAATATAATGTCCATCCTGCCAGCACTGCAATTTATTTCAAAAGACGGCAGGAAATCTAAAATCCCTCCTTTTGGGATTAAGACTGTTGCCAATCTCCGCATAGGGGAGGAGTATAAACTCATTGGATTAAAAGATGTCTCCATGTCCCATCAGGCATTCTTTGGGCAAATCATGTCCAGGATTCAGCGAGCCACGTATAGCAACTTGGACTACGGGGACTTAAGTTTTCAATTATCAGCGCTGGCTATCAAGCGCATGGAACAGGCGAAAGACCAGCTTTATATTCCCCGACTTCGGGCGAAAATAATGATGGAGATATGGACTGCTAGGACTTTAATTAAGCAGTTTATAGACGGCGGGTATAGGACAAAAGAGGAGTTGAGCAACCGTGCCTTTGAGATGCCATTTAAGCGTTCCGACCTTCTGCCAAAATTCCAAATACAGGTCAACTACTTTTCACAATCCCCCGATGAAAATATAGCCGATGCCACTATAGCCCAGACATATAAAAATCTGGGCTTGCCAGAGGAGTATATTTATAAACAAATTGTCAAGGTGGATGACTACCAGCAAATTCTTGAGATGAGGGACAGGGAACGGGCTCTGTTGGAATCACAGGCAGCTAGAAAATTTAAATACGCTATGTCGCTATTTGATACGGGCGACCCTGATGATGCTATACAAGCACAGTTAGCCTTAAGGGAAATTGGCTTGACTATGCAGTGGCAAAGAGCGCCGCAGGAATCTCCCAAGCAGTCTCCTAGTCAGCCCAATCTCCCATTGGGCTTGACTACTCACCCTATAGCTAATCGTCCTACTGTTCCAGAGCAGGAAACCATGACGGAAGAACAGCGAAGGCAAAGGATATTCATGCAGGAAAGGGGCGGGCAAGCCCAAACAATCTAGGTAGGTTAAGATGGTTGATTTTAAAAAAAGATTATCGCCTGAGGAGATAGAAGCCAACAAGGAGGCTGCACGCCAAATGATGCGGCATCTGTTAAATCCCCAACCTCCGCAATCCCAGAATCGTATGCCTAAATTACTGGATTTTATTGCCAATATGGGGTCGCCGAAGGGTGGGACTGCTTTACCTCAGGACGAGGGGGTTCAGGTAGAAGCCCCGTCATTGCCCCAAATCCCATCACCTGAATCCGTATTACCTAAATAATACATTGTCCATTCTGTCTATTCCAAGCTAGTTGAATAATGGTAGGGGAAAATTCTCCGGCAGGTGAAATTATTGGCAATTAAAACTCCTACATCCCAATATACTGATTGGTATATGGCTGATGAGGGGGGGTTCTGGTGGCATAGGATTAATGGTATATGGACGGGGTTTACAATAGCCTATCTTCGCCCATATTTTGGCAACCCCAAACAACCTAGATGTTTCCATATCCGCCATTACCCCACCAACAGGGATATTTGCGATGCTCCAACACTGGGGGAAGCTAAATTGCTAGTCGAATTGTATTATAGCACCAGTGGCGATTTTTAAGACCGCTGTGATAAACCACTCTACCACGTCTCCGAAGCTGTCAAGGGATAGTTGCCTAATACTAAATACTAGAATAATACTAGCTTATTCCCAAGCAACAAGATTGGTTCGCCTTGTTGCTTTTTTAGAATTACAGAACTAGGAGTTTTGAAAGTGGACGCTAGTGAAACAACCACAACGGACGGCTCTTTACCTGATGGCGGTCAGGTAGACAGCCCTTCTGCGGGGGCGAAGCAAAAGCCTTCACAGGAAAAACAAGGCACGGAGGGAGCGGAGAAAACTTACACTAAGGCAGAGGTGGATGAGTTGATTCGCAAAAGGCACTCTACCCTTGATTCTAGACTTGCGGCAGCGGGTAAACGAATCAAGGAGCTGGAGGAATCTGATGCGGAGCATAAGACATCCGCTGCCGAACGCACCAAAAGACAACTAGATGACGAGGAGAGGGCTGAATTAACTGAGGCTGGAGATGACACAGAAAAGCGAAAGCGAGTCGAAGCCAGGTACGCCGAATTGCGGCGTGGCGAAGACCTTAAGTCTCAGAACGAGCAGCTACAAAAGAAGTTGTCGTCCTTTGAAAAAGCGGACGTGCTTCTACAAACACTCAATGTCGAGGACATTGATGAACTTGTCAAGTTACTTGAGGGCGCACAGGTATTCAGTCAAGAAAAACACCTTAAACGGCTGAGTGAGGCTTACAGTGTAAGCGAAGGGCTTATTAAGCCATTGCTTAAGTTGGCAGATACCCCTGAACAACTTGAGGACTTGGTAAAAGAGCTTTCCGACAAGTTTCCTGCCGGTGCAAAGTTGCCTCCCCCGGTTAAACTCAGCGGTACTCCTGTTGGGGAAAAAACTAGGGAGCAACGCCTCAATGAGAGGTATCCCACAATGAAATAAAAATAGGAGGTACTATGACTACGATAGGTTCTTCGTATGTAACCCTATTGGATTGGGCAAAAGTCCAGAAACCCTCTGGCGGAATTGATGAGGTTATCGAGATTTTGGCAGCTTCCAATCCAATCTTGGCAGATGCTAACGTCATGGAGGGCAACCTCCCGACTGGGCATCTCTATACTCGCCGAGCCAGCCAGCCTACGGGTTCTTGGCGTTTGCTGAATTATGGTGTGGCTACAGAAAAAGGTACGACTGACCAGTTTACCGATGTCTGCGCCATTCTGGAATCCTATAGCGAGGTGGATGAACTTTTAGCAGAACTTAATGGGGATGCTAAGGCTTTCCGAGGGACGCAAGATAATGCCTTTATAGCGGGCATGAACAGCACGATGGCTACGGCTCTTTTTTACGGGAATCAACAGGACAATCCAGAGCAACCTCACGGGTTAGCCCCACGTTATAATAGCCTTTCGACTGGTTATACCAGCCAGACGATAAGTGCTGGGGGCACTGGGGACGATAATACTTCGATATGGCTAATCACGTGGTCGCCAGAGACGTGTTCGTTGATTTTCCCGAAAGGTACGGTTGCAGGTCTGCAAAATGAGGATATGGGCAAGCAACTCATAACCGATTCCAACAACCTGAAGCACGTTTGCTACGTGACAAAGTTTCAGTGGAGAATCGGCTTGGCAGTTATGGATTACAGATATGTAGTCCGCATCTGCAATATTGATGTGAGCGACTTGACTGCCGATGCCTCGTCCGGTGCCGACCTTATCGATGACATGATTGATGCTTTCTACGCACGTCCTACGGATGCCATTGCAAAAGAGGATGGCGGCATGGCAAAGACATTCTGGTATTGCAATAAGACCATTGCTTCTTATCTACATAAGCAGGCAATGTCTCCGACTAACGTTCAACTGACCTTGCGAGAGGTCGGCGGGCGGAAGATACCTGAATTTCTGGGAGCGCCAATTCATGTTTGCGATAACATCACAAACGCAGAGAGCACAGTTTCATAAAGGAGGTATGAACGATGTACTTAGACAAGCAACTTTTACTAAGCGATTCGCAGGTGATATGTAATTCTGGTAGCGAGCTGTCAGAAAACATTATCGACCTAAGTGCTGCGAGGAATATCGCAAAGGGTAAGCAGATGTATGTGGTCATCATCGTTGATACCACCTTTACAACTGCCACCTCTATTGACTTCCAGCTTATGACACATACAACTACTACTGTATCGAGTGGTAGTATTATGGTCTCAACTGGGGCAATAGCCATAGCCAGCTTGACTGCTAATAGGGCACCAATCGTATTGCCAGTTGGCGATGCGCTTGGAGCTGCTAAACAGTACGTTGGAATGTACTACGTATTGGCTGGTTCAAACGCTGGCGCTGGTGCGGTAACGGCGTTCTTGGCTTTCGACGCACCATAAAGACATTAGGAAGGGGCGGGTAGCGTAAGCTAAATAAAACCCGCCCCTGGGTAACTAAAGGAGGTTATCATGTCAGGAAGATTGTTTAGAGGCCCATTAACCTTTAAAGGACATACAAACTTTTTAGGTAGTGTAAGTGGCATTGTCCCCGATAGGGGTAATGCCAGAACATTTTACGTAGATTCCACAAGTTGGGGTTCTGGCAGCGACTCACGACAAGGGACTGACCCCAATTATCCCCTAGCTACTATCGCAAAAGCTTTGGATTTAGCTGTTTCGGGAAGAAACGACTATATTGTTGTCCTAAATAGTTGGGATAATGATACTACTACAATTACCGTGGAGAAAACAGGTATCCATATAATCGGCATTAACGGCAATAATCATAGAGCACCGTGGTGCTGGATTAAGATAAATGGCGATGGGAGTGATGCTGTATTTACCCTTAAGGGAGGGGATGCTGCCAATGTGGAGATTGCGGGCTTTACCCTTGGAGCTGATGCGTCTCATCCTTGTATAACTACCGCAGCAGGAACATCAACCAACCTGATTTACGGCTGGCTTCACCACCTGTCGTTTGCGGCTACGGGGGATGCTGCTTTCACGGCTCAAGATGGACTTACGGGTTATTCTGGCGGTAACGGACTTGACGGAATCTTAGTTGAGGATTGTGTCTTCGGCTACGAACTTACGAGAGATGGTATACGATTTATTAACTTTTATGATGGGTTGATTCGTAATAACATCTTCGAGATGAGCGCCTATATGGGGATTCGTCAGGTAACAGGGGGTGCTGCCAGGGGTATGCCCGACATTATTGGCAACTACTTCAAGCAAAAGATACCCGCCTTGGATAAAGGTTCGGCTATCTATGTTACCGATGGCGGTGGTGGGATGATTGCCTTCAATCAAGTTGCCGAAAATGGCGATGGTACTTGCGACAATGACCCCTATGTTGACCTGTCAACTGGTGTGGCAGATACTACCCTCAATGCCTGGGGATGGAACCTTGTTGGTACTGCCAAAGGTGAACCTGCTGTAACGTAGGAGTGCTTATGCCGATATATGTTTATCGGTGTAGTGAGTGCTATAAGGAGCAAGAAATTCTTGCTCCTTATAGCACAGTAGGTAAGGCTAGGGCCTGTGTATGCGGAGGGGTAATGGGGAATATTCCTACTTACCCCTCCCTCGTAATCTTCCCTATAGCAAACCGCCAGAGATTGCTAAACGCCCTGAACAAAGATGCGGGTTTTGACCTGCCATCGAGACCAGAAAATAGGGCAATTATGGAAAAATCTGTTGCTCGTGGTTTGGATTGCGAAAGACCAACTGTAGGAAGGGGGTTTGGAAATGGCAAAATTTGTAATAAATAGTGCAGGAAATAAAGCTATTAGGGCTAAAATGGTCTCAGCCATTGAAATAGCGGAACGTACCCCTGTTGTCGGAGAGGATGAGCAGCATATTTGGCTCTTGACCCTTTTTACAGAGGGTTATGAGCAAAGGATGGTATTTGAGGGTGGGGATACATTCGAAGAGGTACAGGGAAAAGCTGTTACTGTATTGCAAAACCTAGAGGCAGCAGATGGATAGTGAATGATGACAAGATTTAGGGTTCTTAGGGATTGTTTTGTGGGCGGTCGGTACTTTGTCAAAGATACTGTGGTTGATTTGCCCGGTGATTTGGAGAAGTCTCCCAAAAATTTTCAGTTAATGGACGAGAATGCTCTAGTTGTAGAGAAGCAATCGGGCGGTACGACCTATGCTGAGATGGCTTCAAAGATGCCCGCTATTTCATCTGATGTTGGGGCATCACCACACAAGGAACTTGATGAGGTTGCGGATGAGTTACCCCTCTATATTTCCAAGAAAGATAGAATAAAACTAGGATTACCATTGGAGGATTAAGATGCCCGCCAAAAGTGAAAAACAACGCCGTTTGGCAGCAATAGCATTGTCAATTAAACGGGGTAAAACTCCGAAAAACTACAGTGAAGAGGCTGCTGATATGGCTGATTCCATGACCACTAAAGAGCTGCGAGAATTTGCTAAAAAGCCTAAGCGGAAATATGGCTTTGTGGGTAAGTAGGTAGGTTATGCCAAAGATATTTAACTTTACAGGAGGTGCGCCTCCTACAGGCGACTTATCTGAAGATGACCTTAAGAAACAGATAGAAGAGTGGTATAGGGGACAAACGGAGGGCAAAAATATTCCTTTTGCTGAATTGCTGCCCGCTTTTAAGCTACAGTTCCCCGGTGCAGATGAGAAATTTCTTAAGGAAATCGCATCTCCTGGAATTGCACCTTACCCCAAGCCTGAAATATCAGAAAAACGTCCGGACGAGACATGGAAGCCAGGGGTTGGGGAAGGGACATATGCTGGTGCTCCGTGGGCGACTACCGTTGAGCAGGAACAGGCTAAACAAATGCAGCCGTTACGGGGGTTGGGGGGTATCCCCCCTGAAATCCCAGTAGGCTTACCGCCTCAACAAAAGCTTGAGAAACCGACCACTGAAAAGCCCACTATTATCGTACGGAGTGAGGATACCTATCTTACGGGAATAAAGGATTTGGCTTCACGTCTTGGGACTGAGGTTAATTTCCCCCACATGGATGTTATGCAAATGTCTCCCCAAGAGAGAAGGATTTATCGTGATTCCTTGCGCGAGACATACCGCAATCTTTTGCATTTAGAGCAGCAAAGGCAGTCTGGTAAAATCCCGTCGGGATGGTCTGTGGCTGTTACCGAACCCGAAAGTCCCAGCGGGGTTCCGTGGGAGATGCTATCTGCGTTGTCGCCAGAGACACGGCAACAAGTAGGTGGTGGTTATGAGGGGGTTAAATCTGCTGAAGAAATCAGCCAGATGTCGCCTGAAATGAGGCGGGAATATTTTAATCAAGCTAAAAAGCGATGGAAATTTGGGGTTGATATTATTCAAGGTGGGGATGGCTTCTTGGAGCCGAGTCCCTATTCTTATAATCTCGAATATACCTCCCCCCGTGGGTGGAAAAGTAGCGATACTTATGTAGAAACTCCGGAGGGGAACGTCTATACTACAGATGAGGTTATTACAACTTCTGGCGTGGCGGAGCGATTAGCGAAGGAATACTCGCCTGAAGATGTGGCGGAAGTTGAAACCTTTGCTGAAGAAAACCCAGAGGAATTTATTAGACTGCTGCAAGAGAAGGGCGTAACCCCGAACTCTTTGGCGCTAGTTAGGGCTATAGGCCTGGAATTACCCCAGATTGACAAGATATACCCTGAATTGCGGGAAAAGAGAAATAAGCCAGTTTTGCCTGAGTGGGAAGGTGTGGCTATGCGTCCTATGT
>Ga0163209_1001109_pt1 | contig 11767 bp, 13 predicted proteins | sample Kivu_160m_FD_113538 | JGI IMG/M metagenome (GOLD analysis project Ga0163209, IMG submission 113538) | Freshwater microbial communities from Lake Kivu, Western Province, Rwanda to study Microbial Dark Matter (Phase II) - Kivu_160m | ecosystem: Environmental > Aquatic > Freshwater > Lake ... | reverse complement strand
GGACAAGGAGCAAAGCGATCAGAAAAAATCGCCCCCGACCGATAGCAACGTCCGAGTTATAGGACAGAAACGCAAACGTTAAAAGGCACAATGACTCCAAATAGCTCTATGACATTTTCTAATGGTGTCACATGAAATGTCATAGAACTATTTTGAGTCGCGCGAGGCTGCTTCCCGCCCATTGGGCGGTAAGCTCTCGCTGCTATCGGTTGCTTCTTGGGACATCGGCCAGCTTTGCGAGTCGTCCCTCGTTCGAGATATGTTCGAGTTTTGTACACAAGCCTTCAGACCTGCACCTTGCACGCTACCGGATAAATAACCTGCAAGACCGCCATCCAGGGATAAGACAATTTTATAGATAGCGATCTGACCCTCTTACCCCTTGCTCTACGCGCCAGATTTCCTGATTGCGTGGGGAATAATTATCCAAGGACGTCTATACATGATCAGCCTTGCGAAACTATTTTGATGGCAGCACTAGAATACAACTGCTTCAAGTCGGCGCGCAAGGAGATATCCCTTAAGACTAAAACAAAGACATGAGAAAAACCCCGGCGGGTTCTCATGGGACCACTGCTACCCTTTGCCAGTGTCTCGCATATCATCCCGACTTGCTATCAGACGTGAGGTAATCATAAATATTCATGAAGTATAGAATAACTTAAGTGGTCTCCATGAGATTGAAATACAGATTGACTGGCTTGTTACTGGTAGTGATGGCGTTAACAGCAACAGTTGTTGCTATTGATGAGCTTAAAGGGACAACGTATTGGGATGTTGCGGGGATAAATGGAGTCGAGGTAGGAGAATTTCATCCAACTCCTTGGCGGTTTGAATCCACTGATGTGAATGCAAAAGCAGGAACCGTGGAAGCTCAAGGTTTATGGTCTGGCATATGGAAAGAGACAGAGCCAAAAACGATCGATTGTGAGATGACCTCGGGTGGCGATGACTGGTGGAGCATCACTTTTATTAACAAGCAATGGTTTGTTGCATGGTATCGCCTTGATAACACTTTTGTCCTATATAGATTAGGCAAAGCAAAAGGCATTCCCGTTCTTGAGAGTGCATTAGTATCGCCATTACCGGGCACAGCCCTAACAAAGTCCATAAGCCTGGAGCAAAACACAGACAGACCGGGAATGAATTACAAGAGCTATGCTCTCTCAAGCCCAGATCCTCAGATTTGCGCCAATGATTGCGCAAATGATCCTAGCTGCAAGGCTTTCACATATGTCAAACCGGGGGTTAGAGGGCCTAATTCTGTCCCCGAATGCTGGCTGAAAAATGGAGTTCCCAATCCAGTATCAGGAGAGTGCTGTGTTTCAGGTGTAAAGTAGTCGGCTGAGGGTCGAATCGAAACTTTATTCATTTTTCCTTAATCTTTGGCTCATCAGTAGGCTCGATTATTACTGTTTTAAGCCTGAGCCCCTGGCCTTTTGAAACTTGTACGCATAGGGATATACGACCCACAGAAGAGAGAGCCAGAGATAAAACAATATTATAGATACCGATCTCCCCGCGCACCCCCTTGTTCTACGCGCCAGATTTTATGCTTGCGTTGCAGAAAAATTATTTAGGAATGCTTATAGAATAAATGCGTCGTGAAATACATTTATTGGATAAATTAAATATGATATGCCGAAATTAATGTGTAAAAGCGGGCCAATCAAGTCATAAAGGAAACCCTTTTCAAGCTAGCGGATCAAATATTAGGCAATTATACGTTTCAAGAAACTGAGGAGTGGATTGGATTTGATCAGCGCCGAAATAAGAGCGGCCATTGATACGGCCAATAAAAGATTTATGGAAGGGTTCGTGAAGAACGATGCCTCAATAACAGCTTTTGGTTTCGCAGATAACGCTGTGATCTTTCCTCCAGACGCTAACATGATTCAGGGAAAGGCAGCGATAGAAGCGTTCTGGAAGTCAGTCATGGAAGCTGGCGTGAAAGAGGTAAACTTGACAACAGTCGAGCTATCCGCAAGCGGTGATTATGCTGTTGAGCGGGGGACTGGCATTCTAAAGATTCGCCCTCCGGGTGGGGCGCCTGCTGAACAGAACATTAAATACGTTGTTGTATGGAAGAGTACGTCGGGCGGCTGGAAGAATATGTGGGACATCTGGAACAGCTCCCCCTAACGTAAAATCTCATCTCCCCCACGTCCTAACCTCAGTCAAAGTTATTGGCAAAATTAAAGTGCCAAATTGCAATCTGTGAGGTTCTCTTTATATGCATGAGCTTGTCCCTCGGTAGATCTCAAGGGGCCTCGATTCACCGCTACCGAAGGCAATTTCTGATTATAACATAATCAGACATTTGAAGTAGGATGTTAGGCCATCTAGAGGGCATGGAGCCCGAGAAATTCCTGACTCCCTCAGAGTTCAAGACTCTCCTGAAGGCCGCTAAAGACAACAGGGAGCGATGTATCCTGCTCCTGCTGGCTGGTGCAGGCCTGCGTGTGGGCGAGATGACCCAGATCCAGGCAGAGGACATCGATTTCCAGAAGGGCTATCTGCATATCCAGGCCATCAATGCCAAGTTCAAGAAGCCTCGCACCGTGATCCTGCTGCCACAAGTAGCCGAGGCCGTAGTAAAGCAGCTCGCAGGACGCTCAAAGGGCTGGCTGTTTCCGAGCTACCGCGAAGGGCATATCTCCTCGCGACAGGTCCAAAATATCCTCGATGACATCGCCGAGAGAGCCGGCCTACAGGAGGTCAAACACAAGGACAAGGCAGGGAAAGACCGACATCGCATCCATCCGCATCTGCTCAGGCACAGCTTTGCCATCTGGAGTCTCGATGGCGGAGTGCCTGTAGGCGATCTCCAGGACCAGCTCGGACATGCTTCTTTAGCTACGACGGGCATATACCTCAAGGCCAGCCCGAATCACAGGCGAGAGGCTTACATGAGGTCAAAGTTATTGAGTCACCTTACGTGACTCTCATATCACAAAAACGCTTTAACCCGCATTCCGCATGTTGGCTTTCTAAATCCAATATTTTTGCAGCCATCGATATTGGATATTTTATGAAATTATTTAAAATTAATAAAAATTTTCAATTAGACAATTTTGTAATAACTGGATTATTTTAGAGCGCAGAGATGCTCCCGGTTCGGCCAGTCCAAGTCATGAAGCTGGACGGAGTAAAATTATTGATATTAATTAATAGTAATAAATTATAATCATTGCCAGAAATCGCTAGCATGAAAAATACCTGATTTTGGAAGTCAAAGTGCGGAAAGTAGGTTTAAGAACAGAAACAACATATTTTGGAGCACGATGATAGAGAAGCTGAGGGCATATGTAGAGATCCTCAAGCCGCCACTCATACCATACGGTATCGCAATGGCGATGGCTGCTGCAATGTTGACCACATATTTTAGTTATAAAGATCTTCCCAGCCTTCGAGATCTGGCACTTCTTATAGTCGGTGTCAATTGTGGGATATCAGGTGCGTATGCCTTTAACGACTATTGTGATGCAGAAATCGACAGGATTAACTTCCCAAACAGACCAATCCCCTCAGGAAGAGTATCAAGAACCGAAGTCCTTCTCTATTCTATCGTCTTGTATATCATCGCTGCTGCTATTGCGTATTATTTCAATCCGGAGACGCTAATTGTTTTCATTATTGCCGCTGCCTTCATAAATGCTTATTCCTCTTTTTTGAGAAGGTATTATCTCTCGCCTTTAGCTTCTTCAATTTCTGCAGCACTTATTTTTATTGGTGTAGGCTTAGCTCTCAATCCGGCGGGAATCTTGAAAGCAGACAACTATGGGGATATCTTACCTATTCCTGTCCTTCTATTGGCCCTATGGATGTTTTTTGCCAATACTGCACACGTTTTGAGCGACGCTTCTGGGGATATAGAGGGAGACAGAAAATATGGAAAAATAACCCTGCCTGCCAAATTTGGTATCCCTTTCGCTTCTAAGATCATTCTGCTGAACAATGCGGCTGCTATACTGATCACCATTGTTCTGGGTTATACTGTGCACTTGGGAATCATCTACTGGATAGGAGTAGTAGTTGGAGGAGGGTTTATGTTGAAATGGTGTTTTGATTTTGTGAAGGACCCTACACCTGCCCGAGGGGATGCAAACTTTGTGAAAGAGGCCATCTACTGGACTGTCTTTTATGTGGCCATTATAACAGATTTGTTGTTCTGCGCAACGTTCCAGCAATATCCTATTCCCTTTTGAGGAGTCAAATAGCAGCAGCTCACTCTGTGCAAGCAGCAGTATGCAGTGATCTTTGACTCCACTAAAACATAACAGATGAGATTGAACCCACATCCCGCAGGTGCAACCTCTAAGACCCAGCATTTTTCCTGACACCGATTTTCTATGAAATCAAGTGGCATCGATCTCTCATTTTTGGGCCGGAATTATATTTTCTAATAATTATAGCATTAATTTCTCTAAAGACGTGTTAGTATGCTTAGATCATATTTCAATCATCTGCATTTATTTTAATTATAATGTGTGCATTGTCAAATCCAAAATACCAATTTGTGAAATTAGAAAATTCAAAGTTCTTATCGACCTACCTGCAGGATGTGGGATTGAATGCAGTATTGTAGATAATACAGGTAAAGTCAAGAACTTACTAATCCCAGACTGCATGGGAATCTTCTGGTATTGCTAGTATATGCCCCTCTCCAAAGGTCACCAATATGGTATGGCCCTTTTTTCAATATTTAGTTTCATCCAACAAAGAAATCAGCTTTTGGGTAGTCTCCCCATTTTGTGTTGTCGAACCCAGGAACTGCGACAGTCATCATAAGTTTCTCTATTGTCCATATATGATCAGTTAGCCCAGCAGCCATAGCTGCAGACCTGGTTTGCCAGCTCCGCGGGCCGTCATTAACCTCCACACGCAATGATTTAACTGGTCGTGTCAGGTTGTAAACCCAATCTTCCCAAGCGCAGGATGCCTTGAGCATCTCTTCATCTTTGGAAAATGATAGAGTCTTTCGGACCATTCTTTCATTCATCTGACGCGAAGTCAGATTGGTTGAGTCTGATAACCCCTGAATTGGACGCCGAAAAATATTTTGCCAAATATGTGCTATTGAGCGCCAATGCCTTCCCCCAAACTCCCAAAGATTACCTTAACCATTCCCACCGAGCAGCGCGATTGGCTCAAAGATCATCCTGAGATCGATGTCTCAAAACTGCTCCAGCAGGCAATCAGGAATCAAATGATGAAGGACGCACGGAAGGTATAGCACTCTACAACCCGATTCCAGAACAGGAAGTCCTTCCTCGCGCTCCTCTGGCCCGCCCCTCACCTTCTGCGAGATGCAGGTTGCACGCACTTGAATACACAACCTTCCAAGCCGGTATAAGAGCACAAGATAATTTTATAAACACCTTTTCGCCCTCGTTACCCCTAGGTTTACGCGCTGGATTCTATGGCAGCTGCAGAGAATAGCCGATAACGATTATTCGATAGCTGGCAATTGACGATATAGCGTTTCAATGTCTATGAGAATGGTCAGTTAGCTAGAATCGATTTAGCCCACTGCCTGGAGAGAGGCCGGCCAGGGAGAGAAGCCATGCAAGTTGTACGTGGTAGTACCGCCCTTATCAGAAACGGCAGCGTGCTTTGTAGATATCAATAAAAGAGCAGCTTTTAGCTAAATCGCTGCTCATCAATTTCGAATGAATGTCTCCTACATCATATGTCCATTCTCATATTTTAATATTTATTGACTCTACAAAATCCTTGAACTCCTTTGGAGTCATGCTTTGTTGTGGCGAGCCGATGCTTGTTATTGGATTCACTGTTACCCGTAGCCATTTGTTTTTGTCATCGGAATAGTCTACAAATGCAGCATATCTTCCATTGGAGCTTTCGTTTCCAAAGACCATCCATGCAGTATTTCCGGAGGCGGTCTCAGTATAGCTTCCATTATCTCCGAAGTAATTCCTCTCGAAGTCAATCCACGAGTTTAAATCCTCGCCCGAATTGCTCAATTTACCCCACATAATATCTAGAGCATGACCTGGGCAGTATTTTCCTCCGGGAGGATTACTAACATGTACGCAACCCGGAGCAGTTTTTGCAGCAGCAATATGCCCCAAATAGAGACCCAATTCTCCTCCATTTGAGCTATATTTACTCACAAGGTAAAATCCAGTTGGGAGATTAACTCTTACAGTTCCTTCATGTGTCGCGTATTCAATCTGCCCGGTCTGTCCGGCTGAGGATACATCATACTCTCCGTATGAGGATACATCAGATTCTGAGTCATCTGGGACTGGTGGCTCAGTCGATGTGCTAACGTTTTCATTGGGGCTTGGCAAAATTGCTCCTATAAAAATTAATGCTACAAATGCATAAAAAACATATCCTACAATTCGTATACTCTTACTGCTACTGTTTATTAATGGCACTTTATCCTTTATGCCCATAAAACTCACTTCCTATTAATAGTATTTGAAACTGATAATATAAAGTTTTTGGACTGCCGGCCTAGGGGTGCATTAGGCATTAAGCTGATAAAAAGTGGCCTAGGCTTACGGCCTATCGTGTCCGGCGCCAGGAGAGGATCCTCTCAACACACCATGCTAGGGAAGGCCAGCAAGGCTGGGCTCCTGGGGCACATAAGACCTTTAGGCTCTCTCCTAAAACTCCGTCAAAATGACGGAATTCTCCCGCTCTGGCCAGCCTTTTTCCATCCCATCCGCAAGTCTCAGGGAGAGGTATCACTTGGAGGCCGCTAGGACGGCACTTTAACTTATACAAGGGTAGCCAACTTTCGTCCCACATTCCCCCACATTTTTATGATATTATAAAAGATGGGATCGGGCCAGACCTCAGCCGGCGCCGCCCCTCTCGGCCTGGGACTTGACGAGGGCGCCGTAGGCCTCTCCCGACTCAGTAAGGACGATCGCCCCATCCTCCTCGACCTCGATCAGCCCCGCCAGCTCCAGCCGATGTAGGTGGTAGCCGAGCATATTCGGGCCGACCGCCTCGGAGATCTCCCGGACGGAGAGGCACCCCTGCACCATCAGGATGATTATCCTCCTTCTGATGGGGTTCTCCAGGGCATGATGGACGAGGGCCATCTCCTCGGGGGACTCGGGCTTAAGCTTCTTTCCGATCTTCATGGAGACGAGATCGCCGGAGGCGAGTATCTGCATTTCGGTGGGGGATCGATATATGACGGGAATTTGGAGATCCTCCCCTAAGAACTGGAGTCATAGTTCTATGTCACTTTATTTATTCATAGAAAAATGACATAGAACAATTTACCGAAGGAAGAGACGGTCTGTGGTGATCGTTTCAAATACTAGGCGCTTATGGGCTCCAGGATCTCGGTTTTATCCGGGCTTTCCTGCTTGGAGGAGATCGCTTCTGCGGAATCTACTTGCTGTGAGAGCTGTGCCTGGTCTTCCAGGGCTTTAAGCTTTTTCTTGTACTCTCGCAGCTCCTTTTTCTGCTCATCGACTGCCCGCTCATACCAGAATCTCATCCTTTCTGCCGTATCTTCTTGCGACAGCTCCTCCATCCTGTTCTTTACCATCCATTCGCAGAACGAATCCGGCCTGAGGGCAGTATAAACGTGAAGTCTCTGCTCTGTGGCCTGCTTCCAGATAACCTCCTCAGGAGTATCCGGGCCGAAGCCCTGTTTCACTTCCCCGTACAGCCCCACTGTTTTCAGGATATGGACTGCTGCAGTTATTGCCACTTTCTCGTCCTTGGAAGAGAGGCCGTTCGTGAGCACATTGACCGCGTCATGAACCAGGGACTTGAGCCTGAGCTTTGCATCCACCCACAGCTCCTCTCTTCTGATGCTCAATTCGGCGCTGAAAAACGGGTTTTTGTGCCATTTTGTAACGGTCTCGCGCCTGACTCCTACTATTTCCGCCACCTCACGATCGGTCTTGCCTAGAATCAGCATGTCGATAGCATTGAGCTGTTCTGGGGTCAGCTTAGGAGCTTCTGACCGCTCCTGCATCAGTTTAAAGGTCTTGTCTATTTGCTCTTGGGTTAATGTCATTCTAACCTCTTAAGGCTTTTAAGCATCCGCTCTTTGGTCTTGCGTATTCTATCCGCATCTTTGAGATTGCCCTGGGATCTAAGCTTCTTTTCCCAGGCCTCACAATCTTGTACGCGCTCCCCAATTAATTCTATAAAATGCTCTTTAGATAAATGGTCTCTTGGGGAGAGACAGACCTTGGCCTTATCTACATCTAGGCTCTTATCCAGTCTCATAGATTCCTGCCTCAGCCAATGCCTTCTTTAATCGGCTCTGGGCCAAGGTCTCAATCTTATGCTCCTTCTCCTCCCCGAACGGGTCTAGGTCAAAGCCCCTGAACATGGGATCCGTCTTGGCCTCAATCTCTCGGCGTGCTTCTCTCCGCAGACCCACGAGGATCACACCCTCGGGCGTGGTCGGCCCTCCTCCGGGCAGGCTGGTATCCCCTAAGAGTTTGGTGCCCTGCAGGACGTACTTGGCTGCGGCCAAAGAGATCTTAGGATCGCTGTTATCGAGCTGCAACTCCACTACATCCATAGCACGGTTGGCCAGAGCTTTCAGCCTCTCTCGGGCTTCCTCCCACAGCTCGGCACGCTGCCGGTTCAGCTCGGCTATGAACACAGGATTGTGGTTACGCCACTCACAGATAGTCGTCCGGACTACGCCCACCGCTTCTGCTGTAGCGGCATCGCTCTTGCCCTGCAAAAGATGCTCGATAGCATTCAATTGCTCCTGGGAGAGCGGTCGAATTTGTTGGTTTTTATCTGATTTTGTCGGTTCCATCTTTGATCACCTCACTTTTTCACAGCACATTTTCCATCCTGAAGGTCGAAAAATCCCCCTTTTTATGGGTTAATTTCCAGTCTTCAAGAGAACAGATCCGTAATTGATTTCGATCTCGGCGGCGAGATCACATCCACCAGAGGTCGAAGGTTCTGAGGCGCAAGCAACGAGGCTCGCTAAGACAGTGCTCGGACCTCAATTATTTGCGGAGAAGCTCCACCCACCTCGAGTGGATCCTTCTGGATGTCTACTCGGGCCAAGTAGAGGCACGGACCGCACCTGATCGCCGACGTATCACCTTTCAGAGCTACGGGGCAGGAGCTGCAGGAGAGACCTTTCTTCTCGGCGCCTGTCTCGCCCTCCTCCCAGATCTCCAGGCCACTCAACTCCAAGATCTTCGGCCTGAATCCCATCGCCTGGAGCCAGGGCCGGATCCTGGCCGTCTAAGGCGTCCAAGGCTCTCTTCTGCAGGCCTATAATGAGCTGGAGATAGGTGTCTCCTTTGTGGATATCTGCAGTTGCTATCTGATCAGCTAGACTTTTTAGATCGTCTGATTTAGATATTATTTCAGGTAATTTATTCTTCTCAAAATAATCCAAATCGAACCGCGTTATATTGTGGAATTCGTGGAGTATCGTGGAATAGTCCTCACCAGAAGCCAGACGCCATATGATTTCTTCGCTTTGAGGATGAGCTTCGATCTTAGACATCCTGCCCCTTAGATCCTCACCTCCTGACATGGCGTTTTCTCAAAACCATGGTGAGGCCTCATACCGCCGCCTCCTCCCGCGCGGCCGCGCAGCTGGGCATGAAGCAGTAGAACTTGCCGTTTATTTCGCTGAATTTCCGCCCGGTCAGATCTATGCCGCAGTTGGCGCAAAAGATGACCCGTGGAGGAGGAGAGTGTTTCGATTTCGGTTCCATTTGTTTAGTCACCTCCTTAGTTGTTTTAAAATCGTGTACTTTCTTCACTACCTTCTTCTCGAAGTGCTCTTCTTTGGCCTGCCGCTCCTTCTCTGCCGCCGCTTGCTGTTCTTTAATAGTCGGAGCAGGAGGCTCCCTGGCTGGAAGCTTCCAGATCTCGATTCCGCTCTTCAAGACATGGGGAGAGAAACCTGCCCTCTCAAGCCGCCTCTTAATTCGCTCTGGTGGCAGGCCCGATTCCGAGACGAGCGACTTTCCAGCCGCGCTCTGGATTACGAAAGAGAGCTTATGCTTCTCCAAGACGGCCACCACGCGGAGAAGCTTTTCATGCTCCTCATCGGTAAATCCTTCAGGTTTTGGAAAAATAGAACCGCTATCCTCTGAACCGGCTAAGCTAGCTAAGCTCGGCTTAGCACCGGCTAAGTATGTACTTTCGCTATCAGGCTCAACCGGCTTAGCAAACTTAGCCATTTTCCCATTTTCACGAGAGAGGTCCTCAGCTAAGCTCCCTATGTCCTTCTTCTCTCTCTCTTCTCTCTCTTTCTCTTTTTTACTTATCTTACTTAGCTGGTTGAGCCTGCTATCGGTCGTCTTACTTAGCTGGTTACTTAGCCCGTACTTAGGAGGCTTAGCTGGTTCGTCGAGTGCTGGTCTCAACCTGACTACGGCATCGAAGCCTGTAAATCTGTCGTAATCCTTCAGAGAATAGATAGTCTTATAGATTGTAATGCGCTTCTCGTCCGCAGTGTCTTTGTTGATAGTTATGCTTTCGGACTTCCTGGTTTCCGCAATCTGGACCTTCTGCCGAAGTCCGCCGCTTCCCTTTTGACCATTAAGAATCTGCGAGATTCTATCCGGTGCAACCTTTATCTTTTCCGCTAGTTCATCTCTGGTGAGTCCACTGGAATTGCCTATAAGCTGATCTATGACGTCTCTCTCCCTGGTCGTCAGCCTCTTGACTAGCTCTTCAGCGTCCTTATCCGTGAATAGAGCCTTTGCGGTGTTGAAATCCTCCACCGTTGCTAGGTAATATCCTTCGGCATCCCGCTCTCTCTGGTAACGGTTCAAGGCCGTTATGGAGATCAGCAGATCCATGAAGATAGAAGGGTTCCGGCGGTTGCTGGTATCCAGCCATTCTATCCGGTCTTGGAAAGGTATCCTCACTCCGATCTTGTCTTGATCTCTGAGGATCTGAAAGATTGCCCTGCAGACCAATACCGTCTCGTCAAGAGGTAGTTGCACCTCTCCCCGAGCATATCGCTCAACGGTCCTCTTGTTGACTTTTTCGGTGAGGGTGATAGAGTCGTCGGTGTTTATAGGCAGCTGCCGGTTAAGCACCTGGATATCCTGGCTGGAATCCACCGAAGTTATGGCCCATGTCTGCTCACTGCCAATGCTCAGGGTGGCCGGCGCCTGCTTGATCACCGTACGGTGCTGATATGGGACATGGAATTCCGAGCTTGTCTGCTTGATCACTGTGTCCAAGTCCTCATTCCCGGCGGTGTAGTCATCCAGTATCCTTAGAACCCGATCCCCATCGTCATGATAGAATCCCGCCTTGGTGCTCATCGATCCCTTGATCACCATCTCCCTGGGCAGGTGGTGTGCGAAGCAATACACAGTAATGGTCTTGCCGCCGCTGGAATCTCCATTAAGCTTAGGGTGGAGCCCTGCCGTTTGGTTTATGTTCTGGGCCGATATGCAGCATGTCAGCTTCTTAAATGAGGTCTCGGAGCCAAGAACCACGCGGCTGCAGCTATCAGCTATATACTGCAAAGGGTTTTTCGTTCGGAGTATCTTCCAAGCCTTCGCCTTGATCCTCCAGTCAAACCCCTCTTTTCTTGACCTCTCCGGCCTGGGGATAGGATAGAGATCACCATAGTCTATTTCATATTGTTTTAAGAATTTTTCATATTTTTCTAGGAATTTGTGGGCCTTCTCCTCTCCTTTGTGGGTTAGCTTGCCGCTATTTACTGCACGCTTTATTCGTGGTTTATGGAGGCAGCGTGCCAATTTTGATGTAAATTAGTAGTAGTAACATGTGACACGATTCAACTTGATAG
>Ga0163209_1001108_pt1 | contig 11769 bp, 9 predicted proteins | sample Kivu_160m_FD_113538 | JGI IMG/M metagenome (GOLD analysis project Ga0163209, IMG submission 113538) | Freshwater microbial communities from Lake Kivu, Western Province, Rwanda to study Microbial Dark Matter (Phase II) - Kivu_160m | ecosystem: Environmental > Aquatic > Freshwater > Lake ... | reverse complement strand
TACACTGATTATAAAACGATTACACCGATTAGAAACGCCTTGAAAAATAAAGAGAAATCTGTGGAATCATTTTTTGAAATCTGGGTAATCAGAGAGCGAAAAGTAGTTTTTCAGAGCTCTCAATCTATTGACTTGACATTGAACTTTGGCATTTAGTCATTGGGATTTCATTTGAACTTTGATATTTGAAATTGATTTAAAAAATGCTCTTTCAGACCAAAAGCACATCCGATACCATACGAATCGGGAAAAAGGTCGGGAGTCTTCTCCTGCCCGGAGATGTTCTCGCCCTGGTGGGTGAATTGGGGACAGGAAAGACCCAATTCATCAAAGGACTGGCCGGGGGGGTAGGAATCGGGAAACCCGCTTATATTTCAAGTCCTTCTTTTACGCTGATCAATGAATACAAAGGAAAGATCCCCTTTTACCATATTGATCTTTTCCGGTTGAGGGCGGAGAAGGAGGCTGAGGTTCTGGGCTTAGAAGAGTATTTCCAAAGCGGAGGGATTACAGCGATCGAATGGGCTGACAGAATTCCATCCATACTCCCGAGAGAAATGCTCTGGATTTATATCTCCTATACGGGGGAGAATACCCGATCTTTGGAAATCATTGGAAAAGGAAAACGATTTGAAGACCTGATCAATCGTCTTATCGTCTCATAGTCCGATAGTCTCATCGTTTTTGACTACCCGACTAACAGACTAATTGACTATCCGACTTATGATCAGTGACTACAAACCATTTACCGGGAGGTTTCACAATGCCACTGATAGTCCAAAAATACGGCGGGACCTCTGTGGGGGATATTGAACGGATCAAAAACGTGGCCTCAAGAGTCCTCCATACCAAAAATCAGGGTCATCAAGTCGTCGTCGTTGTCTCTGCGATGGCTGGAGAAACGGACAAACTTATTCGCCTAGCCCAGCAGATCACCCCCACTCCGGACGAGAGGGAATTGGATATGCTCGTCTCCACGGGAGAACAGGTCTCGATTGCTCTGCTTGCGATCACCCTTAAGACCATGGGCTTTGATGCGAAATCTTATTTAGGCTTCCAAATCAAGATTGCCACGGACAGTGTCTTTGGCAAGGCCCGCATCACCGGTATCGAATCGGAGAGGATTCTTAACGATTTAAATAACGGACGGGTGGTGGTGGTGGCTGGATTCCAGGGTGCCGATGAGTCAGACAATATCACCACTCTTGGCAGAGGGGGATCGGATACATCCGCTGTCGCCATTGCCGCAGCCTTGAAGGCAGATGTTTGTGAAATCTACACCGATGTCGATGGGGTCTATACGACGGATCCCAACATTTACCCCAAGGCGAGAAAGTTATCCAAAATTTCCTATGACGAGATGCTTGAAATGGCCAGCCTCGGCGCCAAAGTCTTACAGATTCGCTCTGTGGAGTTTGCCAAAAAATATGATGTCCCCATCCACGTGAGATCATCTTTTAATGATAATCCTGGAACGATCGTTTGTAAGGAGGACAAAGAAATGGAAAGGGTCGTCGTCTCCGGTGTCACCTACAATAAGAATGAAGCCAAGATTGAGATTATGCATGTCCCCGATGTCCCTGGAGTGGCCGCCAAATTATTTAAGCCCATCGCCGATGCCAACATTGTGGTGGATATGATTATTCAGACCTCCAGCACGGCGAAGGGGTTTGCGGATGTGGCTTTCACTGTCCCCAAATCCGATTTCTCGAAAACCCTTCAAATTATCAGGGAGACCATCAAGGAGATCGGTGGGAAAGAGGTTATCGCCGATGAAAACATTGCAAAGGTGTCGATTGTGGGTGTCGGAATGAGAAGCCACTCCAGTGTGGCCACTCAGATGTTCTCGGCCCTGGCTAAAGAGGGGATCAATATTCACATGATCTCCACCTCAGAGATCAAAATCTCCTGCATCATTGACTCCAAATATACTGAGTTGGCTGTTCGAGCCCTTCACGATGCCTTTGACTTGGATAAACCAACAGTAACCGAAGAACAATGATCAATGGTCAATGGCCAATTCTCAATTATCAGTAACCCATGACCATTGCCTATTGAAAATTGACAATTGATAATGGGTCTTATCCGATAAAGGAGCGATACCTTTGAATCAAATCAAGATCTATGATACGACCCTGCGGGATGGCTCCCAAGCCGAAGACATCGCCTTCTCCGTAGAGGACAAAGTTCGGATTGCTCAAAAGATAGATGAATTGGGTATCCACTACATCGAAGGGGGGTGGCCGAGCTCCAACCCAAAGGACCTCCAGTTTTTTCAAGAGATCAAATCGATCCCTCTCTCTCACGCAAAGATCGTGGCCTTCGGAAGCACTTGCCGAGCAGGAACCTCTCCCCAAAATGATCCGAATATCCAAGCCCTGATTGAGGCGGGCACGGAAACCGTGACTATTTTCGGGAAGTCTTGGGACATACACCCCCTCGAGGCCTTAAATATCACTCTCGACCAAAATCTCGAGATCATCCGCCAATCGGTTCGGTTCCTTAAGGATCGTGTTTCAGAGGTCATCTTTGATGCCGAACACTTTTTCGACGGATTCAAAAACAACTCCCGATATGCGCTCTCCACGTTAAAGACTGCCCAGGAGGCCAAGGCTGATTGGATTGTCCTCTGTGACACCAATGGGGGGACGTTACCCGACGAGATCCAATCCATCATCGAGGTGGTGAAGAGGGAGATCATTGTTCCACTGGGTATCCATGTTCATAACGATATGGAGATGGCAGTGGCCCATACCATCCTTGCGGTGAAAAAAGGGGTCGGATTAGTTCAGGGAACCATCAATGGTTATGGTGAACGATGTGGTAATGCCAACCTCTGTTCGATCATCCCCACCCTTAAACTGAAGATGGGGATGAATTGTATCACGGATTTTCAGTTGAAAAAGATGACGGAGGTATCCCGTTTCGTCTCAGAACTGGCCAACTTGCCTCATGATAAATACCTGCCGTATGTGGGCGACAGCGCTTTTGCCCACAAGGGGGGAGTCCATGTGAGCGCAATCCAAAAAAGTGACGTGACTTATGAACATGTTCAACCAGAAAGGGTCGGGAACCGTCAGAGAGTCCTCATCTCTGATCTCTCCGGTGAGTCAAACATCCTTTATAAAGCGGCTGAATTAAAGATCGACATCCAAAGTAAAGACCCTAAAGTAAGGCAGATCCTCGATGATCTGAAACGATTGGAAAACCAGGGCTTTCAATTCGAGGGTGCCGAGGGGTCTTTTGAGATTCTCATCAAGAAGGCCCTCGGACAACACAAGAAGTTTTTCGAGTTGATCGGATTTCGAGTGATCGTGGAGAAAAAGAAGGAAGAAGATACTCCTCTCTCGGAAGCGACCATTATGGTCAGGGTGGGAGATCGTGTCGAGCATACGGCGGCAGTGGGAAATGGCCCGGTCAATGCCCTGGATAATGCGATACGAAAGGCCTTGGAAAAATTCTATCCTGAATTAAGAGAAGTCAAACTTCTCGATTACAAAGTCAGGATTCTCTCCACCAAGGATGGAACAGGGGCACAAACCAGAGTCCTCATTGAATCAGGTGATGGGAGCTCGAAATGGGGAACCGTTGGCGTGTCTGAGAATATCATCCAGGCGAGCTGGCAGGCTCTTGTCGATTCCATCGATTATAAACTCCTAAAAGAAGAAAACGAAGAGACGAAATAATAATGTCAAAGTTCAAATCTTGGAATAAAGGTTGAGGCTGAGGTTAAGGCTGAAGTTGAAGTTGGAGAGATTAAATTCTAAACCTTAGCCTAAACCTTAACCTGAGCTTGTAATTTGGCATTTATGAGGTATCTCTCTCTCGGTCAACAACGAATCCTCTTCATCCTTGCAATCCTCATCTTTGGCATCCTCTCCTTTCGATTTTACCACCATCTTATCTCCCCTCCTGGAGAAGAGATTTATAAAGAGGTCGTCGTTGAGGTCGTAGGAGAGGTTGGGAATCCAGGGATCCATCTTTTCAAAAATCGTCCTACGGTGAAGGAGGCTATCGAGAAGGCAGGAGGCTTAAAAGAAGCCTCTTTTTTAGAAACGGGTTCATCCACAGAGACTTTGAATACCGGAACGCTCCTTACCGTCTTGAAAGAATCCTCTCAGGAGATCAAAGTAAAATTGGAGAGGATGGAGGCTCGGAAGCTCCTCATCTTCTCCATCCCTCTCGACCTGAATCGAGTGTCAGCAGAGGACCTCAGTTTGATCCCTGGTATTGGAGAGTCCTTGGCCCAGGAAATTTTGGCCTACCGAAAAAAAAGGAGAGGGTTCAGATCGGTAGAAGAATTGAAGAACGTGAAGGGGATGGGTGAAAAGAAATGGAGGGCTGTCGAATCCTTCCTCTTTGTGGAAAGGTGACAGGACCATATAACGTTGTTAACTTGTCTAAGGATGATTCACCATACACCAAAAAGCGAGATTGTCTCGAACTAAATCCAGTTTCTACCCAGTCGCCACAAAATAACCGAGATTTCTGAAAAAATCCAGAAATCTCTGATGACACGGATTATGAAGCGATTGCACCGATTAGAAGTGGGTTGAAAGTAAAGAAAAATCTGTGTAATCATTTCTTGGAATCTGCGTAATCAAGAGAGCGAAAAGTAGTTTTTCAGAGCTCTCTACCCAATAACTTGACAAAGTCAATTAAATAGTATAAATTGGCACGTATCTAAATTTGGTTCTAAGGATGATAACAATGGCCGAGAAAGATATCCATGGGCGTGTTGAAGCCGTGCGGCGCTTCAACCGGTTCTACACCAAACAGATCGGTGTATTGAAGGAGGGATTACTGGGAAGCCCACTCTCCCTGACCGAGGTGCGCGTCCTTTACGAACTTGCCCACCGCGAAAAACTCACGGCCACTGAACTCGGCAAAGATCTGGGATTGGATACGGGTTATTTGAGCCGGATTCTGCGGGGTTTCGAAAAACGGAGTTTCATCGCCAAGACTCCCTCAGAATCCGATGGCCGGAAGAACCACTTGGGGCTGACGAAGAAAGGGCGTCACATCTTCGCCCCACTCAATGCACGGGCGCACGACGAAGTCTCCGAGATGCTGAGTCACCTGCCCACAGATCAGCAGAACCGCCTGATCGAGGCGATGCACACCATCGAAGAGCTGCTCGGCAGCCAACCCGAAGAGAGGGCTTTTTACGTTCTTCGGCCCCACCAGTCGGGCGACATGGGCTGGGTTGTGCACCGGCACGGTGTCTTGTATGCTCAAGAATACGCGTGGGACGAGCAGTTCGAGGCATTGGTCGCAAGCATCGTGGCAAAGTTCATCCAGCACTTTGATCCCAAGTGGGAACATTGCTGGATAGCCGAGAAAGACGGCGAGATCGTGGGCTCGGTATTCCTCATCAAACAATCGAAGAGGGTGGCTAAGTTGCGCCTGCTGTTGGTCGAACCGAAATCGCGAGGGCTGGGTCTCGGCACCCGTTTGGTGACGGAATGTGTCCGCTTCGCTCAACAAGTGGGCTACGGAAAGATCACGCTATGGACGAACAACGTGCTCCATGCCGCCAGACACATCTATGAGAAAACAGGCTTTCGCCTGGTTCATGAGGAATCACACCACAGCTTTGGCCATGACCTGGTAGCACAAACATGGGAGTTGAAGCTCTTTCCCTATTCGCAATGAACACCTTATGCAGCAGGGACGTTGAAACCCAGATCAGAGCATTCCCTCACCCTTTCGCTCATCGATGGAAACGTCCCTTGGATCAATCCTCTTATTAATCAGTCCATAATTGTATGGACATTCCCTCCCCTCCGACGGGGGAGGGTGAGAGGCTGCCCCGTACTTGATACGGGGGTGGGGGTGGACAAGATGAAGACCTTTTGGGTCCCCCCTCCCCTTCACCCTGTTAGATAAGTTCTTTAACAGGCCCTGCAGTCCAACACGGGTTCTATCTAATAGGGTGAATCCCCTCCCACCAGGGGAGGGGAGATTTTGTCAGATTATGTCTTTTCAATTATGGACTCCTTAGTAAGTCTGGGGTACGACATTCGATGGTAAGGTTTCTACCGGCCGCGGAGGCTGTCCCTTTTTTGAAAAGAAATGGAGAACTTCCAAACCCTTCTTAATCGTACAACCTTTAGGTTAATGAAAACCATTGGTTGTGGGGAGTGAATCATCCAGAACAAATGAAGGAGAAAATATGGAAAGACAATTTCATGTCCAAAAAATATATATTCTTCTCCTAAGTATATGGGTCTTTCTTGGATTGTACCTGACCAGCCTGCACAGTTACCTTCTCTTCCATAGCTTCGCCGAAATATTCTCCATGGTTGTCGCCTTCGGTATTTTTGTGATCGCTTGGAACTCCCGTCGATTTCTTGACAACAATTACCTCCTCTTCATCGGCATTGCCTATCTGTTTGTGGGTGCTGTGGATCTAATCCACACATTGGCTTACAAAGGCATGGGGGTATTTCAGGGATATGAAACCAATTTGCCGACCCAACTTTGGATTGCTGCCCGGTACATGGAAAGCCTTTCTCTCCTCTTGGCCCCTTTCTTTTTTGGACGGAGGTTGAAAGCCCATTCTGTATTTCTTGGATATGTGATAGCCACTTTCCTCCTGTTGACATCCATCTTCTACTGGGACATTTTCCCCGTTTGTTTCGTTGAAGGGGTTGGATTAACCCCATTTAAGAAAATCAGCGAATACATCATCTCTGTAATTCTTTTAGGCTCTATTGTCTTGCTTCTTAAAAAGCAAGGAGAATTTGAAAGAAATGTTTTGCAATGGGTGGTTTGGTCGATCATTGCGACCATTACTTCTGAATTGGCCTTCACATTTTATGTTCATGCTTACGGATTTTCTAATCTCATCGGCCACTTTCTCAAAATTTTGTCTTTTTATTTCATCTACAAAGCCATTATCGAGACCGGTCTGACGAGGCCTTATGATCTTCTTTCCCAAGACTTGAGGCAGAGAGAAGAGGCCCTTGCCCGACTTGCATCCTTTCCAGAGTTGAATCCAAATCCCATCGCTGAGATCGATCTTACCGGGAATATCTGCTACCTCAATCCCGCAGCCCAACAGTTATTTCCTCATCTTCAGAAGGCTGGAGCCAAACACGTGTGGCTGGCTGATTTCGAGTCCTTGATATCCAAGTTTAAACAAGAGCCCAAAGCTTCAGGTACTCGTGAGGTTAAGATCGGGGCCCGATGGTACCAACAGTCCATTCACTATGCAGCAGACGATCGTATACGTATTTATGGATTGGACATTACGGACCAGAAGAGAATGGAAGAAGAACTTCGAAAATCGCACGATGAGTTGGAGAGGCGAGTGCAGAAAAGAACCGTGGAATTGGAAAAAACGAACCAAGAATTACTGGTCGAGATTAAGGATCGAAAGCGGGCAGAGGGAGCATTGGCTGAACAATCGAGAATCTTAGAAGCATTTTTCGTCTCTACGATTACCCCCCTCGTTCTCCTTGACAGAAATTTCAATTTCGTCCGGGTGAATAAAGCCTATGGAAAAGCCTGCCAGCGAGATATCTCAGAATTTCCCGGACATAACCATTTCGAATTCTATCCCTCAGATGCCAAGGCGATTTTTGAAAAAGTAGTTCAGACGAAAGCCCCTTACCACGCTATCGCACGACCTTTTGCCTTCCCTGATCACCCCGAATGGGGAACCACTTTCTGGAATTGGACACTCACCCCTATATTAAACAATACAGGTGAAGTGGAGTATCTTGTCTTCTCACTTGAGGATGTGACCAAGCGCAAGGAGATGCAGAGACGACTCGAAGCCACCAATGCGATTTTGGATCTCTTTGTGAAGAAGTTGGTACGAAAAGATTACCTTGATTCCGTTGTCGAACTGGTTCGGCTCTGGAGCGATTGCCGTTGTGTGGGCATCAGGGTGTTGAATGAAAAGGATTATATCCCTTACGAATCTTATTGGGGCTTCGGTGAGGAATTCTGGAAATCGGAGAATTTACTTTCGACTAAAATGGATCAATGCGCCTGCGTACGGGTGGTTGCGGCCAATCCTGATCCGCAAGACCTCCCGGTGATGACACCCGCTGGGTCTTTCCGTTGTGAAAATACATTGGAGTTTGTCGGTAACCTCTCAGAAGAGGAAAAGGGAAGATTCAGAGGTGTTTGCGTCCAGAACGGATTCAAATCGGTTGCCATTATTCCTATTCGTTACCGGGAAAAGGTCCTTGGGGCAATTCACTTGGCAGATGAACGGGAGGAAAGAGTACCACTCAGTGATGTCCAATTTATCGAGTCCATCACTCCTCTTATCGGAGAAGCGATCAAACGCTTCCATTTGGAAGAGAAATTGCGGGAATCGGAAAACCGGCTCCGTACCCTCTCTTCCCAGCTCTTAGCGGTTCAAGAAGCGGAAAGAAAGCGAATATCCCGTGAAATCCATGATAGCATCGGACAGTCCTTGACGGCTATTAAATTCAGAGTGGAGAATACCATCGAGCAGATGGCAAAAAGTGGGGTCGAGAACATGGCGAAACCCCTGGAGACTCTCATCCCTATCGTTCAAGAGGCCGTGGAAGAAGCTCGAAGAATACAGATGGACCTGCGGCCCTCCATCCTGGACGACCTGGGCATCTTAGCAACCACCCGCTGGTTCTGTCGGGAATTCCAAACCACCTTTCCATCTATCCATATCGAAACCCAGATCGATATACAAGAAGACGAGGTGCCTCACTCACTGAAAACGGTGCTCTTCAGGATTATGCAGGAAGCTCTTAACAATGTTGCTAAACATGGCAGGGCAACCCTCATTCGCCTCACCTTGTGGAAAATCGACGAAAAAATCGAATTAGTTGTTCAGGACAACGGCCAGGGATTTGATCTGACAGAAGTGCTCGCCATGGATAGCTCAAGGCGAGGATTGGGTCTTTCGAGTATGAGAGAACGGGCCGAACTTTCGGGCGGATCTTTTGCGATCGAATCGACGATAGGAAAAGGGACAACCATCAAAGCGAGTTGGTCCCTCTATCTGAACGATAAGGTGATAAAGAGATGAGGAGTTCGAACGGACAGACGCGGAGACAAGGGGACACGGAGACGCGGTGAAGAAATATAATCAATCCTCCTTTGACCTAATTCTCCATTGCTCTGGATGTGTTAGCATTTTAACTAATTTCCCCATTATATGGTCATAAGCAGCGTTAAGCTCATCATAAACTCTTTGATCAAGATAAGTACACTTAAGAGCAAATTCAAGCCACACTTGTGTTTCGGCAGCTTCGGAATCTGCGTCGCTAAGTTTACTTACAAAAGCATTTGGGTATCGCCGCTTACGCCACCCTTCCGCAATATTCGCACATACCGAACGGGATGATCGACGGATCTGATCGGTTAGCGAATACTTCTCTTCTGATGGAAAGTGTTTGCTATTCCCAAAGATTTTCGTGGCCGATTCCATTCCTAATTTATGCACCTCTAACTCCCGGAAATGACGTATATTATTTTTCTGCATCTTCATTTCCCTGTCACCATGTCTTCACGTCTCCTTATCCCATCATCACCGCGTCACAGCGTCTCGCAATCTCGCCCTCATTCTTTGGTCACCATTCCTTTTTCTATCGCAAAAACCGTTAAGGCCTGGACATTATGAAGACCCAATTTCTCCATGATGTTGGCCCGGTGTTTCTCCACGGTCTTCACACTGATACAAAGATCATCCGCAATCTCTTTGTTCTTATATCCCTCGGCAATCAGCTTCAAGATTTCGCGCTCACGATGGGTGAGGGTCTCATAGGGCGTTCGGGCTTTTAATGTTTGTCTTCCTTCTAAATACCCCTCGATCACCTTCTCTGAAATTCCAGGACTGAGGTAAGGCTTTCCCGCCAAAATGCTTTTGATGGCCATCACCAATTCGGTGTGGGTGGAATCCTTCAGCGCATATCCATCCGCACCGGCCTTAAAGGCCGCCAATATGTATTCTTCCGTTTTATGAACCGTCAGGACCAAAATCTTCGTCTCCGGGCATCTCTTCTTAATCTCCCGGATGGCTTCCATCCCGTTCATCCTCGGCATGGACAGATCCATTAATGCAAGAGCGGGTTTCAACCTTTCAATACATTGGACAGCCATGCGGCCATCCTCTGCTTCTCCTACGATCTCAAACTCAGGTCTTGAGGAGAGTAACGCCCGCAACCCTTCCCTAAGAATGGTATGATCTTCGGCAATGACGATCCTGTATTTTTGGTCCACGATTCGATTCCTCGGAAACCTATGTCATTTAGGAAAATTAGATCTTTTTCGATAGGATATCTCCATTGTCCTCATTCCAAAAAAATACAGTCTCATTCTCTTCGAAATACAGGGTTTACCCTATTTACCATCTTATTCATCATTAGTAAAGTGAAAACTTAAATGGAGCCAGTAACGACGTGTGTAAAACATTAATCGTTGAGGACAGCGTTTTTTATCGGCAATTACTTAAAGAGACCCTGCATTCTCGTTTCCCGTCCATGGACATTGCCGAGGCCGAAAATGGGAAGCACGCTCTACAAAAGGTGGATTCTTTCCGGCCTCATCTCATCTTTATGGACATCAAATTACCCGGGGAAAATGGTCTTGAGCTAACCCAAAAAATAAAAGCCCGATATCCCGACATCAGTATTATCATCCTTACAAGCTATGATTTGCCGGAATACCGAGAGGCCGCCCGCGAATATCAGGCTGATCACTTCCTTTCGAAGGGGGCATCGAGTAAAGAGGATATTCTGACGTTGGTCCAGTCCATCATGACAGAACGGGATATCGATCATTAGAAACGAAGACACTCTAATAAAAAATTGGCAAATTGGGGTCAGACATAAGTAACTAAATATTGAAGGGGAAAATAAAATTAGAAATTATGACTCTATTTCCATTTCCCGAATGACGTGAAAAGGGAACTTCTTCAGAGATCTCGAGTGAGTGGTCTAACTCTGGAAAGGAAGACAAGATGGTTTATACACCTTTGACTTTTGGCTCCACCTACTGGCCCTTCAAGAAATATTTCGAAGTATATAACCGCTCCATTAAAGACCCTGAAGGTTTTTGGACAGAGGAGGCTCGAAAATTGGAGTGGTTCAAGACCTGGGATAAAGTCCTCGATTGGCAACCCCCTAATGCAAAATGGTTTGTGGGAGGTGAGCTCAATGCCTCTTACCTCTGTGTGGACCGTCATGTTAAAACCTGGCGGAGAAGCAAGGTAGCCATCTATTGGGAGGGAGAACCCGGAGACACAAGAGTCCTAAGCTACTCCACCCTCTATCGAGAAGTGAACAAATTTGCCTCTATCCTCAATAATTTGGGAATCAAAAAAGGAGATCGGATCGCCCTCTATCTTCCCATGATCCCTGAATTGCCCGTTGCGATGCTGGCCTGCGCGAGAATTGGTGCAACTCACACCGTTATTTTCTCAGGCTTCAGCGCCCAGGCATTGGCAGAAAGGGTCAATGACACCGGTGCAAAGCTTCTGGTGACAGCAGATGCCGGTTTTAGAAGAGGGAAACCTATAGCATTAAAACGGATTGCTGATGAGGCGCTGGAGATGACCCCTTGCGTGGAAAAAATGCTTGTCGTACGAAGGGCGAATATCCCCGTTATGATGAAGCCAGGCAGGGATGTCTGGTTTCATGACTTACTTGATAAAGCCAATCTTTTTGTCAATCCGGATGCGATGGATTCCCTCCATCCCCTCTACATCCTTTATACTTCAGGAACCACTGGAAAACCAAAGGGCATTGTCCACGGGACAGGAGGATACCT
>Ga0163209_1001105_pt1 | contig 11786 bp, 11 predicted proteins | sample Kivu_160m_FD_113538 | JGI IMG/M metagenome (GOLD analysis project Ga0163209, IMG submission 113538) | Freshwater microbial communities from Lake Kivu, Western Province, Rwanda to study Microbial Dark Matter (Phase II) - Kivu_160m | ecosystem: Environmental > Aquatic > Freshwater > Lake ... | reverse complement strand
TGTGACGGTTCTCGTCGAGGTGAGTGTGAAAGAATCGACCTGCGTTAGTGTGACCATTTGCGCTCTCTGTGCGTATCCGTAGTAGGATAGGCTCGTTCCTAGAACCAAGAGGAGTACTGATGCCACAAGGGCTCTCGGCACTGCGTCCTGTCGCATGATGTCTGCCCTCTCAAATCCGAGGAGTGGCTGATATGTTCACTTAGGTACTAGTTGCTTTCGATTCTGCTAGAGGCATCCCTTTTCCTCTTCTCATGTGTTTCTGTGGCGTTAGGAACGCCAGCCATACGATAAGCGTTAAGACGTAACGACGTGTCAAGCTGACATGGTGGCTAACCTGACGAAGAAAGTCTCTACCTTCGCCAGTGTAGCGATGTTTTTGGTCGTTCTGTGGGGGGTACCTCTACTGCCGGAGGCGTACGCCGGAAAGAGTGAAGAGCTTGTTGCTCCAACCCCAGCTTTGGTATTCTCCAAGATCGATGGCAACTTCACTGACATTCGTCAGCTCAAGCTGACTCCTCTGGGCGAGCAGCTGGTTTCAGGAGACGGGAGTTGGATGCCGGCTCACGAGTGGGAGGATGCTCTTGCCCAACCTCAAGCGCTCTATCTGGAGGATTCCTTGGAGGAGGGAGGAGCCTTCGTCAGACTGAAGTACTACCAAAGGGGGTGGATCGACAACAACACATGGCTCGATATTCTCATCGACAAGCCCGCAGACCCACAAATAGTTTGGAATCCAGGTTTTGTGACAGATGCGGCCGATGCATATTTCAGCCCTGTGAGCAGCGACTATCAAGATAGAAGAGGACAGTATCTGGTTACGTTTTGGTATATGTCTGTGACAAAGTGCAATATGTTTGCGAATTGCCAGAGGAATTTCGACTACGCCCCGCTCTGGTACTATAATCGAGACAGTTGGAAGCACCTAGAGATCAAGAATCCAGTAGGAATAGCAAATTCTCATGTCGGTCCTTCAGCAGATTTCCCAGCAGCCGGCGACCATGTAATCTATGAGATGAGAATATGCTTGGATGCGCTGGGGCTTGGCAATACGTTTGGTTTCGCGGTGAATACCTGGGAGACAGTGATGCAGAATGGGACGTATGAAGGGCGGAGAGACAGAAGCTGGCCAGCGGAGTTAGCCAGATATGGCTTCGAACAAGGCCCGTGCAGTAATTGCTATTGGGTTCCTAGTTATTGGGGGACCTCTGCGTTGAACAGTGAATCTGTGGTTCTTGTGAGGACTACGACCACTACACTAACCACGGAGCGTACACTCACCACGACGGCGGTAAGTACTGTTGAAACGCAAAGAACCGATCTGACAGCTCTAGCGCTTGCAGTCGTCGTTTCTGTGGGCGTGGGGTTCGCTGTCGGTCACCTAGTTGGCCGCCGAAGGAAGAGCTGAGAGTATGTCGCCCGGACCAGCCCCTAGCATTGTTTGCTTGGATAGCAGCAACAAGCACGACCGGCAGTCTGGCCCACAGACCTGAACCTTCGTGACTGTGCGCTCCCCCGGCGCAATGCATCCTCTGGCGCTCAGGCCCATGAAAAGGAAGAGAAAGGCAGATTATCTCCCGACGTGGATTCGGTGTTCGAGCTTGTCTTGAAAGGAAATGTCAAGGCAAGGAAGTACCATGAGAGCGAAGAGCCCCGTTGCTAGCTCCGTTGCATTGCTTTTCTTTCTATTGCTAATTTCGCATACGACAGCGGCTTCAACTTTGACGCCGAACGATATCAGGGGGGCCTATAATGTGGCGCTACTTCACGAATCTGGCTATACCGGAAAAGGCGTGACTGTGGCTGTCGTGAACAAGGGCATCGACAGTACCTTCTACGACGATGTGAGGGCTTTCAGTTCAAGGTATGTTCTGCCGAATGCGGAGATCTCTGCAGTCCGTCCATATGGATCAGCAGGGACTGATCAAGAGTTGCCTGATGGGGAAACAACAGCTGATGTTGAATTGGTCCACGCGATGGCGCCTGATGCACGAATACTCTTGGTGCTTGTTGGACAAAACAGCCTTCTTGACGGCTTCTCTTATGTGATAGACAATAACGCAGCGGACATCGCAGTATTGAGTCCTTCGTGGGCTTTCTGGGGTCAGGGAGCAAGAGAACTGGTTCAATCGTACAATTCGAAGTACGCTCAATCAATTGACAAGAAGATTACGCTCATAGCCGCTTCGAACGATTGGGGATCGAACAATACGGTTCCTTGGGGAACTGTAGTCGGCGACTTCTGGACCGATCACTTGCCGGATTCCTACCTGATGCCGCAGTACAGCCCGTATGTGACGGCTGTCGGAGGCACGGTCCTCACTGTCAGATCAGGTTCCTATGGTTCAGAGAGAGGCTGGGATCGCAGCGGCGGAGGCCCGAGCAACCTCTTTGCTCAGCCTTCGTGGCAATCCGGTTCTGGTGTGCCTAAGAACGGGTTTCGCAACATTCCTGACTTGGCACTGAATGCCGCCTGCGAGACTGCGTACAGCTTCTATTGGAAGGGGAGCCTGCAGAGTTTCTGCGGGACAAGTGGCGGCGCTCCTGTCTTCGCCGGCATCATCGCTAACATTGTTCAAGCTGCCGGCGGCAGATTGGGCTTCCTAAATTCCATGCTGTATTCGATTGCATCTTATGATCCTTCAGTATTCCATGATGTGACATCCGGTTGCAGTCTTGTGAAGGTTGGCTCAACGATTCGGAACGGATACTGTGCCTCGCAAGGTTGGGATTTCGTCACAGGCTGGGGAAGCCCCGATGCTGTGAAACTGGCTCAACACTTGGCACCCAACGCCACCATAGTCCCGGAGTTCCCGGACAGCAACAGTGCAGCACTTGTGGCGATTCTTGCAGTCGTTGCAGTAGTGGCTTTAACGCGGCGCCAGTATCAGCCGAAAACGCCCAACCAGACAGTTCACAACTGAACAGCAATGCCCTCGACCCAACTCTTCGAACCATCCCAAGGTAGACTCGCTCGAACGCTTTCCAGTTTCGGTTGGGACTCGCAATGCCGGACACCTCTGATCCTTTTCACCCAACAAGACACACGACATCGACATGAACTCAGACCAGACGTGCACGTGCTGTGGCAAGGAACTCGTTCGCGGACATTGCCTCAGATGTGGAACCTGTGAACGGTGCGGATCCCAAGAGTCGACCAGAGTATCCGCCACGCTGGAACAGAATGTCACGATGGGTACGAGGACGAGCCTGCTGGTGTTGCGAACTCTGCGGAGCCAAGAACCGCCATCCACCGAGCCGCCTAGATTTGAGACCTCATGAGAGGGGCGGCTGTGTGTGCACCAAGAGACCACAACAAGAAGCCCAGTGCCACATCGGAGCAGTGGCGCTTTCGCCATTTCGCTCTTGGCGTACCTTACCTGACGTTGCGAATCGGAGAACATAATAAACGTCTTGAATGAAACGTGTTCCAAGACGGATGTTGAGAGATCTTCTGCAAGTCCTATTCCTAGTGATTACAGTAATCGTTGGCTCATCGGTCCCCCTCCAGTCCCACACATCCGATAATACCTGGCCTTTTCCAAGAGATGGAACCCGCGTGGTCTATGAAATCGAAGACCGCGATGGCCTGCCTGGAGAAGCTGTTGTGGTCAAAGGGGCTCGAACATACCTGTACACAGTAAACGAGTCAGCTGTTGTATGGGTGACGGAGACTGTGATGGCAAACGTTACTTGGCCAAGCTGGCCGCACAGCCATCGAATTGACTATTATGCTCCAATCGAATATTCCTGCTCCAGCCTCAAGTATTACAACAATGGCACGAATGTGGGCTGCTACTACCCGAAGCCTTCGAAAACAGACCGTACGTCATCTCAGCTCAGTTTCACGTACAGTTACCCTATTGACTCCAACTCTCGACGCTGCCTTGATCAACCAACAAGAAAGGACATCGTAACAGTGACGGCTATCGCCTATCACCCTGATGGCAGAGTCAGCTACGTCAACCTTGAGACGGTGTGCCGAGGCAGAATCTTTCCGCAATGCTTCGGAGGATTCTTGCATGTCCCAGTCAAGTGGAAGGCCGCTGTGCCAATTGGTTCGATTACCGGATACGAGGCAGGTGATTCTTGGTACACATATCAATCGGACAATTCGACATTACTCCTCGGCCAAATCGCAACTGTCATGGTGTTCCCAAGCGCAGGATCTGACAAGTGGACTGGAGGCAACTACTCGTGGCGCGTCTTCTACCTGTTTGAGAAGTCGACTGGGATCAGGGTCGCAGCCCATCAAGAGTCCTTCGTCAACGGCATACTCGACTCCTACTACGACGAGCGACTGTTGGATTGGTCTCTCGAACTTTCAACGTCGGAAACGGTAACGTCATCGAGCGCGATACAAGTCAGTCTCAAATCAACAAGGTCAGCGTCCGCTACCTACAGTCGATCGAACACGGCGCGGCAAGACACCGACAGTGACTTGAGTATCCTTGCGGCGGCAGTGCTTGCCGGAATCGCGGCAGTATCGATATCCACATTCTTACTAATACGGGCGCATCGACGGAAGCATTTGATAGAGACTAGGTAAGTCGCTAGTCAACGTGCGACAGGGCACCTTGTCTCACATGGGACTTGGACACGCCCGTCTCGTTTTCGTTTTGTCTCATGTCAGGACTGGTCCAGTCGGTGCTGTCGCATACGCCACTATGAGTATGCGTCTGAGCGTTGTTTCGGTTCGGTGTTGACACACTTTGGGCACGGAAAGGTCTCAGTGAGATACATTGCGCCCAGGTCATCTCTTGAACCCTAGGAAGCAACCGAGATCATCGCGTGCGATTGTTCATAGGCGTTTTGCTTCTTGCTCCACAAGGGTGCCTATGTCGAAGACTTCAATTGCTGCTTGTGATGACGAATGGCGTATTCTGCAAGCTCGACCTGAAAGCTAGGTCTTGTCGCTAGACCCTTAGAAATGAGATCAACTCAAGGAACTCGTGAGGAATCTGACTGAATCGCTCGTTGCACCACAAGCAAGAAATGGCGGGCAGGGCGCACGAGTGTCTAGTTGGAGGATCTGTAGGATGGCAAACAACAGACTGGATGTCCTGTTGTCGCTGAGTATCGTGTTGTGTTCCGTAGCGGTGTTGCCGGGTCTTGCTTTGACCCAGGAGGGACTGGTCGTGTTGGATCATGCGACTTGTCGAGATTCAGCATGTACCGAAAGAACTACTTCGTTTATGAGCACAGACAGACTGGCATATTCGATGGTGGAGTTCGGCCGTCTAATCGGTTCTCACAATGCTACGTTTCGATGGTTCGCCCCTGAAGGAGAGGAGTACTTCAACTCGACTTGTCGCATAGCGTCTCCATTCACAGTTACCCCTCTCGATCATACGTGCCACTCATCGATGGCGATCGCAGGTTACACTCCGTCCTTCAATCCTAGGAAATGGTCGGTTCAAGTCTACCTTGATGACCGCCCTGCAGTTACCGATGAGTTTGAGATCCAATACCTACGCCCTCCGCTTGTCGGTGGCTCGGTCAGTTATGCCTTCGACCACAGCAATACAGCTGGCCTATCGGCCAACGGTACACGAAGCTATGTATACGAGTGGGTTGGACTTGACGACCTTCTCGTGACAGAGACCATCATAGGAAATGTGACGTGGCCCTCATGGGCCTCCGCGGGTCATCGCGTGATATACTACTATCCAGCCGAGGAATACGCCTGTACTCGTATCAAATACTATGATTCGATTTTCTCATGCTCGTATCCCCAGCCCCTCATCAGCGATCGCAAATCTTCGGCATTCAACTTCACGTATAGCTACAATGTTCACGCCGGCTATTGTAGCCCTCAGCCCGCAGCAACCGACATTGTTGAGATTATGGCTGTTGCCTCCGCGAGTGAACGAGCCTCAGCTCTGTATGTCCACGCAAGCTGCAAAGGATCATTGATCTCGGGCGGGCCGTTCACGGGATTTGTGACTCCATCATTTCCTTCCGAAACACCTCTCCACCTCACTTGCCTAAGCTCTTGGTGCATGCCCCGGTACGCATACGATACAATGATGAAGATATCTGATCGGGGATACTCGGTAATGGTCTTCTCAAACATCACGCGCGGGACTTTCCCTCCAACACTGCGGGCGTATGGAAAGACCTGGTCTTCGGAATGCTATTACTACTTCCAGAAGAATACAGGGGTCAAGATTGCAGTCGATCAAGACTTCTCATATGATGACCGTGAAGTCGAAGCCTACAAGGAACATGTAACAAGCGTGTCTCTACAGATCGCGTCACAGACGCACACCGTGTCACAGACACAGACCATCGAAGATACCAGCCAATCCTCCAGTACGACAAGAACTGCAACATCAGTGACAATCCAGACGTTGACCGCGGCTCCGCGAGCCAGTTTCCCCTCATCTTTCGCAGTGATGGGTCTCGGAATAGTGATGGGTATCATTGCGTTGACAATCGTCGTGCGATTCGCTAGGCGTTCAGGGCCAAGTCGAACGAGCTACAAGAATCATGTGAACAACGCGAACAACAAGAATCACTGTCCCTGACACCCCCTAAGGGTACTGCCCCACCTCCGTTGTCCTCCAGGAGTTTGCACCCGACCCACGTGGTCTCTCATAGAACGAGGCATTTTCGGAAAAACACTTGTGCTACTCACGGGCGACGCATAGCTTCCATCATCAACGAGACATCGGAAACCTTTTCCCAACGCCGAGCATGTACCAGTACTGACCTTCCCTTGGAGTTTCGCAAGAAGAGAGAACAGAGCGAACCCTCACGAGAAAAACAACCCGAGATAGGAAGCAAGGAATGGGAAGCCAACCGGGAACGTGAGATCAGGGAGCTCAGGCGGAAAGAGCGAAGGGAAGCTGCAGAATACGTGCAGAAGAATCCTCCTGCAGCGAGGAGGAAAACCAAGGAACCTCAAATCGAGCAACTCTTCGGTTGGGTCGCAGTTGGTCTATTGCTCACATTTCCAGTTCTCCTGTTTCTTGTCGGTATCGTAGCAACGCCAATCGGGACCAGACCCCCAACCGGGTACGAGATTATGGAACTGGGATATTTCGAGGATGGTATAGTTCCTGTCTACGACCCGCGTGTAGAAACTGCAAGGATGGCCTTTCCATTCCTACTATTGCCATGCGTAGGGCTGGCATTGTATCTTGCAGTCAAGCTAGGAGATAGACTAGGGTAGGCGGCCCTGCAAAATCTGATATGCAATTCGGGGGCCCGGTTAAGTTCTGAACCTAACACATAGAATTGGACCCCCACCAGAAGGTCCCCGTGCCCATTCGATTGGAATTGGACTCAAACACAAGGCATGTCACTTCGGTATTCTCCAGCATCCGTCTCGCGGGTTCTGGCCTCTCTGCCACTTGCCCCCGAGCGCTCGTATCTCAGCGTTCACATTCTCCCAGGTCTGGCCGAGATAGCGGCGCGGTCTCACAGTGAAGCCGTCGAAGCCGGCTGTGACTTCGACGTCTGGGAGCCACTTTCCCAGGCGCTCGCGTAGAGTGTCAACCGTGAGACCTGCAGGTTTCGAGGCCTGCAGGGTAGGGGTTTTGTCGCTTGTTTGCTGACTCTTGGGGCCTGTCTGTAGTTCCGTGAGCGCTCGCCTAAGAAGCGCGTTAACATCACGATATGCGTCTAAGGGATTCTCAGCCGGCGCGGTGCCAGGCGGAGAATCATGGAATCGCCAACAGAGTCGGCATGGAACCACTCGACAAGGTCCTAGGACTCGACAAGCCTGAGATCGAGTTTCCCGTAGAGCCCCCAAGCCCCAAAGAACTAGCAATCTGGTGAGGAGCAGAGAACGATGACATGCACATGTGAGGCTGTGGCAACTCGAAAAGGAGAATCTGGAACTCAGACAACGACTAGAAAGGCTCGAAGCGGTATCAGTTGAACGCCACACCCTAGCACCGAGCAGACGGTCTAACATCAGAACGTGATGTATTGCTGGGCATTGAAAGGTTTCCGATGTCTCATCGTTAGATCCTTCCCTTGAATGAGCAATCAGTACAGATGAAGAAATCGCCTTCCGGCCCTCCGAGAAAGCTCTGCAATCTCCTAGAATTACACATTGGGCAAGACATCTGACTCAACCTTGCGACCTTTCTGTCCATCCTCCACTGGTGGAAAGCCTTCTGGAGCAGGGCGGCAGGAATTATGGAAAACAGCCAGATCCAGCTTTGATAGATTCTGAGGAACGGGTATTGATAGATTGTGAAAACAGTGATGAACAAACCTATGAAGGCAAGGATCACCCCACCGAACCGAGAGAGGAAATAACGCGGACACCTTACTGTTTCAACTTGTGGTTGCAGGGGTTTTGCTTCCATGCTAGTGGGTTCCGCTCGACCGATCCCTTCCCAATCTCTCCCCGTCCAATTACAAGTGATGTTGAGCTGACGTTCTCTTTCTTCGACTTCGTCCCACGTCGCCCATTTGCTCAACACCTCTGAGGTTGTCAGTAGTTCGCTGATTCCAGCGCAGCGTTGGCAAATCCGCTTGCCATCACGGTATTTTGCCCGCATGTCCACCAGAGGGAGTTTGGCTCCACAGAGTGCACATTTCGGCAAGCGTATTCCTCGTTCGCTTCCGTATCCGCCGCGCTCTATTGTCGGGCCAGCACAAAAAGGTCACGGCGACCGATGAGCGTTGATCTCGCATATGATCATTAGTTGCTTGCTGGCGGGCAGTTCTTAGTTACGCGGTGCCTCCGACAGATGTAACAGTGGAGCCGATGATCATCCAACACTACGGTGAGTATGCTCCCAAAGTCCGGCTTGCCTTTCTCTTTGGTGATTCGAGCTTGCATCTCAGCCGCGAGCTTCATGATTGGATTGGCGTTTCTGCCACTGGCTGACCCAATTGACGAAATACTGCAAATCATGCGGTCGCCATATTGTGTTTGTGTGGGCTGTTGGGTTATGAACGACCAAAATACCAATGAGTCGCACCGTCCACGTATGAGATTGCGGTGCGGTGATTCGAGACGAAGAAAGGGGCCATTCTGGCTCTCGCATTGCTATGCGTGATTCTGGCTTGGGCGGTCTCGCCGATTCTTGTTGCTCGATTCTGGATTGAGCAGACAGTCAGTCTAAGCGGAACCATCACGGCAGTCCAAGGTATGTTGGAGGTAATCTCTGTTGTTGTGACCAATCACAGTCCATGGCCAATGACGTTTCAGGTTCAGAACTGGTGGATAAGGGATGGGGGGACGACGCATCAGCCGACACAGTTTAGTCTGGCCCCCTTCGGGACATGCGAATTGAATTTCATGATCGAGTTTTCTGGCGGATACAAGCCTTTGCCATCTATGGTGGGTGGCAGAGCGAGTGTAATACTGTACGCTACGGTGACGATTCTCTACTTGACAGAGAGTGTGACCATTAGGACTCCATATTGAGTCGACCTCAACGACTGAGGCGAGAGACTCCTATATCAGGCGGCCGCAAAACACGCAATTCCAGAGCAAACAGTAGACGACGCACTCACTCCTACTCCGCCCACTTAACAACACACATAACCCAAGAGCCATAGAACATACCATAGAAATATCGCGACGCGAACGACTATAGCGAAGACTGCTATTACTGTCGCCGCTCTGGAACCTACGAAGTTCTGTCGTGTTTGCGACGCGAAGATTCCACGGGATAGCATGTATTGTGAAGAGTGTGGAGCGAGGCTTGCCTGAGACCCCGGTTGGTAAGGAGGGTGAGGGTTCAATGCCTGCGGTCTTGGTGACGATGACGTACGAATGCAAGGAGACGAGCCTTTGAGTCGAGTAGCTCGTTTCATCGCTGGAATCGCGCTTACTCTCGTTGGAATGATTGTTGTGTTCGTCTGCTTCGCGGCATGCTATTATGCGTCATTCTGGTGGTGCGGTCCAGAGTCCGCTTTGGGGCCTATCACGTTTTTCTCGGATTCGTCACGTTGGCTTGGGCTTGTGACATTTGGCATAGGACTTGTGTTGGTGATTTCGTCACTTGACAAATCTAGGGAGGTGAGGCCTTGGACACGAGTCTAGGGAGGTGAGAAATCGCCATGAGATTCACGTCAAACGATCTAGTGCCCCCGGGGCGAACGGTTCAAAGGCGGGAGACCGGCAGATGTAGCATGGAGAACTCCCAAGTGACCAAACGCGAGAATCCATTCTTGGCGATCGCGGTTCTCACGTTACTCTTCAGCGGCGTTGTGGCTGCTCAATATGTCATCGTATCCTCTGCCCCCCACGTCTTTCCGACTACGATGAGTTCATGAGAGAGTGTCAGGAGGAGCCGGAAGCCCCCGGGTGCGCCAGTCTCTCCCGGTCCGATTTCCCCGAAGAACTCACCAGCAACTACTTTCCGTTCTTCAACTTCCGTTCCATTTCAAGAACGGTCCCGCTTTCCACACTTCTCGGAATTGCCATGCTTTTCGCCTCTTTGGTCGTCGCCGCCGCATTCATGGGCAGACGGTCTCACCATTCTAGCTCTTGACCCCCCACACCCGCTCACGGAAGATCCGTTCGGCATCCCAAGGCCTCGAGGTTGTCGACCCCAGGTGCTCGCAGGTGACCCTGAAGCGGAAAAGAAGTCTAGGGCTGCCCTCGGCATAATCCGGATAGTGGTAATTCGCTAAAGGAGTACTCTCATCCAAGAAGATGTTCATGAACACATTCGTGAGACCGTGCTTCTCCACTAGAACCCTCGCGATTCGCTCGCATCGCGAAATGTACTCTGCATACGTGCTGTCAGGAAGACGCGGCTTGAAGTTGGATTCGGTGAAGTTGGCAGAGGGCGCCTGCATCCCCTCGACGCACACAAAGACGTCCGGGCTGGTGTTCTCGCGCATCGAAACCGGAACCGCTCACCCTGCACGTTGGATAATTCAGGTTCCCCCGCTCGTTTAGGCCTCTGCCTTCATGTCGTCAAGCTCCTTCTGCAGAAGGCTCCGGTAGGTTTCGTATGCTGACTCCATTCCGGGTGCAATCTGAGGCTTGTCCGCGAGAAGCCTCTCTAACTCGCCGATTCGTTGCTCCGCTGGAAGAGTCTTGAGCGTCCGAACTATGAGCCTGGCGCCCTGAAGAAGCGCTCCCACGTCCCCTCTCGAGACAGGTTGAATTAGACCCCCTTCACACCGCCCCTTCGCTAGCCTAGCGGCGTTTCGTTTCTCGACGCATTGAGGACACAGATCCGCATCCTCTGCTCGGACTATCGTGTTGTAGTGGCTGTCCCTGATTTCCTGAAAGTCGTGGTGACTGACCTCTTCGCTTTCGATGCCGCAGTCCTGGCACTTCAATTTCAGAAGGTCCAGAGTCCACGGCATGAGGAAGGAATGGAATGAACGCTCAAACATGACTTGCGCGTTGTGGTCCCAAGTACCGACCGGTTCCCCTGGAGCGCCTGTCTCGTCACGGCCTAGCAGGTGACTCTTGACACCTGTGAGAGTCACATTCTCAAGTTCGATTAGGTCTCTGAGTAGCTTAAGCCGGGCCCGCCGCTCCGCAACCTTCTCACCGTCTGGAGCCTTCCGAGTGCTCTCGATTGCCTCATCCAAAGCCTGTATGTTTCTGCGCAGCTTGCCTAGGTAGCCGTCTAGTGGCTCATCACTCAAGGAAATACTCTGGTGATCGCGATCACCAAGATTCTCAGACGTATCGTTTAGTGGCTCATCGGTCAAGAAAATACCCCCCCTCCCCCTGCGGTGGAGACTGTCCCCGAATCGTCTCATTTTGGGGTGCGGGGGGGAGGAATGTCACTTCAGTCATACGTCACAGACCCCGTGTACTTGAGGTATGGCACTATTGTCATACGTTACGC
>Ga0163209_1001104_pt1 | contig 11795 bp, 10 predicted proteins | sample Kivu_160m_FD_113538 | JGI IMG/M metagenome (GOLD analysis project Ga0163209, IMG submission 113538) | Freshwater microbial communities from Lake Kivu, Western Province, Rwanda to study Microbial Dark Matter (Phase II) - Kivu_160m | ecosystem: Environmental > Aquatic > Freshwater > Lake ... | reverse complement strand
ATGTGGTCAACAATGTTTGCCGGATCCGGCGCTTTTTCACAAACTGAAAGGTCTCCCGATACGGCAATAAAAGTTATTCCGACTGTAACCTTCACGGTTGAGGAGATCATGGAGCGGGCCAGATATGCTCCGCCGCCTTCGGAGCGGATAAAGATCAGGAAGATCCGGCCGGATCGTTCGAAACTGCCGCAGAACCCCCGGTCTGTTGATGCCGCCGCCTTTCCGTTTACCGGTCAGGCTGCTCCGGCATCCGGTGAGAAAGCGCCCGCTCAGCCCCAGACGGTCGGACTCTCCTTCAACGGGTTCACCGGCACTTCTGCCACCGGGCCATTTCCACCCGACAACATGGGTTCAATCGGCCCAACCCAGTACATCGTGGCAGTGAACGGGATCATCCGCTCCTTCAATGCCACAACGGGTACAGCCGACGGGGTTTTGAACATCCACCCGGACGTTTTTTTCTCCACGGTCATGACACCGGTTGGCGGCGGTGTGACCTATAATTTCACCTCCGATCCGAGGATACGGTACGACCGTTATTCCGGCAAATGGATCATCCTCATCATCGATGTGCCGAACGGCGGCTCGGTGGCGAACCGGGTACTGATCGGGGTCAGCAATTCCTCAACCATTTCGGCCGGCACAGTATGGTCTTACTCCTGGTTCCTTGGTCAGACGGGCCTGTTCATCGACTATCCAACGATCGGCATGGATATCAATGCCGTCTATATTGGCGGGAACATGTTTACTACCGGCGGAAGTTTTCAGCAGACGAACGGTTATGTCATCAACCGGGCCAATCTCATGTCAGGAGGAGCATATACGGTTTATCCTTTCACCAGCCTGGCTTCGGGTTCGGGAGCCGGACCCTTCACGCCCCAGGGGGTGGATAATTTCGACGGAACGGCCACCCAGGGCTATTTCATCGGAGTGGATAATGTCACCTTTGGCACCCTGATGCTGCGAAGGGTATCCACGCCGGCCGGTGTTCCAACCATCTCGTCCAACATTTCCGTCACGGTCAATTCAACTTCTTACCCCCAGAAAGCGCCCCACCTGGGAAACACCGGCGGCTCCAACGGCAATCTCGCTGCGATCGACGACCGGCTCTTTGCCGCTATGATCCGGGGCGGGCACCTGTGGACTGCACACACCATCTATGTCAACGCGTCGGGAACCACGACATCCGCCAACCGTGACGGGGTCAGGTGGTATGATCTGACCAACCTTTCATCCGCCCCAACGGTGTTTCAATCGGGTACCATCTACGACCCGGCTGCCAGCAATCCGAGGTGGTATTTCTTTCCGACCATAATGATTTCCGGACAGGGACACGCTGCCTTCGCCCTCGCCACCGCAGGCGTTAACGACCGTGCCAATGCCGCCACCACGGGAAGGCTGGCCTCCGATGCTGCCGGTACGACCCAATCCATCGTGCTGACCACCGCCAGTTCAACGGCCTACAATCCTACGGGAGATCCGGGAGGATCCAATGGCCGCCGGTGGGGTGATTACTCTTACGTATCGCTCGATCCGAAAGATGACATGACCCTCTGGATGGTGAACCAGTATTGCTCCGGGACCAATGTTTACGGCAGCTACGTCTCCAAGCTGATCGCCCCGCCGCCGGCAACGCCCTCCTCCTGCAGTCCCGCCATGGTATATGCCGGGCAGGCTTCGGTCAATGTGGTCGTGACCGGTACCAGCGCCGGCGGAAGCGGCTTTTACGATCCGGGAACCAACCTGCCTTCGCCGGCTGTCGCTTTCAATCACATCTCGGCAACCGTATCCGGAGGTGTGACGGTGAACTCGGTCACCTATACCAGCCCGACCCAGATCACCCTGAACCTCAATACCACTGCGGCAACGGGAGGACTGAAGAATATCGTGGTCACGAATCCCGATGGCCAGTCCCTTACGGGCACCAACCTGCTGCGCGTCTGCCCGGTGATCACGGTGACCAACCCGGCCAGCGCCACCGCTGTTGCGGGTCAGGTTCTTACCCGCTCGTTCACCTCCAGCGGAGGTTCGAACCCGGTAACCTATACGACCGCAAGCGCTCTTCCCCCGGGGCTGACACTCGCTTCCACCGGCGCACTCAGCGGCATCCCGTCGCAGACCGGGGTCTGGCCTATCGTGGTCACAGCAACGGATGCCAACGGGTGTGCAGGAACGGGTACGACCTATACCCTCTCGATCACCTGCCCGACCGTAAATCCGGTCATTATGCCCGTAGGACCTACTACGTTCTGCTCCGGGGGATCGGTTCAGCTTGCAGCATCTTCCGGCAATGCCATCCAGTTCAGCGGCTCCGGAAATTACCTGACGGTTCCCTCAACAGTCAACAGCAACTTCAGCGCCAACCGGATCACGGTGGAGGGTTGGTTCTTTCTGACCGCCGTTTCGGCGGGAACGCCGGCACTTGTCGGCGAGGCATTCCTGGGCGACCTGAAGGTGACCTTCACCGTGTATCTGAACGGCCAGCAGATCATCGCCGGATTCTATTCCGGGGCGTGGACCACGGCTGCCGGCACCACGAACCTTGCATTGAATACCTGGACCCATGTGGCTGCCACCTACGACCAAACAGCCATCCGGATCTATGTGAACGGGGTGGCTGCCGGTTCGACTCCGGCGACGGCGATCCTTCCGACGGGAACGGAGGAGTGGCGGATTGCCCGGAGATGGGATCTGGCTGAATATTTCCAGGGAAGGATGGACGAGGTCCGCATCTGGAACACAGCCCGGACGCAAGGACAGATCCAGGGCAGCATGAACAGCATCCTTGCCCCATCCACCGGCGGGCTGGTCGCCTATTACCGTTTCAATGACGGCACCGGGACGGTAGCTGCCGATCTGACCAACCACGGATATAACGCCACATTTACCGGATCACCGGTCTGGGTCATTCCCTCTTCCGCACCATTGACCGGTTACAATGCATATATCTGGTCGAACGGCGCTACTGCTTCATCCATAACGGTGAGCAGCGCAGGGAGCTATACCGTATCGGTGACTGATTCATACGGATGCCAGGGCTTTTCGGCGCCGGTGGCGGTTTCGGTCACTCCATTGCCGGCAGCGGCCGGGTCGGTCAGCGGACCGGCGGTAACGGCCCAGGGTCATTCCGGAATTGCTTACTCGGTCGCTGCCATTGCTAACGCAACCGGGTATAACTGGACCCTTCCTTCCGGGGCCGGAATTGCTTCGGGCGCCAACACCAACAGCATCACGGTCGATTTCTCCGGATCGGCTGTTTCGGGTAATATCACCGTTAACGGGACCAATACCTGCGGGAACGGGACCACCTCGCCTCCCCTGGCGGTCACCGTGATCCCCTCCACCTATTCCTCCGGCAGCGTAACGGTAGGATCGGGAATCTCGCAGTGTTACAACGCCATGCAGACCATCATCATTCCCGGCGGAGGCGGCACCTTCACCGTTCAGAGCGGAGGCAGCGCCACCATGATCGCCGGGCAGACCATTCGTTATGAACCCGTCACCGGGGTCCTTTCCGGGGGTTACCTGCACGGTTACATCACGACATCCAACCAGTTTTGCGGAGGGATGGTACCCGCCATGATGACGGTCGTAACAGGTACCGAATCACCCGTTGAAGTGATCCTCTCTCCTGCGTTAAAAGTGTATCCGAACCCGACCACCGGTCAGTTCATCCTTGAATTTACCGGTGAGCCGGGACCCGTCAGGGCCACGGTCGGGATCTTCGATACGAGGGGGGCCCTGGTGTCGAGGAGTGAACTGCAAGGGAGCAGCAAATACAGTCTGTCCCTCTCTTCCATGCCATCGGGGCTCTATTTCATGCATGTCGTTTCCGGGAAAACGGTTGAATCCTTAAAGCTGATCAAGCTTTAATCATCTGTTGAAACGACTCAGAGCCTGATCAGCTTGAAATAACCGACCTCGGCGCCTTTCATGACTTTGATCAGGTAAAGGCCCGGTTGCCGGTTGGAAAGGTCTAGCTGGTACTGCTTCATCAGCGGCAGCTCGGTCCGCGTGACGCTTTCACCCATCAGGCCGAAGATCTCCACCCGGATGGTTCCTTCATTACCGGACTCTTTCAGTTCCAGGGTAAACTTACGCGGGGTCGGGTTCGGATAAACGCGGAAGAACCCGTCCTTTTCAGGAATGACATCATCACTAACCGCCTGAGGTGTCGCTTTTGTCACGGGAGCGGGACAGTATTGACCTGTTATATCGATCCGGGCATGAACCGTTGAACCGTCCTCGAAATGGGTTCCGTCTTTCATGAATATGCTCTGCCCGGCAACGAAGTCGGCAGCCGCACCGTTCTCAACGACAAAGGTGGTTCCCCCGCCGGCCAGGGTTATGGTTTGCGTGGCTTCGAAGCAATACGATTGTCCCTGCGGGATAGTGATGTTCTGCAGCTTAAGATCCTGCGCCATGTTGACTTTCAGCAGATAGTCCTCGGTTTCGCCGATCCCAAGCGCCCCGCTGCCATCCCAATCCTCATAGACAGGAGCATCGCTGATGGCAAACCGCGCCCAGACATATCCCTTCCGGGGTCCGATGAAGAAGGGCTGGATCAACGGAGTCCCTGACAAAGGCCCGCTATATCCGGCCGGAACAGGATGGTTCACCAGCGCGTGTTCCGGAACCATGGGACCGAACGGACAGGGTACCGACCCTGACCAGATCCCGTCGCGATTCCAGTCGAACAGAACATTCACATAAACAATGTTTTGCGTCAGGTTATAAATATTGATATCAATATGCTGACCCCAGATCGCAGGGGTACATACACTCCCCAACGGCTCTCCTGTTGATCCCAGGCAGGGTTGCACTTCACCCGGGTCGCCGGTTATAGTATAGGCGCCGGGAATGGTCAACCCTGCATCGCCGTCGTTCTGGCACTCGTCCATGTTGTACAAAACCGGCGAGAAAACGGGGCAGGCGCCGCCATTGCCTTCCGGATCATTATCAACTGCCGGTCCGAATTGAGCGTTGCCGATGGTGGTTAAAATAAATCCGGCCGGACCGGTAGTCAGGCAGGTCGGGAAGTAGCCGGTAATTCCCAGTTCGGGATAGGCCGGAGCGTTTTCCGGGGCGTCGCCGAAGTCGTAACCCTCCTGGATACCGATCTGGATGAAATAATCCTCTACTTCTCCGTCGGGAGAAAAACCGCCGGGGGAGGTGACCCCCTGTGAACTGATGCGGAACCTGGCATAGGAATAGCCCGTGGTTATGGCGGGTACGTTGATCGTAAAGTTGTTCGCCCCTTCATTCACTACCTGATTGTCAATGATGATCTCCGTGGGCGTGTTTTCCCAGCTCCCGTCCTGGTTCCAGTCAATCCAGGCGCTCAGTTTGCCGGAAACCGGGGAGCCGGTGAATTCCCCGCTGACAAAAACGGTGCATTGAACGGTCTGGAATGGAGCAACGACTGAGGGAAGCAACACCCCATTCTCATCGTCGATCCCGTTCAGGTCGTCGCCCTCTGCATTCAGATCCGGCTGGCCGTCGGTTTCGTGATCCGGCCAGACGAGGGGATCCGCGCTCATCTGGATTTTGCCGATGTCATGATGCGCACCGTTACTGGCCAATGTAGTGGGGTAGAATGAGGGGGCATCCCCGAAATCGGTGCCGGTCACAAGTAAAAGATAATCCTCGGTTTCGCCATTACTGAATGTTCCTTCGCCGTTCCAAATATCCGGAATCATCTCAGGAGAATAGGTAAATCTGAATCATACATAACCCCTGTTGGGTCCGATCTGGAAACCACCGGGATTGAGCATGGATATCGGACCGTCGAAGTTGGGAAATACATAAAAATTCTTGATTACCCGTTCATCGACCGAGACGGTTCCGCCACATGGGGTGTACGTTGACCACTGCCCGTCCTGGTTCCAGTCGGCCAGCACGTTGAGGTATCCCCCTGCTCCGGACCTCAGCCTGATGTCGATTTCCGTGCCCCAGGTTGCTGTTGCGCACATTGCGCCAAGAACGCCGCCTGTGGTTCCCGGACAGGCGCTTACGACTCCCATGCCATTAATTTCCGTTATGGTGTAAGCGCCGGGTTTTATCAATCCCGCATCCTGATTGCCGTCGTTGAAGCATTCATCCATGTTTGGCGGAGTAGTATTGGGAGGAGCAGAAGGACAACTGCCCTGGTTTCCGTCAAGTTCACTATCCCTCATAAACCCGAAACAATTCGACCAATCCTGAATGGTAAAGCCTCCGTGTCGGATGTAAGTTCCAGGCGCTCCCACATTGATGCAGGTCGGAAACCAGCCGATCACACCCGGCGGTGGAATGCCGGGATAGGCGACATACCCTTCGGGGGCGTCGCCATAATCCCCTTCAAGGGTAGGTTGCCCTACCGCGCAGGGGAAACTGAAGATGCCTGACAAAAAAACGAGAGCCAGGATGCACCTTTTCATGCTGTTGTAAAATGTTTTGTACATTTTGAAGTAGATTTAAATGTTAGAGAAAAAGAAATTGGAAAATATATGGAAGAATGGTTATGGTATGACGTAATCAAGAACCTGATGTTTGCTGCCAACATGCTCCCGCAGTGGGTACTGCGCTATTGTATTTTCGGTGCTAAAATAGGAAATTCTATGAAAATGATATAATCAAAGAAAATATTTTTGCATGTGAAATTTTTGGGTTTTCAGATTTTAGATGCATACAGTTTCATCATCGTCCCGGCCAGCTTCCGGCAATCATACAGCGCTTCTACCGCTTTCCTGCCGGTGTGGTTCATTTGTTCAAGCTGGATGGTTTGCAGAGGTTGTTTCAGGAATTTTTACGAAAGTAAAGGTTTTTAAGGTTTTTCCGTTCGGCAGCACGTTTTCTTCAAAACCGGCCTTTTTAAAACCGGCTTTCATGGCGAACGATTTCCATGTCCACATATTCGAAGATCAGCGCCGCCCAGACCATATAGACCCGCGCGATAGTCCTTTTGCTTTCATTGATGTCAAGGTTGACCAGGGCAAGACCCGGAATGCGGTCGCTGAACCGTTTTTTCGTTTCGTCAAGATATTCCCTGTTGATATCAATGCCGATTACCTTCCGGGTGATACGGTTGTCGATATGCTCCAGCCCGTTTCCTCCCGAGACCCCCAGGAACAGGACCGTATCCGGCCTGTAACACCGGAGGTATTTCCCCGTCAGCTCCGACAGAAGTTGCAGTTGCCCGACGTTTTCGTGCCGCATGTGCCGTTCGTAGTCTTCAAGGGGGATGTTATTCCAGATGTGGTTCGTTTGCTTCCGTCCTGAATTTTTCACAAATTCAAATGTCCGAAAAAAAATTAAAAAAAATTTGGTTATTACAAAAAATATACTATACATTTGAGTATAAATTGGCAATAGAAATGGCAGTTTTGTGAGATACCCTGAAATCAAATACCCATGAAAACAAACATTCATTTCTTCGCGTTACTTTTTTTAATTGGGATAGTCTTGTTCTCTTCTTGCAAAAAGGATACATCAGTTGAAATTATTCCGGAGATCAAGATTGAAGACACGGCAGTTGCCATCGAAGATATGGGTAAATACTATATGGTCACCATTGATATGACAAAGGGTTATTCCCACTACCAGGTTGGTCAGTCATATGGAAGATGTATAAAAAAAATGGTGCCCGGGTATGAAGATATTATCAGTTCATACCTATGGCAGCTTGCAACCGTTCAGGGACTCTGGTTCAATACCATTCCCGATAGAATAAATAATGTGAAACCTCAGCTCGATGCCGCTTATGCAGATGAACTGAACGGATTGATAACCCAGATGAAAGGGACCAGTGATTGGACAGGGTACCAGCTTATTTATGGTTTTAACCTTATTCCTGATATATTCAGGAGTACGCAGTGCAATGCCTTTGGCTGCTGGGGAGCCGCATCTGAAACCGGAAAAAATATTGCTTTTCGAACATTGGATTGGTGGGGTGGCTTATGGAATGTAAAGATACCTGCCATCCAGTCGGTTACAAAGATAAAATATCCTACACAAACCATTTACCTGATAGGAGCCCTTGGGCATATGGGGTGTATTACCGGGATAAATTATAACTCACGTGTGATGGGAGCCATCCTGGATTCTGATGTTGGCTCCGATTATCATTCTCAGGGGATGCGCTCTTACAACTTCGATTTACGGTATGCACTCGAAACTTCTTATACCAAAGAACAAGTCGCAGATTATCTCAAAGACCCTGGAAAACCTTATGCCTTCAATCACCTCATCTTTCTGGCGGATGATAAAAACTGCGTCATGCTGGAGAACAATATTTCCAACTCAGGCTCAAATCCAAAGCGTGCACTCCGCTATGATACTTCATACCTGAACACAGGTGTCTTCTGGAACTTTAAAGAGATGATCGGGGGAGTGAATTGTTTTATGCTTCGCGGACAAGTTAACAATTATTCATCTGGACCGAATGAAGATATTAATACCCAGCGATGGAAATTGCTGCTTCAAAAAGCCGTAGATAAAATTTACAATAGTCCGCAACATAAACTGTCAGCAGACGGGGTGCGAGAGATCATGTGTTCTTACTGGGGAAGCAAACCCGCATCGCTGATAGCCGGGAACGGCGATCTGTACAATACCGACACCCAGCAGATGATGATCTATGTTCCGGTCGATCAATCGCTCAGGGTCTTTTTCAAACCAAAAGATAATTCCACGCCACTTGACCCAGGTTCTTACTTCATTACGATTCCGTTATCACAATAACCATAACAAAATTATTTTTCATGAACCAATGAAAAAAATTACCCTTTCCCTTGTCTGTTCACTGATAGTGAGCGCGATGACCGCTCAATGGGTCTCCGGTGTTGAATTGATCCCGAACCAGGATTCATGCATCAATGTGGCTTATTCGAAAGTGGCATTCTATCCGGGGCCACAGGACTCCGCAAACAGGATTTTTATGAACAAAGTCACAAAAAACGGAATAAAGCTAAGGGGAGAAGAGGGAATTCAGGTCAGCGAATCAACGGCATGCTTTTCTTATTCACCGGTTTTACTCAATACTGAAGATAACCAGGTTTGCATTGGATATGAAGTTATTGATTCCGTTGATTCTCCCTTTGGGCCACCTGTGGATTCCGCCTATGGATATATAAGCCTGAGAAAGTCCGGAGCAGATGAATCAGTTCTGTTTTTCATGAAGAAAGTCAACAACGACAACGAGGATGTTTTTTCCTATGCCAATAAATGCGGCACTGACGGAACCAGTATTTGGGGAAAAACCGTTTTACTGTCAAACCGTAAGGGAACTATTAAAGGGCTGAAACCCCTTGAAGAGATTGGTAATCAATGGGTAGTCTCTTTTTCTGATTATACTGATACTGCGTATTCCAATAAGGCAAGGGGTCAACTTTATGCCCAGAATCTTTTATTAAAAAATCAAACCCGATAAAATTATGAAAAATTTATCCTGCATCCTGATCCTGATATTTTTTATGGCGGCTGTTTCGTGCAAGAAATCAACCCCGACTGAAACTCCTGAGCCCTATGCCTCCTATACGGTCAAATCCGAGGCAAAAACATTGAAACATGCATCAAATTTTTCAAAGGATTTTTGTTCCACTTCTACATTCTGTTGCAGGTTCACTGCCACCGCGGATACGACCGACTCTGAGACCTTGAAAATTGGTATCCCGGGAGACCCGCTCGTAGGGTATGTTTATTATTCCGGATTGCACCGTTTTTCATGTTTTTATGTTGATCATTCTGGTATTAGATATGACCTTACAAACAATGGTTCGTCACTGTTCTCCGTTGTATTTACTCAGTGGGATGGTCAGGGAGGCTGGGCTAAAGGACATTTCTCTGGTTGGATGAAATCCCCCGCAAATGATTCAATACTGTTCCAAAACGGGTACTTCCAAAATAAAATCTGGACGAGTGGGACAAAATAAATTTTGAATGATCATAGATTTTCACGGTAAAAAATCGACCGTATATTACGAATAAGCGGGAGCTCTCTTTTCTTTTTTAATATTTTCCACCAATATCTTAACCTGATCGGGAGCAAGCGCTAACTCTTCCTGGGTTACCGTGGAAAATAACAATTTAGATTCTCCTTTTTTAAAGTCTCTCAAAGAGTGGTTTTGCGAATTCTGCAAATTCTTCATCGAAAAAACCACCCAAACCAGATGTGTCTATGTAAAGCCTTTGTTTCATGTTATAAAGGTAAAAATAATCTCAATTATGTAAAAATGTTTTCTGGCGCCTTGTTTCCTCAGCCTTGTGTATAACGACTCGGTAACAGGTTCTGCGGATATATCGTTTATGTTTTACTATGGAAATCAGACAGATGAATTCATCAGAGCAAATAGAATCAAAGAAACTACTATGGCAGTGAAATTTTAGGATTTCGGATTTTGGATAAATACAACTCCACCATCGTCCCGGCCAGCTTCCGGCAATCGTACAGCGCTTCAACCGCATTTCTGCCGTCCCGGCTCATCTGTTCAAGCGCCGGCCGGTTGCAGAGCGCGCGGGCAAGGGCTTCGGCCAGCGCTTCAGGCGTGTTGGGTTTGTACAGCACGCCTCCGCCGGTCGATCCGATGATCTCAGGGAACGCCCCCAACTCCGGCTGGACGAGCGGAACCCCCGAGGCTAACGCCTCGACCTGATAAAGGCCAAACGCTTCTCCTTTGAGGACCGGTACCGAAAGGATGGTTAGGGAGCGGAAAAAATCCTGCAGCGCCGCCAGGGTGAAATCATCCCTGAATTCGACCTGATGCATCAGTCCCTTTTCCCTGAGTTTTCTTACCTGTGCATGAAGGAATGGCTTGTCGTCGCCCGTCATGCCGCCCGAAACTTTCAGCTTGAGGTCTGCAAAACGGGGATCCTCCTTCAGCAGGATGAAGGCATCCGTGAGCACGCCGAATCCGTTCTCTTCGCTGATCCTCGACAGGTACCCGACGGCCTGCGGCGTATCCGCCGGGAGCGAAAAAGAATAGCTTTCAGGTTGCACGCCGATGGGGATCACGTGCATTTTCCCGGCCGGGATCTTCATCTTTTGCTGCATGACGCCGGCAAACCATTGGCTGACAGAGACAAAGGCGTCCACCCCGGCGCCCTTTTCCGCCATCAGCTTCCAGATCCGGTCGCGCCAGGTGGGCTCCATGGCATCCACCCATACGTCCTCATCCTGCAGCGAGCAGACGACGGGGACTTTCACCACTTCCCTGATCATTCCCGCCAGTCCCAGCAGCAGGGCATTTGAAAAATGGACCACGTCGGGTTTTTCATGGTCTTTCAGAAACCGCACCAGCCGTTCAAGCTCCGGCCGCTGGTTCCCCTTTTCGCCGAGGAGCATCGATTCGGTCAGTTGCTCGAGGCCGTGGGCACGGGTGGAACCGGCCTTCCGCGCAGCGAGTTTCAGCAGGGGCCTTGAATCGAACAACGCTTCCATCCACCCCGGCATGTGCCGGAACAGGGGGAACTGCTGCCGGAGGTAAATGCTCACCGCACCGTAAAAGACGGGCGCCTCTTTCCCGGTTGCCTCGCCGTGCATTTCAAGCGGAAGATAGAGCGGCAGGATGACGGCTTCGTGTACAAGCTCCCGCAGGGACCTGACAAAGGCGTTGTCGCGAAGGCAGTTGCCGCAGTAAAAAGTTCCCCCGAAGCCGGGGACGATGTTGACAATCTTCATATTTTTAGAGTTGCCCCTCCCTGGCCCCTCCCCTTCAAGGGGAGGGGTGGGGGAGAGGTCCAAAACAATAAATCTTCCCATCCTGCGCCCCGACGACGATCAGGTCGGCTGTGACGGCGGGAGTGCTGACGATGGCGCT
>Ga0163209_1001103_pt1 | contig 11795 bp, 8 predicted proteins | sample Kivu_160m_FD_113538 | JGI IMG/M metagenome (GOLD analysis project Ga0163209, IMG submission 113538) | Freshwater microbial communities from Lake Kivu, Western Province, Rwanda to study Microbial Dark Matter (Phase II) - Kivu_160m | ecosystem: Environmental > Aquatic > Freshwater > Lake ... | reverse complement strand
TTCAGGAGATGGGTCGTTCGTTTGCTCACTACAAAGATCTTCAAGATGGGGAGCAATGGCCGAAGGGTCTTTCCTATCTTTATTCGGAGGGATTTCCATTGGGTAAAGCGAGGCTGATCCCTGTTGGGGAAACGGTGGTTTCTCCCCTGTCTGAAGATTATCCTTTTCACCTGATTCAGAGGCCATCGCTGTTTCGATCCGGTCTTCTGAGTTTGAGAAGTGATACGTTGAAAAGGGTCTCTGAAGAACCCTATCTGGAGATGAACCCGGAGGATGCACAACGTCTTAAGATCGAAGAGGGGGAGGTTGTTAAAGTTTCTACTTATAACGGTTTACCTTTGAGGATGAAGGTGAAATATTCTCAAAGACTTGCTTCACAGGCAATCACTGCCCCTTACCCATGTCCAATCATCGGTGAGAAAGGCATTTCTTTAGCAAAAGTCGACAAATTGGGTTTGTTATGATCCATTCCAAAACGCTCGATCCCAATTTTAAATTTCTCATTGCTCAAGAGCCTGGCGGAGAAAACATCAGAAGGTGTTTTTCCTGCGGTACCTGCACGGCTGGTTGTCCTGTGAGGGAAGTCACCGACCGATATAATCCACGGCGAATCATACGGATGGCCATACTCGGTATGAAAAAGGAAGTTCTATCCAGTCAATTTATCTGGCTCTGTTCTTCCTGCTATACCTGTTTTGAGAGATGTCCTCAAGATGTCAAAATTCCTGAACTGATGAACGCTATCAAGAACATCGCTGTAAAAGAAGGTTACCTTCCTCCGTCGATGAAGATACAATTGGAGCTTCTTTCCTCCTTCGGCCGTTTATTAGAGATCACTGATTTTGAAAATGAGAAGAGGAAGGAATGGGATCTCCCCCTCCTTCAGGAAAAGACAGAAGATGTAAAAAAGATTCTCAAAGGATTAGGGTTTCATCGTGAAGAGAAGATTGAAGGATAGTCATCTAAATTCTCAATATACTTTATTCCTGGGATGTACGGTCCCTGTAAGGGCCTTCAATTACGAGATCTCAACCAGGAAAGTGGCCGATAGACTGGGGATTCTTTTCTCTGACATCCCTGAGTTCTGTTGCTGTGGTTACCCTGTCAAATCGGTTAACCATTATGCCTATCTCCTGATGGCAGCGCGCAACCTGGCCCTTGCCGAGGAAAAGGGTCTTCCTCTCTGTACCCTCTGCAGCGCCTGTTGTGGGGCCCTCACCGAGGCTAATCATGAGATTCAGGAAGACCAAGACCTCCATAAACGAATTAATGATGACCTCTCTCGATGGTTGGGAAAACGGTATGAGGGAGAAGTCAAGGTCACCCATTTTATTCGGGTCCTCCAACAAGAAGTGGGTGAGAAGAGGATTACTGCGGAGATTCAGGCCGATCTCTCTTCCCTTTCCCTTGCTCCCCATTACGGATGTCACTACACCAAACCCTCCACCATTTACAGGAGGGTGGAGGATCCGGAAAATCCAACAAGTCTGGATCGACTGATTGAAGTCAGCGGAGCTAAATCGATTGCTTACGAAAATAAACTCCAGTGCTGTGGTGGAGGGGTTTTGGCCATCGACGAGGAGGTAGCCTTAGCCATGGCCCATAGTAAATTGGAACATATCCGGGCTCATCAGGCAGATGCCATGGTCCTCCTTTGTCCTTTCTGTAACATTATGTACGAATCGAATCAACGGAAAATTGAAAAGGTTTATGGGAAGGAGTATAAGTTGCCCATCCTCTTCTATCCCCAAATTCTCGGATTAGCGATGGGAATCGGCCAGGAGGAGCTTGGAATCAAGATGAACCGGGTGAGACCGACCGAACTATTGAAGAAGATTAACAAGAAGGCAGATTGAAATGAGCCAGTCATCCCCATCCTTTTCGGAAAAACCGATCGGCGCTGTCTTGGTCGTCGGTGCAGGAATTGGAGGCATTCAAACCTCATTAGACCTTGCTGAATCTGGTTTTAAGGTCTACCTCTTAGAAAAGAACCTGAGCATCGGGGGAACCATGGCGCAGCTCGACAAGACCTTCCCCACCAATGACTGCTCCATGTGCATCATGTCCCCGAAACTGGTCGATGCGGGCCGACATCGGAATATCGAGATCCTGACCAATGCAAGAGTGGAAAAGGTCGAAGGAGGTCCCGGCCATTTTAAGGTTCTGATTCATAAGAAAGCCCGCTATGTGAACATCGAAGCCTGCAAGGCATGCGGCGACTGTGTAAAGGTCTGCCCTGTTAAGATACCTAATGATTATGAACAAGGCCTGGTCACCCGAGCCGCCGTCTACCAACTCTTTGCCCAGGCCATGCCAAGCGCTTACGGCATTGAGAAGAAAGGGACACCCCCGTGTCGGGCCGCCTGTCCTCTCCATGTGAACACTCAAGGATACATCGCGCTCATGACAGCAGGTAAGTTTAAGGAAGCCCTTGCCCTCGTCAGGGAAAAACTTCCTTTTCCCGGGATCCTCGCCTATGCCTGTTCTCATCCTTGTGAGAAGGAATGCAAACGGATAGAAGAGGACCGCCCGATTTCTATCTGCAATCTGAAAAAGTTCCTCGTAGACCGCGTTGAGGAACCTGAAGGGAACGCAGATCTGCGTTCCTTACGGATAGAAGATCTACATTCTCAACGGGTTGCCGTTATCGGGTCAGGCCCAGCAGGACTCACAGCGGCTTACGATTTAAGAAAAATGGGCTACCGTGTTGCAATTTTCGAATCCCAAATTAGGTTGGGTGGTCTTCTCACCAATGGTTTCCCTCCCTATCGATTACCAAGGCAGGTGGTGGAAAGGGATCTCTCCATCATCGACAAGATGGGGATAGCCGTTCATCTGAATAAGAAAATTGGAAGGGATATCTCCTGCGACACTCTCCTGAATTCTTTTGATGCTGTCTTTATTGCTACGGGTGTGGCCGGCGTCGAATTCTTGATGGACGCCTTCAAAGGCTTGAAAAAAACCCGATGGGGAACCCTTCGCGCCGATCCCATTTCTCTCGAAACAAGCCTTAAAGGAGTTTTTGCAGGGGGGGATGCCGTCATCGGTCCAGGGACGATTGTTGAATCAATGGCACACGGAAGGAAGGGGGCCATTTCGATCGATCGATACCTTCGTGGCGAAGAGTTGATTCAAAGAAGAGAATCGGAAGGAAGTCAGGTCTCACCTTTACGAACTCTTCTTCCCGAGGCCACCCGGGAAGAGAGAGCGGCTCCACCCGATATGGTCAAGCCCCTTGAACCAGCCCTCAGTGTGGAGGAGGCCATCGAGGAGGCAAAGCGTTGCCTCCAGTGTGGTGGGTGTTCAGAGTGCATGGAATGCATCAAGGCTTGTGAAGCGAAAGCCATCAACCATCAAGAAAAGGATGAACAGCTCATCATCGAAGTGGGCTCCATCATCCTCTCTCCAGGGTTCGATGAGTTCACACCCTCCTTAAAGTCCGAATATGGTTACAGCAGGTTTCCGAATGTGGTCTCGAGCATTGAATTCGAACGATTTCTCTCCGCCTCTGGCCCTTTCAAAGGCCAGGTTCTAAGGCCTTCGGATGGCAAACACCCTCAGAGGGTGGCCTGGATCCAATGTGTGGGATCGAGGGATCCCCATATTGGAAAGGGTTACTGCTCCTCTGTCTGCTGCATGTATGCCACGAAGGAGGCGGTCATTGCCAAAGAACACGCCCCTGAAATGGAGGCCACCATTTTCTATATGGATATGAGGGCGTACGGGAAAGATTTTGATAAGTACATTGAAAGGGCAGAAAAGGACTATCACATCCGCTACATTCGATCTCGCGTCTCCCATCTCAAGGAAACACCGGAAACCCATCATCTGACCATTCATTATGAGACTGAAGAAGGGGAAATGGTCTTTGAGGAGTTCGACCTCGTCGTCCTTTCCGTCGGTCTCGAACCGGTTCGAGACCACCAAGAGATAGCAAGAATATTTGGTATCGACCTCAATCCTTATGGATTTGCTGAAACGTCAACATTTTACCCTCTCCAGACCTCGAAGCCAGGGATTTTTGTGAGCGGGGTTTTCTCTGGGCCAAAGGACGTTCCTGAAACCGTAGCACAGGCGAGCGCAGCTGCGGCAGAAGCCTCCTCCCTGCTTTCCGCTTCCAGAGGGACATTAGTGACCGAGAAGGAATATGTTGTAGAGAAGAATGTAAATTTTGAAGGACCTCGTATTGGAGCCTTCATCTGTCACTGCGGGATCAATATTGGAGGGGTGGTGGATGTCCCGGCCGTGGTGGAATATGCCCGGACACTTCCCCATGTGGTCTTTGCAGAAGGAAATCTATATACCTGCTCACAGGACACCCAGGAGGCAATCAAAAAGGCGATCGGAGAGCATCGGTTGAATCGAATCTTTGTCGCCTCATGCACGCCGAGAACCCATGAACCTCTGTTTCAAAATACAATTCGGGAGGTAGGCCTTAACCGTTATCTTTTCGAAATGGCTAATATTCGAGATCAGTGCTCCTGGGTTCATATGCAACAGCCCAAAGAAGCAACGGAGAAGGCCAAGGATTTAGTGAGAATGGCTATTGCCAAAGCCGCTCTCCTTGAACCCCTTCCCTCCTTGACGATTGAGATGAATCAAAAGGCCCTCGTCATCGGAGGAGGCCTGACCGGATTGACCGCAGCCCAGAAGATCTCTCAGGCCGGATATGAGGTCACCTTGATTGAAAAGGAATCTCTTTTAGGTGGGAAGGCGAGGACCATTCACACCACCCTCGATGGAATGGATGTCCCATCCCGGTTAGAACATCTGATAAAAGAAGTGGAGAAGGACCCGCGAATCCACTTGATGACAGAGACGACCATCGAAAAGGTGGAGGGATTTGTAGGAAATTTTAGAACCCAAGTCCGAAAGGATCATCAGGTAAACGAAATCGATCATGGGATCATCATCGTGGCTACGGGTGCAGAGGAACATCGCCCCAGAGAATTTCTTTATGGCCGAAATAGTCGGGTGATCACACAGAAGGAGTTAGAGGAAGGAATTGCCCTCCGACCCAAATCCTTGAAAAATCTTAATCATGTCGTCATGATCCAATGTGTTGAATCGAGGAATAGCGAAAGGCCTTACTGCAGTCGGATCTGCTGTTCCATAGCGATCAAGAATGCCTTAAGGCTGAAGGCGATTCATCCAGAGATCAATATCTATATCCTTTACCGAGACATTCGTACCTATGGATTTAAAGAGGATTACTATGAAAAGGCAAGGGAGGCAGGAATCCTCTTCATCCGTTATGATTTGGAGAGAAAACCTCAACTGGAAACAGAGGGGAATAGCCTCCAGATACTCGTACATGAACCCATCCTTCATGACGATCTCCTCATCGAGGCCGATCTCTTGGTTCTAAGTCCGGGGATTGTCGCTTCACCTGAAAATGAACGTTTATCAAAGATGCTCAAGGTCCCGTTAAATGCAGATGGCTTTTTTCTGGAAGCCCACATGAAACTGAGACCGGTCGATTTTGCTACCGAGGGAATCTTCCTGGCTGGACTGGCCCACAGCCCCAAATCGATTGACGAGAGTATTGCTCAGGCTAATGCTGCAGTGGCTCGGGCCTTAACGTTACTGACCAAGACACAGCTTGAAACGATCGGCACCATTTCAGAAATAAATGAAAGAAAATGTATTGGATGTGGTCTCTGTGAGAGTCTCTGCCCTTATAAAGCGATTGAGATTGTTTGGAAAAAGACAGTGGTAGGCGAAAAACAGGTGGCTCAGATCAACAAGGCTCTCTGTAAGGGATGCGGGGCCTGCACAGCCTCTTGCCGATCAGGCTCTGTTGATCTGAAGGGATTCACAAACGCAGAGGTGGTCGCACAGATCACCGAGTTAGCCATGTCCTGAACCATATTAGGTTCAGGGTTGCCATGCACCCTACGGGGTGCGTGGGGAGAAGAGCATTTTAAGATAAATGGAAACCCCTTGGGAGCCCAAGATATTAGCTTTTCTTTGCAACTGGTGTTCTTATGCGGGTGCAGACCTGGCGGGAACATCGAGGATCCAATATCCTCCAAACATTCGTGTGATCCGGGTCCCCTGCTCAGGCCGGATCAATCCTCTCTTTATTCTTAAAGCTCTTCAGAGCGGAATTGATGGGGTATTCGTCTCTGGATGTCATCCAGGGGATTGCCATTATCTGAGCGGAAACTATATAGGGAGAAGAAAGTCAGCGACACTGAAACGATTTCTTGAATATCTCGGTATTGAGGAAGGCAGGGTCCAGTTCTCTTGGATCTCAGCAGCAGAGGCGGGAAAGTTTTCTCGGGTCATTGGAGAGGTTGTGCAGGATATCAAAAAATTGGGACCTGCAAAGCGATTTGTTAAAAGAGAGGATTCAAGGGCAATGAAATTCGAAACACGAAATCCGAAGCACGAAACAATATTAAAATAAAAAATTCAAATGTTCAAAACGTGTTTCGGATTTTTGTCATTCCATATTCGAATTTGTTTCGGATTTCGATATTCGGATTTCGGGTTTACCGATGTCAATGATTCAAGAAAAAATTAGAGAGAAGGCAAGGGAGCTCCTAACAAACAAAACCGTGGACCTCATCATCGGCTTTGGTGAGGGGAGCCTCCCCCTTCGCACCACACCCAGATTCATCAGGAACCCCGAAAAAGTGGATCGTTTGATCTGGAACTCTTTTTGCGAAAATAACCTATCTGCTTACCTTCACAAACTCGGTCAATTTAAAGTGGGCCTCGTTGTCAAAGGCTGTGATGCCCGCTCGGTCGTTGCCCTCTCCCTCGAAAAGAGATTCAAAGCCGATCAGTTATTTCTGATTGGAGTCCCCTGCCAGAGAATGGTGGATCGAAGAAAGGTGAGTCGAGCCGTAAAGGGAGAAATCCTTCAGGCCCGTGAGGCAGGCGATCTCATTGATGTAAAAGGGGATGGGTTCGAGGTCTCCCTGAAGCGGGATGACTTCCTCTATTCATCCTGTCAGGTCTGCATCCATCGGAACCCAACCCGCACCGATGTCCTGGTAGGAGATCCTGTGGAGGAATCGCCTCTGAAGGAAACCTACCAGGAGGCAAAGGCATTTGAAAAGATGTCTCCTGAAGAGCGGTGGAGATTCTTCGAAAAGGAGACGAGCCGCTGCATTCGGTGCTATGCCTGTCGAGAAGTCTGTCCCATGTGCTACTGTGCTGAATGTTTTGTGGATAGTTCTAATCCGAAATGGATTGAAAAGGGCCTCTCTCCTTCGGACCTCGATTTCTATCACATCGTGAGGGCCTATCACCAGACAGGAAGGTGTTCGGGTTGCGGGGCTTGTGAACGTGCCTGTCCGATGGGGATTCGGTTGACCTATCTCACTCAGAAATTGACGATGGACGTTAAAGAACTCTTCGACTTTGAAACAGGAATCGATACCGAGACCCTTCCTCCTCTTTCGACTTATGAAATGGAGGACAAACAGGAATTTATCAAATGAAGTTGAAATTGGATAAGAAAGATTTTAAACCATTTTTGCAAAGCCTAATGGATGAATACGATCTCTTCGCACCGGTTCAATTAGCGGAAGGGGTTTCTGTTTTTAGAAAGATTGACCATCCCGATGAAGTTGACCTCTCGAGCGCTAACACTCAAAAACCTGCCAAGGAACTATTCTTTCCCCAATCCGAAGTGATGTTTCGCTATGAGAAGGTTGGGAAACGGAACCAAATCGTCTCCCTGGATGAGGAAAACAGGGAGAGGATCCTTTTCGGAGCAAGGCCCTGCGATATCGAAGCGATCTCCATCATCGAAAAGGTCTTTGTGAGTGAAGAATATACCGATGTCTATTTCCTTGATAAGAGAAAAAAGACTACCCTCATGGGCCTGGGCTGTAACCATCCCATTTCCACCTGCTTTTGTTCCTCGGCAGGCGGCGATCCTTTTCTAAGAGCCGGATCCGATCTCTTTTTCATTGATCTGGGCGAAGCCTATTTCGTCGAATTGCTCACTGAAAAAGGGATGGCCTTTCATCAGAATAAATTCTTTAAAGAAGCGGACCCGAGAGACTTAACTCTGGTGAAAGAACTTGAAGGTAAGGCTTTTGAAAAAGTCGGCTACACCATTCCTGTAGATGGGATTGAAAAGAGATTGGATCTCATGGGCGAGAGTTTATTTTGGGATCGAGTCCATGAGATATGTATGGGATGCAGAATATGTACTTACCTATGCCCTACTTGTCACTGTTTCGATATAGTGGACGAAGGGGGACATCAAAGGGGTCAAAGAGTCAGAAATTGGGATTCCTGCCTTTCTCCCCTTTATTCGCTGGAGACTTCAGGACATAACCCAAGACCCTCCTGCCGGGAACGGACACGTCAGAGGTTAATGCATAAGTTTAACTATTTTCCAAAAAACTTTAATCAAGTGGCTTGTGTTGGATGTGGGCGATGCATCCTCTATTGCCCAGTCCATTTCGATATCCGGCAAGCGATCCTGTGGACATCTTCTAAAAGACCAAAGGGTTCCGAACGGGGAGTGCTATAACGATCTCATGAAAAATCCTTATCTTCCCATTTCCATGGTGGTAAAAAAGACCAATGTCGAGACGACGGATCGAATGCTCCGGACCCTCGAACTCAGTTTCTCGAATGAAGAGGATGCGAAGTCTTTCCGCTTCATCCCCGGTCAATTCTGTGAGCTTTCTGTCCTCGGAAAAGGCGAAGCCCCTTTTGGGATCGCTTCCTCACCTACAGAAAATGGGTCTCTTAAATTTACGATTAATAAAGCCGGTGTCGTCACGACGGCGCTTCACCACCTTGAGGAGGGTTCGGAGGTTGGAATCCGGGGCCCTTTAGGTAATGCCTATCCGATTGACCTCTTTAAAGGAAAGAATGTATTAGTGATCGGAGGAGGATTTGCCTTCACGACCTTACGATCATTGATTGTCTATTTACTCCACCCTGAGAACAGGTCTAAAGTGAACGAGATCACGGTCATCTATGGAGCACGGATGCCGGGGCTCCTCCTCTACAAGGAGGAACTGAATCAGTGGGAGAAGAGAAGCGATTTGAAATTGGTGGTGACGGTGGACTGGGGAGACAAGGATTGGAAAGGTAAGGTAGGACTTGTCCCTAATGTGCTGGAAGAAGTGGCCCCCACCTCAGAAAACACTTATGCAGTGATCTGTGGGCCTCCGATCATGATTAAATTCACTTTTCCTAAATTGATGACTCTTCGATTCCCCAATGAACGTATTTATACCTCTCTGGAGAAAAGGATGAAATGTGGTATCGGAAAATGCGGCCGATGCAACATCGGCCCTCTCTATGTCTGTAAGGATGGGCCTGTCTTCAGTTACGCCCGATTAGAAAAGTTGCCCAAAGACTATTAAACCTTGCTCACCCCTTTCTCCCCCCTGCTCGCTACCTGAGCGTACAGAGAATCCTCCATTCTCAATTCAGAAATCGCTTGTCCCTCGAGGGCTAAATCCTCCTCAGCCATTGAGTCCCTCCCGCTTGTCATCTCATCAACGAAAAAATCACATCATCCCGAAAGCGGCGTATTAAAGAGATTTCTGAAAAAGTCCCGAAATCTCTGATTACACCGATTGGCAACAGATGACACAGATATCAAACACATTGAAAAATCATGGAAATCTGCGTAATCATCTTTTGAAATCTGTGTAATCGAGAGAGCGAGTAGTAGTTTTTCAGAGCTCTCTTAAAAAACAATTGACAAGGACAAGAAATGAAGGGTATCCTAAACCTACTTTGGGGAAAAACATTGGATGAGTTCAATAAAAACACGATGAAAAACAGCCCCCTATCCGGATCAAAAGAAAGGAAGCCAAATAGCTTAAAATTAAGCAGGAGAACATTTCTAAAGTTATCTGCACTCACGGGTGCAGCAGTGGGAATGAACCAGATCATAGGACCACCCATTGCCAACCCTGCCCTACCTCTTAGAAAAAACAACGAGAATGTCACGGAAGAGAAATGGATTGCCACTTCATGCCTGAATTGTGCTGCTCGCTGCGCTATTCGAGTGAAGGTCGTAAATGGCAAGGCAATAAAAATAGCCGGAAATCCATTTTCTTTGGTTTCGGAAGGAAAGATCTGCCCCCGGGCACACATAGGTCTCCAAGTTTTATACGATCCAGGTCGGATTCATTCCCCACTTAAAAGAACAAATAAAGAAAAGGGAAAGGGGATCGATCCCGAATGGGTTCCTCTATCGTGGGACCAAGCCTTCCATGAGGTGACGAACCGCTTAAATTCACTCAGAGATAATGCTCAGCCACACAAACTTCTCCTTTTTTGCGGACTCAATACAGTGAGTTGTGACGATATGATTCTACGATTTTCAGAGGTCTTTGGAACTCCAAACCTCATCTCTGGAGAGGGGCTCGATCGGGAGACGGAAAAATCAGGCAATTGGATGGCGGATGGCCATTATAGCCTGACCTCCTATGATCTCGATCACACCAAATATATCCTCTCCTTTTGTGCGGATCTGCTAAGCTCAAGTATGCCCCTTTCTCGTTTCCTGAGGAAATGGGGAAAGATGCGACGTGAAAAGCCCTACCGGCCAAAGGTCGTTGTGATCGATCCGAGGTATTCTGTGACCGCTGCCAAATCCGATGAGTGGATACCCATCCATCCAGGCACTGACGGGGCCTTGGCTATGGCCATTGCCCATGTCATCATCAGGGATGAGCTCTATGATAAAACTTTCATCAAAGACTGGACGGTGGGGTTCGATTCATATAGAAATTTGGCGCTCAGACAATATAGTCCGAAGGATGTTTCAAAAATAACAGGCATAGAACCTGGGGTCATTCAACGCATCGCAAGAGAATTTGCCCAGACCAAACCATCCATTGCCTTAAGAGGGAAGGCATCTCTGGCTTGGCCTAATGGATCTTACACAAGCTATGCCATCTTCTGCCTCAACGCCTTAGTCGGTAGCATCGATGTCCCAGGAGGGATCATCTATCAAGAGAATGTTAAATATAATGAAATGCCCCGATGGGTGGAGGATGAGATTGCGAAAAAGGGCAAGGCGAAGCAAAGCCTTGATTTTCACGGAACAGACAAGTTCCCCGCTGCCAAGGTCGCCACGAATCAGATACCAGAATCCTTGTTGGCAGATGTCCCTTATCCCATAGAGATGGCGATCGGTTTTAACAGCAACTTTAATATGTCTGCTCCTGGCGCTGGAAGATGGGACGCGGCTTTAAAAAAATTACCCTATTATGTTCATATTTCTCCTTTCATCAGCGAAATGGCCCTTTATGCTGATCTCGTCCTGCCCTCCACCACTTACCTCGAGGAATGGGGCTATGACCACTCCTCAACCGGGGCTGGGATCGCTGAGATGAGGATAAAACAGCCTGTCGTCAGCCCAAGGGGGAACGCACGCCCGGTGATCCATATGATCTTTGAGATATCAAAGAGGATGAAAGGAGAGGTTGCTCGATCCTTCTCCGCGCTGGGAGGGGACTCCGAAGGTTTTGTTCAATTTCGGACAAGCACACTCACTCCCTGGGAAGAACTCCTTAAAAAGGGAGGCTGGATTGGAAAGGAGTATCATTATCAAAAATATGCCCGCCTCTTCCAAACCCCTTCGAAAAAATTTGAGTTCGAATCCGGAAACCTCAGATCCCTCCTCTCGAAGACAGGAAATATAAAAAAGGAGAGATTAGATTTCTTACCCCATTACAGCGGAGTGAAATTTTTAGGGGAAAAGGGGAAGTATCCTCTTATCCTTCTCCCCTATCAGCCCTTATTGATGATGGACAGCGGGAGCCAGAATTATCCATGGGCCCAGGAGATCTATC
>Ga0163209_1001100_pt1 | contig 11806 bp, 11 predicted proteins | sample Kivu_160m_FD_113538 | JGI IMG/M metagenome (GOLD analysis project Ga0163209, IMG submission 113538) | Freshwater microbial communities from Lake Kivu, Western Province, Rwanda to study Microbial Dark Matter (Phase II) - Kivu_160m | ecosystem: Environmental > Aquatic > Freshwater > Lake ... | reverse complement strand
GCATACATCTTTGCATTCATCGCCGGACAGAGGAGAATGGGCGCATCCGTGGCCAGGAGCACCGTGGTCAGGAGGTCGTCGGCGAGACCCGCGGCCATCTTGCCGATGATGTTCGCCGTCGCGGGCGCGATGACGACCAGTTCGGCGAATTCGGCAAGCGCGATATGGCCGATTTCGAACTCCCCCGGCACCCAAAACAGGTCCGTGGCGACCGGATTTCCCGACAGGGTCTCGAAGGTGAGCGGCGTGACGAACTTGCAGGCATGGTCGGTCATGACGACCCGGACCTTCGCCCCGCGCCGGACCAGATCCCGGACCAGCTCGGCGGCCTTGTAGGCGGCGATTCCGCCGGTCACGCCCAGAACAATTTTTCTGTCCTTCAGCATTTCAGGGGTCCCCTCACAACAATGACGGTTAGAGTTTACAACACCGCGAAATACGGACAATCCGGTTTCCCGCACTTTCCGTGAAATGGGAATCCGGTTTTTCAAGCCATATAGAATTCCTGCCGGCGCGGGAATGATAACATTGCGTTCAACTATACCAAAGATGCCCTGCAAGATCAAGGAATTCATGGTTCCCCCGTCGACAACGATGATTTCGCCTTGCAATGCACCCGTAAAGTGGCTATACCGCACCCAGTTCATCGAGGAGGAAGGCAGGCTATGCAAAAGAGATTCTGGTATATCGTCGGTTGTTTCGTCCTGCTGCTCGCGGGCGGAGGCGGATGGTTTTTCCTCACTGTTGGGGAGAGCGGCAAGCCCGTCGTGGAGATCGGCGCGGATGCCGCCATCATCGGCCGTGAGAAGGCTCTGGATATCAGATTTTCCGATTCCGGCCGGGGTCTCCGCCGTACGGAAATCGTCATCATCCAGGACAACCAGCCCCGAGTCCTATCCGCCATCGACTACCCGGAAACGGGCGTCCGTCGCAAGGCGGTTTCGGTTACCGTGGACGCCGCCGCCCTGAAACTCCATGACGGACCGGCAAGCCTGACCCTAACGGCCGTCGATCACTCCCTCTGGAAGAACCGGACCACGGTGACGCACCCGGTCACGATCGACTTCCTGCCGCCCCAGATCTTCCAGCTCAATACGCAGAACCACATCAATCCCGGAGGAGCCTGCGTCGTCGCCTATCGCCTGTCGGAGGCGGCCCTTCTGACGGGCATCCAGGTCGGCGACCTCTTCTATCCCGCCTATCCGGCAACGCTGGCAGGGAAACCCGGTTATGCGGCCTACTTCGCCCTGCCCCCGGAGGCGTCGTCCGGGGTCCCGCAGATCCGCATCCTGGCCCGGGATCAGGCCGGAAACGAGACCTTAAGCGTCATCCCCTCCCTGATCCAAAAGCGAAAGTTCCGCAACGACAAGATGGTCCTTACCGACAGCTTTCTCGGACTGAAGATGCCCGAATTCCAGGCGTTGGTCCCGGAGCTGCGGGGGAAGACGCCCATGGAAACCTTCACCTATGTAAATACCCTGCTGCGCGCCGACAATCTCAAAACGATCCAATCCGTCTGCATGAAATCGGAACCCCGGCCGCTCTGGCAGGACACCTTTCTCCGGATGAAAAACGCCGCCCCCATGGCCCTCTTCGGCGACCGCCGGACCTATTTCTATGGCGGAAAGCCGGTGGGTGAAAGCATCCACAACGGCGTCGATCTCGCATCCCTCGTCCATGCCCCGATCGAGGCCGCCAACAACGGCATCGTCCGTTTCACCGGATCTCTTGGAATCTATGGAAACGCCGTCGTTATCGACCACGGGATGGGCCTCTCAACCCTCTATGCCCACATGAGCGGCATCCAGGTCAAGCCGGACCAGACCGTAAAGCGGGGAGAGGTCATCGGCCTCTCCGGCATGACAGGTCTTGCCGGCGGGGATCACCTCCACTTCGGCGTGGCAGTCCGCGGACGGTTCGTCGATCCACGGGAATGGTGGGATCCCCACTGGATCGCCGACAATGTCATAAAAAAGCTGGACGTGAGTTTCTAACCGGACTTTGCGAAGCCGTCAGGATTTGGCGATATCGCGGTGGGCAATATTCACAAAATATCCCTTGTCCGCAAAGTAGGCGCCCAGGTGGTTTGCCATGACGACGGAGCGGTGATGGCCTCCCGTGCAGCCGAGGGCGATGTTGAAACGGGACTTCCCCTCTTTCTCGTAGAGAGGGATGAGAAAAGCCATCAGATCAAATAATTTCGCCATAAAGGTCCGGCCGCCTTCCGATTCCAGGACGTAATCGCGGACCCGGAAGTCATGGCCGTTGCAGCCGCGCAACTCCTCCACAAAATGGGGGTTGGGCAGGAAGCGGACATCCAGAACCATGTCGGCGTCGGCCGGCAGCCCATACCGATAGCCGAAAGAGGTCACATGGAACACCAGACTCTTGCCCGAAGCCGAGCCGAGGAAATACCGCTGAACGACATCCTTGAGCTGATGGACATTGCAGGAGGTGGTATCGATCACTTTGTCGGCCATCTGTTTCAACGGGGCGAGTTTTTCCCTCTCCAGACGGATGCCGTCCATGAGTGAACCGCGCGGGGCTAGGGGGTGAGACCTCCTCGTCTCACTGAAACGGTGCAAGATAGCCTCATCGGCGGCATCGAAAAACAGGATCTCGATCCGATAGCCTTTTTCCTTGAGCCGGGTGAAGATCCGCGGGTACTTTTCCAGTAACCCCCGCTCCCTGAGATCCATGACCATTGCAACCTGCGCGATCTCCTTGGCCGGGTCGGACTGGATCTCCAGAAACTTCGGCAGGAGAACCACCGGCAGGTTGTCGACGCAGAAAAAACCGATGTCCTCCAGCGCCCGCAGGGCGGTGCTCTTGCCGGAACCGGATAGCCCCGTGATGATTACCACACGCAACTGCTTCATCCTGATCCTCTTCTCTATGGCTGGATCTACACGCCGTTGCCTCATGAGGCCCCCCGACTCCAATCAGCACTCGTCGTCTTTTTCGGAGATGATCCGGAAAAGATCCTCATGCATCTTCGCTTCCAGAAGATTTTTCCGGAAGGCCGGATCCTTCAGCATCCGGGAAATCTTCGCTAAGGCCTTGAGATGCTGACCCGCCGAATTCTCGGGCGCCATCAGCAGAAAGAACAGCTGCACCGGCTTTCCGTCCATCGCCTCGAACGCGATCCCCTCCCGGCTCCTGCCGAAGGAGACCACCATCTCATCGAGTCCCGGGATTTTACCGTGAGGGATGGCGATCCCGTCCCCGATGCCGGTGCTCCCCAATCTCTCCCGCTCCAGGAGGATATGAAGTATCGCATCGGGGTCAACTTTGATCCTTCCCTTCGCAAAGACACCCGCCAGTTCCGCAAGGGCGTCGCGTTTGTTCTGGGCCTTCAACTCCTCAAGGACAAACTCCCTCTGGAGCATCTCCGTAATTTTCATGCTTGCATCCTCAAACCTCAACGGCCGATCTCCAACAGCGCAAATTTTCCATCCTCGCGCCGATAGATGACGTTGATATTTTCGGTGGACGAATCGCGATAAATCACAAACCGGTTCTTTGTGGTTTCCATTTCCAGGACCGCGTCATCGATCGACATCGGTTTCAATACCATTTTGCGCATCTCCACCACCTTGGCATCGGGCGAGTCATCACCCTCTTCGGCCGGGGATTCTCCTCCAAATTCTCCGTTTCTGGAAAGATTGGTCTTGAAACCGCGCACCTTTTCCCTTCGTTTCTTGAGCTGCCGTTCGATCTTTTCAATGGCGTTGTCGATGGCCAGGTGCATATCCTTTTCTTCTTCCCTGCCGTTGATGTTTAACCCGTTGGCCATCAAATTGATTTCCGCTGTATTGCGGAATTTTTCGACCGAGAGGATGACCCGGGCATCCACCGGATTATCGATATACTTCTTCAGTTTCTTCAGTCTCTCCTCCACATATTCCCTCTGCCAGTCCTCCCCCTCCGCATTCCTGAATGTCACGGAAATTTTCATGATCGGTTCCTCCCTTTTTTGGTTTCGCTAGCCCGACGATGATGAACTGGGCGACATACCGGAACTACAAAGCCGCGAACCATACGGATATCTCTCCACCCTGTCAACATTCTTTTAAAAATATTTTTTCCGCCTCGATGACGGCAGAACTCCCATCATATCACGGTATTTCGCAATCGTTCGCCTCGCGATGTCTATCCCCGAAGCCCCAAGACGCTTGACGATTTCCTGATCGCTGAAGGGTTTGCGGGGATCTTCCTCACCGATGATCTTCCGGATCTCCTCCTGCACGCTCTTGGAGGAGACGTTGTCGCAGCCGGTTTTGTGGATGCCGCTGCCGAAAAAGTATTTCAGCTCGAAGAGGCCCCGCGGCGTATGCATATATTTGTTCGTCACCACCCGGCTGATCGTGGATTCATGCATCTCCACATCATCGGCGATATCCCGCAGGATCAGAGGCTTGAGAGAGCCGATCCCGCGGTCGAAAAATTCCTTCTGAAACCGAACGATGCTCTCGGAAACCCGGTAGATCGTCTTCTGCCGTTGCTGAATGCTCTTGATGAGCCAGGTCGCCGACTGGACCCGCTCCTTGATGTACTTCTTCCCATTTTCCTGCTTCTCGCGTCCGGTCATCCCGCCCATGATCTCCCGGTAAAAATTGCTGATTCGGAGCCTCGGAAGACCGTCGTCGTTGAGGATGATCTTGTAATCGTCACCGCTCTTGAAGACGCAGACATCCGGAACGATCGCCTGGATTCGTTCCTCGTTGTAGACGCTTCCCGGCCGGGGATCCATATGGATGATGATCAGCACAGCGGCCAGAACATCCTCGATGGAGGTCTTCAATTTCCGGGCGATATGGGCATAATTCTTGATTTCCAGGTCCCTGAGATGATCGAGGATGATCCGTTCTACCAAGGTGCGCGCATTCCCCGCCATCGTCGCCTGGATGAGCAGACACTCGCGCAAGTCGCGGGCGGCAACCCCGACGGGATCGAATTCCTGAACCTTTTTCAACACCTCTTCGACAAAGTCGGACGCCACTTTCTCCTGGACGGCAATCTCATCCGGCGTGGCGACCAGATAGCCGTTATGATCCAGGTTGCCGATGATCTGTTCTCCGATACGCCGTTCATCCTCGCTGAACCGGGAAAGACGGAGCTGCCACATCAAATGGTCCGTAAGCGATGACTTTGCCACGAGGAGATTGTCCCATGAAGGGGCGGTCCCCTCCTTCCGGTCATAGGTGACCCCCATCGGACCATAATCTTCCAGATAGTTGTCCCAGTCGAACTCTTCCCGGCCATCCCCTTCGCCCGTCAATTCCTCGGTCCGTTCGATGGTCTTGGGCTCTTCCCGATCCCCTTCTGCGGTCTCTGGGGGTTCGATCTTCTTTTCGACCTCGGGATCCTCATCCGACGTGACCTCCTCTAAAAGCGGATTCTCCTCCATCTCCTGATTGACCATATCGACCAGCTCGAGCCTCGACATCTGCAAAAGCTTGATGGCCTGCTGGAGCTGCGGCGTCATGATCAACTGCTGGGTCAGTTTCAGATTCTGTCTGAGTTCAAATGCCATGTTCCGGTTGTTGTTTCTCCTTCAGAACTTGACGGCTACGAAAAAAGTAACTTTCCCCCTCCCCTGGCGGGAAGGGATTTAGGGGAGGGGGCATTTCGGACTTTTTGCGAGAACTTCAGAATTTAAAATCATCGCCGAAATAGATCTTCCTCGCAATCTCGGAGCCGGCGATTTCTTCCGGCGTTCCCTCCACGAGAATCGTTCCCTCGTTGATGATGTATGCGCGATCACAGACGGAAAGGGTCTCCCGGACATTGTGATCGGAGATGATGACCCCGATCCCCTTCGTCCGGAGCCTGGCGATGATCCTCCCGATATCCGCCACCGCCAGTGGATCAATCCCCGCGAAGGGTTCATCGAGAAGGATGTATTTCGGCGAGGTGACGAGCGCCCGCGTGATCTCCACCCGCCTTCTCTCGCCTCCGGATAACGAATAGGCCCTGTTGTCCGCGAGTTGCGTCAGATCCAGTTCCGCAAGGAGCAGGTGCAGACGCTCCTTCCTCTCTTCCAGGGTGATGGGAAGCGTCTCGAGGATCGCCAGGATGTTCTCCCGCACCGTCAGCTTCCGGAAAATGGAAGGCTCCTGCGGAAGGTAATTCAGCCCTTTCCGCGCCCGGACATACATCGGACACCTGCTCAGATCCTCGCCGTCGAGAAAAATCACCCCCCCATCCGGCTTGATCAGCCCGACGATCATGTAGAAGGTGGTCGTCTTTCCGGCGCCGTTGGGCCCCAGGAGGCCGACCACCTCTCCGGGATTGATCTCCAGATGGATCCGGTCAACCACCCTTTTCCCGCCGTAGATCTTGGTCAGATCCGTTGCCGTCAGTTTTCCCATGAAGAGGTCCCATGATATCCGGCGAAAAAGACGGCCGTCACTTTTTTTTCTCCTCGTTCTCTTTGGGATAGATCGTGGCTGTCACGCGCCGGTTCTCCAAGCTCTCCACCACCCCCCGGTTCTCATCCAGAAATACGACGATCCGGTCACCCCGGACGATATTGGCGCCTTCGCGCAGAACCGCGCTGCCCGTCATCGTGATCTTCTGGATATCCTGTTCGAAGACGGCATCTTCTCCGGTCACGACCCGTTCGCCCTCTGTGATCGTCACATTCCCCTTCGCCTCCACCCTTTCCAGATCCCCTGTCCCTTCGAACTCCGCGGTCGACCGGCCGGCCGTCTTTCTGTTTTCCTTGTAGTAGAGCGTCAGACGATCCGTCCGGATCGTCCGCGCACCTTGCGTGGCCACGGCATTCCCGGAAAAGACGACCATCCGTTTTTCGTTGTACGCATCCAGACGGTCGGCAACGATCTGAATCGGTTGATTCTTCTCGATCCGGGGTTTTTGCTTCGGTTCGGCCAGCGCGCCCCCCGGCGGATACAGAACCGCAATCAAAATGCCCAGGGTGACGATGATCCGCAGAAACCTTTCCAGCATCATATTACCCCTCTTATTTTCCGGCGGACTTCGCCCGAACCTGCGACAGGAGCGTGACCTTTTTTTCGTCCAGGGTCAAGATCATTCCCACACCGCTGATCCGGATACTCCCGTTTTCCATAACCACGGGCCGGTCCGTTTCGATCCGCTTTCCTTCATTCCGGTATAGAAGGCGGTCCGTCGCAAAGCGGTCGCCGTTTTCCGAAACGATACCGACATTCCCTTCGATTTCCATATCGCGGGACTGGGTATTGAGCTGCCCACGATCGCCGTTCATCACGAAGACACGATCGTCTTTCATCACCAGTCGAACCTTCACCTTCTCGAAGAGCGCCAGGTTTTCCTTCTTCCGATACCGGGCCGTATCCGCCGTGATCTCCCACTTCATGCCGGAATCCCCGACTTCGGTATAATGGACATTCTTGACCTGCAGATCGACCCGGTCCGACATGATCTTGAGCAGCGCCTTCTCCGGCACCCTTCGGAGGCCGATCGCGAGGATCGCCGTAACGGACAGGATCACCGTCAGGATCGCAACGATGAGCATCGTTTTTCTTTTTTTCTTCATCCTCTCTGCCCGGGTTTGCCGCTGACCATTCGGAGGTTTTCCGCACCGCACCTATTGGGATTTTTATACCACCCGGGCCTGCAGATGTAAAGGTGAAACGTCGCCTCTTGAGGGGGGCATGATGCCGCATCGTGTCCCCCTGCAGTCATTTCACGCAAATTCATACTGCACGGCTACATCCGCCCACCGGTTCTGCGCCTTCAGAATCACCTCGCACACCTCCCGAACGGCCCCCCGTCCTCCCCCATGTTGCGTCACATAATCGGCGATTTGCCTAACTTCCGGGACCGCGTCGGCCACAGCGACGGAAAAACCCGCCCGCATGAGGAGAGGAATATCGACCACGTCATCGCCGACACAGGCCGTCTCTTCCGGGATCATATCCCGCCGCTTCAGGATTTTGGAAAAGGCCTCCGCCTTGTTGAAGATCCCCTGATGAACCTCGGTGATCCCCAGATCGGCGGCGCGGTGTTCGACCACCCGGGATCGTCTTCCCGTCAGCAGCACCACATCGATTCCGAATCTCATGAGAATTTTCAGGCCGTGACCGTCCTTCACATCAAACTTTTTGCTCTCCAGCCCCGAATCGTCAATGACGATCCGACCGTCGGTCAGAACCCCATCCACATCGAGGATCAGGAGCTTCACCCTCCGGATTTTCTTCAGAAGTCGTTCTTCGGTTCCCTCTTTCACCATCGTTCCTCGTTTCAATCGGTTGCACTCCATCATCCCTGATGTCCACGCATTGCGGCATCGATCTTCATCAGGGTCGTCAACAGTTCCGGCAGGCTGTCCAGTCTTAGGGAATTTGGCCCGTCGCACAGCGCACGGTCCGGGTCGGGATGAACCTCGAAAAACAAACCGTCGATTCCTGCCGCCACCGCCGCCCGGGCAAGACAGGGAACCATGTCCCGGTCGCCGCCCGATGCCCTGCCGGCCCCGCCGGGAAGTTGTACGCTGTGCGTGGCATCAAAGATGACCGGATATCCCGTCCCCCGCAGAATCGGGAAGGAGCGGAAATCAACGACGAGATTGTTGTAACCGAAACTGGCCCCCCGCTCGGTCAGCATGATGTTATCATTTCCCGCCGCCGCGGACTTCTCCACGATATGGACGGCGTCCCACGGGGCAAGGAATTGCCCCTTCTTGATGTTCACCGCCTTCGCGCGGCGGGCGATCTCGACAACGAAGTCGGTCTGACGGCAGAGAAAGGCCGGAACCTGCAGGACATCGAGGATTTCGGCCGCCGGTGCGATCTCCTCAAAACGATGGACATCGGAAAGAACGGGAATGGCGAATTCCTCCCGGATCCTTTTCAGGATCTCCAGTCCTCGTACCAGACCCGGCCCACGGTAGGCATCCCGGGAGGTCCGGTTCGCCTTGTCGTAGGAGGCTTTGAAGATAAACGGAATCCCGAGCTCCCCCGTCAGCGCCTTCAGGTCGCGGGCGATCTTCGCCGTCATTTCCTCGTCCTCGATCACACACGGGCCGGCGATAAGCGCCAGGGGGGCGCCGCCGCCGATTTCCATACCACCGATGTTGATCTTCTTCATACGTACATTCCTCCGGCATTCCTTATCAGGCTGTTGAAAAAGTCTTTTTTTCAGGCTGTTCAAAAATGCCCAGATGCAAGGCCCCCGATATCCTGAGCCGTGAGGCGTACTTTTGGGTACGTTGAACGGCGAAGGATGAGGGAAACGCCGCAGATGGGCGTTTTCCAACAGCCTGTTATGGTTTCTGCTGCATGATCCTTATCTTCATCTGCAGGATCCGCCGCGCCGCCCTCGTCGAATCGGGATTCAGTTCATAAGCCGTCGTGTAGGCCCTGAGCGCCTCCTGAAAAAGACCTTTCTTCTCATAGGCGGCCCCAAGATTCTCATAGACCTCGTCGTCCTCGGAATCCAGCTTCAGCGACATTCGGTAGTATTCGATCTGCCGGTCCAGATCCCCCTTGAGGCCGTATGCGTAAGCGACGCTCGCATAGCCGGCGGCCTTCTTGGGATTCAGATCGATCAGTTTCTTATAGATCCGGATGGCCTTTTCGTACTGTTTTTCTTTCATATAGGCGTCGGCCAGGTTGTTCAAGACCTCGGTCGTGGGGTTCGCCGCCGCAAGCTTCTCATACATCGCGATCGATTCTTTCGTCTTGCCCGTCTGACCATAGGACAGGGCCAGGTTCTGCCGAATCTGGGGGTCCTTTGCCCCATAGTGGATGGCCTTTTCATAGTTCTCCGCGGACTGGACCGGCTTCTTCAGTTCCGCATAGGCAAAACCGAGATGGGTATGGATCGCCGCTTTCCGGGGGCTCATCTTCACCGCCTTCTCATAGAGGGGTACAGCCTCGTTGTAACGCTTCGCCTTGAAATGGAGGGCGGCCAGTCTCTCCAGGGCGTCCGGATCGTTGGGTTTCAATTCCAGGACCTTCTGATATTCCCGAATCGCCTCCGGCTCTTTTTTCGCCTTTTCATAGGCAGCCGCCAGATTGAATCGGACAACCGGATCCCCCGGGTTCAGTGCGATGGCCTTTCCGTAATTCTCGATCTCCTCCCTGGCCTGTCCCTTGCCGCCATAGGCCAGGCCGAGATTGGCATAGACGGCGGCGTTCTTCGGCTGCCGTTTCAGGACCTCCCGATGCCACCGGATCGCCTCGTCGAAATTTCCCATCCTCAAAGAAACGCTCGCGAGGGCGGCCGCCACATGATCGGCCTTCGGCACCCTCTCCAGCACCACACGGTACTGCTCAGCGGCCTGGGCGAGATGATCCGACTTCTCATAGGCCTCTCCCAACTTGAAGATGGCCACAGGATTGTCGGGCCGGATCTTCAGGGAGGCCTGGTAAGAGGCGATGGCCTTCTTCCAATCCCCCATCTGGCCCCAGGCCAGGGCCATGTCCGCCAGCGCGGCATCATCACGCGGGTTGGCTTTAACGGCCCGCGCGGTGATCCGGATCACATCCTCGTACTGTCCTCTCTTCAGATAGCACTTGGCCAGTTCCGCCAGGATAACCGAATCGTCCGGTTTCAGGACCAGGATTTCCTGATACTGCGCAATCGCCTCTCCGGTCATGCCGGCATGGAGATAGATGGAAGCAAGCATGCGGCGCACGTTCGTATCTTCCCGGTTCATGGCGATCGCCCGTTTAAGGTATTCGATCTGTACCTTCTGATTCCCTGAACTCCGGGCATAGCGCAGCCAGTCCTGGGGGGTGATCTGTATCCGGATGGGAATGGCCGCAATTGGATCGCCCCGATAGGTAATCCGCAGGGAAAAATCGCCCGGCTTGTTTTCCCCGACGCCATTCCTGCCGGTCAGGACCGCCTTGTCCACCAGATCGATCCCCTTGAGGAGCTTTCGGAAATCATCCCTGCCCCCGACCCCTTCGATATCCGCGGCAACCCCGCCGCCGAAAAGAACATCCGTCGAAATCTCCTTGATCACAAATTCGTCCCGGTAGGAAACATCAAAGATATCCCGGGAGGTCAGGCGGTAATCTCTCCCGTTCTTCTCCAGAATGAGCGCATAGAAATGGGGTTTCTGGTCGAGTATGATGAAGGAAAAGGTATTCCGAATTCTTGCCCATCCTTCCGGAATTCCTTGAATTTTTTCCGGATAGAGGAATGCGGCCAGACCGCATGCGGTCAGGATCACAAGGATCAGAACAACGCTCCGGATCTTCGTCGATTTTCGCCCCTTCCTTGCAGGTCTCGATGCTTTACCCGACTGATATTCCATAGACTCTGACCTCTCGACTGCCCTTGAGCATCAAATTTGACGAAGATGTCTTCACCCCCGGGGATGAAACTTCCGGTGGATTTCTTTCAGGCGTTCCCGCGTCACATGCGTGTAGATCTGGGTCGTGGAGATGTCTGCATGACCCAGCATGATCTGCACCGAACGCAGATCGGCCCCTCCCTCCAGCAGGTGCGAGGCGAAGGAATGCCGGAAGGTGTGTGGGTGAACCCTCTTGCCCAGACCTGCCTTCGCCGCATATTTTTTCACGATCTTCCAGAATCCCTGCCGGGTCATTCCTTTCCCCGACCGGTTCAGAAACAGGTGATCATTCTCCGCTCCTTTGAGAAGAAGAGGCCTCGCCCCTTCCAGATATCGTTTGACTCTGTCATACGCCGTGCGCCCCACGGGGACGATCCTCTCCTTCTCTCCTTTTCCCATGGCGACCAGATATCCCACCTGCCAGTTGATGCTGTTTACGGTCAGCCCGATCAGCTCCGATACCCGGATCCCGGTTGCATACAAGAGTTCGAGCAT
>Ga0163209_1001095_pt1 | contig 11852 bp, 12 predicted proteins | sample Kivu_160m_FD_113538 | JGI IMG/M metagenome (GOLD analysis project Ga0163209, IMG submission 113538) | Freshwater microbial communities from Lake Kivu, Western Province, Rwanda to study Microbial Dark Matter (Phase II) - Kivu_160m | ecosystem: Environmental > Aquatic > Freshwater > Lake ... | reverse complement strand
TTCCCCTAAAACTACTTCTTTTTCGATGTGGCTTTCTTTTTTGTCGTTTTCTTGGTTTTGGGATGTTTTATTCCGCACGACATGATTCTCTCACCTCCCTTCTTTTTTTTGCTTATTGATTTATTTATCTCTTTTAAATTAATATTTGTCAAGAGTTTTCTTCACATGAAGCTGGCCGCCGACAAGGCGGGGATTCAGGGTTAAAGCTCAGTGGGAGGATCAATGCCATCCAAATGGGTCAAGAGCACCTTTCCTAAAGGAATCTATTATCTTTCTGGAAATGAAGCGGCTGCAGAAGGAGCAATCGCAGCGGGCTGCCGATTCTACGCAGGTTATCCCATTACCCCCTCCAGTGAACTTATGGAACGGATGGCGCTTCGCCTGAAGGATGTCAAAGGAGTATTTATTCAGATGGAGGATGAAATCGCCTCTATCTCTGCCGTGATTGGTGCCTCTTGGACAGGTGCGAAGGCGATGACGGCCACCTCAGGACCTGGATTTAGTCTCATGCAGGAATCGATCGGATACGCCGCCTTTACGGAGACCCCATGTGTGATCGTCGATGTTCAGCGTGCAGGTCCCTGTACCGGGCAGGCGACCCGGGTCGGCAGCGGGGATATCATGCAAGCCAAGTGGGGTTCCCATGGAGACTATCAAGTGATTGCCCTTTCTCCCTGGTCGGTTCAGGAAATGTATGACCTTACGCTCCGTGCCTTCAATTTGAGTGAACGGTATCGGGTTCCTGCATTCGTCATGGCTGAAGAAGCGGTGGGTCATTTAAGGGAAAGTATCTCCATCCCCGCAAAGGTGGAGGTCTGGGATCGAAAGAAAGGGAAGGGAAAGGCTCCCTTTGGAACGGAGGAAGAAGATGGCGTTCCACCCATGCCCGCTTTTGGGGAGGGAGAGAGACTGGCCGTCACCGGTTCAACCCATGACGCCTATGGATTTCGGAAGACCGATGAGCCAGAGGTCCATGCGAAGTTGGTGGAACGGATTAACCAGAAGATCATTAAGAATAGGCAGAAGATCATTGAGACAGAGTCTTATTTGATGGACGACCCGGAGATCGTGATAATCACTTACGGGTTCACAGCCAGGACAAGCCTCTATGTGGTGAAACGAATGCGGAAGGAGGGACTCAAGTTGGGTCTTCTAAGGCTGAAAACCCTATGGCCTTTTCCAGAAGAGGCTGTTCGAGAGGCAACGGCAAAGGGGAAAATGGTTTTTGTTCCAGAGATGAATCAGGGACAGGTCGCGGGTGAAGTAAAAAAATATTGTTGCTGTGATGTGATTTCTTTCGGGCAGACGAACGGGGAAATCATCCGACCCGAAACTCTTTTCGAGGTGGTAAGGAAGGTCAGTTAGTCAGTGACGGACAATGCCAAATGAGACAATATTGCGCGCGTTAAATTCGAAGCTCGAAATCCCTGCCTGCGGCAGGCTGGCGGAGCTCGAAACAATCTCAAATGACCAAATTTCAAATGTTCAAAACGAAAAAGTAGGGAACGCATATATGCGTTCCTTACAAGAAATTTGATTTTTGAAAATTCGAATCTGTTTCGGATTTCGATATTCGAATTTCGGATTTAAAGGGGTAAACATGGTTCGGGCAATGGAGGAATACCTTCGGCCGGGTGTAAAATCCACACCCTTCTGCCCTGGTTGTGGCCACGGCATACTGATGGGCCTCATCTTGAGGGCGATCGATGAATTAAAATTGGATATGAAGAAGATGCTTTTTGTCTCAGGCATTGGTTGTGCCGCATGGATTCCGAGCCCCCACTATAATGGCGACACTCTTCATACCCTTCATGGGAGGGCATTGGCCTTTGCCACAGGGGCCAAACTCTTCAACCCCGATCTTTGTGTGATGGTCGTGAGCGGGGATGGCGACCTCTCTTCGATCGGCGGGAATCACCTCATCCATGCGGCGAGGAGGAATATCGACCTAAAAGTCATTTGCGCAAACAACATGATTTATGGCATGACCGGTGGACAGGTTGCATCGACCACGCCGAAAGGTTCTAAAACCTCAACCACAGGGGAGGGGAATCCTTATCGACCCTTCGACCTTTGTAAGTTAGTGGAAGCCGCAGGGGCAACCTACGTAGCCCGATATGCTGTGACCCAGCCCATCTCGCTCATTGGCTCCATCAAGAAGGCACTTCTTCATGTTGGATTCTCTTTCATCGATGTCCTCTCCCCTTGCCCGACACAATTCGGAAGGCGGAATCGACTTGATCGGCCAGAAGAGATGATTCAGGAACTCATCGAGCGGTGTATTCTGGAAGAAGAGGCCCAGGGATTAACAGAACAGGAGCGGGCTGAAAAGATCATCACCGGAGAATTTCTCAAATGGCAGAAATAAAACAGGTGCGTCTGAGCGGATTCGGAGGCCAGGGTGTTGTCCTTGCCGGTGTTCTCCTTGGCGAGGCCGGTGTGATTGACGGACAACATGTCTCTGGGTCAAACTCCTACGGCGCCCAGGCAAGAGGCTCGGGATGTAAAGCGGAGATCGTGTTCGCCGACGACCCCATCGATTTTCCTCACCTGGTCAAAGCCGACATCCTGGTCGCGATGTCCCAGGGAAGCTATGACCTTTATTATGGAGACGTGAAGGAATCCTCCGGCTTCATTCTCTATGATCAAAGTTTGGTGACCATCAAGGAGGGTTTGAAGGTTCGCCAGATAGGAATTCCTGCCACCGAATATGCGATCAAGAGATTGAAGAACAAACAGGTAGCCAACATTGTCCTCTTAGGTGCTCTCATCGAGACCACAAAGATCGTATCTCCAAGGGCCATCCGAGAGGCCATCCATACCCATGTGAGTGAACGCTTCCAAAGCCTCAATCTCAAGGCCCTCCGAATTGGAATGGATCTGGGGAGGCAAGTCCATGGTTGAAGGGAGAACTTACAAACCGGTTATCCACTCTGAGAAATGTCAAACGTGTAATGTCTGTATCCGAGGATGCCCTGCCGAATTCATTCCTGAGTATCGAAAAGAAGAAAAGAGTCTTCGAGGATCTCTCTATAGTGAGAAAATTGCCAGAATTCCCCTCGAAGAGAAGGTCTCTCTTCCACCTTGCCAAGAGGCTTGTCCCATTCACCAGGATACAAGGGGTTATGTGAGTCTGATTGCCAAGGGAAAGTTGAAAGAGGCACTGGAGTTGATCCGGGAAGTCAATCCCCTGCCTGCGGTCTGTGGATTCATCTGTCACCATCTCTGTGAGGAGGCCTGTTTGAGGAGCAATGTGGATCAGCCCGTTCCTATCCGGTTACTCAAACGGTTCGTTGCAGAATACGAGAGAGAAGGGAAAAAGCTCAGGAGGAAATCATCAAAGAAGAGGCGTGAGAAGATTTTGGTGATTGGCTCTGGTCCGGCTGGTCTGGCCGCTGCCAATGACTTAAGTCTCCTTGGGTACGGAGTGACGATCTTCGAAGCCCTGCCTGTACTCGGAGGAATGCTGGCCGTCGGTATTCCAGAATTTCGATTGCCCAGGGATATCCTTAAAATGGAGATCGATGGGATCAGAGACCTGGGCGTCGAGATGAAGACAGATTACCGTTTTCACTTTGACGGGAACGGCAAATCCCTTCGAAAGCTTGGTTTTCAAGCGGCCTTTCTATCGATTGGAGCTCATCGCAGTTTAAGATTAAATATTCCGGGTGAAGTGCTTCAAGGGGTTCTTCCTGGTGTGGAGTTCTTGAGGGATGTCAATTTAGGAAAAAGAGTAGGGATTGGCAGAAGGGTAGCTGTCATAGGCGGAGGGAATGTGGCGATCGATGTCTCCCGCTCAGCAATCCGTCTGGGTGCAGAGGTGGTTGAGATCTATTACCGAAGATCGAGAAAGGAGATGCCGGCCATCCCAGAGGAGGTGGAAGAAGCCATTCGAGAAGGGATAAAGATCCATTTTCTCTCCACCCCTGTTAAGATTTTTGGGAAGGGGGAGAGGGCGATTGGAATGGAATGCATCAGGATGAAGCTTGGCGAACCCGATGGGACGAGAAGGAGAACTCCGGTTCCAATCGAAAGTTCCAATTTCAGGACGAATGCAGATACCCTCATTGCAGCGATCGGTCAAAGAGTCGATCGTAGGGCTTTAAAAGGATTTGAGATCAATCCAGACGGTACGGTCCGAGTTCATCCAGAAACGGGTGAAACCAGTATGAAAGGAGTATTTGCGGGTGGTGATGTGGTGACAGGGCCAGGCTGGGCCATCGATGCGATCGCTGCAGGTAAGAAAGGAGCAAAGGCGATTCATCAGTATCTCTCGTAGTAGTCTTGTAGTCTCATAGTCCAATAGTCCAATAGTCCAATAGTCTCATAGTCTTCCACTATCCGACTAACAGACGAACCGACTATGCGACTCATGACTCCGAACTTTGAACTAAGTTATGACCAAGGAATGCAAGAAACAAATAACGCGAAGTCCTAAACGCAGAACCCTTCCACTCAAGAAACGAAGGAAGGGATTCTCTCCAGTTGAACTCGGTCTATTAAAGGAAGAGGCCCTTAAAGAGGCCCAGCGTTGCCTGGGTTTAAGAGAATGCGAATCGTGTGAGATCTGCAGCCTCTTGTGTCCGGATCTGTGCATCACACGCAGTGAGGAGACCGGCGAGGTTTTGATCGATTTAGATTATTGCAAGGGCTGCGGCATCTGTGCATCCGTCTGTCCGAAAGGTGCCATCGAAATGGTATTGGAGGAGGGAGCATGAAAGAAAAGATTCAGATTGATCTCAATTCCGATGTTGGGGAAAGTTTTGGCGCTTACAAATTGGGACTCGACGAAGAGGTCATCCCCCATATCACCTCTGCCAACATTGCGTGTGGATTCCATGGGGGAGACCCGGGGGTGATGCGAAAGACCATCTCCTTGGCAAAGCAGTTTGGGGTGGAGGTGGGAGCCCATCCTGGATTTCCGGATCTCATGGGATTCGGAAGGAGAAATATGGATGCGACTCCGGAAGAGATTCAAGACTATATCGTCTATCAAACAGGAGCCTTGATGGCCTTTGCGCTTTGCGAAAGGCTTAAGCTTCAACACGTGAAAGCCCATGGCGCCCTTTACAATATGGCAGTAGCCAATCCAAAGATATGGGAAGCGATGGCAGAGGGAGTGGCCAGGATTGATCAAGAAATCATTTTTGTCGTTCTTGCCCCTTCCAAAAGAGACGCCCTCTTGGAGGTCGGAAAACGTGTGGGTATTCGAATCGCCTTTGAAGCCTTCCCTGACCGGGCCTACAATAAGAATGGCTCTTTAGTCTCTCGAAGGGAAAAGGGAGCGGTGATTCACGATCATGAGGTTGTTGCGCAAAGGGCGTTAAAGATGGCCCTGGAGGCTAAGGTGATTGCTATCGATGGAACAAAGATCGATCTGAAGGCAGATACCCTCTGCGTCCATGGAGACAATCCTGCTGCAGTCCAGATGGTCAAAAAAATTCGAGAGAGTTTAAAGGCGGCTGGTGTTGAAGTGACATCGATGAAAAACTTCATATAAATTCGAAGCACGAAATCCGAATATCGAAACAAATTCTAATGTTCAAAATTCTAAGCAGAGTTTAAAATGATGTTTTGAAAATTTGATCATTTGAATTTGGGATTTGTTTCGGATTTCGAGATTAGAATTTCGAATTTATTATTATGGGTCTCTATTCTAAAACACACTTTCTGTTGATGGGTGATCGTGGACTGCTCCTCGAATTTGGAGATGAGATCAGTCATGAGATCAATGAGAAGGTGAGGAGGATGGCTCTGGCCATCCAAGCCGAGGCAATCACAGGGATCATAGAAACAGTTCCAACTTACCGGTCCTTGCTGATCATTTATGATCCATTGATTCTATCCATTGAAGACTTGAAAACAAGATTGCAAAAGATAGAGGAAGGTCTTGAGCAAACCCCATTTCCAGAACCGAAGTTGACGCAAATACCCGCGGTTTATGGAGGCCCTTACGGGCCGGATTTAGACTTTGTGTCTCAATATCATGGCATCTCTCATCAGGAGGTGATCCAACTCCACTGTAGCAAACCCTATTTCATCTACATGATTGGCTTTATGCCGGGTTTTCCTTATATGGGAGAACTCCCGGAAGCTCTTGTCACTCCCCGGCTCAAAACACCGAGGTTATCCGTCCCTGCTGGCTCGGTAGCGATAGCACAGAAGCAGACAGGAATCTATCCGATGGAGAGTCCAGGAGGCTGGCAGATCATCGGTCGAACCCCTGTCAAAATATTCGATTCCAGGAGCGAACCTCCCGCTCTACTTCAAATGGGAGACCTCGTTCAGTTCTATTCGATCAGCGAAGAAGAATTTAATCAGTGGGGATAAAGAACCCCGCCCACAAGGCGGGGTTTTAGGGTAATGTAGGGGCAACTCTCCGCGGTTGCCCAAGGTGTCGAATTAGACGTAGGGTAGGCGACCCCGCCTGCCGAACTGGACAGCGAGGACGCCGGCCCTACGAAAGTTGCCTAAAGGGAGTCAGAATTGGAACGAGTTGCTGCCTTTGAAGTTCTCGAGCCTGGAATTCTAACAACCATTCAGGATCTCGGTCGTTATGGTTTCGGTCAGTATGGGGTTCCCCCCTCTGGTGCGTTAGACCCCTATTCCTTCAGAATCGCAAACTTACTGGTGGGAAACGAAGAAGAAGAGGCATGCCTTGAGACGATGGTCCTGGGGCTCAGGTTAAAAGCACTGAGAGAGGTCGTCATTGCCATCACGGGCGGAAATCTTTCCCCTACATTAAATGGGGAACCCTTCGATATGTGGAGGACCCATCTTTTGGTGGAGGGCGATGTCCTCGCCTTTAAAAGGGTTCGCGAGGGTTGTCGTGCCTATCTGGCTATAAGCGGTGGATTCGTTATCCCAAAAATCATGGAGAGTCATTCGACTTATCTCTCAGGAAACTTTGGTGGTCTGGAGGGAAGGACACTGAGACGGGGAGATATTCTTTACGCCCTCGACCGCCCATCCTCCTTGAATAAAATAGGTCTCCGATTTCCAAATGATTGGATTCCTCTTTTTGAAAGGGAAGTCATCCTCAGGGTGATCCCTGGACCTCAGGATCACCATTTTACGGAAAGGGGATTCCAAACATTTTGTACCACATCCTATCAGGTTACTCCCCAATGCGATAGAATGGGAGTGCGATTGGAAGGCCCCAGGATCGAGAGGCGATCCGATGTAGAGGAGTCGATTATTTCGGAGGGTCTCATCTCAGGTGCGATTCAAGTGCCTGGTGATGGCAAGCCGATCATCATCTTAACAGAATTGGTCACCGGAGGTTATACCAAGATTGCCACAGTTATCTCTACGGATTTAACTAAGATCGCCCAACTGAAACCAGGTGATCGTGTTCGCTTTCAACCCATCTCAATTGAAGAGACCCATCAACTGCTCAGAGAGCAGAGGGGCCGCCTAAAGAGCTTTAAAGAATTCCTCCAAACACGTTAAGCAATCTCCCTCTCCCCTGGCGGGAATGGGATGGGGTGAGGGGGAAGAGGATCTGTAGCGTCCTCATTTACTGCCTGCCTGCGGGAGGCAGGGGGATAAATAGAATCCGTCGGTAGTCAATGCGGACCCTACAAAAGAGGAGATGCTGAAGCAAGTTCAGCATGACATTTTCTACCCTTCTGGCATCTATAACAAAGCCCCTAAAAAGGGGAGTGGGGGGATTAGATGATGAGGAGTGAGATGGAAGCAATAAGAGAAGATCGTATATCGGATGAAGATTTGGCTCAAGTTGAGGAGATGGGCAGGAAGAAGGCTCAGATCACCTCGGAGATCAAGAAGGTGATTGTGGGCCAAGACAAGGTGATCGAAGAGATCCTGATCGCACTCTTTTGCCGTGGTCACTGTCTGCTGGTGGGCGTTCCAGGCCTGGCCAAGACGCTGCTCATCTCAACGCTGGCCGGGATCATGGAATTGAACTTCAACCGTGTCCAGTTCACCCCTGACCTCATGCCTTCGGATATTACAGGAACGGATATTTTGGAAGAGGAAGTGGGAAGCAAGCAGCGTTCGTTCCGCTTCATCAAAGGACCCATCTTTACGAACATCCTTTTGGCGGATGAGATCAACCGAACACCTCCAAAAACCCAAGCTGCTCTGCTTCAGGCCATGCAGGAGTATAAGGTGACCGCAGGCGGTGTCACTCACACCCTCAATCTTCCTTTCTTTGTCTTGGCCACACAGAATCCTATTGAGCAGGAAGGAACCTATCCTTTGCCAGAGGCTCAGCTCGACAGGTTCATGTTCAACATCGAAATCAACTACCCCACCTTCGACCAAGAGATGGAGATCGTTGCCTCGACGACCAGCTCCTACCAGCCGGTTCTCGAGAAGGTGATCCATGCGAACAAGATCCTCGATTTACAGGACTTGGTGAGAAAGGTCCCAGCCTCTTCCCACGTCATCGGTTATGCGGTGAAGCTCGTACGATCTTCCCGGCCCAAGGAATCTGAAGCCCTTCCCTTCGTCAAGGAATGGACGGAGTGGGGAGCAGGGCCCAGAGCTTCCCAATACCTGATCCTTGCAGCAAAGGCCAGGGCCATCATGGATAGCAGATACGTGGCTTCTGTGGAGGATGTGAAGGTTGTCGTGCCTTCCATCCTAAGACATAGGATCATCACCAATTTTAAGGCGCAGGCCGAGGGGATCACCTCGCTCGATATCATCAACCGCCTTCTTCAAGAGGTGAAGCCTTGAATTATTTCGACCCAAAAGTCCTGACGGGATTGAAGAACCTCTATCTGAGAGCAAGGTTTGTCGTCGACGGAGTGATGGTGGGGATCCATCCTTCCCAGGCCAAAGGACTGAGTTCTGAATTCGAGGAACACCGCGGATATTCCCAGGGGGATGATATTCGCCATATCGACTGGAAGGCTTATGCCAAGTTCGATCGTTATTTCATCAAGGAATATCACGAGACCACCAATTTGAAAGCTTATATCGCCATAGATTCCAGTTCCTCCATGGGGTATGCGTCAGACGGCTGGAGCAAATTCGATTACGGGTCCACTCTTGCTGCGTCTTTGGCCTACCTGATGTTGAAGCAGCAGGACGCCGTTGGCCTGATCACCTTTTCCAACAAGATCGAAAAGATGATCCCCCCGAAGGCCACTCACGACCATCTCTTCGCCATTTTGAAAGAGCTCGAAAATCGGAATCCAGAAGGAGAAACCTCCGTGGCTTCAGTGCTCCAGGAGCTCGCTGCCTTTTTGAAGAGACGTGGCCTCATCATCCTGATCTCAGACCTCCTGGATAAACCTGAGGAAGTCGTCAGAGGGTTGAAACAGCTCCGCTCGAGAGGCAGTGATATCATGGTATTTCAGCTTCTCGACAAGGATGAATTGCAGTTCCCTTTTAAAGAGCCGTCCCTTTTTCAAGATATGGAGGAGGACCTGAAACTTCTTGCAGACCCTCAGGCCATCCGGACTGCTTATCTCGAAGCGATTCACGCATTGATTGATGCCTATCGAGAAGCCTGCACCTCGTACCTCATCGATTATTCTCTTTTTGATACCTCTATCGGCTTGGATCGAGCCTTGGTGCGCTACCTCACCTGGAGGGAAAAGTTTAAACCTCTATGAAGCAACAAGAATGACACGGAGACGGGGAGAAAAGGAGACGCGGAGAGTCTCCCCGCGTCACCGCGTCGTGCCTTCACCGAGTCAGAGTTTATGAACCTCACATTCCTCAATCCATTATTTCTTTTTGGCCTGGCAGCAGGGATTCTACCCATTCTCATTCATCGGCTGACGCAGAGGAAAGCCTTTCAGCGAAAATTCTCTGCGGTCCGTCTTCTCCTTCAATCACAACAGGTAACCGCCAAGCCCCAACGGCTGAAACACCTTCTTCTTCTCTGCCTCAGGATCCTGACCGTGCTCGGCATCGTCTTTATGATGGCCAGACCTGTGCTCACCCGTCCAGGAATCGCTGGCCTCCAAAGTGAAGGGGCAAAGATCATCATTCTCGACAACTCCCTCAGCATGGGCTTTCGCGAACAAGGGGGAGATCGCTACGATCTCGCCAAGAAGGCAGTCAAGGAGGCCCTCAGGGGCTTCGAAGGCCAAATGTCTATCATTCCTACAGCGGACGTCCAGACCGCACGGACAGCGGCTAAAGGAGTCCGATGGATAAAGCCGGAGGAGGCTCTCAAAGAGTTGGATGCCCTTCCTCTCTCATTTGGCCGGGGTGATCCGGCTTCTGCCCTGGGTTTGGCCTATCAGCGATTGAAGGATCTAAAAACCTCCAAGCAGATATTGATCCTGAGCGACATGGTCCGCGGGGATTGGGAAGGTCTCGACCTGAGCAGACTCGGCGTGGTCTCTGATGCGGAGGTGACATTCTTAAGAATTGGCGGCCGGAGTCGGGATCCCAATTTCTGCGTTAAGAGCGTAAGTTTGATTGAAGGTGAGGCCGTGGTGGGAGCTCCTGCACGCTTGGAGGTAGTGGTATCCAATCTTTCTGAGAAATCCGAAACCAAACTCATTCAGCTCTTTCTCTCAAGCATTAAAGTGGATCAGAAGTCGATAGACATCAAGGCAGGAGAGGATGCCAAAGTCTATTTTGAACTCTTTCTTGAGAAACCCGGATGGATCGATGGCGAGGTCAGGTTATCCGAAGACAGGTTGCCTTCGGATGACACATTCTACTTTCCTATCATGGTCAGGGAAAAGGTAAAAGTTCTGATCGTCGATGGAGACCCCAAGACTTCCCTGAAGGCCAGTGAAAGCTATTACCTAATCAATGCCCTTCGTCCAGGAGGATTGGAAAGCTCACCCTTTCTGGTGCGAGTGATCACAGAGGCTGAGTTGGCGTCCGTCGATATGCGATCTTACGATACAATCTTTCTTCTCAATGCAGCCAAGCCCTATCCCTCAAGACTGGCCTCTTTTCTTGAATTGGGTAGGTCTGTCTTCATCTTTCTTGGGGACCGTGTCTCTCCTCAAGAATACAATGCCTTTACACTTCTCCCCTGGAGAATTGGCGAGCTGAAAGACCTGGGTCAGAAATCGGAGCGAATCTCCCAGATTGATCCCGGTCACGAAGCTCTCAACGCTATCTCCAGGGGAAGCGAGAGCCTGAAGAACGCCTCCTTCCGATGCTATTTCAAGATCGAAGGGAGTACAAGAAATCTCCTGACCCTGGGGAACCAGGACCCGTTGCTTGTAGAGGCGGGGATAGGAAGATCCAAACTCTTCTTGTTCACTTCCAGTGCTGATCTCGATTGGAACGATCTCCCACTAAAGGCTGCCTATCTTCCTCTGGTCCAGGGACTACTCAAGGAGGCTGTGGGATTGACAGGGAGCTTTTTTCCAGCAGGTCTTAGAGTTGGAGAAGCTTTTAAGGAACAGATTCGTCCCATGCAGATCAAGGGGCCCAATGGAGGACCAGGCATCTATCAGTTTTCTCTTCCATCGGGCGAACTGAGACGGGGAGTGAATGCTCCTTATGAGGAATCGGACCTGGCGAAGATGGCAGAGAGTGATCTTCAGAAAAAGTTCGGATCAATCCCTGTGAAGGTCATCGAATATAAGGAAGGAACCTTGAAGGATCTTCAGGCAGGAAGAAAAGAACTGTGGCCATTTCTCCTCGCCTTTATCATGGTGATCCTCGGCGTAGAGATGGGTTTAGCCAACGGAATGCCCTGGAAAAAATCTTAAACCCCCTTCACCCCTTTCCAAAAGGGGATGATTACCTCCCTTTGGCAAAGGGAGGTGGGGAGGGATTTGACAAGGCTATTTTCCAAATAATTTTTCATGATGGGCTTGTCAACCAGGAACTATGGAAAATACCAAGTATTATCTTCCCTCTTAATGGGGGAGGATTGAGGTGGGGGTGTATAAGGT
>Ga0163209_1001094_pt1 | contig 11854 bp, 7 predicted proteins | sample Kivu_160m_FD_113538 | JGI IMG/M metagenome (GOLD analysis project Ga0163209, IMG submission 113538) | Freshwater microbial communities from Lake Kivu, Western Province, Rwanda to study Microbial Dark Matter (Phase II) - Kivu_160m | ecosystem: Environmental > Aquatic > Freshwater > Lake ... | reverse complement strand
GGGTATTGCGCCCTTTTTGCTGGCCGATGATGACCACACGGTAATGAGCGATGGTGGCCAAACCGGTAATAATCGCCTTGTCATCAGCGAAATGGCGATCTCCGTGCAATTCAATAAAATCACTGCAAATACGCTTGATATAATCGAGCGTGAACGGACGATCGGGATGACGCGCCAACTGATAACGTTGCCAGCGAGTCAGATTGGAATAGACCTTGTCAATCAGTTTGTGCAGTTTCTCTTCCAGTTTCTCGATTTCCTGCGTCAGATCAATTTCACCGGAACTGGAGATCATCTTCATCTCTTCGATTTTATGCTCCAGCTCCACGATCGGTTTTTCGAAATCCAGAATTAGCCCTGCCATTACCACCTATATTTTTAACATTGCTTTTAACAAAATCTCAATATCCAGAAAAAGCGTCCGGTTCTGCAAATAATAGAACTCATAATTCTGCTTATCGAAATCGTCGGGCAGATGATTCTCCTGCAGTTGAAACAGACCCGTCAAACCGGGTTTGCAACGCAACCGGCGCCCGGTGGATTTAACTGAAATCACTTCCGCGCCAACCAGACTCATATCACCGATCAGGACAGACCACACCAACGGAAAACTCTCGATCAGCTGCAACCCGTTGCGTCCGTGGTTGCGACGCAGGATAAAAGCAGTGAATTCGCTGCCTCCCAGACCATGGAAACGCTTACGTCTGAAACGATACCCGATCAGTAGACTCAAGGGAACGATTATGGGCGTGGCAATCAGGGTCAGCGGAAGGGCAATGATGATATCGAGTATCCGTTTATTGATACGGTTCATGGTGTGCAGGAGATTGTAATCGACTTCGAGCAGCGGAATGTCATCGATTTTCTCGACACTTGACTTTCCCAGAATGTAATCGAAATTTTTCGGAACGATTTTAAAATTGACACGTACCGAGCGGATGCGATCAATCACATTCAGAATTTCATCATTGGTAAAACGATCGGTGGTAAAAATGATCTCGGTGGCTTTATGAATCCGGATGATTTCGGCCAGATTATCGGTGGTTCCCAGAAACTGAAAACCAGCGATCGACCGGGCGCTGAATTTTTTCTCCACATAACCGAGAATTTCGAAACCATGCTCGATATGAGTCTGCAATTTTTTGGCGATCCGTTCACATTCATCACCGCCGCCGATTAAAATCGTCCTTCGGGATAGTAAGGCTCTTGAAAGGGACGAAGAAGGCGGCAGAATACGGCGGCGCTGTAAAAACATCAGGAAAATCCGCCATCCGGGTAACAGAATCAGCGCGATAATAAAACTCCAGACAATCAACTGCGGAGAATGAATGAATTCCCCGAAAATGAAATGAATCATAATCGATGCAATGAAACTAACCAGCGAAGCAACTGCAGCCCGCGAATAGGATAATTCCCTGCGATCATATAAGCCGATAGTATAGCCGGTTGCCAACCATAGGGCAACATAAAAAACGATCATATTAATCAGGGTCGAAGTGTGCGGAAGAGGATGGGATTGCAGCCACGTCGCGATCAGAATCACCACGGCCAGCACAAATCCGTCAACCACCATGACCGCTTTTTGCCGGATAAACTGTCCGGTCAGGGAGATCAGACCACGGACAAATATGCCAAGCCGTAAAAAGAAATCGAAAAAAATCGAATAGCCGGGATTGAAATGCTTCTTGACGAAAATGTCCATGGCCTTATAAAAGGTCACAAAATTGTCGAAAGAAGCCAGTTTGGTACTTTCACCTTTGTAATGAACGATTTTAGTCGCCGGGACATAGTATATTTTCCAGCCCGCTTCCCGGATGCGGTAACAGAAGTCCAAATCTTCGCCATACATAAAGAAATTCTCATCGAGGCCGCCAATCCGCTCCCAGATCGCTCTGCGGAACATCAGGAAAGAACCACTGATCGCCTCCACTTCGGCCTGTTCATTCTCGGGAAGATAGGTCAGATTATACCGCGCGAACAACCGGCTGCGCGGAAAAAGACGCCCCAGGCCTAACAATTTGGTCAGGGCGACTCCCGGCGTCGGGAAACTGCGGCGACAGGCCAACTGCAGGGACCCGTCCGAGTTCAGAATTTTACAGCCTGCCGCGCCGGCATCCGGAGTGGCGCTGAAAAATTCGAGCATTTTTACAATCGTGTCTTCCTGGATAATCGTGTCCGGATTGAGCAACAGCAGAATTTCACCGCGGGCGATATTCAAACCCTGGTTACAGGCGCTGGCAAATCCGCGGTTGGTATCGTTCTCGATTAGGTGTACAGCGGGGTGTTCGAGCCGGATGATTTCTGCGCTGCCGTCGACAGAATTGTTGTCGATAACGATGATCTCATGGGCAATCTGCCGGGTAGCGCGTTCCACTGAAAGGATGCACTGCTGCAGGAACTCCTTGACATTGTAACTGACAATGATGATCGATATTGAAATCAATGTAACAATCCGCAGAGACTTAAAAACTTCAGTTTCCAGACCATGAATACCGCTTCATAGACGATATGTCTGGACATTTTGGACAAGCCTTCGCTACGTTCTTCGAAAATAATCGGTATTTCATGCAACCGGTAACCTTTTTTCCAGGCCCGGAAATTCATTTCAATCTGAAAAGAATAACCCGAAGATTTGATCCGATCCAACTGGATATTCTCCAAAACCGCGCGCCGGAAACACTTGAATCCGGCGGTCGCATCCTTGACCGGTAAACCGGTAATAAAGCGGGTATATTTATTAGCCCCGTAGCTCAGGATCAGGCGCTTCATTGGCCAATTGATAACATTAACGCCATTGCAGTAGCGCGACCCGATCACCAGATCATAGCCTTGCTGACAGCTGTCGATCAAGCGCGGCACATCATTGGGATTATGGGAAAGATCGGCATCCATTTCGAGGATCAAGTCATAACCATTTTCGAGTGCCCAACGAAAACCCCGCACGTAGGCCGTCCCCAGACCCAGTTTGTCTTCCCTCTGAATCAAAAAAATATTGGGATAGCGGGACTGCAAATCCATAACAACACTGGCGGTTCCATCGGGACTGTTGTCATCGATAACCAGTATATGCGGTGGATTAGTGAGGTTTTCCAGTTTTTCAATCACCGCGAAGATATTCCGGCGTTCATTATAAGTCGGAATGATGACGACCGCTTTCACACTTGATTTCCTTTCATTGCCATTAAAGCCTCTCTGATGGAACAAATTTTCACCGGCAAGTCATGCTGGATCTTGGTGGTGATCAGGCCTGACCGATAGGGTCGCCGGGCGCGTTGTCCCAGGGCGGAGGTTGTAATGCTGCGGATCAGGGTTGGATCGAGATTGAATACTGCGGCAATTTGCAGCGCAAATTCAAACCGGTTCAGAAAATCCCGACCACCGAAATGATACACGCCTCCTGTTTGATGGGTAACGATTAATTGGATGGCTTCCGCCAGACTGTCGGCCCAGGTTGGATTGCCAAACTGATCATTGACCACCCGGATCGATTCCCGTTTTTCGAGTTTATTCCTCACCCAGTGGACAAAACAGGCCTGAGGCGAAGCAGCACTACCAAACAGAACATTGGTCCGCAAAATCGTCACAAGGCCTTTGAAACGCGCGCACAGTCCTTCGGAGGCCAGTTTGGTTTCACCATAATAGTTGATCGGACACACCGGATCGTCTTCACTGTAAGGACCATTTTGACCGTTAAAGACATAATCGGTGGAAATATGGATAAAATGACGACCGAAAGATTGAAAAGCGCTGATTAAATGAGCCACTCCCTTGACATTTACCAGCCAGGCCTTTTCGCGCTGCAGTTCACAACCATCCACGTCGGTAAAGGCAGCGCAGTTGATGATGACTTCGGGTTCATTGTGTTGCAAATAACTCTTCGTGGCGGATGCGTCCGTGATATCGAGTTTTTCATAGGACGCTTTGGCCGGATACAGCAGTGCATCAGCCAGATCGATGGTGTAAACGTCATGTCCGGGTGACAGCAGGCGGACGCACTTTTCACCCAACATCCCATTCGCGCCGGTAATCAGGACACGCATATCAGAGTTTGCATCCCTGGTCCTGAAATTTTTTTAAACGTTCGGATATACTCTGATTTTGCAGAGCAATGATACGGGCGGCGAAAATCACGGCGTTGATCATTCCGGGCTGACCGATGGCCATCGTTCCTACGGGAATCCCTTTCGGCATCTGGACGATCGAGTAGAGTGCATCCATTCCGCCCAGAGGAGAAGCGTCCAGCGGAACACCGATCACCGGTAAAACAGTCTGTGCGGCCACAACTCCGGGCAAATGGGCCGCCATACCGGCAGCAGCGATGATCACCTGTACCCCGCTTGCTTCAATATGCGACAGATATTCGGTCAGCTCCTTCGGCTGGCGATGCGCTGAAAGAATTCGGATTTCGGATTCCAAACCGAAAAAATCACAATACTTGTGGATGCCTTCGGTAAGGGTGAGATCCGATTGACTTCCGATGATGATTGCTACTTTTGCCATAATGCCCATAAAGAGTGGTTAATTTAAGGCCATGTCCGCCAAGAGGCAACTTCATTATCGAGCAAGGCCCGCAGACCGGCTCAGCGTTTCCGGGGCGCCAGCGTGGTAAATGTACCCGCCATCATTTCGACCTGCCGGAACAGGTTGATAATTTTCTGACCCGGGGCAAAGATCAAGCCATCGATTACAAAAGTCCGGTCAGTCCGTGAATCATAAAAAGCATACGAAAAAAAGGGGCCTCCGAGAGTTTCTTTCTCATGATACCAGAGACCGGTCATTTTCAGGGCTTCCCATTCTCCCAGGCGGGTCATTTTAAAACCAAGGTAGCGGGTATCCGTCGCTATATCCTGATAGAGTTGGCCAATCTCCTGACGTTTGTTAAAAAGTCCATTGGCTGTCAGCCAGTCGGTGCGGATACCATCATCCCAGGAGACCGACAACCAGCGGTATGGAAATCCGCGCCCGAGCCAGACAAATTTTTTGTCCGGATATTCGCGCAACACCAGATAATCGTGCTGAATGCGCATCGTCCAGCCATAGCTATCCCACAATACCCGGGCTAGTTTGGGTTGTTCACCACGCTGGTAGAGATGTGCGATATGATATTTCTGATAGAGCCGGTCAAATTTAGAATAAATCCAGCCTTTTTGTTCGTTGATATTTTGGATCATTCGGTCAGTATCCCGACCGGCTATCAGAACGACCATTTGATCTTTCGCCCAGCGATCCTCGAGGGCAAAAATATAAACGCTGTCGCTGCTGGCCAATTCGAGTTGATCGGCTGGTAAAAGGGCTGCAGCAACGGTTCGTCCCATGCTTTTTTCATTGAGATCGGCCAAAACGATGATATTGCGAAAAGCAGCCAGGTCACCGATCCGGTTGATCTCTATCCAGCGCGTCGAGAAAAAGGGTTCAAATTCAGGTGTCCGGATACCGTAATGAAAGGTCGTATCAATCACCGACTGAAACCGGGTCTGCATTGAGGGAGATGCAAGTATATAGACTACTTCAGAAGGGCCGATGGCCGGTTTCTGACGCTGGCAACCCAGACCGCCGATGAGCAGCAGAATTCCAATCCATATTTTTATCGATGACATGCTTCCCTGCCTTTCTATCAGATAACAAAAAATAGCCAACCAAACTATTAGATCCAATCACTTTCTGGCGACAACCCGAAGTGCAAAAATCTTCAGGGACAGTGCCGGACTTGCTATTCCCCCCACTCCAAGTCAATCCGCCGTTCGGCAACCGAAACGCTGTGAACCCGGACTTTGACCTGATCGCCCAGTCGAAATCGCCTTCCTTGACGTTGCCCCCGTAATTGATGATTGACTTCATCATACTGATAAAAATCATCACTGAGTGTCCGGACATGCACGAAACCTTCCACCAAATAGTCGGCGATTTCAACGAAAAAACCGGATTCAACGACACCGGTAATATACCCCGCATACCACTGGCCTATTTTCTGAGCCAGAAAACGGATTTGCTTGAGCCTGATATAGGCGCGTTCGACTTCCAGCGCGCGTAACTCCATGGTGCTGCACTGACGCGCTATCGGCGGCAAAGCTCGCCGGAAGTAGCGGATTTCCGTTTCGCCGACGCCGTTAAGATAGCGTTTCAGCAAACGATGAACCATTAAATCCGGATAGCGCCGGATGGGTGATGTAAAATGGGTATAGCGACTGAAAGCCAGCCCGAAATGGCCTGAAGGCCGATGAGAGTAGCTGGCCTTGGTCATCGACCGCAATGCAACCTGTTCAATATAATGCTTAATGGGAAGCTCCTCAATATCCAATAAAATCTGCCGCAGGTGAATCGGTAAAAATTTTTCCGGTTGGCGATAGGATAGTCCGAATCGTCCCAGAATCTCGTATAACCCTTTTATAGAACGGGCAGTCGGCGGTTCGTGAATCCGGTAGATGAATGGTCTGATCCGCGATGCATCCAGTCGATGTACCCAATCAGTGACCGACCGGTTGGCGAGCAGCATAAACTCTTCGACAATCCGATGACTCTCAAGTCGCACTGAAGGTTTGATATCCAGGGGTACACCTTCCCGATCGAGACTGAAAACCGGTTCCGGAATCTCGAAATCGATGCTTCCGGAGGCGCTGCGGAGATCATTTAACTGCCGGCTCAGTTGACGCATATCGGCCAGAAGCGCATAATAGTCGCCCTCGCCGCGATCAAGGATGTGTTGAACTTCGGTATATGAAAAGCGGCGGGCAGAGCGAATTACACCCGATACAATATTGCATTGATCGATGGCTCCCCTTGAATCGAGCCGCAGTTCGACGCTTAATGTGTATCGGTCGACACCGGGCTGCAGGCTGCACAGGTCAGTGGTCAATCTTTCGGGAAGCATCGGAATAAAATCGTCGGTAAAATAGATGCTGGTTCCGCGACGTCGGGCTTCGAGATCGATGACACTGTCATGCGGGACAAAATGGCTAACATCGCTGATGTGCACAGTCAGCAGCCAGCTGCCGTCCGGATTTTTGATTAATCCGATCGCGTCATCGAAATCGCGGGCTTCGGGAGGATCAATGGTAATTACGGTTTGACCGCGGTAATCACGTCGTTGCGCGGCGATACTGTCCGGATAAAGGGCTTTGATCGCCTGTGCCGCTTTCATTACCCTGGCCGGAAATTCGGTTGGCAGACGATACATTTTTTTCAGGATGATGAGATCGTCTCTGGCATCCAGGGGCGTACCGAGGATTTGTTTGACTTCTGCCCGCGGACGGTTCTGGGCCGAATCCCAGACAAACCGCGTCAGCTCAACCATTTTACCGGCGCAGAAATGACTCTCGTCGCCCCAGATATCGATTCGGACCAAAGGCGCCGGATTTTCCGGAATTGCTCGCCACAGATGATCCTCTTTGACCAACACCGCAAATAGTGGTTCATTCGCCCGCTGCAGAATCCGGATTACCTTGCCCTGTTCGCGTTTGCCGCTCTGATGGATGAACCGTTCAACCAGCACACGATCATGGTGCCAGGCCGGAGCAGCGTCGCGGGCCGGAACGAACAGTTCGGTTTGATCGTCGGTCTGGACAAAGGCGAATCCGCGCGCCGTGTAGGAAATGATCCCGGCAACATATTTGGAACTATCCGGCAGGCGATAACTATTGCGTCGCCCGCGTTCGATCTGACCATTGTCGGCCAGATTTCTGAGCAGTTGTTTAAACTCCGGATAATGACTGGCCGGGATGTGCAGCGCATTGGCCAGGCGGCGCTGTTTAAACGCCTGCCCCTTGTGCGCTTTAAGATATTGCAGCAGTTGTTGTCGAAGTTGTTGAGTCATCAGAATTGATTTTCGAGGAATAAATGGATTTTTGCACTGCTAAAAGTGTCACCCCGACCGAATCCGTAATCCACTCCCAGCAAACCCGCGCGCGAATTCAGACGCACACCCACACCCCAGGCAGCCGGAAAATCTGCTGTCGGAGTGGGGTGATCAAAGCGAAAATATCCGATGTCATAAAAGACCATAAAGCGGTTCATTTTGCCATAAAGCCAGCGCCATTCAATATTGGACCAGGCGATCCGGTCACCATGAAAAAAATCGGTCGGATAACCCCGCAGCGTTTTCGCGCCGCCAAAATAAAAATGGTCGGCTAATGTCAGCGACCGTTTTTGTCCCCAGCGACCCTTGAACTGAAAATTCACCGCGGCGACACTCGCAGATGAGAGCGGCAGCAATCCTTCTCCCGAGAACAGCGTCTCAAACCGACCCCGGAACGTCGTCGCAACGTTTTTTTGATAACCCCAGTGAATACCGCCATCCATGCTCCATCCACTGGTCGGGTGCCAGCGATGATTACGCCGATCCCATCCGAATCCGCCTCCTATCCAGGTAATTTGTGATCTTTTCAATCCCAATTGATTCTGACCGGCGGGCGTCGGAATGGTTTGTTCCAGACGAAACTGGTAAGACCAGCTGACCGGCGGTCTGAAATCCTGTCCTCCGGCCAAACGCAGATTGCGGATAACCAGTAAAGTATCTCTCAGTTCCTGACCGAATTCGGCCTTGCCGTAACCAGCGAGTCCCGGCAGTGATGGCTCGTAGACTGATAATCTGATTTTTTGTGAATAACGGTTGATTTTCGACCAATATAATAGCAGCTGTCTTCCCTGACCACCCATATTCATCAGGCGCAGATCAATCTCACCGCTAAAAAAACCCGGGCGACCTGCGACGGGTGGAACATATCCGGCAATTCCGGTAAAAAAATTGGCCGGCTTTTCGATTAACGGAAAAAGAACTCCATAGCCACCAGACTGAGTACGAATAATTTCTGATGCACCCGCAGATTCCAGAAACGGAAATAACTGTAACTGGTGGATAAATTGAGCCACTGCAGATGGATGATATAATTGACCAACCAGTAACGCCCGGGCGATTCGATTCAGAATCCTCGGCGCCGATTGTCGTATTCCATCAAATATCACCGTGTCCACGCGGACCCGCTCACCCCACTTCAGATTGAATACCAGATTCAGAAAAAGGGTATCCGCATTTTGCCGGAGCTGGACGGTCTCGAGACTGAGAATCGGAAAATAATAGCCAGAGTCAATGGGAATCGCAAGCAACCGGTCCGACAGGGAACGATAACTGCTGTCATTAAAACATAACCCGCAATACATATCCGTCAGCGACGTATAGAACCGAACCGGTTTCTCCGGCTGCGAGATAATCTCTACGCCACCAAAAACAATTCGTGTCGCGTGGTGTGGAATCAAGGTACTACTGGAATCCACGATGTCGGCCTGCATCAGGCTCAAAGCAATCAGAAAACCCCCCGTGAATCGCCCTAATTGATTGCGGCAAATCATTAGAAATACGCCCTGATTTCAGCGTTACCGAGGTGGTACACCGGACGCCGGGGCTCACTCCAACCCTCGTAACCGGTTTGGATGCTCAGATTGGCGCCGATTCGGTACTCAGCAGTCATTCCCCATCCGAAAGTGATCCCCTCCTTACGCCCTTTGCTCATTTCCCAGGGAATTTGAGATCCAGCGGGTTTCACCGTGACCTTGTCCAATGTCAGGAACACCTGACCGCGACCGTAATTTTGCAGCTTGCGCTCCCAGGTCGGTTTGATTCCGATCAGATGCGCCCGAACGGTGTGTTCACGTTTCTCGCTATCGTTAAGAAATTGAACTTCACAGCGTAACAGATTGAAACGGTTCCAGGCCCACGAAAGCTGGTTTTCAAATCGCCACGACCGAATATTACGGTCGCGACGCGCTTCGAATCCGGAGGTTCGGTTGGTTTCACGCAATATCAGTTGAGATTCAATTTGTAGTGGAGAAAAAAAGTCGCCCTGATACCGTCCGCTGCGTTCGCGCGTGTCGGTGTTTTCCTGTCCTCTGACATCCAGTTGGCTGATACTGGTGGTCATGTAATCGCGCCAGCGGAATTGTCCGCGCATCGCACGCATCCGATAACTCGCCTCGAAACGGCAATGACGCTGAAAAAACACCCAACGCGAATCAACACGACGATCATCGAATGTCCATAGTCGCAATCCGCTCTCCTGATCCCGGATTTGCTGCTGCAGGCGGATTTCAGTCTGAAGCGTGGTCTGTCGGATCAGCGCAGGTGCCTCCTTGAATCGGGCGCCGGTCAGCTGGGCGCGCCAACTGTTCTGAACACTGACAACCGGTTCTCGTATCTCCGTCGGTAAAACCCTCAGGATATAATTACCCTGTGGATCGGGGATATAGTCCGCGAAGGTTGAGTCGTAAACAAACTGGCCGGCGCCCTTGTCCACCTTGAAATAGCGCCATTCCTTTTTGACCGTTTGTTCCTGTTCGATTTTGGTGTGACTCTCCCAGGTAAATGGCCACCGCATGGGTTGATGCCTGACCAACAAATTTAATAGGTGCAAATGAAGATCAGGAGTCAGGTCAGCGCCATGGTAACGTTTAAACCGGTAGGTGTAATCATACTGAAACAAAAGCGACCGACCGGCTGAGATGTCACCACCAATTTTAACCAGCCGACCGCTTGTCAGCAGTTGCCATTGTGACCGGCAATCACGGTAATCATCACGCTGCCGGTACTCAACGCGTAACAGAGTACGGGCGCCTGACTGACGAACTAAACCATAACCTTGGTCAACAAACTGGAAATTGCGGGTGGAGTCGCTATCCCCGAGGCGTCGTTCAGCCTGGATGTCGACGAATGGTTTCCAGCGACTACCGCCCAATCCGGCCGTCAGACCGGCGCGCTGCCAATCCCGCACCTGCGCAGCTGAACGGCTGGTTATCTGTTCCAGTGAAAAGTTGCTGTGTTCAAGCCAGCCGGAGGTGTAGTTCCATCGGGTTCGTAAGCGATGCGATCTGAATCCGTCGAGATTCAGCCAGCCGCCATCCACGATTCCTTTTAGGCCGGGTTGCTCCAACACAATCCCGGTGCTGATCCGGTTTTGGCCGTTGATGACCGTCTGAGATAAATCCCACTCACGATCGTATTCAACGATCTGATGCCTGTGTATCGGCTCAAACCGTGCATCTTCATGGTAAATGGAACCATTAAGGATCAGGCGGCCGGCGCCTGTAGGAATGATGTAGCGTGATTCAAGGTCGATGCCCGATCCCTGATTATCCCGATCTCCGCTGTTTGAAAAAGTATTCCGGTCAAGGTCACTCACCGCAATTTCAGTATTCAGTGAAAAGCGTGATCCCGCCTGATAAGCGGAGTTAAAATGCATCAGGCGATGACGACGCGGCAGTTGCAGTGGTTTGGCTGGCAAAAAAACCGCTTCGGCTTTTACGGCCTCTCCGATATTCGCATTCCTTTTATCGATCCATTCAAAATAGACCGATTCAGCTTGGTAGACTTTACGATACAACCCGTGCTGACCAACATTATAGAAGACCGCGTTATGGGTTCCCTGTCCCGCACCGACAAAAATCAACACCGAATCCGGATTCAGCAAGTAGCTGCCATCCGGATCAGCAACGATGGTGCTGGATAAGACCTGCTCGGCGGCATCACCGGTGTTTTTCAGCAAGCGTCGATCATTAGCGCTGTACCGCACTTCGAGCGGATGATGGCGGTCATCAGATTCCTGGATCATTGAAATACTGTAGCCCAGGCAGCCATTATCGGACTTGGCCGACAATTGACCGCTAAGAACATTCCGCGCATAAATGAAATTGGAATACTGAAAATCAACCGTAATGCGCGATTCAGCAGTGATCAGGCGCTGTGGTGTAAAGCGCAGTTCACCTGAAGAATAATCGATCGTATAATCCGCGTTTTCCCCGCGTTTCAGCGCCTGCCCGTCAATCCAGACGCGCTCGCTGCCGGCCAGCACAATGATCGCGGTTTCACCGT
>Ga0163209_1001091_pt1 | contig 11865 bp, 7 predicted proteins | sample Kivu_160m_FD_113538 | JGI IMG/M metagenome (GOLD analysis project Ga0163209, IMG submission 113538) | Freshwater microbial communities from Lake Kivu, Western Province, Rwanda to study Microbial Dark Matter (Phase II) - Kivu_160m | ecosystem: Environmental > Aquatic > Freshwater > Lake ... | reverse complement strand
TTATCTTTCAATTTTAGCTTCCCGATCCCTTCCGTCTTTGATCCGATCCAGTGTTCCAATACAAACGCGAAAGGTTTCAGATCGCGATAATCCATCAACATGGCCATACCGCGGTTTTCTGCCTTGAGCCCTGCTTCCTGAGCGCAGGCTACAGGATTCAGTCCTCCCATGAGGATCACTCCCACTTTATTTACATCCACATGAACCTGACATACCGGTTCACTTACATCACCAACGGATATGACCCCTTCTATTCCGAACCTCTTGAGTTTGCCGATAATATCCTCAACCAGAGGCCGACACGGAGCCGGAACCTCCCTGAAGTTTGCCAGGATATTCCCTTCCCCTTTTTCCAGAACATGTTGCACCGACGTCATCTCCGCCCGGATAAATGCCTCCGAGGGATCCAGAGAAGAACCGGAATAATGAATCAATTCAACGAACCGCAGAGGTTTTCTGTTTTTCATCTGAATAATACCCCCGAATTTCGAGTCCATGGGGATTCCGGCCTTCAGAAGCACACCGTTGATCACCAGACTGCAGACCGTCGCCAGGCCAACACGCCCCGTGGGCACCAGCGCGTCGCCAAGATGTTCGTTTTCGTCTGCTACCGCTACAAGACTACTTACCGCCATTCCGGATTCGAAGGCGGGACTCATGACTTTCAGGGCATCTTTGAAAATTTCCCGGGGGAAATAAGACACATTGACAGGAAGAACCCCCTGACCGTTTTCAGGATTAAAGCTCGTCCTGTAGGCCATGATCTCGATACGGGAAATGGCCAATCCGACCTTATCCTGGACCATGGCATTTCCGATTTCGGCGACACCTCTGTCTGTAATGATCCGGCCGTCCCGTCTCCCTACAAGATGCGTCAATCCGCGCTCATCCATGAGCTTCAGGTGATACCGGACAGTCCTTTCGCTCAACATGATCCCCTCTTCCTGCATCCGTCTGGCGATAATGCGCGCACCGACAGGCTCCTGATTTTCCTTCAGGATTCGCAGAATCATGATGGTTTTTCTTTCAATTTCTCCGGGATGATAAAACTGTTTCATAAGGCAATCGGCAATTGTTTGCCGATGCTTCTATCAATTTAATACAGAATTGTCAACAAAATAAAAACAATATTGTTCCTCTTTTTTCGTTTTTCTATTTGTTCTTTCTTTCAGCGCGGCATATTTGATATAGTAAGTATTAATGAAAGATTATTACCGGGGAGGACATCTGTATGGGTAGAATGAATCCGTTTGAAGTTGCACAAAAGCAGTTGGATCAGTGTGCAAGAATTCTTAATCTTGAGCCTGGCGTTCATGCAATTCTCAGGGTCCCCATGCGTGAACTTCACGTATCGCTGCCGGTTCGCATGGACGATGGTTCCACACGGGTCTTTAAGGCATACAGGGTTCAATACAACGACGCCAAGGGTCCCACCCAGGGAGGCATCCGGTTTCATCCGGACGAGACCATCGATACCGTCCGGGCTTTGGCCGCCTGGATGACGTGGAAATGCGCTCTTCTCGATCTTCCTCTGGGTGGAGCCAAAGGCGGCGTTGTCTGCAACCCGAAGGAAATGACCGCCGGCGAACTGGAACGGTTGAGCCGTACCTACGTGGACCGCGTCTGGCAGATCATCGGCCCGGAAAAAGATGTGCCCGCCCCGGACGTCTACACGAACCCCCAGATCATGGCCTGGATGGTGGACGAATACTCGAAGCTCTGTGGGAAAAACCAGTTTGGCGTTATCACCGGCAAGCCCCTCTCTCTTGGCGGTTCCGAAGGGCGCAGTGACGCAACGGCAAGAGGCGGCCTCTACACGCTCCGCGAGGCGGCACAGGAATGCGGAATTGATCTTTCCCGGGCAACTGTCGCCGTCCAGGGATACGGCAACGCCGGCTATCATGCAGCGTGCCTGGCCAGATCCCTGTTCGGCTGCAAGGTGGTCGCCATCAGCGATTCGAGAGGAGGCATCCACAACCCGGAGGGAATCGATCCGGAAGAGGCGGGGACATACAAGGCAAAAACATCCTCTGTGATTCATTTTCCCGATTCAAACCCCATTTCAAATGAAGAAATTCTGGAGCTTGATGTGGATATCCTCTTTCCCGCCGCCATGGAAAGCGTCATTACCGAGGATAATGCCTCAAGGATCAAAGCCCGGATCGTGGCGGAACTCGGGAGCGGACCGACCACGACGGAAGCTGATGAGATTCTTCATCGAAACGGAATCCACGTGATACCCGATTTTCTGTGCAATGCGGGAAGCGTCACGGTGTCGTACTTTGAAATGGTGCAGAATTCCTACATGTACTACTGGGAGCTGGAAGACATACACAACCGTCTGGACAAGAAAATGAAAACGGCATACCATTCCGTCCTCAACACCTCACGGAAATACAACATCAATATGAGACAGGCTGCCTACGTTGTTGCCGTCGAACGCGTTGTTGAAGCGATGAAGCTTCGAGGGTGGGCCTGATGGCTTCTCAAAAAAAATGCCCTGTTCCGACCCTTGCAGCGGGAGACAACCGCCACGGGTTCAGGATTCTCCGGGTGGAGCAGATCCAGGAAATGCGAATAACAGCCTATGAAATGGAACATGAAAAAACCGGCGCGAGGATTCTTCATCTCCACTGTGACGACCGGGAAAATCTCTACGCCATAGGCTTTCGCACGCCGCCTACGGATTCAACCGGCGTCCCGCATATTCTGGAACACTCCGTGCTTGCCGGTTCCGAGCGATATCCACTGAAGGATGCGTTCAACGAGTTGCAAAAGGGAACGCTGCAAACATTTATCAACGCATTTACGTATCCCGATAAAACCGTATATCCCGTGGCAAGCCAGGTGAAAACGGATTTTTTCAACCTCGCCCGTGTATATACCGATCTGGTGCTCCATCCCAGACTGCTCAAAGAAACGTTCTTCCAGGAGGGACACCATCTAACCTTTTCCAATCCGGATGACCCGACGAGCGAACTGACCATTTCGGGAATCGTATTCAACGAAATGAAAGGCGCCTATTCTTCGCCGGATTCACTCATGTACAAGATCATCCAGGAAAATCTCTACCCGGATACCGCCTATGCCTTTGATTCCGGCGGCAGCCCGGATGACATCCTCATGCTGACATACGAAGGGTTCAAGGCGTTTCATCGCGCCTACTATTCACCCTCGAATGCCCGTATTTTCCTGTATGGAGATATTCCGACGGAGGAGCATCTCGCGTTTTTAAAAGAGATGCTGGCGGGGTTCGACCGGATCGAAATCGATTCAGCCGTCTCAAGCCAAGCGAGATGGAAAAAACCTTCTTCCATTCACGGAACCTATCCCATCGGAAAAGAGGAAAATCCGGGGAAAAAAACGGCCGTTAATGTGGCCTGGATGCTGGCGGAAAACACGGATGATGAAGCCGCCATCCTCCTGCAGATTACCTCAGGAATCCTGATCGGAAGCGCAGCGGGACCTCTCCGCAAGGCGTTGATCGACTCAGGCCTCGGAGAAGACCTGTCTCCCGTGTCGGGAATCGAGAGGGACCTGAAACAGATCGCCTTTGTGGTCGGGCTGCGCGGTTCGGACCCGGAGAAAGCGTCACAGGTAGAAACCCTGATCCTGGACACATTGAAGAATCTCGCAGAATCCGGTTTTGACCGGGAGTTGATTGAAGGCACGCTGCATCAGGTCGAGTTTCATGGAAAGGAAATCGTTCGCGGCACTTATCCTTACGGCATTGTTCTTATGGGAAGGGTCTTCCACACATGGCTCTACGACGGAGATCCCTTCGCCGGACTGAACTTCCCCGGCATCATAGAGAAAATCCGCAAAAAGTGGGATGCCCACCCCGGTCTCTTTCAGGAAATCGTCCGGAAGTGGTTTCTGGACAATCCTCACCGCCTTCTTTCCGTCCTGGAACCGGACAGCGCCTATCAGTCGGAACAGGAAGAGGCATATCGCCAAAAAATGGCGGCCATTAAAGCCCCCCTTTCCGGAGAAGAACTGGAAAAGATCCGGAGGGATGCCGAAGCCCTGAAAACATTCCAGTCCGAGCCGGATAAGCCGGAAGCGATTGCCGCCCTGCCAAAGCTGCAAGTAATGAATATCTCGCGGGATATAGAACGCATCCCCACTGTAAAGACCGCGATCCTCGAAACACCGGCCATGGTGCACGATCTTTTCACCAACGGGATCGCCTACCTGGATCTGGCGTTCGATATATCCGACATTCCCGAGGAGCTGCAGATATATCTCCCCCTCCTTGGAAAATTGATGACCAACATGGGGGCGGCAGGCCTGGATTACGAGGAGATGGCCAAGCGTATCGCTCTCAAAACAGGGGGCGTCGGTTATCATCTGTCGGCCGGCATGGCCAAAGACGGAAAGAAGACCTGGCAGAGGTTAATCTTCCGGGCAAAGGCTCTCTATCGAAACGTCGGCGACGCAGTAAACATCATTTCAGACATTCTGAATGCGGGAAACCTTTCCGATGAAACCCGGATGCGGGATCTCGTTTACGAAAGGAAAAACGGACTTCATGCCGCCGTTGTCCCCTCGGGACATATCTTCGCGCGGCGTGCCGCGGGCGCATCCCTCAGCATACCGGCATACAGAGATGAGCAATGGCATGGCCGGACTCAGCTTAAGTTCATGAACCATGTCTCAGGCCAGTTCGAAAAAAACAAAACGGAAATCCGGGAGAAACTTGACCGCCTGCGAAAAATGATTTTCACAAAAGAGCGTCTTTACCTGAATTTAACGGCAGACGGGGACGGTTTATCCCTTCTGTCAGATGCCGCGGCCGAACTTGTTCGGCGGTTGACATCTCGTGGAAGCGTGGGAAACCAAGGCATTCCGGATATGTTTTCCGGTCATGTCGGGGTCACGATCCCCGCACAGGTCGCCTATGTGGCGATGGCTTTTCCGGCCCCCACCTATGCTGACCCGCTTTCCGCCCCTCTCCTCATTCTCTCAAGACAACTGTCGAGCGGATATCTTTACAGGCTGATCAGGGTGCAGGGCGGCGCCTATGGCGGCATGTCACAGTACGACCCCGCCAGCGGCATCTTTGCATTTCTATCTTACCGGGACCCCCATATCGTAAAAACTCTGGACGTTTACCATGAGGCTTTCGATTTCGTCACCGGAAACAGGATATCCCCGGATGAGCTTGAAAAAGCGATCATCGGAACCATCGGTGCCCTCGACAGGCCCATGGATCCGTCAAGCCGTGGATATGTGGCCATGATGCGTGATTTTATGGGATTTTCCGACGAAGATCGTCTGAACTTCCGCAGCAAAATCCTCGATATGACGCCGGAAAGCCTGCATGAAGCCGCCAGAGACTACTTCACGGAGGCTGAAAAATCGGCTGTTGTGGCCGTATACGCACCGGACGAAAGCCTACGAAAAGCCAACGAAACCCTGAATGTGAAACTTCAGATGGAATCTCTGGCGTAAAGATTTGAGCGTTATATCTTCAGGGTCAGAAACCATGCGATCACCAGAATGATCCGGTAGACGCCGAAAGAAATAAATGTGTGGGTTTTGATAAAGTGAAGCAGAAATTTGATGCACAGGATGGCTACGATGAAAGCGGTGACAAAGCCCGCCAGAAGATATTGATATTGCCCCAGGGAAAACTCTGATCCGCTTTTGATCAGGTCGTAACCCGTGGCGGCGAGCATCGTGGGCACGGCCAGGAGAAAGGTGAACTCGACGATGGTTTTTCGCTTCAGCCCCAGAATCAGGCCGCCGACGATCGTGGAGGCGGAGCGGGAAACGCCCGGGATCATGGCGATAGACTGAAAAAGGCCGATAATCAGGGCGTTTTTGTAGGAAACCTCCCTGATTTCACCGGCCGCGTCTTCCTTTTCGCGATACCACAGCTCAAAAACCACCAGAAAAATTCCGCCGAGCAGAAGCGACGCAAGAACAACATTCTCCGAACCGAGAAGGTATCCCTTGATCAATCTGTAAAGGGTCAGCCCCAGAACGCCCGTGGGAATGAAGGCCACGATAATCCGCTTCATGACCTCGACGTCTACCAGAAGAGCCCGCCAGTAGAGGACGACCACGGACAGGATGGTGCCCGCCTGGATGGCGATTTCAAAACTCTTCAGAAATTCCGTGTGCTTGAGCCCCATCAGGTGAGACGCAAGAATCATGTGGCCCGTGGAAGAAATGGGCAGAAATTCAGATACGCCCTGCACGATTCCCAGAATGACAGCGGTTAAAAAATCCATGCGCCCTTTTTTCTTTTTTTGCCGGAATTGTCAACCACTATCTTGCCGTCACATCCTCCCCTGCCCCAGCGAACCCGACCATACCTCATAGTCCCGGTTTTTGTCCTTTTCGCTTTCAAGATAGAACAACACGAACGTCATGACGTGCCACCCGATAAACTCGCATTTTTCCTCGTCGAATGTCGTATGCTCAAAGACCTTGCGCCATGTCCCCGCATTAAAATAGAGCTTTTCCAAGGCCTCTTCGCCTGGAATGTGAACGATATCCAGTGGCGCCTGCTCGGCACAATGCGTGTGGCCATAGACGACATAGCGGGCTATATTGCTTCTCAGCGCCGCTTCATTGTAGGCGTATCGCTTGTAGTCGTCGGACTTGCTGTATAGATATTTCATGGACTTGCTGCCGACGATCTCCATGAGATGTCCGAAAGAGAATCTCGACGTGAGGCGCAGAGCCAATTCGAGGAAATCGGTCATATCCGGCCCGAAGCGGTCGTGATCCCTGATGAATTGCATCTGAAAAAACCCATCCACAAGCCCGTTCCATATGGAATGCACCCGCTCTTCGACACCCGGATGCTCGTTGCAGACGCCCTGCAACCATACGGGAATATCTAAAAGCGGCCGGACGTTGTCGATTTCCTTAAGACGACCGACCAGGTCCTGATTGGAACCGAGGACGGAATCCTTCGCAACCGCTGAAGGAAACTTGTTGATGAGGTCGATGACGATGGCGTCCCCGAGAGAAGAGGCGTCGCGATTGCCTTCAAAATTCATAGGATCGTAATAATCGCCATGTCTGGCAAAGACACAATAATCATGAAAGACTTGCTCTAACGGGAATCTGTTGTCCGCAAACCGGAACGGATTCTCCAGACCCAGAAACCCGGCTATTTTTTCCCGCGTCGAATCGTATCTGTTCACGAGCCAGTCGTGGTTGCCGATAATATAAGAGATCGTCACCTCCGCACCCTTGTCCGCCATGCGCCCCTTGAAACCTTTGAGATACCCCATCGCCTCGATATTGTCGGGCCTATTCACGATGGCATCGACAACCGCCTCCGTGTACCTCTTGAGGTTCCACCCGGCGCTGTCCGACAGGCTTTCACCTGACCAGGGTCTCACAGGATTCACCGGATTCGCATTTTCCGGTCGCAGCCAGCGGGCGGAGCGAATGACATCTATGATGTCGCCCAGAAGGACGATTTCGATGGTTTTGATGTTTGTCCTGCCCGGGTCCCACACGATATCCTCGAGAGCCCTGCAGAACTTGTCAAAAGCCGCCGGGACAATCGTGGTTCCCGACGTACCGTCCGTCAAGTGCGTATCGCTTATAAAGACCAGCATGTCTCACTCCTTGTCTTCATTGCACATCGGCGCTGGACACGGTAAGGGTGTGTTCATTGCCGGGTTATCGGTTTTTCTTGTAGCCGTAACGTTCTTCGAAGATGGGGGCGATCATATTGTCCACCGGCACATGATCGTCCGTCAGAAGCATGGGGGGGCGCTCTGTCAGGTACTGTCGGAGCCGTTCCGGCGGCACCACGTTGGACATTATTCCCGCTCCCTTCTGCCCTCTTGTAAAGACAACAAAATCCGCCATATTCAAGGGTTGCTTGCTTGCCACGATAATGCACGTGCTGATGCCGGCATTTTCGTAATCCGGCTTGTGGAAGACGAGGTGAACGTTGCCCTTGCCGAAAACCTCTTCCAGTGTCCGGATATAGGACGGCATGAACAGCCCCTTCTTGAAGCTGTCGATGACATTCGCCATGAGGATACCTTCCGGCTTCAGCAGCGCCGCCATCTGAACGGCAAATTCCTGCGTCGTCAGGTGGTAGGGGATGGAGAGGTCGTTGAAGGCATCGCCCACGATGAGGTCATATTTTCCCTGGTCCTGAGAGTTCATCACGAACCAGCGGCCGTCTTCATTAAAGGACCGAATCCGGCTGTTTCTGGGCACTCCGAGATAGTCATGAACGACTTTTGTGATTTCCGGGTCAATCTCGACGACATCGATCTCAGACTGAGGGTGCATGATCTCCAGGCAGTGGGGAAAGGTATAGCCCCCTCCCCCGATGAAGAGGGCCTTCATGGAGCTGCTCCGGCTGATCTGCCATCTTACCACTTCGTCATAAATCCGGAGATACTCGTAATCCAGATAGAGGGGGTTGTTCAGATCGTTGATGGAATGAATCAGGTTATCCAAAACCAGGGCATCCGCCCAGACCTGCCCGTCCTTGGTAAGATATTTTTTGGCTTTGATCGTATAGTAATCGCTTTCCTTGGAATAATAGGTGTGCTCATCAAGGGGCATCTTGAAGGCGTAACCGTAAAACGCCCATGTCAGCGAGACAAGCGCCACCAGAAAAACGGCAAATGATTTTTTCCGGATGAACGCCCCGCCAAAAATCAGCGCCGAAAAGATCAGGATGGCTCCCACCGTCAGGAGGATGTTTCTGGTTCCCATCCAGGATATAAGGAAAAACCCCGTGGCAAAGGTCCCGATGATGGAGCCCAGCGTGGAGAAGGCATAGATTTTCCCCACCACGTTGCCCGTCTTTGCCAGATTGCTCAGCGTCAGTTTAACAACGACGGGAGAGATCATCCCGAGGATGCATGAGGGGATAAAAAAGATAAGGGTGGTCAGCAGGAGTATCCGCATCATCAACGTGGTGTTGAACTGGGCCGCCCCCAGGAGGTTGGTCAGAGGGGAAATGGTGAAGGCCCCGATTCCCGACAGGAACAGGAGCCAGCCGAGGGTTGACGGGCTTGGAAAGCGGTCCGCCAGAAGGCCTCCCAGGTAGGCTCCAATACTGATGCCTGCAAGAACGACTCCGATAATGCTTGTCCAGGTATATAGGGAAACTCCCACATAGGGCGCCATGATCCTCCCTGCTACCAGTTCGATCACCAGGGTGCAGAAACTGGCGATAAACACAACGATATTGGCTTTGATTACCTCTTTCTTCATGAAGATACCTCTTTCAAATCAAAGTTGACTGTCTCAAAATAAATCACTAAAAATGTCATCGCGAGCGAGTACAGCGAAGCCATTTTGACAACATGCAACATGCTGATGCGAATTCACAGACAGGGAAATACCGCCCTGTGGGCGAGGATGTTCCCACCACCGATCATAAAAAACGGGCGTTAATATATCATGACATTGTTTGTCTGCAAAGTCATATTGCAGTCAAAAAAAAGCGCGCTGGATGACCCAGTGCGCCTTGAATTCAATAATTTCTGAACCTGCATCCTCTAAACGACACAGGCTCTTTCTCAAATTTCCCTTCCTTTGTCATTTGGAGCAAGGCATTCGTCGGCAATCAACCAGTAGGTGCAGTTTGCGCAGCATTTTTCTATGCCTTCCACCCTTTTGGGGTCCCCGGGGCTGAACGCATGGCAGCACAAATCCCACCTTCTCAAAGGATCATGCGTCATCTCGCCATACTCACAGACGCCCCAGATGTTAATCATCTTCCATTCCCCTTGAGGGTTCGTCGAACCCCATCCAATATACGCAATGGACACAGGCTTTTACAATCTCCTTCACATATTTACGGTCTTTCGGGATAAAAGATTTACAGCAGGCATCCCATCTCATCATCTGGGTGGTTACGATACCTCCGAATTCACACATGCCCCAAATGTTGATCACTGTTCATCGCCATTATTCAGAGGCTCATCACAAACGAGCCAGTATACACAATTCGCGCAGCAGCTTTGATTGCCCTCTACCCTCCTTCGCTTTTTGGGAGAAAAGAAAATACAGGACAGCTCCCACCGCGTCATCTGATCATAACTCCCGGCGCCCCAGGTACATATTCCCCAAATATTAATCATTTCTTTAAGAAGAAAAGCGGCTCTGGATGGAGCCGCTTTTCTAAGCTTTAAGGCCTATTTCTTGGCCTTGGGTGGCCATGTTACGCGACGACCCTCGGCTCCCGCGATCTTGCCGATCTCATGATCTGCCTCGAGCTTGAGAATCTTCTCCGTGTCATAACCCATGAAGCGACGGAGGACATACTCCGTATCCCATCCGATGGGCTTGCCGCCGAATTCCGTGTAACTTGGCGCCTCGGAGAACAGGGGGTAGCATCCCTGGATATCCATGGGGCCATACCAGGGATCTTCGATATACTCGATCTCTCCTCTCTCGCGGTACTGAGCCTTCTCACAGGCGTCTTTGGCATTCATCACGGGACAGACGCCAAAGCCGCGTTTCCTGCCGAGGTTGTCAATTTCAGCTACTGTGTGCTTTACCGCCCACGTCTCGATCGCCTCATAAATTTCTTCCTGAGCCGATAACACCACGCGGTCCATATTGGTCGGATATTTCGCCGGCAGTTCCACAGCCTTGCCGCCGATGGTATTGCAGAGGACTGCAAAGGCCTCATCATCGGCGCCGATGGCAATGAAACCGTCTTTCGCCCTGACGATACAGTCCGGACAGATCCAGCGGAAGCGGTTGCTCCAGCGCGTCTGAACGTGCCCCGTCAGACTGTACCAGATGACGCCCGGACCCAGCGCGCGGGTGATATTTTCCACCTGGGAGTTCTCGATCATCTGTCCCACACCGTATTTTTCGCGGGCATACAGCGCTGCCAGGGTGCCGAAAAGCCCCATGGTGCCGCCGAAATAATCGGCCACCCAGATGGGGACTTTCATCTGGTCTCCGGGGTCATGTCCACTGATGAACACGCTCCCGCCCATGGACTGGGCGAGAATATCATAAGAGGCCCGCACCAGGTCCTCACGGCCCCACTGCCCCGGCCCGTTGGAAGTAAGGTAAATGAGCTTGGGATTCATCTCCCTGAGCTGCTTATACCCTTCATCCCATCTGTCCAGGGTTCCTCCACGGACATTCTCCACAAAGATGTCCGATCTGTTGATCAACTCTTTAAATATGGTGCCGCCTTCACCCGGATGGATATCCATACAGACATGCAGCTTGTTTTTGGCACAGTCCGTCCAGCCTAGGCCACCTGCCATGGCGATATCCGTTTCCGCCGTAACGCCCTCACCGAGGATGCCGGGGGCTTTGGTGCCGCTCTCTTTTTCCGACCACAGACGAAAACCGCCCAATTCCTTTGGCGGCGCGAGGGCGCGCATGGTGTCTCCACGGCCGGGGAGCTCGAGTTTTATGACTTCCGCCCCCATCTCAGCCAGCATGGCGCAATGAGAAGGGCCGAGAATAAGGGTCGTGAAGTCAACGACGCGAATGCCATCCAGAATCTTGTCCTTTTTAAATACCCTCCTGCGGTGGAAGGAATAACGGCAGAACTCTTCATAGGGAAGGGCGTCCTCTTCTTCTTCGGTCAGGTCTTCAGCCCTCCTGGCCCTCATCACCAGAGCTTTTTCTGCGGGACTGAGCTGCTCAAAATCATAAAATACGGCCTCCATATCTTCCGGAAGCACGTCCTTCTTGAATCGTGATCGTTCCATATTTATGCCCCTCCTTTCTTGCCGACGACTCCTGTTTTCTCCAGGTCTCGCAAGTCTGAATCATAAAAGCCGCAGTATTTGCGCAGGACTTCCGTATTGTCCCAGCCCATGGGCTTGTTCAGCCATTTGATCCTCGCCTGGGTATAGTGGAAGTTGGGCCGGCAACCCTGGACAAGCA
>Ga0163209_1001090_pt1 | contig 11869 bp, 10 predicted proteins | sample Kivu_160m_FD_113538 | JGI IMG/M metagenome (GOLD analysis project Ga0163209, IMG submission 113538) | Freshwater microbial communities from Lake Kivu, Western Province, Rwanda to study Microbial Dark Matter (Phase II) - Kivu_160m | ecosystem: Environmental > Aquatic > Freshwater > Lake ... | reverse complement strand
GTCAACCGCCTTGCGCAGTCTCAGACTGAACTCGATGTCGTGGCGGGATTCCTTGCTGGAGAGCGCGCGGCGCGTCTGGGCCGCGTTGCCGCCCTGCTGCGCGGCGACCTGGGCGCGCTGGTCGATCTCGACATCAACCTCTTTGTCGCTCACTTGGATTTTTTCGTCTTCTCCGACTTGAAGCAGTGTGAGCAGGCGCTTGAGCCGTTTCTCCGCGCGTGGGCGCGCCTCGTTGCGGTACGCGGCTTCATCCCTGCCGGCGAGCTGCAGGTACTTGTCCCACGTCAGTCCGAGTTGCGACGCCAATTGCTTTGACCGCGCGACGTCTTGATCGATCTCATCGTCCAGCATCAACCCCGGATAGGCGATCTGCGACTGCTCGACAATCGCGTCGAGCACTTCATCGACGAAGCGGTTCTCTTCTTCCCGTTCTTTCTCCGCATAGAGGTCGGTCCGGATGCGCATCTTGAGCGCCTCCAGCGTCTCGAACGCGCTGATCGACTTGGCAAATTCGTCGTTCAGTTCCGGCAGGTGCGGCTCTTTGAGGTCGGTGACGGTGACGGTGTACGTCGCCACCTTGCCTCTGAGAGATTCGTCTGCGTCATCCGGGTAGGTGTACGCGACCGGCCGCGGCTCGTTGAGGTCCGCGCCGACGAGTTGCTCGAGCCAGGGGAAGACGCCTTTTTCCTTGTCGATGCTGATCTGTATCCCGTCGCGGTCCAGCGGCTCCAAGCCCTCGACGCCCCCCTTGACGGTGATGGTCGCGAGGTCGCCCAGTTGCACCGGGCGCGTCACCGGCGTCATCTCGGCTTGCTCTTTGCGGAAGCGCTCGAGGACCTCATCTACTTCGGCATCGGTCACTTCAATCGGTCTCGGTTTGAGATGGATCGAGTGATAGTCGCCGAGCGTAACGACCGGGCGCGTGGGGATCGTGTATTTCAGGATCACCGGCTCTTTCTGCACCACGTCGAGCTTGCCGGCATCGTAAACTTCGATCTTTTCGTCTTTGATTACCTGGCGGTAGATTTCCTGCGCCATTCCGTCGATCGCCTCGTCGAGCAGCAGTTCTTTGCCGACCGCGCGTTCGACCATGTTGTATGGCGCTTTGCCAGGACGAAAGCCGGGGACCGGGCGGATACGGGAGACGCGCTGCGCGGCAGATTTCAGCGCGCCCTGCACGCGCTCGTCGTCCACCTCGACCGTGATGACGGCGTTGCAGTCCGGGGTGTGTTCAGTGGTAATCTTCAAGTTTCGACTTCCTCATATGAATTTCGGTCCTTGTCGAAAGTATGAAGTAGGAAGGATGAAGGATGAAAGCGGCAGTCATGATGATCTTCATACTTCTGCCTTCTGCCTTTTCGTGGTGGGGATGGAGAGACTCGAACTCTCACGAGCTTGCGCTCACATGGTCCTAAGCCATGCTCGTCTGCCAGTTCCGACACACCCCCGAGCTTGGTTTGATTTCATTATACCCCAATATCGTGTTTTGGCAAAGGGGAAAAAAGGGGGATGGGTCCAATTGGGATTTGCTCTAGAAGCCTACAAGCCCGGCAGCACTCCCGTCGATTTTGCGATGGCGAGGAATACCAACGAAAGCGCGTTATTCGTGGCGTGTAAGAATATCCCCGGATACAACGACCCGGTTTTCTCGTACAGCCACGCGAGGACAAGCCCGAGGAAGAAAATCGGAATGAATTGATCGAGAGACAAGTGCAATGCGGTGAAGAAGACCGTGCTGACGAGCATCGCGCCGACCACGCCGATCCGCCCGCGCAAACCGCCGTATAGAAAACCGCGGAAGAAAAGCTCCTCGGCGATGGGCGCGACGACCGCGGCGGCAATCAGCGTGAACACCAGCCCGATCCCTTCAACGTCGAGCCGAGAGAGGACATCTTGCAGCGCGGGGCGGTAGCCGAACGCCAGCGCGAACAGCCCATAACAGATGCGGACCGCATACGATGCCATCAGGAGCGTGACGCTCAACCCGCAGCCAAGGGGCGCGTTGAACGCGCGCAAGCCCAGCCGCTCCCAGCCGACACGGTGCCGGACGACGCTGAACAGCGCCGCCGCGCCGACGATGATCAAGTCCTGCAATGCGACGAAGACTGCCAGCACGATGCCATTCTTGGCGAGCGCGCTGCCGGTGGCAGCCGCGCCGGCAAGCAGCAACAGGTCCAGCCCAAGAATGCCTGCCGCGGCGGCAAAGATTCCAAAGAGCAGGTCGCGCAGACTCCACTGCGCTGGCAGCGGTGGCTCGGTGGGTAGACTGGGCATGGGTATCTGCGGTTCATTTGACGGCATGGCGCGATTATAGCCGCAAAAACAAAGAGTGACAAGTGTCGGGTGGCGAGTGACAGGACGTGACTGGTTTTCCCGTCCCCGGTCACCCGTCACCCGTCACATTTTACAGAGATTTTACATCCCCCACTGAAAATCCTTTGACTTTCTCTTGCGTCGGATTTATAATTTCTTTTGAAAATGGATGGGACACAGATGAACACGGATGAATACTGGTCTTTCTGTGTTGGTCTGTGTGTATCCGTGTCCGATCTTGGTCAAGTGAATGACGACGCTCCTCCTGGTCGATGACGAAAAGAATATCATTGAGCTTGAACGCCTGTATCTCGAGAAAGAGGGCTACAAGATCGACGTGGCGTACGACGGCAAGACGGCGCTGGACAAATTCCGCGCGGTCAAGCCCGCCGCGATCATCCTCGATCTAATGCTCCCTGGCATCGACGGCTGGGACGTGTGCCGCCGCGTGCGGCAGGAATCGGATGTGCCGATCCTGATGCTCACCGCGCGCGATCAGGACGTCGATAAGATCGTCGGGCTGGAACTGGGCGCGGATGACTATTTGACCAAGCCGTTCAACCCGCGCGAGCTGGTTGCGCGGGTCAAGGCGATTCTTCGCCGCGTCAACGCCATGCCCAAAACCCAGCGTCTCTCGGCCGGCGACCTCACAGTCGATTTGGACCGCCGCGAGGTGACGGTTGGCGGCCAGGCGGTGAAATTGCGGACGAAAGAGTTCGACTTGCTCGCCGTGTTGGCGCAGAACCCCGGCATCGTCCTGACGCGCGAGCGCCTGCTTGAAATCGCGTGGGGCTATGATTTTCCAGGTGAGACGCGCACGGTCGATGTCCACGTCGCGCACTTGCGCAAGAAACTCGCCGGCGGGAAGACGCAGATCGAGACGGTCAGCGGGGTAGGATACAAACTAGTTGAATAGTGCCATAGTTCGATAGTGCGATAGTTGAGCACTTGGCGGCTCCTCAACTATCGCACTATCGCACCAGAGAACTATCGAACTATGTCTTTGCGAACGCGTTTGATTCTAACACACGTCTTCATCATCTTCGTCACCCTTACGGTAATCGCTGTGAGCCTGGTGTTCATCCTGCGCGATTATCAACGACAGGTCGAACTCGCGCGGCTCGGCAATGCAGTCGTGCCGGTCGCGTTTCAGGCGCGCGCCATGCTTCAGACCAACGTGTCGGCGCGTGAATTACTCGCCCGGCTCGAATCCCAAGTCAAGGGCGTCGGGGACCTGATGATTATCACCGATAAGGGTCTGGTGCTTGCAGACGCCGCGAATGGACTGACGAACCGGACGATCACTCTCAATCCGCTGGCGCGTGCCGACGTGCCGCGCGGGTTTTACTGGGGCGCAGCTCGCTTGAGAAACGGACGCCTGCTGCTGTACGCCGCCGTCGCGGCAGGGCAGATCGCCGGACAGACCGTCTACGTCGCCTTGTCCAGCCCCGAGCGTCCGCTGTTCAGCGTGCTCGACGAAATCGGAGCGAGCATCCTCATCGCCGGCGGCGCCACGCTCGTCGTATCGCTGCTCGTCGCGGTCTTGCTCGCGCGCTCGATCGCCGGTCCGATCACCCGGCTGACGCGCGCGACCGAAGCCATCGCGCGCGGGCAGTACGATCATCGCGTGGAAGCCAAAGGCAGCGGCGAAATCGGGCGGTTGGCCGCCAGTTTCAACTCGATGGCGGAGCAGGTGCAGCGCTCGCGGCAGATGGAAAAGGATTTCCTCGCGAATGTTTCGCACGAACTCAAGACGCCGCTCACGTCGATCCAGGGTTTCGCACAGGCGGTCCTTGACGGCGCTGTTCCAGATATGGATGGCGCGCGCCGCGCCGCGCAGACCATTTACGACGAGACGACGCGCATGGCGCGGCTCGTCGGCGATCTGCTGACGCTGGCGCGCTTGGAATCGGGACAGATTCCCCTTGTGCACGAGCCGGTCGATCTGGGGCAACTCCTGCCGGTCTGGATTGAGCGACTTCGCCCCCGCGCGTCGTCGATCGGCGAGACGCTCATCACAATCATCGATCCGATGCCGTGCATCTCCGGCGATGCCAGCCGGCTGGAGCAGGTCGTGACGAATCTGGTCGACAACGCGCTCAAGTACAGCCAGCCGGGCGGATCGGTTACCGTGACCGCGAAGCAGATGCAGCCGGAGAACGTGACCAAAGGGTCCAAGTTGCGGCGTCGCGCGGCCGGCCGTTCAGCGGTGCCATGGATCACCGTCACGGTCAGCGATACTGGCGCCGGCATTCCGAAGGAAGACCTGCCGCGCCTGTTCGACCGCTTTTATCGCGGCGACAAGGCACGCGCTGCCGGCGGTACCGGCCTGGGACTATCGATTGCGAACGAGATCGTCCGCGCCCACGGCGGGCGGATCGAGGTGCAGAGCGAGGTGGGGCGCGGCAGCACGTTCACGGTTTTCCTACCGGTCCAAAACGGCTCGCACGCGTAGAGGCGATGGCCGGGTGCGACGCATCTTGAGCGAGATGCGCCGCACCTTTTTTATTTTACGACGATTTTACACTGCGCTAATAGCGGCTTGACGCCGGCGCGCCATACTGTGAGTGAGAGATACGGTGAGGTGGACACCTCACCCGAGTCATCTCAAGGAGGCAAAACATGTCCAGGCAATCCATCGTGACAAGTCTGATCTGCGCCGCGCTCGCCGTTTTTGCGCTGAGCGCGACAGCATGTGACAATCTGCCAATCTCGCTTGCGCCGGCAACCAGCACACTGGTGCCGACAGCCGCGCCGACCCTCGCGCCGCAAGCAACGGCTACACCTGCCGCGCCGCAGGGCACGGGCGCCAATCGCCAGAAGGCGGCCCAGGCCTTGCAAGGTCTGTTCAAGAGTGCAGGGCTGCAGGGTGGTGTCGTGACGTCGATCAGCGGCAGCACGCTCAACGTCAAGTTCGGCAAGACCACCGCACAGTGGCAACTCGCCTCCGACGCGATCATCGTCGTGCCGGCCAAAGCGAACGCGACGGTCTCGGACATCCGGGTGGGGGACCGCGTGGTTGCCGATGTGACTGGCGCTGACGCAAACGCGCCGGTGGCGTTCCTGCTCGACTTTCCCGCCGGGTACACGGCAGCCAACGTGATGCTCGGCGCCGTGAGGTCGAGTAAGGGCGGCACGCTGAATCTGCGGACGCCGCGCGGCGCGCGTGACCTGACGACCGGTGCGTCGACGGTCATCGTGAACGTCAGCGGCGATCAGCCGGTGGTCGGATCGCTCAGCGATTTGAATCCAGCCAGCGCGGTCTTGGTCATCGGCAGCAGCGGCGGCAATGCGTTCAGCGCACAGGCCATCGTCCTGTTGGACAAGGACGCGCGCGATTTGTTGCGCAAAGCCAATCCGAGGAGCGCGCCGGCGGCAACGCCAACGCCGGGGGCATAAGGACAGGACTCGTTCAGCGCGATCTCATCTGACGATCTGAAACAGGTTGCTGTAATCGTCCGTCCAAAGACGGAACCGACTTGGATCGACTGTGCGAGGGAGCGTGCGGCTGGCAATCGCCGGTTGGTCGAGGAAAGACTGATTGCGGGTCACCAGCATCCAGAGCGAGAGATAGGCCCGGTCGGAATCGGCCGGCGTCTCGATGTACGCCGCGCCGAGATGAAACGCGTCGGCCAGATTGTACACGACGGGACGCAGATCGAGATAGTTGTTGCTGATGTGCAGCGCGAGAATCCCCTCCGGCTGGAGATGTTGGAGGTAAAGCTCAAACGCTTCGCGCGTGACCAGATGGACCGGAATCGAGTCGCTGTTGAACGTGTCGAGGACAAGCAGATCGAAATGCTGCGGCTGCCCCGCCGCCAATTCCTGCTCCAGCGAAATGCGCGCGTCGCCCGGGATCACCTGCACCTGCGCCGGCGAATCCTTCAGATACGTGAAATAGCCACCTTCGCCCTCGGCGAGACGGATGACGTCCGGGTTGATCTCGTAGAAACGGAGACTGTCGCCGGCTTGGGTGTACGAAGCCAGGATGCCGATCCCAAGTCCCAGAATGCCCACGCGTATCGGTCCGGGTCGCTTGGGATGATTGAGAAACGTCAGCCCGATCCCGCTCTTTTCGGTAAAGTACGCCGTCGGCAGCCGACGCTTGTCGGCGACAATGTACTGAAAACCGTGTGAGGTCGCGCCATGCGCAAGGCGGTACGCGCGCAGGTCGGGATTATCTGCGTTCATTTCATTGACGTGGAGCACTCCGTAGAAATTGCGCATCGCCACCAGCGGATCGATGCTTGTCGCTTTGACGTAGAGGAGAAGGACCCCACCCAAGAGCACGATTGCGCCCGCGATCACCGTCGCGTTGATTCGGAGCATGCCGGCTTTTGTCGTCGCCGTGCGATTGAAGATGATATTGCCCAAGAAAAGGATTGCACAGGCGAGCAGTCCGATCGGCAACTCCCAATACCCCTTGAAGAGGTAGGGTGCGATGAGACTGACCGCGATTCCGCCTATCGCCCCGCCGATGGAGATCATCAGGTAGAACGAGGTCAGATGGCGCGGGTGCGGTTTCAGACGCACCAGTTCTCCGTGGCAAATCATGCAGCAGACAAAGAGGAGGATAGAATAGACCCCGATTTGAGTTACCAGATTCAGCCCCGGCCCCGAGCCAAGCACAAGGGTGTAGATGGCGCTGATGAGGAAGAACGCGAACGTGAAGACCGTCCGAGAATACCAGCGGTCGCTGTCAAAAGTGAGGATGAAGGTGAGCAAGTAGATCGTCAGCGGCAGCACCCACAGGAATGGGATGACGGCGATTTCTTGCGTCATCTGGCTCGTGATCGCCAGCAGCAAGACGGACGCGCACGCGGCGAGAGCAATCCACCGCGCGCGGGCTGCGGCGCTGGGCGGCGGATCGTCAACTGATAGAGCCGGCGATGGAGCGGCCGGTGTCTGCGCGGTTCGCATCGTTCTGAGCGCACCGTAAGCGGCGAAGGCGGCGAAGGCGATATAGCCAGCCGACCAGAACCAGCCCTGAGCCGTGAGCGCGAGTGACGGCTCGATCAACACGGGGTAGGTGACGAGCGCGAGCAGCGAGCCGACGTTGGAGAGCGCGTAGAGGCGGTACGGGGAGCGACCGGGATAAGCACGATTGAACCACGTCTGCATCAATGGGCTGTTCGTGGCGAGGAGCAAATACGGCAGCCCAACGGTCGCCGCGAGGATCTTGAAGATGTCGAGCACCGGAAAATCGACGCCGCGCGGTTTCCACGACGCGTCCGGCGTGATCGGCGAACTCCACGCGAGCGCCGCTGCGAGAAAGACCAAGAGTGAAACGCCGAGCAGCACGAGATGCACCTGTCCTTGTTTTCGGCCGGCGAGTTTTCCGTCCAGCCAATATGCGTACGCGTAGCCGCCGGTCAAGAGCGCCTGGAAAAAGAGCATCGTCGTCGACCAGACCGCTGGCGTTCCGCCAAACCACGGCAGGATGTACTTGGCGATCATCGGCTGGATTTGGAAAAGCAGAAAGGCGGAGAGGAAAACGGCAAAAGCGTAAAAGGCCATAGGGTCTCGCGAGTGGGAAGCTCAATCCTTCAATAAAAAACCGTGCCTATTGCAGTATATCAGAGTCAAGGCATAGTGCAATGGTACGGTTTTCCCACGCTTGCTGTCAGCGAAGTTTCCTCGCTCAGGTAGTTGATTCCCTCGCCGTTTTGCGCGGCGGGCGCAGCCGCGCCATCACGAAAATATCCGCATACTCTCCGTCGCGAAAGTCCGCGTCGATGTGCTTGCCTTCGACTTGAAACCCGAACTTTTCGTACAGCCGGATGGCCGGCGCGTTGTCGGTGTAGACCTCGAGTTCGAGTCGCGAGAGATTGAGCCATTTTTCCGCGAGGTCGACGGCAGCTTGCATCAGCGCGGTGCCGATGCCCTTGCCCTGCCAATCATCGCGCACTGCCATGCCAATGCCGCCGGTATGTCGGCGCCGCGGCGAATTCGGAAACGTGTGCAGCCCGAGCGTACCCACGACCTCCCCGTCAACACAGGCGACCAGACTGTGGATCCCTTCGGCTGGCTCTGCGAATCTCTTCCGCCACTGTTCGATAGAGGGGAATGGAATTTGGAGCGTGCCCCAAATGGCTTTGGGGCCGGAGAAGACTTTGGCGACGGCTTCGGCGTCGCCTGGCTCGGCGCGGCGAATGGTGATGTTCATGATGCCTGCTTTGTCAATTGTGGCATATGGTTGCGTGCGACGCGTCGAGTTCAGCATGAAGTGTGCGATACGGGCCTTGTGATTCAGTGTGAGGAAGACGATGCCGAAATCTATCAGGGCTGTCAGCCTTGAACCGCCAGAATAGAGGTCAAGCGGATTTGTGACGAGGGGTATTTCTTCGCGTGGTATAGAGACCGGTTTCCTCGTGAAGGGAAACCACCCCTCCTTCGGCTAACTCACTTCTTTCGAAAACAAGGCGTGCTCTCGAAAACATATCTGCGGCCTCGTCTCTCAATCGATGAGCAGTCATACGACAGTATTCTGCGTCTATTTCTACGCCTATGCTGTTACGCCCAGTTCTCAAAGCGGCTACCATGGTTGTGCCCGTTCCGCAAAACGGATCAAGGACAGTATCGCCATGAAATGAGAACATCCGAACAAGTCGGTATGCTAATTCGTATGGGAAGGGGGCAGGATGTTGGCGCGTTGAAGCGCCGGTAATGCTCCAGAACTGACGGAACCAAGTCGCGTAATCCTCTTTGCCAATCATGCTTAGTCTGCGCTGTTCCTCAGTTGGTTTTCTGTATCCGCCTGGTTTCCGTTGCATCAAGACAAACTCGATGTCGTTCTTAATGATGGCGTTCGGCCCATAAGGTTTTCCCAAGAACTTGGTGCCGTTGTTCGCTTCAAACTTTGCATTCGCGATCTTGTGCCAAATGATAGGGTTCAGGTTGTCAAATCCAATCTTTCGACATTCAACGGAAATATCGGAGTGAAGTGGCATAACAACATGCCGCCCATTTTCGCGGCGAGACAGACATACCGTCTCCGACCACGCAAACCAGTCTGCCGCCGGGAACGAGGACGCGGTAAGACTCCCTCCATACCCTTGCGAGTTCTTGGACAAATTGCTCGTAGTCGCTTATGTGCCCGAGTTGATTTGGACCCTCATTGTAGCGTTTCAGTTTCCAATAGGGCGGCGATGTAACAACCAAGTGAACCGAAGCATCCGGAAGGAAGCTTAGATTACGCGCATCGCCTTGTATCAGGCGATGAATGGTAGTAGACTCGGATAACACATTGTCAGGATGCATAGGCGGATACATGTCCAATCAATGCGCGGACGAAGATGTTCATAGTCAAATCGTCCGTTGGTTCGTTATAGACACCTTTCATACCCGTGTCGCTTCGCGATGTCAAGAATGCAGCTGAATTGTAACTCCGTTCCAGAATTAGCTTTCTACCTGGACTTCCGTACATTGGGCAATTTTGCCCTGAATTATATGGACTCGATTGCTTGAAATTTTCGCCGAATCGCGCATAATAGCCATGAACTCAACGAAGGAGCACTCTTATGCCCCGGCGAAAAGTCAAACTGGATACCAAGGTTGCCGCCATGCGCGAGAGTCTGCGGTTGGCAAATGTTGGCGAGATCGTCAACAAACGACAGCTCTCTAAACAATCGTTGTACAATTGGTACCAACGCGTGTTGGAAGCGTTGCCCGATATTTTGGCGGACGATAAACCTGGGCGCAAGTCCAAAGCCAAGTCCGAGTCGTCGCCCCCCTTTTAAGCACCGCGCCTGTCACAGATCGGGGACAGCTACCCGGTCAGCCAATGAACGATGCGGGGACGTGGTGGCTCAAAGGGGCGTGGCTCGAACTGGGTCTGGACACCGCGCTGCTCACAGTGATTGCGACGGCGTGCCAACACCATCACACCCAGGTAGACACATCGGCACTCCGTGTCTTGAGCCATTCGTCGAAGACGCTGGTTCGCAAAAACGAGACGCTCGTCTTTCTGCCCTTGTTTGAGAACATGACACGTCCCTGTCACCTAGACAGCTACGATGACGATGGACTGGGTTGGTTGACGGAAACGGCCCAGGTCTATCGCGCGGAGACCCTGGAACGTTACCTGAGCGATTTGACGCGCCTGCGTCTCGCGCAACCACTCGGTCAAGCCTTCGCACGCTGTTATTGGCGTGCCTGGTATCAAGCCGGGCGGATCGCGGATGCCCACGTGTTTTACGTGGACATGCACGACAAAGTGGTTTGGACGAACCACCCCAGTCCCGTCGGTTTCGTCAGCGCCTTGCACGAAGTGCGCGCCTGTCTGAAACAGACCTTTGTGCATGGGCGTGGCGGGCATGCCTTGTTTTGTTTGACCTATGCCGCCGATGTGCATCTGAACGAAGTGGTTGTGACCATCGCCCAACAATTGGAGCAAGCCATCGGACGCCCAATCATTCAAGTCCTTGTCACCGACCGCGAAGGGCTGTCCGTGGAGGTCATCCGCACATTAACCCTGAAAAACAAGGGTTTTGTGACCCTCTTGAAAGCCAATCAGTACGCCGATGAATCGGACTTCGTGCGGCAGGGACGGTTTCGGTACATCATGGATCCGCGCACCGGTCAGCGCACGCATCGCGTGGCAGATGCCGACTTTGAACTGGCAGCCGGCTTAACCGTGCGCGCGGCGTTGCTCTATGATTTGGACCATCCCGAGCACTTGATTGGCTTGATCACCACCGTCAGTCGGCGGCAAGAGCCCGACATTCGCCGCATCGTCGGCTGGTATCTCGCGCGGTGGAATGCACAGGAGAACTCCTTTCGGGCAATGATCGCGTTTGTGGCGCTCGATACCAACTTTGGTTTGCATGCCAAACGGAGGATGCCGGATCGGCGTGTCGCCAAGCAGATAGCCGACCTGACCCAGCATCTGCACGCGGTCAGCCACAAACTGGACACCAAGGTAGTCCAATTGGCGGAACAGGTGCGCCGTCTGGAACAACACACCCTGCGTCATAACCGCAGCGTGGCGCAACTCTCGCAACCTTACCGACGCGGGGGTTCCCGGTTGACTCAACGCTTGGCGCACCGGCAGCAGCGCTTGCAAGAGCAACAGGCATGGCATCAACGCTACTTGCTCAAGGGAGTAGCGCGGCAACACAAACTCGAAGGCGAGATCGAAGGGCATCGTCAAGAGCAAACGCGCGTGACGCACGAGTTAGCGCACTTGGATTCGCACGCCACGTTCTTCGAGATCGATAGCGAGAAGGATCAGATCATGGCCCATCTCCGCATTGCGCTGCATAACAGTGCGCTGTGGGCGCGGGATCAGTATTTCGGTGAAAGCTGTCGCCATGCCACGCCGGTAACGCTTTGGCGCACGTTCTTCAATCAAGATGGGGTTTACCATGAGACGCCCGAGCGCATTGTGATTACCCTCAAGCCGTTCAGTGACACCCAGGTTCAGCAGGAAGCCGTGGCGGCATGTGAGCGATTCAATCAACGCCGCATCCGAACGCACTCCGGCAAACTTATCCAAATGCGTGTTGCCGAGTCCATATAATTCACGCCAAAATCTGTTAATGTACGGAAGTCCAGT
>Ga0163209_1001087_pt1 | contig 11879 bp, 11 predicted proteins | sample Kivu_160m_FD_113538 | JGI IMG/M metagenome (GOLD analysis project Ga0163209, IMG submission 113538) | Freshwater microbial communities from Lake Kivu, Western Province, Rwanda to study Microbial Dark Matter (Phase II) - Kivu_160m | ecosystem: Environmental > Aquatic > Freshwater > Lake ... | reverse complement strand
CTTTTATATATTGCTCATAAAATAATTCGACTAGTCTTTTTATAATTTTATCTATATCTTCGCTTGTCATACCAATCTTTCTTGTACTTTTAAAATTTTTCTAAAATAAGACTGAGTAATATATCATTACTTTCTTTTTTCCGTGCCCCAGAATTGATTTTAGACGGCTCTGGAGCCATTTTAGCCTCCTATCTTATACTTAGTATAACTGTATTTAATATACCATACAATAGAACCAAAAAAAATGGTTGACGACTATCCTTTCCGTATGCTATTATACATATTATTATAAGAATGTAAATAGCTTTTTAAGAAATTTTTTGTAAAAAGGAGCACTCTAAAAAATGGTTACAACCAAACCAATTGGTAAGGCGATAAAAGAGTTACTAGAAAACAGTAATTATTCTTACCAAGATTTAGCAAACAGAACAAAAATTAGTAAACCTTATTTGGCTGAGATTATTTCTAAAGATAAGATACCATCTAAAGAAAAAATTGAGAAAATAGCAGTGGCACTTAGTATTGAGCCATTTTATTTTAGAGAATATAGACTGATAAAATTAAAAGAATACATTGAACTGTACCCCGATATTTTAGAATACGATAATGAAGAAGACCTAGTAGAATCAATAAACTACAGTCTTAATAAAAAGTTTATGGAAAAGGAAAAAAAAATTGATGATCCTTTAAGAGAATTGCGTGAAGCTTTAACAGAGCAACAAAAATCAAATTTTAATTTTTTTAAAGATGAATTTTCGAGGAAATTATTATCTAAAATGTTAACTGACATAATAAATGGAATATTTCCAAATAAAATAGATAAAAAAGATATTGATATTGTGATTAGTGTGTTGGAAAGACTAATTGAAAAACAAAAATGAATGCAATTATCTACATAAGAGTATCAACAACCGAACAAGCTGAATTAGGTTACAGTCTTAAAGCTCAGGAAGAAACATGTTTAGAATATGCAAAAAGAAATGACTATAATGTCCTGAAGATATTCAAGGAAGAAGGAGAAAGTGCAAAGACAACAAATAGAACTGAGCTTCAGAATCTACTCAGATATATCAAAGAAAATTATAAAAAAATTGATTTAATAATCGTATATAAGATTGATAGGCTAAGTAGAGATGTTTATGATACTTTAAGTCTCAGAGCTTTATTCACTAAGTTAAATATTGATTTAAAGTCAGTAACCGAACCTTTTGATAACTCTCCTATCGGTAAATTCATTGCAATAACTTTTTCTTCAATTGCTCAACTTGATAATGATATAAGATCAGAAAGATCTACAACTGGAATGAAACAAGCAATATTAGCAGGTAGATGGGTTTGGAAAGCTCCTTTTGGATATAAATATATAAATAAGGATGATGGTAAATCTTATATTGTACCTTCTGAAAATAGACATATAGTTGAGAAGATTTTCAATGATTTTGTTGAAGGTAAAAGACAGGCTCAAATTTCTAAAGAACTTAAAGCTCTTGGAATTAATAAGGGAATAAAAAGAGTTAATGAGATTTTAAACAATTATGTCTATATTGGTGAGATAAAAACAAAATTCTTTGAAGAGCTTATTACAGGAATCCATGAACCATTGATAAGTGAACTTACATTTTACAAGGCTCGAGATATTCTAAATCGAAAAATAAGAGTTCCTTATAATTCAAAATATAAAGAAGATTTTCCATTAAGAAGATTTCTAAAATGTCCTGTATGTAATAAAAAATTAACTGGGAGTTGGTCTCAAGGTAATACAAAAAAATATCCTTATTACCACTGCATAAATAAGGGATGCTCTTTTAAAGCAATTAGAAAAGAAACTGCTGAAAAAATATTTATAAAATATTTGGAAAAACTTCAACCATCAACTGAATCAATAAATAATTTTATTAAGAACTTCAAAATAAAAATAGATGAAGACAATTCAGAAAATAATAAACTTAAAGATAGATTAAGGTATGAAATAAAGCAATTAAATGAAAAAAGATTGAAGATTGAAGATCTTGCAATTGAAGGTGTATTCTCTAAAGATAGATTCCAGAGAAAAATAATAGAAGTTGAAGAAGAACTATCCTTAAAGAGAGTAGAACTTGAGAATTCAGAAAAGACTAAAATAGATATAAATAAGACTATAGAATATTGTAAATTCTTCTTAAAAAATATATCAGAGTTTTGGAAAAATTCTCATATAGATATAAAAAAGGAATTCCAAAGTTTAATATTTCCAGATGGAGCATATATTTCAGATGAAAAACTTCGAACTCCTAAAATTGCTGATATATTCAAGACTTTTAGGGTGTCTAATGGTAAAAAGTGCGTTTTGGTGGGCCCACCAGGACTTGAACCTGGGACCTCCGCATTATGAGTGCGCTGCTCTAACCAACTGAGCTATGGGCCCTTAGTGAAGTTATTGAGTGTTAGACAATTGCCTATATTAATAGATATCATAGAATAAGTCAATTAACAGGAAACTCCAAATTACAGCTTTTAATTTGCTGATTTAAATTCGTTTCTTCTTAATTTAAACCTCTAATTTGCTGCCTTTATCCAGCCTATCAGATCAAAAATACCAGGTCCGGATGCAACAACTTTGATTTCCCCTGACTGATTGTCATAAACCACTATTTGCCTGTTTTCAATATTTTCCAAACCACTGTCAAATATATAACCAATAAAAGCAACGTATCTCCCGTCAGGAGAAAAGATAGGTTTTGAAGCATCGACCTCATGATCTATTTCAACCTTCCCTGAACCATCCATATTTATGATGTATATATTTCCAGCATTAAAAGTCGATGCAATAGTTCCGTACCTTCCTACCCCCACATAAGCTATCCTACCGTTTGGATCCGACACATCAAGAATGGAAGGCTGCTGTTCTCTGAGCTGCGTGTCACCGGTTAGTTTGTTTAAATTACTACCATTGCTGTCACATATCCAGATATCACCATCTTCTTCGAAGTCTCCAAGAACCTGAAAAACTATCTTATTTTGACCGGTAAAAATATTAAAATTATCCAGGCTCGCTTCCATCCCCTCGAATTGACTTATATCAAGTATTTCATTAGCTTCGCCGGTTAAAATATCAACTGCCACAAGTTTCTCATTCCTTGTAAAATAATCCAGAATTGCTCCTTCTTCCATCTTTGGATAAATGGCATGGAAAATATTGAATAATCTGCCGTTATCTACGGCGAATAATACGGGGTCAAGGAAACCATCATTTTCACTAGAATCTTCCATATTCACATCTACCTCACTGATCCCGCCGGTATCTATATTGACAATAGATATACCACCATCGCTGAAATTTTCCGTGAAAGGATTGATGACAGTTTCATAGGCAATATTTTTACTGTCATGGGACCATACAGGCTTACCATATATATCAGCCATCAGTTCCATTGATTCGGACTGTGTGTAGTCAAATTCTACGACCGTATCCATCTCTCCGGTAATAATATCTATGACGTTTAATGCGCCATATGCACCTCTGCCTCCCTCATAAAAACCACAACTTATTTTACTGCTGTCCGGAGAAACGCTATATATCCTGCTCAAATCATATGTTTCATTCAGGTCAGTAAAAACAATATGTTCATTGGTTCCAGCGGGATTTACAGCAATAATATTTGCCACTCTATGCTCAAAATGCATTGAACTCTCCTCGCTCCCGACCTGGAAGTAGGCTATATAATACTCCTTATCTTCTTCCTCTGCGACTTCTTCTTTAGCTACTTCATTTTCTTCCTCTTCCGGCTCCTCTGTAACCAGTAAATTACACCCGCTTGCCAGCACAGACACGCTCAGAAAAAGAACCATGGCTAGAATTAGAATTACGATATAAATCTTTTTTTTGTTCATAAAGACTCTTTCTCCTTCTTATTTTTCTTTCTCAGGATGCCCATCCATCATCCATCTGGTATGGTATTCTTTGTAACAGCCATCACTTTTCCTTAAGATTCCGGGACCATTTTTCTCCAGCTTAAAGTATCCGTGTGCCCCAAAGTAATCCCTTTGCTGGGCCAGGACTTGAGCCGAAATCATAATCGGGGAAGCCATCTGTAATATATAATCATAGGCGCAATCCATAGCCATAGCAGGTACCCCGACAATGTGACTGATATTAACAAAAGATGCAAGTTTATGTAAATTCTTGTTTATGAAATTTCTGAAAGTAGGTGCAGCTATAAGGTTTTCAAGGTCAGGATTTTTTTCATACTCCTGTTCGACTTCGTTTAAGAATTGAGCTCTGATGATACATCCTGCTCTCCAGCCGCGGACGATTTTTCCCAGATCAAGATTGAAGCTGTATTTTTCTGATGCTGCTTTCATTAAAGCAAAACCCTGGGCATAAGAAGAAATCTTTGCTATATACAGAGCATCGTGGGCCGTATCTATAAGTTCGTCCCTGCTTCCTGTATATTTTCCCTTATCAAACTTGAGTTTTTCCGATATAGCGAGTCTTAGGTCCTTATCCTGGGACATCCCACGAGAAAATATCGCAGAAGTTATCGTAGGGATGGGAACAAGGAGTTCCAGACTGCTCTTTACCGTCCAGGTACCGGTACCCTTCATTCCGGTGATATCTGCAATCCTATCAACCAAAAACTTGTCGGATCCCTTTTCTTTTTCCTTCAAACCCTTTCCGGTGATCTCTATAAGGTATGACCGGAGAATATCATTGCTGCTGTTCCAGGATACCAAGATATTCGAGATTTCTTTAGCATCCAGATCCAGAGCATTTTTAAAGGTCCATACACATTCTCCGATTAACTGCATATCTCCGTACTCTATTCCGTTATGAACCATCTTTACAAAATGACCCGCACCTCCGGGTCCAATATATGAAACACATGGTGTTCCATCTTCTGCTTTTGCTGCAATATCGTAAAAAAGATGCTTTACAAGATCATATGCCTCTTTCTGTCCTCCGGGCATGATAGCCGGACCTTTAAGTGCCCCCTCTTCTCCTCCTGATACACCTGCGCCGATATAAAGTATACCTCTTGCCTCCAGTTCCTCGCCCCTTCTTATGGTATCTTTAAAAAATGAGTTGCCCCCATCTATTATTAAGTCCCTCTTCTCCAGCCATGGGACAAGCTGACGTATAGTGTCATCTACCGGTCTTCCGGCTTTTACCATAAGAATTACAATCCTGGGTTTCTTCAGAGAGCCGACAATATCTTTAAAAGAATAAACTGCAGTTACATTCTTACCTTTTGCGCTGGTTTTTATAAAATCCCGGGTCTTTGAACCGGTCCTGTTAAATACCACCACCGGATATCCCTTATTCTCTATATTCAAGGCAAGATTCTGACCCATTACTGCAAGTCCGACGAGACCAATATTACGTTTTTTCATCCAATACCCTTTCTGGAAAGTGGGTAATTTTAATAAAATTTTATATTGACTACCCGGGATATTATTTCAAAGTCTCTATCATTATGAAGCATATAAAGATCATTCTCAATACAAATCTGTGCAATAATACAGTCAATCGTACCGGAAATATTCAAACCATTTTTTTTGCAGTCAAAATATATCTTTGCTGCATTTGCATATGAGTCTTTTCCATTTTTTAGATAAAAGAATCTCTGGGAATCCAGAAACCTCTTTAGAAGATAGAAGTCTTGCTCTGTTCTAGTTCCCTGCAGTAATTCCTGATAAATATATAAATTTATTCCGAATGGTACATTAAGATTGATTATTTCATCAAATTTTTTTGTTTTCTCATTTTCTTTTCCTGTTAAGTAATCAATCAGCACCGAAGTATCGACAAGGACCATTACAATCCTCTTTCTCTCAGCTTCTTATAGTTATAATCTTTTTCAAATTTAATCTTTCCTTTTATTTCCTTAGGATTCATCCTTTTATGTGCCTCGACAAATTCTTTGAGAGCCATATTTATCAGTTCTTTTTTGGTAGAAGCATTAGAATATTTGAAAGCTTCTTTTACCAGTTTATCGTCCAGGTTTATATTAGTGCGCATAAACATACACCTCCATATACACCAATAATATAACACAATTACCTCCGATAAACAATTACCCATCTTAAGATTAACATTTGGAAGAATGACGCACAGGTAGAGACAACTTTCAAGTCTACATATTCAAATCATCTGTTTCTGCTTGAAACTGAAATATCCGCCTTCGGCGACAATTATATGATCGAGAACACTGATACCCAGGATACTGCAGGACTTGCATAGTCTGTTCGTTATCTCTATATCATCGGTCGAAGGTTCTGGATCACCGCTTGGATGATTGTGTATGAATATGACCGAGGCTGCTGAATCTTTAATTACCGGTTTTATTACTTCTCGGGGATGGACTATGGATGATGTAAGGCTTCCCTGTGAAATAAGAACCTCTTTTATTATCCTGTTCTTTATATCAAGAAGCAGCACTCTGAACTGTTCCTTCTTTAAATCCTTGAGAAGAGGTATATAGTAGTTTGCCACTTCCTCGCTGCATCTGAAGCTTACATTATTTCCGTTTTTCTCAGAGATTGCTCTCCTGCCCAGTTCAAGTGCGGTCATAATCTGAGAAGCCTTTGCCATGCCAATACCTCTAATTTCAGCGAGTTCCGTAACCGATGAACCGATTAATTCATTTAAATTCTTGTATTTTGATAAGATTAATTTTGCAAGATCCAGAGCTGATTTACCGTTGCCATTATTATTTATGCCAGTCCTGAGTATTATTGCAAGAAGCTCGGAATTTACAAGATTTTCGCTGCCCTGCTTTATAAGTTTTTCTCTGGGTCTTTCATCCTGTGGCCATTTGTTTATAGGTAAATAATCTGTTCTGTAATTATTTTTCAAAAGGTTTTCCTCTAAAAATTTCTATATTAAATAAAAATAATAATAGCTTATTTACACAATTATGTAAATATATAAATGTGCCCTGTGAATATTGTCCAGATCTCTGACTCTGTTCATATGAAATAGCGCAATACATCCTTTGATACCACAGCTGCTTTTACCGATTCTTCTTGAGCTCTGCAAGTTCTTTATGCAGCTGCTCCCATTCATGCATTCTGGCATCGAGTTCTTTTTTTAGATTTTCATATTTTAAAAATAATGAATTGTCTTTGGAACCTTCATACGGAACTATAAGGGATTCAAGCTGGGCTGTTAATTCTTCCAGTTCATTTTCAAGCCGGTCAATCGCACTTTCACAGCTGGTAATTTTTTTGGTTATTTTACGAAAATATCTGTAAAATTCTTTCTTTTCAAGATAAATATCTTTTCCAGCGCCTGCAAACTGCCTGTCAGTTTTACTGGCGATTTCTTTTTGTTTAATTTCAAGCTGGTGAAGGGAGGCGATTTTTTTCTTTTCAAGAAAATCATTGATACTTCCGATATACTTTTTTATTTTATGATCCTTAAATTCATAAACATTATCGACTAAACCATCAAGGAACTCCCTGTCATGTGATACCAGTATCATAGTGCCCGTAAAACTTTTTAAGGCTTGTTTCAAGATGTCTTTGGAGCGCATATCAAGATGGTTGGTAGGCTCATCAAGAACAAGCAGGTTAAACGGTTCAAGAAGCAGTTTGGCAAGCGCAAGCCTTGATCTTTCTCCACCCGATAGAACTTTCACTTTTTTATCGATATCATCGTCCCCGAATAAGAAAGCTCCCAGTAGCGCCCTTATTTTGATCCCGGCTTTGACATCGGCAACCCTATCAACGGTATCAAAAACAGTTATTTCCCCGTCCAAAAGTTCATCCTGGTTCTGGGCAAAATAGCCGGTTCTTACATTATGACCCGTTCTGAGGTTACCGGTAAAATCCAGGTCCCCTACAAGGATCCTGGATAAAGTAGTCTTTCCTTCCCCGTTTTTACCGACAAATGCAATCCTTTCACCACGCTTCACGACCAGGTCAATATTTTCAAGTACGATTTTTTCCCCATAATTCTTTGATAAATTTTCGCCATCGATAACTATATTTCCTGAACGTGGAGCAGCAGGAAACCTGATACGGATAGCTGACATATCTTCCTGCTCCACCTCAATACGCTGTATTTTTTCAAGATGTTTGATGCGTGATTGCACCTGAATAGCTTTAGTGGCCTTATACCTGAAGCGTTTTATGAATTGATTGGTACTGGCAATCAATTTTTGCTGGTTTTTATATGCAGCCAATTGTTGAAGCCTGCGTTCTTTCCTTAATACGGCATATTTTGAATAGGGAACTTTGTAGTCATAAATCCTGCCCAGCGATATTTCAACGGTGCGGTTAGTGACATTATCCAGGAGAGCCCTGTCATGGCTGATTATGACTACCGTTCCGTTATAATCTGATAGAAATTGCTCCAACCACTGTATCGATTCAATATCGAGATGGTTTGTCGGTTCGTCAAGCAGCAATAAATCAGGGTGCTGAAGAAGGATCTTTGCCAGTTCGATCCTCATCCTCCATCCGCCGCTAAACTCTTTTGTTTGTCCTGGTAAATCTGTCGGCATAAATCCCAGTCCCATTAATGTTTTTTCAATTTGTTCATTTATTTTTGATGCGCCCATAATTTCAATCCTTGCATTCATATCGGATAATTTGCTAATAAGTTTAAGGTAATCATCAGAATGATAATCGGTGCTTTCTTCTATTTTATGATTTAATTCAATGATCTTGTTTTCGATTTCAAGGATTTGCGAAAATGCAGTTTTTACCTCATGAAAAAGCGTCTTACCGTCTATATGGATCATTTGCTGCGGAAGATATCCCATAGTCAGGCTGGACGGCTTTTCAACTGTACCTGCATCGGGTATCTGCAAACCCAGGATGATTTTTAGTAGAGTCGTTTTACCGGCACCATTGTTTCCAACTAGCCCTATCCTATCTTTGGGGTTTATCTGAAATGAAATATCATTAAGCAATATACGTCCGCCAAAACTTAGGTTAATATGGTTAATTGATATCATAATTTATATTAATAAAGGTAATAATAATCGGATGTATAGTTAAATATAATTTTATTTACGGTTTCTCTCCATCCAATTTACCGCAAAGTCGACAAGATCTTTCTGATGGAATAACTGGGATTTTGCCTGGCCAATATAACCGGTTCTAATATCGACTTCTTTATTTTTAATAAAATCGGAACCGAGGGTTTCGAAATCTTCGGTAAAAGGTTTGATATCTTTTAAATCTACCCATTTCCTTTTTCCTGAAACTATAAGCGGGGCACCGCAGACTTCCTCCGTTTTTGAAGGATAATCCGCCCTGTATTCTGCAAGATGAAGCGAAGTACTGTTTGAGTATCCCACTCCTATTAAAAGTACATAACCGCCAAGCTTATAAATCTTTGCCAGAGGGGATGCTTCACCTAAAGCATTTTCAAGACCATGGTTTCTGGTAATGTACCTCGCATACCGGCCCCGTGCTGCAAATGATACCTGAGGATGATTGCTTCTATATGCACCTTTCTGTTTTCTAAAAACTTCCGCAATTTCCCCCACTCCTCTTGCGGGTGTTAGATGCGGATCAAATGCAGGCATCGTCTCCCTGATTGTATCACACCAGTTTTCAGGTACCGGAGGATTTACCCATTTGGAAGGATCCGATAAATCCCCAGAAAAGGCGGTCATCATAAGTGTTCCTCTTTTCCCAAGCACTTCTTCAAGGGCAAGGATGACTGCTACGGCTCCACCGCTTATCCATCCTATTGAGCTCAGGGAAGAATGGACCAGAAGCACTATCCCCTCTTTGATTCCAATGTTCTTAAGATCTCTGATCAGAGTTTCAATAGTTTGAGGACTTTTACTTTTACTAATAACTTCTTTTTCGCTCATCTCTTATTTATATATAATAATTAGTTTAAAAGCTTTATTCTGATAATAAATCACATATCAAGTTTTAAACTCGATGATTTCTAGATTCAATTAAATTCCCTATTCTTGATAATCTGAGGCTAAATAATAGGAGGATTGACTCAATACTTGCTGTTGCTCTTTAAGATCTTTATAAACTCTTTTACCAGATCAGGATCAAATTGCGTACCGCTGCATTTTTCAAGCTCGGCTATCGCTTTCTTCTTGCTGACCGCTTTTTTGTATGGCCTGCCCGTTATCATAACCTCATAGGCATCCACTATCGCTATTATCCTGGACAGGACAGGTATCTTCTCCCCTTTTAATCCCTGGGGATACCCATTTCCGTTCCACCATTCGTGAACAGTTAAAATATATTCAGCAATGCTTGAAAGCTGATTGGAAGAAATTGCGATACGATAACCAATTTCTGGATGTCTTTTTATTGTTTCCCATTCTTTTTTACTAAGGTTCTCTTTTTTATTCAGTATGATATCAAGAATTGCCACTTTACCGATATCATGAATGGTCGCCAGTAAAGACAGGTCATCGATTTCGCTTGCAGATAACTTTATAGCTCTACCCAACCGGAGAGCCATTTTCTTTATTTTCTTTGTGTGTCTTTCTGTTTTAATACTCTTTTCAAATAAAGTTTTCTCGAGTGATGATATTATCGAACTGATAATACTCTTTGTCTCTATAAGTTTGTTCCTGTACATGTTATCTTCGGCTTTTTTTATCATTTTTGTAAAATCCTGATAACTTCTACTCTTTGTTGCTACACCCAGAGAAATACTTAAGAGTATTTTACCGCCTTTTACTCCAGCACTCTTTTCCTTTATTCTTTTTACGATATTCAAAGCAACTTCTTCGCTTGTTTTAGGAAGTAACATAGAGAACTCATCTCCGCCCCATCTTGCAACTAAATCCTCTGCCCTGCAGCAGCTTCTGAGAACATTTGCACAATTTTTTAGTATTTCATCCCCTTCTTTATGTCCGAAAGCATCATTTATCAGTTTCAACCCATTTATGTCTCCTACGATTATACTCAGCGGAAGCTGCCTTTTTGTATCAAGTCTTTTTAACTCTTCTTCAAAATAAGCTCTGTTATAAAGATCTGTCAGGCTATCATGAAAAGACATATAAGAAAGGCGCTCCTCTATCCTTTTTCTCTCGGATATATTATGCATGATGCTTTCTATTGCGATAAGCTTTCCTTCACTATTGTAAAATGGAGTTATCGTCTCTTCGTACCAGATGACCGTACCATTCTTATGAACAATGCGGATCTCTACAGGTTTTGAAAAATCAAAACCATCGCTGGGTATTTTTTTGAGGATACTTCTGTCGTCCGGGTGAACTATCTTGTAATTAAATCTGGGATTATTGTAATATTGCTGGGGTTCATAACCAAGATTTCTCTTGACGGAGGGACTTATATATTCATACTCCGGTTTTGGAAAGAATTTGTATCTATATATTATATCCGAAGCATTCTCAATAAGTGACCTGAAATATCTTTCATTTTCGTTAGAATTTTCTAATTCCTTTTTTTGCTTTGACTCTGATTTATTTTTTTCGTTCTTCATCAACTGGATTTTTGAAGAATTTAATTATTATTTTTTAATAATTATATACTAAATATTTTAATAATTCATTAACCGGTTATCTTCCTCTGTTAACATGGTTTTTTTTCTATAAATTATCTGGCTTTCTAAAAGTGTTGATACAATTGTCAACTTATTATTTACTGGAAAACTTATAGAACTTTTCCTAATATTATAGAATTAAACGATAACATTAAAAAATAAATACATTTGATATATATATTATTTATGATGTATTCCAATAAAAATTTCGGAACAGCCCTAAAAGAGATAATAGAAAAAAAGAAAATAAAGTTAAGGAGTCTCGCAAACAAGACGAATCTGAACTATAGTTATTTCAGCAAACTCAAGAAAAGGGACAGTTATCCTCCAATCTCTACCATAGAACTTATATCTGATGGACTGGGTATACCTCCAGAATATTTTATGGAATACAGAATTT
>Ga0163209_1001085_pt1 | contig 11889 bp, 7 predicted proteins | sample Kivu_160m_FD_113538 | JGI IMG/M metagenome (GOLD analysis project Ga0163209, IMG submission 113538) | Freshwater microbial communities from Lake Kivu, Western Province, Rwanda to study Microbial Dark Matter (Phase II) - Kivu_160m | ecosystem: Environmental > Aquatic > Freshwater > Lake ... | reverse complement strand
GCCATATTTACATCGAATATCGTTTCATTTTCATAATCAACCTGCATCATAGGTGCGCTGTGCTCCTCGAATAAGCGTCTGAATCGCTCTTCGGATTGACGCAGCGCCTCTTCAGCTTCTTGTAAATCAGTTATATCCCGAAATGAAGAGTACACTTCTATTAGGTTTCCGGTATCAGCATCAAAGCGTGGGAAGCAATCAACGATCAGCCAACGGATACCGCCAAGGTTTTCCACTCGAATTCCAAGAACTTGTCCGACGACCCGCTCACCTTGTTCACAACAGATTGTCATTGGCCATTCTTCAACTGGCAGATCTGAACCATCCGTTTTAATAAAAGTCCAAGTTAGCGGCTCACCTGTTTTTAACTGATTGATAATTGTCGCTCCAAGGATCCTCTCAGCCGCGGGATTGGCGGCCGTCAACCGTCCAGAAGAATCTTGGGAGATTATACCCTGAACCATTGACTGGAATAAATCAGAATATCGCTTCGCTGAGGCGTCTAGTTCTCTGCGAGCCTTAGCGCGCTCTGAAATATCCCGGGCGATGGCTAATATGGTCTCGGGTCTGCCAGGGTCGAGGGGCAGCGCCGTCGCTTCCACATCAACAGTTGTTCCATCGAATCGAAGGATTCTCTCTTCCATGAAGGGGACTACTTGACCGTTCTCAGAAATAGCCTTAAAGCGATCTTGAACAACAGCCCTGAAATCAGGATGGATGCGCTCTATTATAGGAGTCCCAATAACCTCTTCAAGTTCAGAGACGCCGAACATTCGGAGGCCGGTGGGATTGACATATTCCAGTAGACCATTACGGTGTATGGCTATCATTTCGGGCGACAGCTCAACAAGACGCCGATATCGCCCTTCAGATTCTCGGAGGGCAGCTTCGGCTTCAAGTCGCTCAGAGATGTTGTGGAAGATGATGCTGACCGCTCTTTTTGCACCGAACTCGATAAGGTTCGCCCTAAGCTCCACAGCGATCCTTCCGCCGTTCGCTCCGGGTAGGAATAACTCACCGAAACACCGCCCGACAAGTCTGGTTTCCGCCAGAATACCGGCAATTCGCTCGGAAGGCGCTTTTAAGACATCGAAGAGAGACAGGGACTGGATATCTTCGTCAGCTCGTCCAACGAGTGCAGCGAATGCAGTATTGGCTTGCAGAATATGACCCGACTCCTCGTCAACCAGTATTATCCCGTCGGAACTCTGATCCACCACCGCCCGGAATTGCTCTTCGCTCCGCCGCAAAGCCTCCTCGCTTAACCGTCGAATTGTAAAATCGCGCCCCATCGCGAGGATAGTCTTGTGACCTTCCAGTTCGATAGGCAGCGTCTTAACCTCTACGTCAACCGCCTCTCCATTCCGTTTGAAACGTAACTCGTCGGGCCCTGTCGCCCTGCCTACCGAACCTGCAGCAAGAATTTCCATCAATTTATAATGTGCCGCTTCATCAGCAGGAAAAACATCCAGGATCGAGCGGCCCTTCAGCTTATCGAGTGAACATCCGAGAAGGCTCTCCGTTGACTTGTTGCCTTCCAGTAAGATTCCGTTCAGAGCGTGAATATAGAAGGCGTCAGGCGCATTGTCGAACAGCATCCTGAAACGTCTCTCTGATTCAATTAGCTCTTGTTCAGCTTCCTGTCTGGCCGTGATGTCGGTGACAAAGCCCTCCAAGGCGACCAGTTCGGTCTCGTTACGCCAGACGCCCTGCCCTCTCTCCCACATCCATCGAATCGTTCCGTCCTTGGCTCTAATTTGATATTGCAGAGTAAAGGAGCGTCTTTCAGCCAGCGCTTTCTGAACTTCATTCCAAACATAGTCTCTATCGGATTCGACAATCAGAGAACCATAAGCTGTTCCGTTGGGCGCAAGGAATTCTGAAGGAGTATGACCGGTCAAAGCAATGCATCCCTCCGAAACGAACTCCATTGTCCAATCGCGATTGTTAGCGCAGCGATACGCCATTCCGGGGAGAGCGCTTAACAGGGTTTCAATCCGCCGGCGACTCTCAGATAATTCTGAATGCTCGCGATGTGAGCGGTCAATAGCCGCCGCCAGCCTTCCTATTTCGCCGGGATATCCTGCATAATCCTTTAAGGCAGGTGAATCAGAGTTTTCAATGGCTTTGGACAGCGCCTCGATGGGGCGACGAAACCAGAGGAGGAGGACTAACGTTGAGATGACTATTAGGAGGATGGATGCGCCATAAAGAGTTATGGCGTGTATATGAACCGTGTGCTGGACGGTGATAAGCTGTGGTATCGAGCTCTTAACAGTTAGATATGCAATCGGGCTTCCATCCTGTCCGGGAAGAGGTCGGAAAAAGGAGATTATTCCTGTTGAGATATTAACCTGGGAATTGTCTGAAATCGGTCGCGAGCCGATATGGATAGTAACATCCGCTCCAGTCAAATCAATAATACGCGCACAATACGCTTCATTAAGAACCCTGCCGCAGAGAAACCAACCCTTGGGGGGAGTCACGCGATCAAAGTCATCCGTCGGCTGTATGGGAGCCCGCCATAATTCGAGAACCCGTTCTGCGTCAACTGTGTAATAGTGGGCGAAATAACCAGAAAGGGATATTTCATTACCAAGCAATTGAAAATTAATTGTCTTCAGCGAAGAATCGCTGGCCGCCGTATAAACCACACTTGAATCGAGTGCAAACACTGACAGGAATTCAGCCCCATAAATGCTTAGACTCTCATCGAGATAGCTTTTCGCCCAAGTTGAGTCAGGCGCCTTGACAAAGTTCACCAAATCATCCCAAAACGAATAATCATAAGAATATATGCGCAATCGCTCTCGTTCCATCTCAATTACACTGTTGACGTTGTTTTCGAGCATCTGAAGTTGCATATCGGCGACCGCCCCCATCTGGCGGCGATGGTCTATATACTCCCGAGATATCTGAAATAGGATGATAGTTAGAACAGAGCCAAGCAGGATAGTGATTTGAGTCCGAACGCTCAGACGCATAAGATTACTCCACCTATTCCTAACGCCTGATGAATGCTATATGATGAGCTGTCTTGAAGAGAAGCTGAGGCATAATCGGCATTATTCCTTTAAGCGATTAAGTCTAAAGACCTTGCAGCGAAATGCTGGAAAAGCGGCAGTGGTAAGTCATTTCAACGATGTGAATTCCATCCGCATAACGGATAAAACAGTAATTCGCATCCGCATCCTGCAACCGAAATTTATTACTATTATACTGCTAATTCAAGTGAGGATCAGCTCTCTCAAACAAATCTTGCTACTCCCTGGCATTGGTCGTGAGTCCGGCAAGAAGCTTCAAGTAGCTTTGATAACGCTGAGGAGAGATGTAACGGGAGGGTTCTTCACTGGATACGGCGCAGCCTTCCTCGCCCTGGTGACGGCAATTACGGAATCGGCAACCCCCCTCGATGGCGGCGAGCTCCGGGAAGGCTTGGATGAGATTGTTCGTATTCAAACCCCAAGGAGCGCATTCGCGGAGTCCGGGGGTGTCAGCCGTCCAACCTCCCCTTGCAAGCGGATATAATCGCGCCGAAGTGGTAATATGCCGTCCTTTACCAGTCGCATTGGAAATCTCGCCGACTTTCAACTTCAATCCCGGTTCAATGGAGTTTAACAGACTCGATTTCCCTACACCCGAGGCTCCAACCAATAGAGTCACTCTATTGTGCAGCAACCTCGCCAGACTTTCCATTCCCTCTCCCGTCACAGCGCTGGTGAACACAATGGAGTCGAAGGCTCGCTGGTAGTTTTCGCTCCATCTGGCGAGTTGGGATGGGCTGATTAAATCTATCTTATTGATGAGGAGACTGCAGGGCGCGCCGCCAAGAAGAGCCGTGGCGAGGAGTCTGTCCACCAAACCAAATGGCATCTCCGGTTTCGCCGCCGATGCGGTCACTATCACCATATCGAGGTTGCAGGCGATAGTTTGGGGAGTCGGTTTTGGACCAGCCGAGCGCCGCGTGAATTCGTTTCGCCTCGCAGCTCGCTCCTTAATTTGCGGATCCACTTCCGACCCGGTCAATTCGAGAATATCGCCGGGCGCGAGAGGTCGAACACCTTCAGATGAGGTCCGCCATTTCCCCGGAATCAGGCGTTCCCAATCTTTCCCTCCCGCGTGAAATATAACGCGACGGTCCGAAACCCAGAGTGTTAAACCTTTAAATGTCAATACTTCATTTCGCAGTAACAATTTTCTTGTTTTACAAAAATGTGGAACCCCCTGCAGCGCAAGGGGCTCCACATATCGGATGAAAGTCGCCTCTTACTTTGAAGAAAGTATCTTATACATGCCGGTCCCACAGACCGAGCATGTTCCTTTCATCGCGGGACGACCGTTCTTCATCTTCACCTTCGTCGCCTTGATCATTTTACGTGGAGCTTTGCACTTCACGCAATAACCCATTTCATCAGCCATAGGGCCCTCCTTGGTGGTGGATGAGTGGTTGCTGGTTCGGAACTAAAATAAGGCGTGTTTATGGAAAGTCAAGGGGTTTGGACTACTTTTATGAAGAAATAATCTCTCTTGAAGATAAGTCCCCAAAATTGGACAACTGGAGGTCTATCACAATAGATGGTCTTATTGCGCATCATCAACCAGAGGGTCCCAAGTCGTATTGTTCATCACGGACAACAGTTAATAATGAACCAATGAAAATACAATTACATAAAAACACTAATTCAACTATTTTCCAGACGAAGCCTTCTTTTCCTCCTTCTTGACAGGCGGTGTGGTTTCAGACTTTGCCTTTTCCCCGCCTTCTGCTTTCGCCTTCTTCTTCGCAGTCGTTCTGGTTGTGGATGCTTTGGGGAGTTCCTGATGAGTCGTAGCGTTGTCGCTATGAACCGCGGGAGTTATCGGAACCGGAGCGACAGGTGCTGCGCCCGCCACAGGCGCCGACGCCGGGGGAGGAACCGCCCCAATTTGGCTCATAAGCCCGTAAATGTCCCTTTCGCCCCATCTTTCGATAATCTTATTGTTTCTTATACGATAAATATCTATCAAATTGAATATTACTAAATGCATCGTTGGGGGACGGCCCAGATATATCCCTTGATTCACCCCGCTCAACGACCCCCGCACTACAACCAGATCGCCTGACTGGAATGCGTCATCAATCTTTAATGCTAGATCCGGAAAGGCAAGCCTCATTTCGGCGACGTATTGCATCAGCCCATTGGCGGTGGCTGGATATCCTGCGAGTGGACTATGATCCACATAACCAGGATCAAAATAATCGGTCGCAGCATTGGGATTGGTCATTGCATAAAGTTCTGTCATCGCTAATTTTACGATGTCAACACCGCTCGCAATGCCCGATGCGGCATCTTTTTTCGGCTTTTCAGGTCCGCTCGCCGCTCCAGGCGGCGCCCAGACGATGACCGGTAGTATAGCAAGGATAATGAACAACGCTCTTTTCACATTTTCTCCGATGATTGACTGGCGAATCCCCCTTCGACTTAGTTTTTCCAATAGTCGAAATGCCGGATCCGTTTTCTAAGTTCTTTGGTTTATCGTCAGATTGAACGCCGAGCCAGTTCCAAGGTTCCTGCTTTTTCTTAAGAAGCCTTCAGAGTGGATCCTTGTTTGAGGATAAGCTAAAATAACCGCTCGTCGCGGTGAGGACAATACCCAAGTCAGGCATGTTTTCTTGATGTCTTCAGATTATCAGAGGCGATCGAATGCTCCCAAGCGGGAAAGGAGGACGGAAAGTGGATCCGATTTTCGCAGTTCCTGAAATCAACTGACGCCGCCTCTAAATGAAAATCCTTGAAACCATCCTTCCAACTTGTTAGTTATTAAGTCGTCGGTATTCAATATCATCCTACGCCGATACGAGCGCTGTTGGAAACCGATGCGCAATTCGCCAGTAAATAATCGCGATACTTCTTGACAGTAACCATCACTGCAAGTATCTTACCGGCGATATATAGAATCGCACCTTCAATTGTTGGAGACAGCAATGAAAAAACAAAACCTTCCAGAGAAAGAGAAGCCCCCTCACCGAAGCCGCAACGGCAAAGTCCGCGCGTTACTTGGCCCCGTCCGCAACCTCGAAGAACATGTCCGGCCGGACTGGTGGCGCGGGCTCTTCAATTCGCTTTACCTTAAAACCGACGCAGACGTCGTAGACGACCGTGAAATCACTAGAACGGAAGTCGAATTCTTCTGCAATATCCTTGACCTTAAGCCCGAACAGGCGATCCTCGACTTATGCTGCGGGCAGGGGCGTCATTGCCTCGAAATGGCTCGTATCGGCTATCGAGCGGTAGAAGGCTTGGATCGGTCGCATTATTTGATACAGCGTGCTAAAACCCAAGCGCGCACGGATAGTCTGCCTGTCCGCTTTCGCGAAGGCGACGCTAGAAAACTGCCCTATCCCAACGACAGCTTCGATGCGGTCGTCATTCTGGGCAACAGCTTCGGTTACTTTGAAACTCGTCAGGATGATCTACGGGTGCTGAAGGAGGTCTTTCGCGCCGCCAAGCCGGGCGGGAAGCTGCTCGTTGACGTCACCGACGGCGGCTTTATTCGCGCCAACTATGCTCCCCGTTCATGGGAATGGATCGACAAGAAGCTCTTTGTCTGCCGCGAGCGCTCACTTTCAGCCGATAATGAACGACTGATATCACGCGAAGTCATTACGCACGTCGAAAAGGGCGTCATCGTTGACCAGTTCTATGCCGAGCGGCTTTATACCGTTGATGAGTTGCAAGAGTTGCTTGAAGCTGCAGGTTTCACTGGCTTTAAAGTTCACGGGGAACTCGTTCCTGCTTCGTTAAGGAACCAAGACCTCGGGATGATGCAGCAGCGTATAGTAGCGACGGCGGAGGTCTCCAAAACCTGGACCAAGCGTCGCAAGAGCGTCAAATCCGCAGAGCGGACTGTGGTGGTGCTCCTCGGCGATCCGACTCGCGCCGACCACGTTAAACCCGACGCGGTATTCGATGAAGACGACTACCATACGATAGACGAGCTTAAAAGAGCCCTGTTGCAACAGGAGGGTTATCGGTTTATCTACCTCGACCATCACACCGCACTACATTCGGAACTCAAGCGATTGTCCGGGCGCTTCGACTATGCGTTGAATCTCTGTGATGAAGGTTTTGATAACAATCCCCGTTTCGAACTTCACATCCCGGCGATGTTGGAGCAATATGGCGTCCTCTACACCGGCGCCGGTCCGCAATGCCTGGCTTTCTGCTATGACAAGTCTCTGGTGCGGGGCGTCGCCAAGGAAATGGAGATACCGACGCCAAAGGCGGCTTTTGTCAAACCGAAGGACAACCTTTATGAACTGCCCTTTGATTTTCCCGCCATCGTAAAACCAAACTTCGGCGACAGTTCCTTTGGAATCACACAAAAAAGCGTCTGTTACAGCTATGAAGATCTTGTAAATGCAGTATCTCAGATTCGCGAGCAGCTCGGCTACGACAAGCCTGTTCTCGTGGAGGAATTCCTGCCCGGAAAGGACATCTCAGTCGGAATCATCGGCAATCCTCCAGAATCATACCAAGCGCTGCCTGTCATCGAGGAGGACTACGCCCTGCTGCCTGAGGGTCTGCCAAGAATCTGCGGGTACGAAGCCAAATGGCTGCCGAATTCTTCTTACTCGGCGCTTCGCTCCATCACGGCTGAGATACCGGAAGATACCCGTCGAACCATAGTGGGCTGGTGCATAGAGCTGTTTGAAAGGCTGGAATGCCGCGATTATGCGCGATTCGATTGGCGGCTTGACGCTGACGGCAATCCTAAACTTTTGGAGGTGAATCCCAATCCGGGCTGGTGTTGGGATGGCCATCTGGCGAAAATGTTCCAAGCAGGCGGCGGCGACTATGCAGGGATGTTAGGCGCGATCCTCCGCGCAGCCGAAATCCGGTTCAATCTATCTGCGGCTGAGGAAAAGAGGATGCAGGAAGCTGATGCTATTGTAAAGAGCGCCTAAACGACGCATTGATATGCGCCGTAATTTCCGCGCGAGTGGAAATATAGCATACTTTTTATAAAAAACTTGTCCGGATTTCCACCCGCGGCGATGGCGGCGCGGCGGCGACCTGACATTAAAACCCTGGCGTCGTGTCAACAGAGAGGCGTCACATATCATCCTGATCGAAGTGAAAGATCTCATCTGGAAAATAGGATATTGCGGACGGGCCGCTTCACTTCGTTCATGATGACGACATTATTGCTGTGACATGACGCCCAAACTCTGCACACCTGCTCCATTGAACCTCATCTTCTGGCGCATCACTGCAACTTTCCGATAGTTAGAACCGTACAACAACTTGAAACACAGGAAGATTAACTACAAAGCACCAAGAATATTATTGAATACTCCCCCGCTTAAACTGTGGGGGATAATCCTCCTCACCACGTTTGTGATGATCGTCGCCTCCCGGTTGATACTTCTTCTCGCCAACCTGCCCCTATTCCACCAAGCCGACAATAGAGAGCTGCTTACAGCTTTTATCATCGGCTTCCGCTTTGACCTCGCCGCCGCTCTTATCACTATAACGCCGCCGCTCCTGCTTCTTTGGCTGCCGGCGCCCTGGAGACTCAGACTAGTCTTAATGACGGTCTGTAAATGGCTTACATTGATCGTCTTATGCATTGCCGCCGGTTTCTTATGGGGCGACCTGCTGTTCTTCGTTGAAGCCAACCGGCATATCACCCTCGAACCAACCGCAATCCTGACTGACTGGAGTTCAATGTTCAGAATGTTGCTGAGGCATTATCTCTGGGCGGCCGCCTTACTAGTGATATTCTGGGCAGGACTGGGCTGGTGGGTATTCCGCGTCTTTAAACGAGCAAAATCGGCGGACGCTGAATTGGATGGGTGGGGATGGGCTCGAGCAGCGTTTTTCCTACCGGTCGCTTTGATAACCTTCATCGGAATCAGGGGAGGGGTGCAGAAGGAACCCTTGAAATTCGCTGATGCAATAGTTGGAAACAACCCCTTTGTAGCCTCGGCGGCGATGAATGGTTGGTATAGTTACTTGACTGAAACTACTAAGGTCAAGCGGCCAGTCTCTTTGATATCGGCGAGCGAGGCTTTGACATTGACGCGTTCATTAGTAAGTCGTCCGGACGACCGCTTTCTGGAAGAACCGCCGTCACCGGATTCAACCGGCGATGCGGCTTTCACATACAAGTCATTCCATCCTCTTCTCAGAATTAGTCCTTCGACCGGGAGTATTGTCAGCGAGGGCGAGAAGTTGAATCTCGTGTTGCTCGTCGTCGAGTCTCTTAACGCCGCCTATCTTCGTTCATTCGGCGGCGCTGAATCAGTAATGCCTTTTCTTGATTCGTTGGCGGCGTCATCGGTATGCTTTACAAGCTGTCAGTCTGTTGGAACGCGCAGTTTCCGCGGCTTAAGCGCCATCCTCGCGTCCTACCCAAATCTCAGCCCGGATTCATATCAACTTACTATTCTCCTGCCGCGACTGACCGGTCTGGGACAATTGCTGTCAAAACAAGGATATTCAACTGGTTTTATCCATGGCGCGCCTCTCAACTCGATGGGCGTCACGGCGATAGCCAAGATGACAGGTTATAAACGGTTTCTTTCCCAAAATGATTTTCCTGACAGCGCCGATAACGGCTCTTGGGGCGTTTGGGACCACCTAGCGCTTAGACGGTTGAGCGACGCGCTGGATGAATCGCCGGAGCCTGTCCACTACGCCCTATTCACACTTTGCACCCACTCCCCCTGGTCATTGCCGAAGACCTTCAACCCGCCATTTCAAAGACAGCGCCCCAAAGCAATGATATTGAACACTTACGCCTATCTTGATGAAGCCTTGCGGGATTACTTCCATTATGAATCCCTTCAGCCTCGATTCACACGGACCGTTTATGTCATCATCGGCGATCACACTTCGCATGCTTCGGAGCTTGAAAGGTTTCATATTGGCTGCATTTTTTATGCTCCCGGTCGTCTGACGCCGCGCTTTGATGACCGTCTCTGCAGCCAGTTTGACATCCTTCCTTCGCTGCTCGATTTAATGGGCTTTGAAGTCCCGCACTCCTCTTTCGGTTCAAGCCTCTTCACTCAACCAAACCGCGTCCAATGGACGATTATGCTTCAAGCAAACATTCTCTATTGGCAGGAGGGAACAAGAATTCTGGCGAGTGAATTGACTCACAGGCTCACACTCTACAATCCTTCTGATACTTCACCCAATCCCCAAGACTATCTTACCGCCGAACTGGAACTCGCGGACTTGCTGACCCATCGTTTGGAAGCGGTTTATCAAACAGCGGAAATGCTGGCGAGAGATAACCTGTTCGCACCTGCGGAATCCGACGCTCCATCCACCGCCTCTCGCTAAAATACCTCATCCGCTGCACTTCGTCGCGCTCCGACGTATGACCGACGAAGTTTAATCGTATATTTTGAAAGAGAATCATATCATAGGATGATCGTGTCACTTCAATTAAAAGTCGAGCGCGCGCTGGATTTAATCCGCCCCGCCCTCCGCTCCGACGGCGGCGACATTGAACTCCTCCGCGTCGAAGACAACAAGGTCTATCTTCGTCTGACTGGCGCCTGTCAGGGTTGTCCATCCTCCACGGTGACGCTCAAACGAGGTGTAATAACGGCTCTACGGCGTGAAGCGCCGGAAATTACCGAGGTTGTGGAGATCGCTCCTGACGGGTCGGTCACCTCTACTCCCACTGAGGAACAAAGCCCTTGGGCGGAGCAAGCCAGAATACCGGGCGTTAAGCTCATTATTGCGGTCGCTTCAGGCAAAGGAGGCGTCGGTAAATCCACTATCGCCGTTAATCTCGCCGTCGCTCTCCGAAACAAGGGACTGTCCATAGGATTGCTTGACGCCGATATTTACGGTCCTTCGGCGCCGACGATGCTCGGCGTTCGCAGCATACCACCTTCCGATACTCATCAAATCCAACCTGCACAGGCGTTTGGCCTGAAGGTAATCTCTATCGGGTTCTTCGTCCCCTCCGACTCCCCGATGATCTGGCGCGGACCGATGGTTATGAAAGCCCTCGACCAGTTCCTTCATGACGTCGCTTGGGGCGAACTTGACTGCCTGGTGGTGGACCTCCCTCCCGGCACCGGCGACGCGCAGTTGACCCTTGCTCAGAAGGTCCCGGTTGACGGCGTAGTCATTGTCACAACTCCGTCGGATGTCGCCTTGATTGACGCCCGCCGGGGTCTGCAAATGTTCATGAAGGTCAATGTTCCGGTGTTGGGCATTGTGGAGAATATGAGCTACTTCCTCTGTCCGCACTGCGGCGAAAGAACCGACATCTTCTCCGCCGGCGGCGGGCGCGACGTCGCCAATATCCTGCAAACTGAATTTCTTGGCGAAATACCGCTCGATCCTTCCATACGGAAGACCGGCGATGAGGGCAAACCGATTGTCGTCGCCAGCCCCGATTCACATCAAGCCGCGCTGTTTGTCCAGTTCAGCGAGAAAGTATGGAATTTGGTCATCGCAAGAAATCCTTCCTGGAAAAAGTCCGCCTGCCACATGTTCACATCTGGATGAGACTGGCTAAAGCCAGATATCCCAATAGTATCGTATTAGAGCATTCTTGAGTATTCTCTACACAAGACTTTAAACAGAGTGCAACGCCCTCACTTCTCAATGCGATAGAAATACGGCTTTCCATTGTAACCTAATCGCCCCCTAATGAGTCTCAATTACTGAACACAGACCGGCGCCGCTCACCATAGGTTGAAATGAGGCGGATGGTCCGGACATATAAGAGATTAGGAGAGTGAAATGAAAGCCGTAACTGGAATTTCAACATCAGTATTGTGTCTCGCCGCCTTCTTTACGATTCTGAACCCGCTTTCCGCCGCCGCTGAAACTGGAATCGCGGGAAACTGGAGCGGCAAGATATCCTTTACGACCT